>Ga0099364_10001016_pt1 | contig 47176 bp, 51 predicted proteins | sample TergutTh196P3_FD_73070 | JGI IMG/M metagenome (GOLD analysis project Ga0099364, IMG submission 73070) | Microcerotermes parvus P3 segment gut microbial communities from Pointe-Noire, Republic of the Congo - Th196 P3 | ecosystem: Host-associated > Arthropoda: Insects > Digestive system > Gut ...
AGTATATAATAGCGCAAAAAGAATGTCAAGTCCATTAAGGACAGGACATTCTTGGCAGTCTGTCGTGATTTTATTAGCTTTTTAACTAGTTAAAGGCCAAAGACGAGAATTCAGATTCTAAGCCGAATGGCTTAGAATCTGAATTACAGCAATTTGACATAACGAATACTATGCATAGCGGACGCGCAATGCGCGCCCCTACAATAATATCCACCAACGCAGGAATCCACACGCGTAGGGGCGCGCATTGCGCGTCCCAGACTGTCCGAAAATCGGCCCATTCGCCAATAGGTATGATTAATTAAATAAGAAGTGAAAAAATGATAAAGACTTAGAAACATAAGTGTTTAGCTTGAAAAACTCGCATAAATATTGCACAATATGTCGGAGAGAATGAGTAAGAAATCCGAGTCAAAAAATATCTTGCGAGGTAAAAAATGATGCAATATATTGAAGGTTACGACAGGTATCAGATAGTGCTTTTTCCCGAGAAGATTGATGATTTGGTGTCTGATGACAATCCGGTAAGGGTTATAGATGAATTCGTAAACGATCTTGATCTTGAGTCGATAGGATTTACAAAAGCGAGACTGGTTCAAGCGAGGGCAGGGCGTCCGAGTTATTCGCCGGAATGTTTGTTGAAACTGTACATATATGGTTACTTCAAGAAAGTTCGGTCATCGCGGAAATTGATGGAAATGTGCAGGTCGAATATAGACGCAATTTGGCTAATGTGTCGCTTGATGCCGGACTTTCGGACAATATCTGATTTCAGGAAAGATAATGTGGACGCAATAAAGAAGGTATTTAAGGCATTTGTAAAGATATGTATTGAATTGGATTTGTATAAAACGGAGGTAGGCGTACAGGACGGGAGCAAGTTCAGCGCGGTGAACTCAAAAGATAACAATGTGACTGAACCAAAGCTTGAGAAAAAGCTCCAAGTAGCGGAAGAGAAGATAAACAAATACCTTGAGGAACTGGATAAGAATGACAAGGAAGAAAGCGATTCTCAGGAATATACAAAGGAAGAAATGGCCGAAAAGCTTAAAATACTAAAGGAGCGTAAAGAGCATTATAACGAACTCCTCAAGAAGATGAAAGAAGAAGGCGTAACGCAAATATCATTTACAGATCCTGAATCAAAACTAATGAAGACATCCAAAGGCGGCTTCGATGTGAGCTACAATGTGCAGATAATTGCAGATCCACAGAGCCATATGGTGGGATTTGTCGAAGTAACAAACCAGTGCAATGACATGGGTCTATTATCGCCGGTAATGACGAGTGCAAAAGAGGAATTGGGTGTTGACGTGATGGAAGTTGTGGCGGACAAGGGCTATGAAGACCATGCCGACATGCTTGACTGTATAAAGAATGGGATAATTCCCCATGTTCCGTCAAAATCAAGGGAAAGGAGTTATGAGTTTGAACTGGATTACAAAGGCATGGAAATCACGGAAGAAATGCTCAATTCTACGGAATCGGAGTGTATACAAGCTTGTTTGGAGGCCGGAGTTGTTCCAAATGTGTATAAATACAAAGGCATTGAAATATCGGTACAGGAGGTTGAGCAGTACGTGTCAAATGACACAGGTTCCCAAAATTGCTTTACGTTAAATGAAGAAGGCACCTCAGTCACATGCCCGAACGGTTCAGAACTGGGTAAGGTGTCGCGTCTTCATAACAAGAATAAGACCAGATTTACCAGTAGGTCTGCTTGTAAGAAATGCACACAGAAGTGCACAACATCGGCGTTTCAGCAAGTAGATTTAAAAGATGGGCAAACGATATTGCATACTAAAAAGTATCAAAAGATCAATAAAGTGAAAATAACACTGACGCCCGACAAGGAAAAAATACGTAACAGGAAGATGGTTGTGGAGCACCCTTTCGGCACGATAAAGCGATGGTGTGATGGTTCTTACACATTGTTAATCGGCCCAAAGAAAGTTGCCGCAGATATATCGTTGCTATTCTTAGGATATAACCTAAAGCGGGCAATAAGTATGCTAGGGGTTCAGGAACTGAAAGAAAAGATGAGGTTAATGAAAGAAGTTATTAAGAAGGGATATTTTTCATATTTTTTCCAAATCTCAAAAATATTGCACTCAAAGTCAGCACCTCCTCAAATTGCCTTTCTCTGATTTTCGGACAGTCTGGTCCGTTGCTTTCAGATACATTAAATCAAACTGCAATAATACTAGGAGGAACGTCATGAAAAAAACAAATGTTTTGTGGGCTATTCTAAACACTATATTTTTAATAGTCTTTAACGCTCTTTTCTTTGTATTGGGCGGTTTTGAACATAACGCTTCCGTGTGGGTATCTTACGGTTTCATTCATTTCGCGTATCTCATGCTGCTTCTCACGCCGATGTTGATTCGCGGGGGAAAGAGTAAGGCGGTATTCGGATTTTCGCTCTTTTCAATATCGGCGGCGTATTTTCTTGTCGAGTTGATCACGGGCGCGATATTTATACAAATTGCCCCGGAAAGCTACAAAAGCGCGTTTTTGACACAGCTTTGCATCGCGGGGTTATACGGCGCCGTTCTGGTTTCAAATATGATTGCCAATGAGCGGACGGCTTATGTCGAGGTGCAGGGGCAAAATCAAATCGAATTTGTGAAGGACGCTTCCGCGAGATTAAAGGGCTTGTTGGACAGGATAAGCGATAAGGGAACGAGGAAGAAAGTCGAGAAAGCATATGACGCCCTTTATTCGAGCCCTGTAAAATCCCACCCTGACTTAGCGGAAATGGAAGACCGCATACTTTTATCCGTAGATGAGATCTGTGACGCCGTTTCCGAAGGAAACGAAAAAAAAGTATTGTCGGCGGCGGATTCGTTAATCGCCGCAATAGATGAAAGAAACCGCCTGTTAAGGGCGCAAAACCGGCGTCATTAGCAGCGTCCTGGACGAAGGTTATCTCACGGCGCAATATGTTTCGCTATTTTTTCGCGTAATACGTCGGGCTTGAATGGCTTTACTATAAAGTCGCAGGCTCCGAGGTGAATGGCCACAGACAAATTGTCTACCGTCCCCTCGGCCGTCAAAAAAATTATGGGGGTTTCCTTGTGTTCCGGTAACTCCCGTATTATCGGAACAAGCTCAAATCCGTTCAGCACGGGCATGTTGTAGTCCAGCAGAAATAAGGCGGGTTTTATCTTCTCCAAAAGGTCTTTGAGACCTTCCGGTTTAAGCAGCGTGGACACGCTGTAGTCGTCGCGCAGCGCATAGTTTATCGATCTCAGCATGGCGGGGGCGTCGTCAACCGCGAGGACGCACGGCTTGCGGGAATATTCATCAGCCGGTATGGGAACCGGAATTTGGCGCTTTCCGGGATTCAATTGATTTTCGATGCTGCTTATCAGCTTTGAAGCGTAATAAGGTTTGCGCACATGGTCGGCGGCGCCGAGAGCCATGCCTTTAACGACGCTTTCTTCGTCGTTTAAGGCCGATAGAAAGATTACGGGTATGCGGGCGTAACGGTCGTCGGATTTTAATTTTTTTAAGGTTTCAAAACCATCCTCCCCCGGCATATTGATGTCCAGTAAAATCAAATCGGGCATGACGTTTTCGAGGATTTCAAACAGCTTCGCGGGAGAGGGCGCGGGATAGACCTCATAATCATTTTTGAGCACGCTCTTCCCCGACATCAGGCTCAAATTGATGTCGTCAACCATAATAATTTTTTTACGGGCGCGGTCTTTCATAAATATCCCACCTCATCTGTCAAGTTCGAAGCCTTTCGGCTATTTGCGCCAATTCCATCATGTCCACGTTCTCCCGCAGCCAATCAACAAGGCCGTCGTCGGCCTCGTACTGAAAACCTTCTATCTCCGCCATTGCCGCGTCCACCCCGTCAATATCATAAACCTCACAGGCGGCCAGAAGTTTTGACAGCGCTCCGCCATCCGGCTTATCCTTTTTGGGTTTTTGTTTTTCCGTGTCAACGCCGGAGACAGCGCCCTCAAGGTCTTGGATGAATTTCCGCGCGGCTTTAATGAAGGCGGGGTTTTGCTCGTTTATGTAGCGTAAATCACCGGCTTTGGCCGCGTTTTCGAGGTCTTCGGCAAGTTTGCCGATCCGGCCGGCGGCAATGCCGTAGCTCGTTCCCTTGATACTATGAACGGTTATTCTGTAATCGTTCAATCCGTCCCCGCTGAAACGCTCTATCGAGTCGAGCAGCGGGGGGGTGTTGATCGCGTATAAACGCAGAATGTTGGAATACATCTCGCCGTCACCGCCGAACAGCAGAAGCCCTTCAGTTATATCCAGCCCGGCGATTTTTATATCGAGCATCCGCTGCTTGATTTCGCTTTGGCCGCCCGCGGTTTGTTCGGCCTCCGGATATTCGGCTTCGTATACAACTTCCCTTTCCTTATCCCGCACCCAATATCTGATCGCTTCGTCGAGGCGGGGTATATTTATCGGCTTCGACAGAAACGCCTGGAAGCCGTTGCTCAAAAACATTTCCTCGTTGCCGACGATAGCGTTGGCCGTGAGAGCAATGATCGGCACGTTTAACGCGTAATCGGTGCCGACGCTCCGTATTGCCCGCGCCGTTTCTATTCCGTCCATACCGGGCATCATATGATCCATAAATATGGCGTTGTAACGAACTTCTCCGGCGATCACGGCGTCCACGGCCTTTTGTCCGCCATCGACACAGTCTATCTTCATTCCGTAAGGCTTCATCAAGCCTCTGGCTACTTCCAGATTTGTCGGGTTGTCGTCCACAACAAGCACCCGCGCATAGGGCAAATGCACGCGCTTTATCTGCGTATCGCGGTTGTACTTATTGTCGGAATACCGGAAATTTTTCAGGCTTTCCGCAGCCTGCCGGTCTATACGGACGTCGGTGACAAACCCCTGGCGTATATTTACCGTAAATGTGCTGCCCTTTCCATATTCGCTCTCCACTTCGATCGTGCCGTCCATTAACGCGACTAAACTTTTGGCCAGGGGAAGCCCCAATCCCGTGCCTTCGATCTTGCGGTTGGATTCCATATCGGCCTGCGCGTATTCGGTAAACAGTTTTTCGATATCCTCGGGACGGATACCCGTGCCGCTGTCCCGTACCTGAACCGTAAGCCATACCGCGTCGTCATCGCGTTCGTTTCGGATTATCAATTCCACCCTGCCCTCACGGGTATATTTAATGGCGTTCGACAGCAGGTTGTTTATTATCTGTTTTACCCTCAGCTCGTCTCCGTATAAACGGGCATACAAATCCCCGTCCAGGTCTAAAATCAGTTCGATGGGCCTTTCGCCTATTCGCATGATGTTTTGGGTGACGGCGTCGTTGATTAAGCTCGGCACCTCGTATTCAATCGGCACGAGCTCCAGTTTGCCCGCCTCTATTTTAGATATGTCCAATATATCGTTTACCGTGCCGAGCAATGTCGAACCGGCATTGTATATCGTTTCGATATGGGCGCGGTCCTCGTCATGCAGCCTGTTCTCCCCGAGGATCAGCGCGGAGATGCCGATGACGGCATTCAGCGGCGTGCGCATCTCATGGCTCATTTTTGCGAGGAAGGTGGTTTTGGCGCTGTTGGCTTTTTGGGCTTCCTCCAATGCCGCTTCTATTTTTTCCGCGGCTGTCTGAAGTTCCGTTATATCCTGCACGACCTCTATAAAACCCGAAACCGCGCCGTCGATGTCCGTGAGCGCTTCTGTGTCGACCTGATGATGCCGTCCTTTGTGGTTGAAATACGTGCGTTTCAAGCCGCGTTTCGCGCGGACGACGCCGCAGTCCGGCGTGCCGCATATATGCGAGTTCCAGTTACTGCAATGTTTGCCCCTTATGTTCTCCAGGTTGGTTCCCAGAAAATCTAAAACGGCCCTATTCACAAAGGTCCAGTTCATGTCACTGTCGGTTACGGATATTGGGAAGGGCGTCGCGTCGAGAATCGACTTGTACCAATGCGCCAATTCCTCGGTTTTTTTCTTTTCGGTTCTGCGGTTTATGGCGTTCAGCATTATCAAACCGGCCGACCGTAAAATATCGTTTTCATCCCGTGAAAAGGTGCGCTCCTGCCGGCAGTCGTCGATACAGCAAAAACCCCATAGTTTATTTTCCAAAAACAGCGGGATGATTATCGTCGATATTATTTTGAAGGGAGACAGGAACTCCCGGTCTTCTTTTGAAAGGGCGGATATTGGCCCGTTTATGCACTCGTCCCCTAAAAATCTTTCATCCCACCTGGGTGAAGCGCTGTAGGGGAAGGTTCGGACGGTGGGTCCGGATTTTATATTCGGGCATTCTTCACTGTACCAATAGGATAAAAGGTCTGCGTGGAGTTCCCCATTTACGGTTTTATTCATCCAAAGTTCGATGCAATCGACGTCCACGCAGCGCCCTATGGTTTTCATACTGTCCAAAAGCGCGGCCTCGAACATTTCGTCATTCGCCGTCAGCAGCTCTTTTGCCGTATTATTTACCGCCTGAAGCAGAATGTCCCGCTTTTCAATCTCGCGCATCATTCGATTTGTGCGCGCGTTCGCCTCACGGATTTCGGCGTCCATCCGCTTCTTCTCTGTTATATCCATCAGCCCGCCGGCCACCCGGACAGGGACTCCTTCTTTGTCTCGCTGAGTCGTTCCAAAGTCCCTGAAGTTCCGGTAATTTCCGTCTTTCGTCATCATACGGTATTCGACGTCATAATAAGTTCCGCCGCTTGGGTCTTTCAAATGCTCCGCGAGGGCGTTAAGCGCCACTTCCTGATCCTCGGGATGTATTCGGCTGCTCCAACTTCTAAGCACGTTCGGAAAGTCACTTTCATCCTTAAACCCCAGTTTATGGCGAAACTCCTGGGACCATGTAAATTTATTGTCCTCTCCCAGCGGATCGGAAGCCACAACATCCATATCCCACAGCGCTACGTCCAGCGCGTGGCTCATAAGCTTATATTTCGTCAAATCATATTCCATTGCGCTTCGGCAGCCATCCGCGGCTTCGTTCAGGACGCGGATAATCTCCGCTTCTTCGCCGGATAATCCGTCGCCGTTGAGTTTTATGTTATAATTACCCGCCCTGCCCGCTGCGGCAAGTTTTTTCAACTCATCCAATAACCCGGTTGTATAGCCCATCTGTTGTGATTACACCTCCGCCAATCAGACTTTTGCTTGGTTTGAAGTTTATTCTATCACGTCTCCAATCAAAGAAAATATTTATATCGCCGGGGCAATTTCCGTTATAATTACACCGTGTGAGATGGGGGGACGCGTTTGTTTTTTCTGCTTATGCTCTTATGGTTTGTTTTTTCCCTGAGTATCCGCGCAGAAACCGCCGTGGCGGGAGCGGTCATATCCGTTGCCGTATATTGGTTCGCGCGCCGGCATATGCACTATAACCACCTCGCCGACCGCAAGATGTTAAGCCGCCTGCTCCTGGGGATTCGTTACGCTCTCACCGTCATACTGGAGACGGGCAAGGCCAATCTCGCGGTATTCCGCATCGTGTTCAGCCGGGCTATAGAGATAGAACCGCGCCTCGTATATTTCCGCACCGACCTCAAGACCAACGCCGCGCGCGTCGCCCTGGCGAATTCCATAACCCTGACGCCCGGCACCATCACCGTCGCGTTGGACGGCGACCTGTTTTGCGTACACTGCCTGAGCGAAAAATTGGCCGATGGGATAGAGGACTCGGCCTTCGTCCGGCAGCTACGAAAGTTTGAGGCGTGACATATTCTTGATTATTGCCCGCGTTATTGCCGGGCGAAGGGAGTTTTTATGGAGGTTATCGACAACGCTTACAGGATTATTCTTTGGATCAGCGTGACGTTCCTGTCCGTGTCTCTCTGCGCCTGCCTCGTGCGCGCCATCCTCGGGCCGCGTTTCACCGACCGGGTAATCTCGATCAACATCATCTGCACAAAAACGATCATCATCATCGCCCTACTCTCCAGCCTGTTGCGGGACAGCGCCCTTCTCGACATAGCGATCGTCTACGCGATGATCGCCTTCCTCGCGGTGGTCGTCCTGTCAAAATGCTACATCATGCCGCATCACGCCGACCCGGTGAATTTGGATTTCAACGAGGATAAGCGGGAGGGCGTGAAATGATGGTCCTGCAATGGGGCAGGTTCATCCTGGCCGCCTCGCTCATGGTCGCGGGATTGGCGACCCTTTCCGCGACGACTGTTGGGCTGTTTCGCTTCCACTATGTCCTAAACCGCATCCACGTCGCGGCCAAATGCGACACATTCGGCATCCTGCTGACATTCGCGTCGCTGATAGTGATGCGCGGCTGGGACACGGCTTCGCTGAAGCTCATCCTGATCATAGTCTTCCTCTGGATAGCCAATCCCGTATCCGGGCACCTGATCGCCCACCTCGAGGTCGCCACCAATCCCAAAGCCGGGGAGGAATACGAGGTGATACGCCGTGACGATTCTTGAGGGCGCCCTGCTCGCCTTTCTTGTGCTCGCGGCGGCGGCGGTCTGCCTGACGAAGCATCTGTTCGCCTCGGTGATCATATACGCTTCCTACTCCGTGGTCATGTCGCTGATATGGGTCCTGCTCGCCGCGCCCGACCTCGCCATCACGGAGGCGGCGGTAAGCACGGGCATCTCCGGCCTTCTGTTTTTCGTCGTCACCAAACGGATCCGTTCCATGGAAGTGGAAGAGGAGATGAGGAAAAATGTCAAACGGAAGCCCTAGCCCGCGCCCCCGTTATCACAACAAAACAGTGCGGGAACGCTGGCTTGAGTGGAAGGCCGAGAGCGGCGAACAGGCGTACCGCCATTTTTATAACGTTTCGTCCGTCGTAGTTTGCCTGATCCTTACCGGCGTGCTGCTCTTCACGGCGGCCTCCCTTCCCCCCTTCGGCGATCCGGGCAACCCCACCAACAACGAGGTGCCGAGGAAATATATCGAGGAGGGAGTGCGGGATACGGGAGCGACAAACCTGGTGGCGGGCATGATCCTGGATTACCGGGCGTTCGACACTTTCGGCGAAGCCTGCGTGCTGTTTACGGCAGCCGGCGCGATTTTGGTGCTGTTACGCCGCAGCGGCCCTCCCGACGCCTTCGATACGCTCCTGAGGGAGATGGAGGAACCCAGGCCGAATAAGATACTCAAGACTACCTCGTTTATGCTGGTGCCGATGATGATGCTTTTCGGAGGCTATGTCGTCTTAAACGGCCACGTCAGCCCGGGCGGCGGTTTTTCGGGAGGGGCCATTCTCGGCGCCGGGCTGATCCTCTACGCCAGCGCATTCGGCACAACACGCGCGGGAAATTTCCTTAATTTCAGGACATACTGCCGCACCGTATCGGCCTGTCTGATATTTTACGCGCTGGCAAAGGGGTATTCTTTCTATACGGGCGCAAACCACATCGATTCCGGCATCCCGCTTGGAACGCCGGGGAACCTGCTCAGCGCGGGGCTGATCATGCCGCTCAATATGGCGGTGGGATTAGTCGTCGCCTGCACGGTGTATGTCATCTATATCCTGTACAGCACGGGGGAACTGAAATAGATGGGCCAAAATTTCTACACGAATTATTACGAGGCCGCGGCGATAATCCTGTACGGCATCGGCTTCACAACCCTGTTCCTGAACCGCAATCTTGTGAAGAAGGTGATAGGGCTCTGCATCACCGAAACGGGAATATACCTGTTCCTCGGAGCGAGGGGCTACGTCACCGGCAGAGCCGCGCCGATCATCGCAGGCGGCGTACAGGACGCCGCCGCGTATATCAACCCGATCCCCACCGGCCTTATACTGACCGGCATAGTTATTTCGGTCAGCATGACGGCTTTCGCCCTCGCCCTCATCGTCAACCTTTTCAAACGCTATGACACGCTCGACCTCGACGAGATCACGAGGCGGGCCGCGCGGGAGGAAGACTGAGTTGTTCGCGCGGAATTTTCCGTTTTTCTGCATTTTTCTGCCGATAATATGCGGGATCACCTGCCTGCCGCTGGGACACCGCGCGGCTAAACGGCTCACGTTTACCGGCATGGCGGCGCTTACGGCCATGTCCGCGGCGCTGTTGGTCTTTACCGTCCGCAGCGGCGAAAGCTTCACTTACGTTATGGGGCATTTTCCCGCCCCCTTCGGCAACGAGATACGCTCCGGCCCTCTTGAGGCGCTTATGTCGCTGCTGTTCTGTTCCGTCTGCTTCATTTCCATCCTGGGCGGCACACGGGATATGTACGACGACGTGCCCCGCGACAGGATCAACCATTACTTCCTGATGCAAAATATGATGATGGGGGCGATGCTCGCGATAATATTCACGAACGACATTTTTACGGCGTTCGTATTTATCGACATAATTACTATCGCCGCCTGTTCCGTCATATCGGCGAAACCCGGCGGGCGAACGCTTGCCGCGACGATGTCCTACCTGATCATGAGCCTTATCGGTTCGAGCCTCGTGCTGTTCTCGATCGCTATGACCTACAGCGTCACCGGACATCTTCTGATGCCCAATCTCAGGGAAAGCATAGCCGTTCTCGCCGCGACGGGGGAATATGCGATACCGCTGTTCGTTCTCGCCGCTTCGATGACGGCGGGGCTCGCGATCAAAAGCGCCCTCTTTCCGTTCCACGGGTGGCTTCCGAACGCCCACGCGAGCGCCACGACGTCCGCCTCCGCAACCCTGTCCGGCCTTATCATCAAGTGCTATCTGGTTCTGCTGGTCAAGCTGGTATATCGCGTGTTCAGCCCGGAGATAATGGCGCTGCTTCGCGTCCCGCATCTCCTGTTGATTTTCGGCGCGGCGGGGATCGTCTACGGCTCCTGGAAGGCCGTCAAACAGCGGGACGCGAAGCGGATGCTGAGCTACGGCTCCATCTCGCAGATCGGATACATTGCGGCCGCAATCGGCCTGAACACAGACGCGGGAATGGCGGCGGCCTGCTTCCACATCGCGGTACACGCGGTCGGAAAGGCGATGCTGTTCACCGCGACAGGAGGGCTTGCGGCTGTCTCCGGCCACCGGAAGGACTTCGATTCACTGCGGGGGGCCGCCCGGCGCGACCCGATCTCCGGCGCGGCTTTTATCATGGGAGGGCTTACGCTGATCGGCGTTCCGCCCTTCCCCGGCTTTACCTCCAAGCTGTATCTCGCGTCGGCGTCGCTGGAAACGCCCTTCGCCATCCTTGTCATACCTGTGGTGATCGTCGGCTCCGTGCTCGGGGCAATGTATTACACGCCGGCTATATCCTATATCCTTGCGAAGAATGCCGAATCCGGCCCGGAAAAAACGGAGCTGACGCGGCACGTATCGTACCGGGCGGCGCTGTGCGCCTTTATTGCCTTGACGCTCGCGCTGGGACTGTTTCCCCAGCGGATACTCGGCGTGATCGAACAGGGCCTGGCCGTGTTCGGCTGACAGGAACCGAGGTGAATTCGATGAACGCGTACTTCCTTATCATCCCAATCCTGCTGCCGCTTATAGCCGGCCTGTCGGTCGCCTTCGTCCGTCCCTTGCGGGTTTCAGGCGCATCCGACGCGCGGCGGGCGGTCTTTATAGCGGCGCTCGCCGCAAACGCGGCCGCCGTCGTGTGGATAATTCCGCAACCCGACATGAGCCTGGAGCTGTTCCGTCTCGCGGAGCGCCTGCCCATTCTGCTGCGGACGGACGGCCTATCGCGGCTGTTCTGCGGGCTCACGGCGCTGATGTTCCTCCTCGCCGGAATATACAGCCCCGAGTATATGAAGCATGAGAAAGACGAGGGGCGGTTCTGCGCCTTCTACCTCATGGCGCTGGGAATGCTGATGGGGTTCGGATTCTCGGGAAACCTCATGACCCTCTACCTCTTCCTTGAGGCGATAACGTTCCTTTCGGTTCCGTTGGTCCTCCACTCCATGACGAAGGAAGCGATAGCGGCTGCCTTCAAGTACCTCTATTACTCCATCGCGGGGACGTCGCTTGCGCTGGTCGGCTTTTTCTTCGTATACAGCCTCGGCGCGTCCATCGATTTCACGCCGGGCGGCGTGCTGGATATGAGCCTCCTTGCCGGACGCGAGGGGCAGATGCTCACCGTAACGCTGCTCACGGTTATGGGCTTCGGCGCGAAGGCGGGCATGTTCCCCCTTCACGCGTGGCTGCCGGCGGCGCACCCCGTCGCGCCGGCTCCGGCAAGCGCGATCCTGTCGGGCGTCATTACGAAGGCGGGCGTGTTCGCCGTGATCCGCTTCGTGTACTGTCTGATCGGCCCGGACTTCATTCGCGGCACGTGGGTGCAGGCCGCGTGGATTTCACTCGCGCTGTTTTCGATCGCGATGGGTTCCCTGCTCGCCTTCCGCGAACCGGAGCTAAAACGCCGGCTGGCTTACTCGTCGGTGAGCCAGGTGAGCTATGCCATGTTCGGCCTCGGCGTCCTCACGTCCGCCGGAGTGACCGGCGCATTGCTCCACATGGTGTTTCACAGCGTCGCGAAGGACGCGCTCTTCCTCATAGCCGGAGCGGTCATACTCAAAACGGGCAAAACCGGCGTGGCCGATCTGAGAGGCGCTGGGAAATCAATGCCTGTGACGATGGGGTGCTTTGCGCTCCTTGCGGTGACGCTTGTGGGCATACCTCCGACGAGCGGCTTTACGAGCAAATGGTACCTAGCCGTCGGCTCCCTTGCGGCGGACACCGGGTATTTATCGTGGCTCGGCCCCGCCGTGCTCATGGTGAGCGCGCTCCTCTCCGCCGGATACCTGTTCCCCATCGCCATAAACGGATTCTTCCCCGGCGAGGAATACGAGCATGACTCCGTCGGGCGGGAACCCGGCGCTTCAATGCTGATCCCCGTCCTGCTGCTGACCGCGGCCGCCCTCATCCTGGGCGTACTCCCCGGCCCGCTGATCGCCCTGTGCGCGCGAATCGCCGGCGCGCTTCTGTGAGGAGAGGACGCCGATGGGGGAAATCCTGATAGCAGCCGCGATATTTCTGCCGCTTCCGGCGGCGGCCGCCGCGTGCTTCATAGGCCGAAGGAACGGCAGCGCGGGTGACGCCGTTGCGCTGTCGTCGGCCGCCCTTGTCTTTGCCATGTGCCTTTTGCTCGCGCTGCGTTTCCCGGACGCCGAACTTCGCGTGGCGGACGCGGGAAGTTTGACCCTGCATTTCCGTATCGACGGCTTTCGCGCGCTGTTCGGATGCGTCGCCGGATTATCGTGGCTCGTCGCGACTATCTTTACTCCGGATTATTATGCGAGTTTTGCGAGTTTCGCGAGTTATGCGAGTTTCGGGCGCCGGCTGAATTCGAACCGATACCGGTTATTCAGCCTGCTCACCCTCGGCGCGTCGCTGGGGGCGTTTTTTTCCGCCGACCTCCGCACTACTTTTTTGTTTTTCGAGGCGATGTCCCTGACCTCCTGGTTCCTGGTGGCGCGCGACGAGACCCCCGAATCCATGCGAAGCGCCGGAACCTATCTTGCCGCCGCCGTAATCGCGGGACTCTCGATACTGATGGGTATGCTGCTGCTGCAACGGATCACAGGCACGTTGGAACTCGCGAGGCTTCGCGAAGTTTGCGCGGGGATAGAGGACAGGCCGCAACTATATCTTCCGGGGGCGCTGATTGCCGCGGGCTTCGGCTTGAAAGCCGGCATGTTTCCGCTGCATTTCTGGCTGCCCGGAGCTTACTATACCGCCCCGGCCCCGGCTGCTGCGCTGTTATCCGGCGTTCTCTCCAAGATCGGCGTTTTCGGCGTGGCCGCCGTCAGCATCGGCGTCTTCCGTTATGACGAGGCGTGGGGCGCGGCGCTGCTGCTCCCCGCCGCCGTTACAATGCTGCTTGGCGGGGCGCTCGCCCTCCTGTCCAATGACCTCAAACGGACGCTCGCCTTCTCGTCGATGTCGCAGATCGGGTTCATCCTCGCCGGCGTCGCCCTGCAATGCCTGCTCAAAGAAAACGGCGGCTTTGCCGAGAGGGGCGCAGCGCTTCATATGCTGAACCATTCGCTGGCGAAACTCCTGCTGTTTTTGGCGGCGGGCATTGTCTTCATGAACCGGCGCGAACTTTCGCTCACGCATATTCGCGGCTTCGGACGCGGCAAGCCGCTGTTTGCGTTCGTGTTTCTGATGGCGGCGTTAAACGTCATCGGCTTGCCCCCGTTAAGCGGGTATATCGGCAAAACGCTGCTGAAAGAGGGCATCGCGGAGGGCATACGCCTTTATCATGGCCAGCCGCTCGAATCACTTTTGACACTTTTCCAGTCGGTATTCGTCTTCACGGGCGCGCTGACCGCAGCCTATATGACTAAGCTGTGCGTCGTGCTGTTCGCTCCGTTACCGGAGGGCTCTGCGGGTTTCGTCCCTTCCGAAAAGACGCCCTGCCTCGGCCGCTCCTCCGCCGTTGCGCTCGCGGCGACGGCGGCGCTTCTGCCGCTTTTGGGGCTCTTCCCCGTTGCGGCGGAGGCGCCTATCGGCACAGTGCGTTACTTCGCGTGGAAAAACCTGAGCGGCGCGGCGGTTTCGGTTTTTATCGGAGCGGCGGTCTATCTGGCGGTGGTACGCGGCCTGATGATTCGGCGCAAGGAGGACGGGACGCCGGTATACTCCGGCCTGTGGCCCGAATGGCTTGACCTCGAAGACCTGGTATACAGACCGGTGCTGAAGTATCTCGCCGCAGCGGGCGTCCTCCTGGCGCGCGCGGCGGCGTCTCTGCCGGACGCCCTGGTGCGTCTGTCGCTGCGCACCTTCCTGCGCGTAAACCGGAAGCCTTACGTGCCGGGCGGATTTCTGTCGCGGCACTACAGGGCGTTTTACCCTCACTCGCAGCCGGAGGACGAACCGTCCGCGGGCCTTTTTTCTTTCGACCTGCTTGCCGTCGGCGCGGGGATATGCGTCACGCTGATCTATGTGTTAAGCCAGGCTTTACTTTAGATCAAATAATCCTTCATTACCGCCAGAACTTCGTCCAGCGCCAGCGGTTTGCCGATATGCCCGTTCGTGCCCGCCGCACGGCATTTTTCGACGTCTTCCTTAAATACGTTTGCGGTCATCGCTATTATCGGCAGCGTTTTGGCGCGTTCATCGGGCAGGCTGCGGATCTTCCGCGTCGCTTCCAGCCCGTCCATCTTCGGCATCTGTATATCCATGAACACAAGGTCATACCGTCCGGGATCGGCCCTGACCTTTAGAAAAGCCTCCCGGCCGTTTTCGGCTTCGTCGATGATAAGGCCCGTGTCTTCCAGCAGCGATATGACAATTTCGCGGTTGATCTCCACATCCTCCGCGATCAACAATCTCTTGCCGCTGAACATACCGAGAGTGGCCTTTGTGAAAGTTTCTCCCCGGCGGGCCGCTTTGGCTTCAAGGCACTCGTTGATATGCTCAATTATGGTTGACGCGAACAACGGCTTGGTCAAAAATTTATCCGCGCCCGCTTCGAACGCCACGCCCCTTGCCGTTTCCCAATCGCCGGAAATCATGGTCACAACGGATTTATTTTTGCGTTCGCGCGCCTTGATACGCCTGGTAAACTCGTTGCCGTCCATGCCGAATATGTGCCAGTCAACAAAGTAAATGTCGTAATCCCCATGCTCGTCAAGCAGACGGAGCGCTTCCTCTCCGCCGGCCGCGACACTGCATCTGACGCCGATATGGTTCAATGTGTTCACAAAATAAGTCCGCGTGAAATGATCGTCGTCAACGACAAGGATGTCCAGATCGTCCCGCTTTATTCCGGGATCCAGAAGCGACAGGAGATGCTGTTTTCCCCGCCCCGCCCGTGCAGTGAAGATGAACCGCGCCCCCTTGCCCAGCTCCGATTCGACCCATATGCGCCCGTCCATCAATTCCACGATTCGTTTGCTCAAAGCGAGCCCAAGCCCCGTTCCGCCAAAGGCGCGGCTCGTCCCGCTTTCGGCTTGTATAAACGCGTCAAACAGCTTTTCCTGGTGCTCCGGGGATATGCCTATTCCGTTGTCGGTTACTTCAAACCGCAGTTTGCAGATGCTGTTCTCCTCGTTTTCCAACGAAATGCAAAGACGTATATCGCCGCCCTCGGGCGTGAATTTGCTCGCGTTTGTGAGCAGATTGGTCACAACTTGCGACAGCCGCTGATCGTCGCCCACGATGAAATGCGGCGTCCGCGCGTCCAGTTGCAATTCGAACTTCTGCCGCTTTTCGTCCATGCGGAACTTAGCGACCGAGAGCAGCTTTTGCAGCATCCGCTCGATATTGAACTCAATGGGCGAAAGCTCCAGCCTGTTTGCCTCGATTTTAGCCATGTCAAGAACGTCGTTGATGATGCCGAGCAGGCTGACGGACGCGTCCTCTATCTTTTTCAGCGCGTAATCCTTGCGCGTCATATCCCGCGAATTTTTTGCGATCGACGTCATGCCGATGATGGCGTTCAACGGCGTCCGCATCTCATGGCTCATAACGGAGAGGAATTTACTCTTCGCCTCGCAGGCTTGCTGCGCCTTTATCGCTTCTTCCTTCAATATGCTGTTTTTGCGGTTCGAGAACGCTCCGGCGATGATGGAGCCGGCCATCGTCGCCAGGCGAAACTCGCCCTCCGCCCAATCCGCCTGCTTGAACATCGTAAAGAACACGAGGTAGCCCGCGCGCTCGCCCTCAATCATAAGCGGGATACAGCAAAAACTCTTTTCGCCCAAATCCTCGATGGAATGCTCCCTTAAATAGCGGGCGGAATCTCTTTGGTAGAAGCATCCGGTTCTCTCCGCTTCGTCCAAAATCTGCTTTTTATCCTCGTATCGCAAAGAGCTTCCGAGTAAACTCGGCGTCTCGTCGTTTATTACGCTTTCGTGGGAACAGAGCAGGGAACCGTCCTGCATAAGCTCCAAAACGGCGGCTCTGTCCGTTTCGGTAAAGTCGCGCAACTCGAAAAGCGCGTTGTTTATCAGCTCGTCAAAATCGTATGGCCGCGTGAACGGCACGGAAAACCTTGAGATAAAAGAATGTGTGCGCAGTTCAGCCTCATTTACCGCAAGCATTACGGCTTCGCTCTTCTTGCGCGAGTACGCCCCGGCGATGATTGAACCCGCCATTGTGGCCAGGCGGAATTCACATTCGGCCCAGTTCGCGTGCTCGAACAACGTAAAAAAAACGAGGTAGCCGACTCTGTTGCCGCCTATTTTAATCGGTATACAGCAAAAACTCTTTTCACCCGAATATTGGACGGGATAATTCTCGAAATAACGAACCGCGTCTTTCTCGTAGAAGCATCCGGTTTTATCCGATTCCATAAAAATCGGCACTTCGTCATAAGCCAGCGATTGTCCGACCCAACCGGGTATTTCGCCGTCCTTTACGCTCTCATAGGTGCAGAGCAGGGAACCGTCCGGCTGAAACTCCAGTATGACGGCCCTGTCGGTTCCCGTGAAGTCGCGCAGCTCGAAAAGCGCGTTGTTTATCAGCTCGTCAAAATCATAGGGCTGTGTGAACGGCACGCAAAACCTTGAGATAAACGCCTGTGAGCGCATATCCCCGGCATTAAAATATCGGGCGTTGTCTATCATGCGATACCTCCCCAAAAACCATGCACCTAAGCTGAAATACAATACGAACCAATAATTACTATAACACACTTATCCGCGTTTAACTGCGGTTCCCGAAGACGTCATGCCGAAAATATTTTTGTCACGATCAGAATTAAAGCGAAGAACGCGCCCATCGAAACGCATATCCCCCTGAAACTCAAATCGATTTCGTGGATGCGTTTGAGTAAGGCGCTTTTTTTCACGTAATACTTAAAAATGAAAAATCCGGCTATGGCGCTCGCCGCGAACATCCCCGTCTTTTCGAGATATCCGGACGCGTCCACGCTGACTTTTACGTTGAACATGAACTCGATGAACTGCTCTCCGGAGATGCCCCCGACAAAGCACAAAACCCCCAGGATGAGAACCGCCGCCTGTTGGCATCCGTCGATCTTCACGGCTTCGGGTTCGGATTGCGGGCGCCCGAAGAGTATCGTGGAATATTTTATAAACGATATTATCGTGCCGAGATTGATTATCATCATAGCTCCGCTGACAAAACGGTTCGTGCCGTACATTATGAAATATTTCGAGACGCTCCCGTTGAACAGGGGAGCGCCGGTTATCCCGAAGACAGCCATGACGGTCGCCGCCCCGATCAGCGGTTTTCGCCTGAATACCCCTCGGATATCGTATATATTCCGCGTCCCGTAGGCGTGAATTATCATTCCCGCGCTGAGGAACAGGGCGGATTTGAACAGGGCGTGATTGATGATGTGATACAGGCCGCCCGTGAAGGTGTAATCGTCAGCGACGTTCAGGCCGATCATGATCAGGCCGATCTGCGAGATGGTGTGATACGCGAGTATCAGCTTTATATCCGTCTGCGAGAGGGCCATTACGAATCCCGCTATGCCGGTGACGATCCCTACTATCAGGAAAAATTCAGGGACGGCCGTCTCCTGGAAGAGCTCCTGGAACCGGATGAACAGGTAGACGCCGCTCTTTATATGCAAGCCGGACAGCACGGCCGAGACGGAGGAGGGCGCGCCCGGCGTGCCGTGGGCCTTCGGGAGCCAACTGAAAAGGGGCATGAAGGCGCACTTGAGACTCACGGAGGTCATAATAAGCGCGTAGGGCAAAATAAGCGAGGCGGAATCGAGCGTCCCTGCCGCCCTCGCCGCGGCGTCCATGTCCAAAACGCCCGTCAGCTTGTATATATAGCCCACGCCGAATAAATAAAACTGTATCGCGACGGTGTTCGCCATCAGGTAGATCATACCGTCGTACATCGAGCGGTTGTCGCGGTTATACATGATCAGGACGGCGACGGTCACGGTAGCAACCTCCACGAGGACGAATATGTTGAACAGGTCGCGCGTCAGGAAGACGCCGATCAATAACCCCTCCCAGATAAAGAGAAGGAACCAGAACAACCCGCTGTTGTTCTCGTGAAAGCTGTAAAGCGCCGCGATCAGGAAGATAAAAGCGGTGAGCAGGACGAAAACCGACGAAAGGCTGTCCGCTTTCAGGAAAATCCCGAGATAGCCCTCGTAATCCCCTATTCGCGTGACAATCTCCCCCTCTTTGCACAAGGCGAAGAGATAGGCGGCGCACCCGACCAGGGCGGTCTGCGCTGCGAGGGCGATCAGCCTCCCCGTCTTCGCGGAGGAAAAAACATAGAGGAAAACCGCGGTCAAAACCGGCGCGATCACAAACCAGACAAGCATCGGCCTACTCCATATTCTTCTTCTGCAGGGTATCCCAGTCCGTCGATTTGCTCTGCCGGCACAACGAGATAGCCATTGTCATGTTGACCGCCGAAACGGCGACGCCTATGACGATGGCGGTTATCATGAGCGCCTGCGGCAGCGGGTCGGAGACGCCTTCGAGGTCCCTCCCTATCGGCGGCGTTATGCCGCCCTCATACCCAAGGGTCAGGAAAAACATGATGACGGCTATCTCCATCACCCCGATGGAGACGATGGACTGTATGACGTTCCTGCCGGTTATGAGCCCGTAAAAACTGATGAAAAAAGCTGCCGCTACAAAAATTTCCAACATCTCGAATTTCATCGGCTACCTGCTTTCAAACGCGATATATCTGTAAAACAAAATGAAAAATCCCAAGGTCACCTTTATCCCGATAAGCGTGTTCATCGCGATCAGGTACATGTTTTTGGCGCGCGGGAAATAACGGTACAGGCCGAGAAATATAAAAACCGCGGGCAGCAGGACGATGGCGGCGTAAATCAGTTTTTCCGTCGTGATTACGCGCCCGACGCGAATATCGTAAATGTCGTAAATCATGTACCTGCATATGAAGAACGAGGCGATGGCCACCCCTCCCTGGAAGCCTCCGCCGGGCGTGAAATGGCCGTTTACGGTCAGATACGCGCCGAACAGGAAGATCAGAGGGCAGATCATGCGTATCGTGAAGGAGGCTATCGCGGACCTGTTGAGACCGAGCCTCTTCCCCTCCCTCGCATGGGTCTCGCCATACCAGGAAAGATGGGCGACCGCCACGACGCTGACCAGAAGCATGAGCGCCTCGAACAGCGTGTCGTATATCCGATAGCCAAGGTATATGGCGGTCACCGCGTTCTCTCCGCCGACGTCACCCGAAAACATGGAGGTATACCGGTCCTTGAGGAATGCGTTTGCGCCGCCTCGGGGCATGAAGAATATAAACAGCGCGCAGAGGAAAACGGTGAAGACTATAGGGGCTATATGGCGGTTCGAAGGGTTTCTCTCCCCATCCGCGAGGCCGTAATATTTTTCAAAGCAGGCGATGAAAAAGATCGTGGCGTATGTGCTGATGGCGGCCTCGGCTATCGCTATGTCCGGCGCGGCGAGCAACAGGAAGCAGGCGCTTGAGATATACGAAAATACGCCGAGATAGATGATGTTGCGCACGACCCTTTGCTCCCGGATGATAAGCGCCGCGCTCGCGATCCAGAAAAATAAAAGCGCCTGTATCATATGTCGTCCCCGTCGCGGCTTCCGCCGATTTCGTAGCCGCTCAGGTACGCCGAGCGCGCCGCCACATGATTCGCAAGCGGGAAAAGTATCAGCATTATGACCGCGATCAGCAGCAGCTTCAGGGAGAAGAAGCCGGCGCCATGTTTCACGATTATCCCTATTATGAGGGTGAGCGTCCCCGCCGTGTCGATTTTGGCGGTTATGAGCGCCCTGGGGTAAAAATTATCGAACTTGAATATCCCGACGACGCCGAAGAACATAAAAACGATTCCGGTAAAGATAATGATATTGCCCGCGGTTTCCACTTACCTTCCCCCTCCTTTCGTCCTGTCCAGCAGGAATAAGGAGATAAAGATGGTGCTTATGAAACCGAAAAGGGCGTAGATAATGGCGAAATCCAAAAGGTAGGCGGTGTTATTCACTGACGCGAATACGATGATGATAATTATTATTTTTGTCGATATGAGGTTCATCGCGAGAAGCCTGTCCCATATCGACGGTCCCATCACGACCCTCGCGAAGTACAGGAGCAGATAGATCAGCATGATCCACAGTGCGTACATGATATTCTCTCACTTTTGCGCTTTCAGCAGCATTCTTTCCAATTTGCCTTTTATCAGTTCGTCCGCGTCACCCCCGGGGGCGTCCCCCGCTCCCCTGAGCCACAGCACGGTGATAGCGCCGTCCTTCAGCTCCAGCGTGATCGTGCCCGGAGTAAGGGTGATGGAGTTGGCGAGTATGACTCGCAAAAAATTATTGTCGATTTTCGTCTTTATCTCGACTATCTCGACCTTCGCCCCGGTCAAAACTATTTTGACGGCGGCAATGGCGGCAAGGTATATCTGTCCCGCCAGATAAAACGGGTACAGGGAAAATTTCAGGAAATCTACGCCGGTTACCGCGTCCAAAGGAAGGAGCCTGTAACAGCAATAAACCGCCCCGGCGCTTATGGCAACGCCCGCCGCCGCGGTCCCGGCCGAAAAATCCTCGCATAAAATTATCCAAACGAGGGTCAATAATATAATTAATAAAACGCTGTTTTTATTCAAAACCCACCCTCCGCATCGCTCCCGAGTTCCCAGGGAATATCCGGCGGTTCGACAAACGTTTCATCCGGTTCGGCGCTGTCGTACAGCATTTGCAATGTTTTCCGCGTTTCCAGGTCGGCGCGTTCTTTGGCGGAAAAATGCTCGCCGACGACGCGCGCGACATACCGGGACAGCGACAAACCGCTCTCTCCGGCGGCGGCCGACAGCTTGCCGATGGTTTCGCTGTCGAGGTAAAGCGATAACTGAGACATAATAATCCCTCCGCAATATAAAATATATTATAAAGTATACCTGCATTGTGAGGGGCGGTACAGGACAGACGCGTGAAACGCAAAGAACGGGCGAACGCAGTTCGCCCGTTCTTTGCGCTCGTCTTTGGCCTTTAACTAGTTAAAAAGCTAATAAAATCACGACAGACTGCCAAGAATGTCCTGTCCTTAATGGACTTGACATTCTTTTTGCGCTATTATATACTAGTTATATAACTAGATAATGGAGGGTATAAACAATGGGATATCAAACAAAAGTCCAGCTCATTAAACGTGCAAAAAGCGAGCAGTGGTATATAAATCTACCAGCACAATTGGCGCAAGCCATGGAGTTTGCTCAGAGTGAACCTGTGGAGTGGTTTGTTGAAGATAAGGCAACCCTGGCTCTGAAAAGACACAATGCTCCTGAGCCAATACTAAAAAAAAACACCTGAAATAATTGATGAGTTTGACAGATTATTTGCACTGACTCGACCGGCGTTCAATCAAGAACGTGTTTTTCAACGCGCTCACGAATTGGCCCACAATGCCATGCTGACGCTTGGGAGGCATACTATCACAGGTATGCTGTCGGCAGGTGGGAAACTGTCTCAGGACTGGTCGGCTACATATCGCATGTTTGAAAGGGAGCGTATCATGCAAAAGGAACTGTTTGCTCCTGCAATCAAAGGTGTTCTTGAGAATTTGGACGCAAAGGCGCCGCTGTTTGCCATGATGGATGACACCTTGGTACGGAAGCGCGGGCGCAAGATATCAGGCGCAGGATGGAAGAGGGATCCGCTCGGTCCGGCGTTTCACACCAATTTCGTCTGGGGGCAGAGGTATCTGCAAATATCCGCCGTATTGCCGGATTTCGAAGTCGAAGGCCGAGCGCGCGGCATCCCTGTCGATTTCCATCACACTCCATCCCCGGTCAAACCGCGCAAAAATGCCGCCCGTGAAGATTGGGATAAATATAAAGCGCAGCAAAAGATATGCAAGATTAGCACTGTCGGCGCAACGCGTCTGGCTGAGTTGCGTGGACAGATTCCGGACAGGAAAATAGTCTGCTCGGTTGATGGTGGGTTTACAAACCAGGAAGTGTTTCAGGCGATACCGGAGAACACCGTGCTCATTGGGCGCATCCGAAAAGATGCCAGCCTCTTTAAGGTTCCGGAGGAGCCGAACGGCACAAACCGGGGAAGGAGAAAGTATTATGGTGACCGGTTGCCAACTCCGGAAGAAGTCCGCCAAAATGAATCTGTTCCATGGCAAAAGGTTCGTGCATTTGCGGCTGGCAAATGGCATGAATTCAACATAAAAACGATGACGCCTGTCCGTTGGAAGAGCACCAAGAACCGAGACATGCTCATTGTCATCATCCAGCCGCTTGCATATCGCCCACGCAAAGGCGCAAAACTTCTTTACCGACAACCCGCCTATCTAATCAGCTCAGACACTCAGATGCCCTTGGATCAACTGTTGCAAGCCTATTTATGGCGTTGGGAAATCGAATTAAACTTCAGGGATGAAAAAACGGTTATGGGTGTTGGCGAAGCTCAAGTTCGCACTGCGGCGGCGGTACAAAGCGTCCCGGCTTTTGTTGTGGCCTCCTATGCGTTTTTGCTTCTTGCCGCACATTCCATAAAGGCTAAATCAAACAGTATGCCCTCTCCCAAGTGGTATCCTCAAAAACCATCGGATCGTTGCACTACACAGAAAATCCTCTCCATTTTTCGTTCTCAATATTGGGGTCTCCGTATTGATTCGAATAAAAGTGGGTTCGTGTCAAATTCACATGAGACTCGAACCCACTTTTTTTCGCCTGATTCGCTTAGTTCCGCGCTTTGTTATGCATATAAATAGCCAAAGACGAGGGACGCGCATTGCGCGTCCGTTGCTGATGCTGAAACAGGATGAATAAAAACAGGGAGCTGCATCTGCTTCTCGGACCCGCGCTGTTTGCCGCGGCATTGCTTTTACCGGGAGAGATTTTTACATTTAATGCCGTCGCCGCGATCGGAACGATCGTATGGATGGCGTGTTGGTGGATATTGCTGCCGGTGGAGCCCGGTATCACCGCTTTTATTCCTGTCGTCGTGAATTCCTTGTTCGGCGTTGTTTCCATGCCCGAGCTTATGAGCAAGTATGCCACGGATACATTCTTCCTCTTGCTGGGCGCCGATTTGATCGCAATCTCATGGGAAGTCACGGGATTGGATAAACGGCTGGCGCTAAAATCCCTTAAATTGATAGGACCGTCGCTGAACCAGCAGGTTGTGGTATGGTTCGTCGTCTCCGCCCTGCTTTCCGCATTTTTGCCGAATGTCGTTGTCTGCGCGATGCTCGCGTCAATTGCCGTATCCATGCTGCGCTACGTCATGAAGGATGACTTTGCCCGGAACAAGGCCGGGATGATTATTCTGCTTGCAATCGCCTGGGGCGCGGGCGTGGGCGGCCTTGGCACGCCTCTCGGCGGAGCGATGAATCTGGTGGCGGTGGATTACATACAAAAGCTTATCGGCGCGGAGTTTATGTATACGACTTGGATTTTAAGAATGCTGCCGTTCCTGGCCGTTCTCATTTTGCTGGGTGCCCTTTGCCTGATGCTCTTGAAGCCGAGGGGCGGGCGGCTCGAAGGGACGAAGGAATATTTCAGCAGTCTTTATCGCGAACTTCCGCCTATGAGCCGCGACGAAAAGATCGGCATGATACTGTTTATCGTCCCGGTGGCGCTTTCATTTTCACGGGGGCTGTATGCGGCGCTTTTGCCCGAGCTCAAGCCGGCTTTGGCCTTTATCGCCTGCGGCATGATGACCTTTATCCTTCGCAAGCAGGACGGCAAGCCCATGCTGGAATGGAAGGACGCGCAGAAAAAAGTTCTCTGGGGCTTAATCTTCATGTTCGGGGGCGGCATTGCCATAGGGTTCATGATGAGCGGCACAGGCGCGGCCGAAGCTATCGGCGGTATTATTTCAAAGTTGAATTTTACCGGCGACTTTACCATGATACTCGTTATCGTAACATTCACGATGCTGCTTTCGGAAATTTCCAGCAACACTTCCGCGGCGGCAATTTCGATCCCAATCGTAATCAGCCTTACTCAAGGCATGGGTCTGGACCCGCTCCCTTATATCTACATCTCGATAGCCGCTTTCAACTGCGCCTACATGCTGCCCACCAGTATCAGAGCGATTCCGGTCGGCTATGGATTGGATCCGAAATACATGTTTCAGAAGGGGTTCCTGCTTTTTGCCGGCAGCGTTCTCGCGGTGAGCGCCCTTGGCTTCTTGCTGCTCCGAATGCAGAACATCTGAAAGCGCGGAGGCCGGCCGGCCTCCGCGCTGTAAATAACCCGAAAGGAGCCGGACGATTCTAATCCGCCAGTATTTCCACCGTATATTCCTGCTTCAGGGCCTCCAATTCCTCCTGATATATTTGAGACCTTTTTTCGTTGACGAGGTACTGTTCGATCTGCGGTTCGACTTCGTCGAACGGTATAACAGAGGAGGATTGTTTTTCTTCCAGCTTTATTATGTGCCAGCCAAAGCTGCTTTTTACCGGCTCGGATATGTCGCCCGGTTCTTCGAGCGCGAAGGCCGCTTCCTCGAACTCCGGAACCATCCGGCCTCTTGTGAAGAAGCCCAGGTCACCGCCGCTCTGCTGCGCGGCCGGCTCGATGGAATGCTCGACGGCAAGGACATCGAAAGCGACTCCCTTTTCCAATTCCTGCTGGATAAACGCCAGTTTGTCCGCGCTCGTTTCGTCGTCGCCTATCAAAATATGCCTTGCGCGGATCTGGTCGGGCATCGTGAACTCGTCGGGGTTTTCGTCGTAAAAATTTTTGCAGTCCTCGCCGGAAACCGTGACGCTTTCGATTAAATTCTCAATTACCGTTCTGGTCAGGTACTGGGTGATGAAATTGTCCACAGCTTCCACGAACTCAGGGGTCTCGTCAAGTCCCTGCTTCCTGGCGGAAAGCGCAAATAGGCGCCCGGTGACGAGTTCTTCTAAAATCATTTTTCTGCCGGGCTCGTTGTCGTACATCATAACGGCTTGCGCGCCGAGAGCCTCAAGAAGTTGATCGACTTCCTTTTCTTTGATCTCCATGCCTTCGACAATGGCCAATACCCTTTCCGGGTCCCTCGCCGCAGAAGAGTCTTCGACATTCAGAGGGGCTTCGGCAGCGAAAGCAGCCGCCGCCAATGACACAGACAATATCGCAACACACAAAATAATTTTTTTCTTCACGTTAAACCATTCCTCCCGTTTGATTTACGCACGCGGCGGGTGTTCACGCAACGCAATATATCCCGCCGGCGGATAAAAGTCAAACCACCTCAATCAAATCATGAGTTTCAATGCGCCCGGCTTTCACCCCTGCAATCCTTCGCCTGAGTTCATCTGCTTCCTCAGGTAAAAACCCATTGCTGTCGCGCAAGGAAAAATTCATTCCTTGTTGCCTGATCGATTGCTTAATAAAAGCATTCAAAGCCGCTGCCATAGTGATTCCGATTTTAGTGCATAGTATCCCAAACTCGTCTCGTACATCCTTTTCAAGCTTAATCGTTAGGTTTGTTTTTTCAGACACGGCTAACACCTCCTTTGCCTAACACTCTATGCCAAAGTGCGTGCCATGTCAATGCTAAATGTGTGCTAATGGAGACATGACAATGGCCAACGGGTGCAAGTCGTAACCTCCCAAATGATTTCCGTATATACACGATACAGAAATGATTCAGCCGGTTTTGTAATTTATCATCCACTCAACGCGGTTACGCGTTTGCTGTTTGTGCGGTTAATCGTCTGGGTAGACCTGTGGTGGGAGTTCGCCGTATTTTTCTTCATAGCGCTTTATCTCGTTTCGAATGGCGCGAATGATTAGGGCATTGAAAGATTCGCCGTAAACCGCAGCCAACACTTTGCCCTTGGAGTATGTATATTCATCGAGACGAATCTGCATGGTTGCGCGAAACGTGGCGCTCGGTCTGCTGTCGTCGGCGGTTTTGGGCACAATACCATCTCCCGTTGATTATTTTCCAAGTGAAGTAAATGTCACGCGACTTGACAAAAACAGCTTCATAAGTAATATTTGTACTATGCATTAGTGCTATTAGTATCATATTAAAAAATTATTCATCAGCAAACTGTAACCTGATTGATCTTTTCATGGGTTGATTTGCTTAGTTGAGGTTTTTTTGAACAAAATAATTACTTTGGAAATAAAACGGATAAATTTTTTCTACTAAGAGGGCAATACACGCTGACGGACAGCGGCGGTTTGGTTCCTTATTCGGGCGCTTCGACGATGTATGTGCTGGTGAATTGAAATTATGTGAATTGAAATTATTGAAAATTTACGAGCGATCAGGTATGCTCGATTTATTACGGCATTGAAAAGAGGGATGGTCATAATGATGAAAGTAATTCGTAAAATATTTCTTCTCGCAGGTCTTTCAATTTTGTGTTTTGCTTCTGCTTCCTTCGGAGCGATAGGGATAAGCGATGAGGAGTTTATGGAGTTATGTGGGAATCCAGGTTATAAATACGCTGATAAAACACGGGGCCATTGTCGATGACGAGACTTACAGCGGCTCTACGGCCCTTATTATTGCGGCAAGGTTCAACAGCAACCCTGAAATTTTAAATGCTCTCATAAAAAACGGAGCGGACGTAAATGCCAGGACGGAAGAAGGTTTTACAGCGCTGATGTTTGCGCGGGAGGAAAATAATAACCCCGAAATAATAAATATCCTGATAGAAAACGGGGCGGATACGGCGGATTATGCCAATCCTCCCGCGCCTGAGAACCCGGCGCCTGGCAATCGTCACCCGATACTTGATACCGTAAATACAAGATAAAACACATCTGAGGAGATTGTTATGAAAAAAATTTTTGAGAATACTCGGATGGACCGCAAATTTTTTCTGGAGGTGAATTGATATTGAGATATTTATCAGTAATTCTCATCCTTGGCTGTTTGGGCGTGTTGTGTCTTGCGCCAGCGGCTTACGCGGCGACAGAGATGGAAGAGAAACGCGATTTCCCCATTCAAGACCCTGACGCCGTTTTTAAACGAGCGCTGGATGATATTGAAAGGAATATTTTTGAAAACGAAATGTTTGAAGGCGATATGCGGTCAATGTTCGACAAGGAGAAGCTGGCGCAAGGTAAATATTACATCCATACGATACATGACGAATATTTTGAACCCAGTAACGATCTTGTGCTTGTAATGGTAGACGACGGCACATCGTCCGACAGTTATTACAATATGCTCTACGGAATGCCGACAATGTGGGAAATTTATTTCGTCATGGGGATATACTCCCATCCCTTCGACGAGTATTTGGATGACTTATTTGTCAGTTATGACATTTACGTTACTAGCTCGAGGTGGTCATGGTTATATGATGATGAAGATGATACGGGGGATTCGAACGCCGCTTCCGAGTTCGGCAGTGGCGGGCCGGTCAATCGTCACCCGATACTTGATACCGTAAACACAAGATAAAAAAATTTAAGGAGTGATCGTTGTGAAAAAAGTTTTTGCGTCCGCTGTTTTATTGTTACTGGTGTCGGCAACAAGCGCTTTTGCCCTTACGGGGCTCGACATTAACCCGGCGGGTTTCGGCCCAGTAATAAAAGGGTTTCAGCTCGGCGAACCTACAACGACAACGGATTTTATAAGTAAAACACTTGATTTATTGGGGAACGAATGGTTTTTTACATACACATCAAGTAATCGGGAAAGATCTATTGGAGTTCGCTTAACTAATAATGGAACGTCGTGGGAATTAGTGGTCCCCCCCGGTATGGAAGAGTTTGCCTCTTTTAGTGGTACTTTAGCGGATTTTCTCAAGCTCTGCGATATATACTTCGAAAAATATCCTGAGGCAATAATCCGTATCGAACGCATCGTCCCTGCGTATGTTGATGCGCGCGAAAACATAATAATCGCAGTAAAAAGCAACAACGTCGGCCAATTTCGTTATACAGCGTTACGATTCACAAGGAGTGATTTTGGCGCCGACCATATGCCCTTTGATGATTATGCGAACGCCCTTGTTAATAATTATCGATTAGGTACGCTATATCCAATAAGGAACGTAGGATATGGGACAGGAGAAACCGAGAATTACCAAAATGGCTGGAAAGCGACATTACATAACAATGGGTATTTATTCTTAGAAATTTGCGGAGCACAAGGCCAAACAAGGTTTGATTAGTGATTTGAAGGTAACATCAATCTTAAATTAAAGGAGTAATGGTAATGACCCCTAGTGATGCAGAAAAAATGAACAAAACAGCCTTTGAGGCTATCTATGGTTTATTAAAGGCTTATCACGACACTCCAAGTGATGATTATGAAGCCAAGACAAGGGATTGGATCAAAGAAAGCTTGAAATGGGCGATAAGGATCGTGGAAAAATTCATAACGCCAAAAGCGTCGGCGGAAGCGCAGAGTCTTGCAGATAGTATGGGGCTGGGCTGCCTCAGCCAATATGGTTGGCTTCAGCAGACAACAAAAATGAAAGATAAAAGCCGCAAAATTTTCCATTTTGACCATTTTTATACTGTTTCGAACATTCGCGACGAATTACTGGCGATTACCCTTACTAATCCTCAAAGTGATTTGAACGAAATAGAAAGAATAATAACCAAAATGGATGTTTTCTGGATAACAAAAGAGGAAAATCAGCACCTTGACGCGTTAGGCTACCGGTCGAAAAGACCCTCGCCGGAGGAGGCATATATGGCCGCGGGCATCGAAATTTTGGAAATCAATGCAAAGCCTGATGGACAAACCGTTAAAAATAACGATGACGCGAATTGAACTCCGCTAATTGCCTATTGGTTTCCGAAGGAGATTATGCAATGAATAAAAACCGATTTTCCGGATTCGGCGCAAGATCAAGGATTTCAGGGTTATTGAGGTTGTTGGTTAAATCCAAGGTGGCGCGGACATCAACGCTGATTTGGATGGAGCAACCGCACTGAGGCTTGCCGTCGCGAATAACAGCAATCCTGAAGTGGTTAGAGCGCTTGAAAATGCCGCTTCCGAATCCCGCGGTACGGCGCCTGTCAATCGCCACCCGATACTTGATACCGTGAACACAAGATAGACTAATATTCGAGCGGCAGTATGTATTGCGCTAATTGCGGTAAAAACTATCCGCCGGAGCCGTACCTGCCGCTCGATTTGTGAGTCTGCCGATGAATCGTGCTCGGCGTAGGGTTTATCGAAATGGTATCGCTATCCTATGCATCAGTATATTCGGCACATTTCTGCTCCAATAATTGAAAGTCGCAGCTATTTACCACAAGCCCTTGATCTTTCCCCAACATTACACGCTTATATGTACGTCCCGCCAAATGCTGAATAACACTTTGATTTTTAATGCAGCACCGCAATTCCTGCGCGAGCAAAGAACGGTACGCCCTGTCAGGTTCATCGGCAATAATCCTAACAGCGACAAGTTCTTTGGGTATAGGAAACATGTAATTGAAACGTAAGGATCCGACCACTTGCCCATTATCCGCCGTTACTAAAAAATTGTCAGGTTTTTGTCGTTTATATGAAGTCAACGGAACGTAATAATCGATATCATTCACTCGCAAAACGATGCCGCAAAGGAATTTCTGTTTGCGTTTTTCACTGTACGCCATATTAGGCACGCGGCTGAATCCTCTTTTTTCCTGTTCAGCTTTTTGCAAATACCGGACGTAATCTAAGTCGGCAGTGTAAAAATTCAGTTTTTCCATGCTTTCCTTCTCTGTTAATGATATTAAAGAGGCGGTTTTCCGCCTCTTTAATATCATTAAGGCCGCGTTTAAGGCAGCGGCGCGCCTTTCATAAATGATCTACTCTTGAAGCGGTAGGGCGCTTGTCATAGATGATCTACTCTTAAAGCGGCAGGGCGCTTGTCATATGGGTAATCTCTACCCTATGTTGGCAGTATGCGCAAAAAACGCGAATATGTCAAGGTAAATATGAACTCGGTTAAGCGGATGTTCACGCAACGAAATATATCCCGCCGGCGGATAAAAGTCAAATTGCCGCGCCGCTCAACCGTCCATTTCAGAATAACCGCTTACTATGTCGCCTTGTTTCGGAACATAGGCCATTAGAATACCTCTCTGCCCACGGGCTCGCCTGTGTCCCATTCTTCAGTTCTATAATCGCCATTATAATTTTTTAAGCGTTCCGCAGTTGTTAAACGCCTGCGTTTGTATTTTGGCTGAAACGGCAGGGCTTCGTCCATTAGCATCTGCCTAAAGAGCATATTAACGACGGTTGAAATATTCATGCCCAACTTGTCAAGCAGGAACTCCACGTCACGCTTGATCTCTTCGTCTACTCTCACGTTTATTGTAGTTGTTTGCGCCATATCAAAACCCCCCAAATGATTCCCGTATATACACGATACAGAATAGTATATACTGTGTCAATACACATTAAAACTAGTGAGCTTTTTAAAGATGCTTTGACGGAATCGAAAAAGTAAATGCAACTGTGTCTGGGAACTATGATGGCCAATTCGTGTTGCAGGTACAACCCCGACTTCAGCGAAAGTTATTCACAAATAATCCCCTGACAGTTCATCCGCCGGATCTTTCCGAACCGCCGCCCTGGCTGCCGAGTATCTTGACGCCGCCGGCCGTCTCGACGGTTTTGGTGGCCAAGTCGCGTATCTCCGAATACGCCCTATCCAGCTTGTCTTGTAGTTCTTTTATGGTCTTTGCCGAATTGTCCAGTTCCTTTTCAAGGTACTGTGCCTTATCTTCAAGCCGTGATATGACGTTCTTCCTCTCAAGTTCCGCTATTTCGGATTGATGTTTGTGTTCGGCGGTCAGCTTTTCCGTAAGCATGAGTATGGCGGATTCCTTTTCGGATTCTATCAGGTTCGGGATGTCCGATACTTTCGATTCGAGCGTTTTTATATATTCCGTTTTCGATTCCGCCGCCGCCAATAGTTCCCCGGCTTTCGCTTCACGTCTTTCAATCTCTGATTCCCGCGAGGTTTTTTCATCTTCCCACATATTCGTTTCGCGTTCGCGCGTTCGGGTCAGGTTATATTGGTAATCCTCGGCTTCACGTGCGCGTTCGGTCTTTAAGCGTTTCGACACTGAGTCGAATTCGGCCTGAAGCTCCGTATTACGTTGCGCAAATTCCGCGTTTAAGCGATTTAATTCCTCCCTCGCCTTCGTTTCTTTTTCGTCACGTTCCCGCTCGATTTCCGCGATCCGTTCTTTGCCCGCCTCTATCGCCAACGCAAGTTTCTGCAGTTCACGCCCGACGCCGTACAAATCCTGCAGACGCGTTTCCTCCGCCGTTATCGCCGTCTGTAAATCGGCATATTTTTCGTTTAGTTCCTTAGAGAATATCTTCTGCTCCACAGATTCCTTGGCGGACACAACCGCCCGTTTTTCCACGCGTTCTTTTTCTTCCTTCTGGGGGTCGAGCCGGCCTTTTTCATTAGCTTCCGCTCGCTTCAACGCTTGATTTAACGCGTCAAGTATCTCCTGCTTCGTGTTTTTCAGCGTTATTTCCTGTTCCGACATCTTCATCTCTTCCTTCCCTCCGCAGGTTTTTCGCCGTTACAGGCGTTAAGCTGTGTCTATGCAGACAAATACTTTCATGGCGAGGCTTGAATATTATGACTTATTCGTCGCTAATTTTCCAGGGAGAGGCCGAAAAAAACAGATATTTTTCATTAATAACTCAAGTTTCGCACATCGCGAATAGAGTTCGCGCCTTGAAAAATCAATAGCGACCTGCGTTCGCCCCTTCACCGTTATAAGGAGCGCCGCGCCGCCTCCACGACGTGCGAGACGAGCAGCGCCGATGTGACCGTGCCGATGCCTCCCGGGACGGGGGTGTAGGCGGCCGCGATCTCGTCCGCGCCCGACACGTCGCCGCAGACGCCGTTTTCCGTCACGTTGATGCCCACGTCGATCACGGTCTGTCCCTCGGAGAGGAATTCCCTGCCGATCATACCGGCGCGCCCCGCCGCGGCAACCAGTATCTCCGCGCCCCGGCAGACCGAGGGCAGGCCCTTCGTGCGGGTGTGGCATATTGTGACGGTGGCGTGGCGGTTCACAAGCAGCATGGCGAGCGGCTTGCCGACAACCAGGCTCCGGCCCACCACCACGACGCGTTTGCCCTCCGGTTTAATGCCGTAGAAGTCGAGCGTTTCGATGCACGCGCGGGCAGTGCAGGGCGCAAACCCGGAATCTTTGCCCGTCAGCACCCCTGCGAGCGACGCGTCGGTGATACCGTCCACGTCCTTTGCCGGCGAAAGGGCGTTGCGTATCGCGTCGTCGTCGATATGTTTCGGCAGCGGGCGAAGGATAAGCACGCCGTGGATTGAGCCGTCGCCGTTCAGGGATTCGATGGCGCCGAGCGCGGCGGCCTGTTCGCAGTCCGCCGGCAGTATGACATTGCGGACCGCGACGCCGGATGCCGCGCATTTTTTGCCCGCGCTTCTCTCGTAGAAAATATCGTCCGGGTTCTCGCCGACCCTTACTATCGCGAGCGTGGGTTTAACTCCGCGCGCCTCCAGTTCCGCCGCCTTTTTCCCCGACGCCTCCGCCAAGGCCGCGGCGACCGCTGCGCCTTTCAACAGTTCTGCCATTTAAATCGCCTCCGCAATATTAGAACAGTAAGTTTCAATGCTAAAATAGCTTTTGTCGGGTATTATTCTAACTGAAAAACACGCGTGGAGACTACCGAAATGAAAAAAATCGCCCCGTTGCTGATTGACGCTCGGAGATTGCGCGGCGAACGCGAATTGTCGAACCTCGTCTACGGCGTTTCGCAGGACCTGCCGCAGTATCTTCGCGACCGAGCCGCGTTCGCCGGGGCGCGGCGTTATCGGGCCGTGATGTACATCATCGAACCATCGTCCTGCGACGACTGGGAGACCATTGCCCGTGCCGCGTCGTCGATCTTGGCGGCGTTATCCCCAAACGAGAACGCCGCGTCATTCCGAGATGGCGTCGAGCGTGTGGTGTCCGTATTCGCCGGACCGGACGACGAATCCCTCGGAGATGAGACATACTCCGCCGCGTCGGCAGCCAAATACGAAGCGGAGAGAAACTTTCCCTGCTCCGTCTTCTTCGCCGTAGGTTCGCCGGTGGGCAGTCCCTCGGAACTGACTAAGTCGATAGGCGGCGCGAGGCGGGCGCTGCGCGATATGGACAGTTCGGGACGGAACCTCATCCTGAATTGCAAAGACGCCGAAACCGATGCGGACGAGACGCGCAAGCCTTATGCGCGTTCGCCGAGATACGGCGCCGTGATAGAAAAATCCCGCAGCTACATCGGCGAGCACTACCCCGACCGCTCCATATCGCTCAACTCCGTCGCGGAGTATGTAGGTCTGTCGCCGAATCATTTCAGCGCGATATTCAGCAAGGAGACGGGAGAGACCTTCATAGGGCATCTCACCGCGACGCGCTTGCGCAACGCGCGCGAATTGCTGCGCTCGACTTCCGCGAAGTCCTCCGAGATCGCCTTCATGGTCGGCTACAACGACCCCCACTATTTCAGCTACGTGTTCAAAAAAAACGTGGGCCTGTCGCCGTCGGAGTACCGGCGCAGGGAGGCCGGGTAAGATGTATAATACGGGTGATGAACTTTTTTGAAATGAGGGTAAAACAATGCTTAAACTCCCTGTCTGCAATGAAAGACTGTTTTTGCGCTCCCCAAGTATCTATGTGTGTTTTAGGACCGTTGTCGAGGGGATCGTTACCAAGACTAAAATCGAACAGACTTTGAAAATTATATACAAGCGGCACCCATTGATAAGATGCCGGATCGAAATCGACGACGACGGTGGCGCGTGGTTCATACAAGACGGGAACCCCATTGACGTCGAGTATTATACATCCGCTCTTACGAATTGGCTGGAATGGTACAAAAGAGCCGAGAATACCCCGTTCGACATTTCGCGCGGGCCTTTGGCGAAAATTTGCGCCATAGTCGATGGTGATACCACCGAGATATGTATCCTGGGGCACCATGTCATCGGCGACGGGATCGGCTGGCTGAACTTTACGAAAGATTTGCTGCTCGCGTTGGATAAGAATCTTGACGAGGCTCCACAAATACCGCCCACTGATTCCGGCGATAAATATTTTAAAGAGACCATATTGCTGGACGAGCCGACGAAATCCTTCGCCTGTTGGCTGAACGGCGAATGGCGAAAAAACTGCGTCCGTTTGAGCGAGGGCGATTATGTGTCATTTTTCCGGCGGTATCACGAAGAATTAAAGCCGAATTTGCATATGGGGTCTATCGAAGAAAGTGATTTTGTAAAAATAACGCAAAAATGCAGGGAAAATGATTTATCCGTAAACGAAATAATCGCGACCGCGTTTACAGCAGCGCTGACCGATAGGGAAACGCGCCTCGGGGTCGCCGCGAATATCCGTAATGAACTGATTTCAGAGCCGTCGCACTGCATGGGGAATTATGTTTCCGGTGTTTCGGCGAGCGTAAGGTATGAACCCGAGAACACTTTTTTAGAAAACGCAAGGAGAATTGCGAATGCCCTGAGGGAACACTTGACGAATTTAAAAACCAGGCATTTGGCCGTCCATTTTCTAAACGAATTCGACGGGGATTTCCTGGAATCCGTAGTGTACGCGGCTTACGGCGGCTTCGAACTGCCTTTCTCGAAACAGTTAGGCGAGCTTATCGGAGAGCGTCCGGATAACAAGGGTATCGGCGTTTCCAATTTGGGGAAAAACGACTTGACCGGTTACGGAAAAATAAAAATACTGGACATGCAGTTTATAGGCCCGGCATTCCCGGCGAACCTATTGACGATAGGCGCGATCACCGCCGGCAGCAGGCTCAATTTGTGCCTGCGCTATAACGAATCGGAGATAAGCTCCGATGAGATAAGAACCGTATATGGAAAAGCAATCGAATTACTGACCGAATAAATTCACCTCACGCAACGTTTCGCGTTCGATTCGACAATTAAGCCCGATGTTGATTCTTTTCGAGTCGCATGATATATAATAATGCTTGATTATTTGTACTGTTCACAGTACAAATAATCAAATTGCACAAGGGTTGAGAATTATGGAAGTGACGCCAAAGCAGATAATTTACTATAAAACATTGGAAGGATACATTCCGTATGAGGGTTGGTATTCGGAAATAAAAGATGTCAAATTGCAGATGGCTGTTGACAAACGGCTTGAAAGAGTGGAGACCGGGAATTATGGCGACTGTGAATCCGTAGGTAACGGAGTGCTCGAATTACGCTTTCAATTCTTCGGCGTCAGAATCTACTTTGCGGAAATCGGCGGCATTGTCGTTCTTTTGTTGTGTGCGGGCGACAAAGCAAGTCAAAAGAAAGACATCACCAAAGCTAAAGAATTTTGGGCTGAATATAACAGCCGTATTGAGGGGGTGTAAATCGTGGACGAGCAAAACAGGGAGGAAAAATTAATGGCTCTGGCTTTCACTATGCCTAAGCATGATGATTTTTTAAAGGAAATATACCGCAAAAACCCGTACTATGCGAGGTTAAGAATACAAGACGAGTTTCAAGAATATGTTGAAACAAACGATATTCGTTATTTGCTGTCCACCCTGCGTAAGGTGGCGGAAGCTAAGGGCTGGTCGGCGCTTTCTCGGGAAACCGGGCTGTCCCGGTCGGTACTTTACGCGGCATTGTCCGGAGACACCGACCCTAAGATAGGCACGGTGATGAAGATACTAAAAGCTCTGAAAGTTCAGGTCATAACTAATATTATTCCGTTTGATGGCGGACAAAAACCTATTACGCATGAGGACAGTAAACAAGGTAAGGAAATTGCTTATGGATAAGCTATTTCGCAATCAATCGAGCGTTGAACGGGCGAACTGCGTTCGCTCGTTTTACTGTGCAACGCGAACTTTTTGATTACCAAGCCAGGCAAATTCCCTCCGGGTTATCCCGCGAAAATACTAGAACCTTGCCGTAACCTCTGTATCCTCCCGATTGGATCAACCCGACCTCGGATATTACTTCGTTGTGTACGCAGGTTACGACATACTCTTCGCCGTTCCGTGAAACGCGTACAGCCTGCGCGGATTCGTCCGGCAGCGTTTCGCCGGTCCTCGTCAGCGTCACGGGGATGAGTTCCGCCTTTACGCCGTGCTCCGACCCGGACGGCGCCGCGGAGATTACCGTGACAAGGCAGGCGAAACCCTCCGCTTCATAATCGACGCACAGGCGGCGGCACTGTTCGAGATCGTTGTAAGTGCGGGATAATGGCGCGTCGTCAAACGAAAATTTCGCTCCCGGCGTCAGCATGGCCAGAACCGCTTGCGCCGATTTGCCGTCATATCGCGCGGAATTGCCGTCCAGCGCGGCCTCGCCCTGATTGCTGAAACGGAAATATTGCCTGTACGCGTGCCTGCCGCCGGTGTAAAACTGGTCGAACAGGACGAACAATCCAGGCGCGGGCTGTACGATTTTCCGGAAGACGAAGACGCCCTCTTTGTAATACCCAAGATGTCCGCCGCCGATATACCCGACGCCGCCTTCAAAGCGGTATTCGCCCTTGATCGGCTGCGCGATCGGCGAATAGTCCCACGCGCTCTTGTAAACGGTGAAATCTTTGCCGTCGACTATTATCGTATTGTGGCCCGAGGGGGATTTGAGCTCGCGCCGTTCGGGTATATCCTGATAGTTATACCGCCCGCCGTCCACGAGGATGTCTTCGCCGTGGGCAAACAGGTCGATATGCAGCAGGTCCGCGTGGCCGTGGCCGCTGCCGAGGCAGCCGCAGTGCATGTGCAGGAAGTTAAAGTCATCCCGCAGGATATAGTTTCCGCTGTATTCGAACGCGGTGTGGCCGATCTCGGTATCCGGGGCCGTCATGGCGCGATATTTTTCAATTTCGGCGGCGCTCTGATTCCATATGTTGCACTCGTATATGCCGTCTCCCGCGACGGACTTAAACGAGGCGTCGTCAAACAGGATAGCCGCAGCGACGAGAACGTCGCGGGCGTCCACGTCATCGCTGTCGGACTGGCAGATCAGACGTCCGTTCGGCTTGATCCACCGCGCGAGCGCGGCCGACATGCGGCGCGCGGCATCCGCGAAGCCGGCAGGCAGGCGCACTCCGCAAAGGTTCGCCGTTTGCGCGACGGTCATGAGGCACTGCAGCACTTCGGCGTGATACTGCGGGCTTTGCTCCCAGTGAATGCCGTCGGGCAAGACCTGCAATCGGATATTATCGCTCAGGCGTTCGAGGCTGAGTTCGATATACCGCCGCTCGCCCAAATGGACTCCGGCGAGAAACAACCCCCTGTCCTGCAGCACTCCCCAGTTGCTGAGGCGCTGAAAGCCGCCGTGAGCCTCCGCAAGATACTCCGCGTGCACGCGCAGGCTCTCGTCCATCTTTCCGAACGCCTCTCGCGGCAAGGTTTTGCAGGGTTTGACCATATTCATGCTTTTGAGCCAGTTCTCGCAACGAAGGCCGGCTTCGATGGGCCGCCACACGGTGGTTTTCGCCGCGTCGGAGAGCGGGACGTTTTCGATCCAATCCGTGACAAGCTTGGCGTAATGAAGGGCGTAACGCTCCCCGCCCGTCAAAGCGTAGGCTTTCGCCAGCGTGAGCAGAAAACTGTGGCGGCTGAAAGCGTGCGTCCACTCGGGGTCGGCGCCCGGTTTAAAATACCAGTCGATACGGTCTTGAAACGATACCGGTTCGCGCGTTTTTTCCATCTCCCAATGGTCGCTGAAAATAAACGTGTTTCGGCATATATCGTTGGCGAGGCTGACGAGCCGCCGCGCCGTTTCGGGGAACAACTCTTTGCAGAGTACGGCGGCGCTTTTTCCGTCGCCGCACCACGCGCCGGAAAGATTATTCATCCGATTCCCTCAGTTCAATCCGCAGTACCGTGTCGCAGGGGCAAGGCAGCGCGTATGTGTGGTTTGGGTCGCCGCCAAGCGTGACGAACTTGGTATCCGTTATTTTGCGCACGCCGATCGCGTTTCCGGCGTCGCGGACTTCGCTGCCGTCGCGCAGGAGCGTCACGCTCTTCACGCGGTCCGGGCGGATTCCCGTCAGCGGAATGGGCCCTATCGGTTCTTCAAAGAGATGGGCGTACACAATATTGTCCCTGCGGGTGTACCGTCCCCAATCCGGCCTCGGCAGCCCCGCCTCGCCGCATGAGTGAATGCTCTCGCCGTTGTCCCGCATCCAGCGGCCTATCCGCGCGAGGGTGGCGAGAGCCTCTTCGGGTATCCTTCCGAGAGGGTCGGGGCCGACGTTCAAGATCATGTTGCCGCCTTTCGAGACGCATTCGGCCAGCTTGTGTATGAGCAGGCTCGCGGGTTTATAGGCGCGGTCGGCGGGCACGTAACCCCAGTTATTATTCATGGTGGTGCAAAGCTCCCAGGGTATGGGGCGGCCGGCCCTGTCAACAAGCCCCTTCTCCGGCAAAAAATGTTCGGGCGAGGCGAAATCCCCGCGATACTCGGGCGGGTCGGCTTCTATCATACTGCCCGCGCCGTCGCCGGAAGCCTCCAGGCGATTGTCGATCAACACCTCGGGTTGGTATTTCCGAATCATGCGGATAAGATCGGTCGCCCGCCATTTCTCTCCCGTCATGTCGTCGTATGAAAAATCGAACCACATAATGTCGATTTTGCCGTAATTCGCGCAGAGCTCTTCGACCTGGCCGTGCATGTAGCCGAGGTAACGGCTGAAGTCGGTTTTTTCGTCCGCGTATTCGGGATTGTCCCTCATGGGGTGCCACCTGTCGCCGTACTTGGGATAGTCCGGGTGATGCCAGTCGAGAAGCGAATAGTACAGCCCGGCGCGAAGCCCTTCGGCGCGCGCGGCTTCCAGAAAATCGCGCACGAGATCGCGGCGCGCTTTCGTGCGGGTCGATTTGTAATCGGTGAGCTTCGAATCGAAGAGGCAGAAGCCGTCGTGATGCTTCGCCGTCAGCACCGCGTACCGCATACCCGCTTCCCTTGCCGCCTTTGCCCATGCGCGGGGGTCGTAACGCGAAGGGTCGAACATATCGAAGTATTGCCGGTAATCTTCTTCGGGGACCCTTTTTTGGCTCCGGTACCATTCCCCCTGTCCGGGTATGGCATAGATGCCCCAGTGTATGAACATGCCGAAACGCGCTTGCGTAAACCAATCGGTGCGATTCATATTGACCTCCTAATTTTTCAGGCCGCTTGTGGCGACGCCCTGGACGAAATGGCGCTGGAATATGAGGAAAACGATCAAAACAGGGATCAGCGACACCACCGATGCCGCCATCATGAGGCCGTACTCCGTCGAATACTGGCCCAGGAACATGCGTATTCCGAGCGGGATCGTCCTCTTGCTGACGGTGTCGAAGTATATCATCGGGCCCATGAAGTCGTTCCAGATGGAGACGAAGCTGAATATGGAGAGCGTCGCGATGACGGGTTTGGACAATGGCAACACTATGCGGAAGTATATGCCGTATTCGGAGAGCCCGTCGATACGCGCGGCTTCCAGAAGTTCGTCGGGTATATTGCGGTAAAACTGGCGCATCAGGAACACGCCGAAGGCTATAAAACTCTGCATCAGTATATAACCCATGTGCGAATCGAGCAGCCCCATCCTGCGCATCAGGGTATATTGGGGCAGCATATACACCTGCCACGGTATGGCGATGGTGGCGACATACGCGAAGAATAAAACGTCGCGCCCCCTGAATTTGCACTTGGCAAAGCCGTAAGCGGCAAAACTGGACGTGAGCACCTGGATGATAGTGACGAGAACCGAAAGCTTCAGCGAATTGAAGGTAAACCGCAGAAAGGGTATTTTATCCCATATCCTCACATAGTTGTCCCACCTGGGGTTTTCGGGGATCCACCGGATCGGAATGGTGAAAACGTCCTTATCCAGTTTAAGCGAGGCCGAAAGCATCCACACAAGTGGAAGCAGCGTAATGATAACGAGCGCGAGAAGCAAAATATAGCTTAAGACACTCGTGAAATAATTTTTTCTCTCTACTATCATAACCCCGCCCCCTTGCTATGATATTTTCTTTTCAAGCCGGAGCTGGAATATCGTGGCCGCCGCTACTATGGCGAACAGTACGAGCGCCGCCGCGCTGGTTTGCCCGTAATCGAACGCGAGGAACGCCCTGTTGTATATGTAATTCGACAGCAGCGTCGTGGATTGGCCGGGGCCGCCCTCGGTCATGGCGAAAATGAGGTCGAAGGTCTTGAAGCTGTTGATCGTCAGCATCATGACCACGAAAAAAGTGGCATGTTTCAGCATCGGAAACTCGACGCGCCAGAAGAACTGGAACCTGCTCGCGCCGTCTATCGACGCCGCCTCGAACAGCTCCGCCGGAATATCCTGCAATGCCGCGAGATACACGACCATGTAATAGCCCATAAACTTCCAGACATACACGATCATGACGGCGGGAAGCGCCCACCGGGTCGTGGCGATCCAGCCGGGCGGGTCGGAGATGCCTATGAAACGCAGGAACTCATTGATCGGGCCGAAATCGCGCATAAACATGAGCCGCCACACCACGGCGATCGAAACCATGCTCGCGATGTACGGGAAAAATATGGAGCTGCGGAAGAATCCCTTGAGCGGGATTTTTTTATTGAGCAGCACCGCCAGCCCCAACGCCGCGAAAGTGGTGACCGCAACCGTCACCGCCGTGAAAACCAATGTTCGGGAGAGGGAACCCCGGAACGCGGATTGGGCGACGATAGCCTTAAAATTATCCAGCCCTATGAAGGTCATTTCGTTGAAACCGTCCCATTTCATGACCGAAAGAACGAAAGAAAAACCCACCGGTATGAGAATAAAAATAAAAAATCCGATAAAATTCGGTAATATGAACGAATACCCCACCAACGCGCTCAGCCTGCCGGGAGACAGGATTTTATTGTTTTTTGCCGCAGCGCCGTCCGACACGGATACCACACCTCCCGAGATATAAACGAAGGGGCGGGTGATCGATCCGCCCGCCCCTTAATGATCTCAAATTACCTATTGGATGCCTTGGATTTCTTTTGAGAGTTTCGACATTTCGGCAAGGCCCTCGTCGACCGAAACTTCTTTCAGCATGATCAGGCCGTGCTGCTCCCCGAGCATCTGGTTCACTTCGAGGACATGGTCCATCATTGGGCGGTCGAGGCTGATGTTCGTAACTTTCAGCGCTTCGAGCGCGCCCTCGGGCATACCGTCGGCAGTCGCTATCGCTTCGATGGTCGCATCGGTGGAGCGGCTGGGGAAAGCAAATCCCTCGGCATAGAGCTTGGCGCCCTCGGGGCTGGCAATGAATTTCGCAAACTCCCACGCCGCGTCCTTGTTATTGGACGCCGCGTTGATGGCAAACGGGGTGACGGAGCCGACGGTCCAGCCCTGCGGCACGCCCTCGGGACGCGGGAGGGCCGCGATGCCCCAATTTACGTCGCTTTCGCCGTCCCTGATCCTCTGAATCATCGTCGTGATAAACCACGTGCCCATCGGCATGGTGGCGATGTCGCCGGAGAGGAACGGGCCGGAATAATGTATGTTGCCGGTCCTAAGGGTGCCGTAGTCCATGATCGTGCCGGCGTCCTGCATACGAAGCGCCATTTCGTAATAGGGCTTGAAGAAGCTGTAATCCGTGTCCATGATGGTATACTTGCCGTCCTGGACGGCCCAGTTTTGCACGCAGGCGTTCCATGTGTGCAGCAATCCGCCGTACTTTTTGGCGGCGCCGCTGCCGGAGGTCAGCCGCTCGCACATCGCTTCCCAATCGGCCCATGTCATGTCGTTGGTGGGATAGGGCTCGCCCGCCGCGTCAAAAATGTCCTTGTTGTAGAACAATACGTAAAAGCCCGTGCTTACGGGAAGGGCGACAGTTTTGCCGTCCATGACGAAGCGCTCGGCAAGCCCGCTGAAATCGTCGAGGTTTATGCCGTCGCGCGCCACATACGCGGAAAGGTCGGCGAGCTGGCCTCTGTCCACAAGCCCCTTCGTGGTGTCGCCGTCTTTGATCCAGAACGCGTCAAAGTTGGCGCCGCCGTTCAGCATTATGTTAAGCCTCTGGTTATAGTCAGCCGACGGGATGTCGATTATCTCGACCGTGATACCGGGATTTGCCGCTTCAAACGCGCTGATTATCGGAAGCAGGTAAATCATGGTATCGCTGTCCCAGTTCGCTACCCTGATGGTTCCGCCGGGGGCGGCGGCGGCGCAGGACGCAAAGCTTACCGCGAGCGTCAGACAAATGAGCAGTGACAGCAATTTCTTCATGACCGAATCTCTCCTTCGCAGTGTGGTTTTTTTGAGTGGTCAAAGTCTATCCGCGTCCATAGCCGCAGTAAATGTAGTTTTTGCTGAGATATGAATATTATTTCGATATGTTTCCGCCGACCGCCGTGGTAAATTATTATTATTTTCAGAATTTTTACTTTTTCGATGCGCAAACGCCTGAATTAATTTCATGCGCTTGCCCTGCTCGTGATATGATAAAGATATGGCACGGCCCCGCTCCACAGGCGCGCGCCGATAGAGAGAAAGGGGATAGTCATGGAACCGATTCTTGGAACTCGCGAGCCGGTGCAAATCGCTGCAATCGTCAAAGATATCGAAGCCACAAAAAGAAAGTGGGCCGAATTTCTGGGAGTTGAAATACCACCTGCGGTAGACGCGGGCGAATACGCTGTTACTAAAACCGAGCACATGGGAAAGCCCGCGCCGGAAGCCGGCTGTGAAATGGCTTTTTTCCAACTGGGAAACTGCGTTTTGGAAATCATACAACCGAACAAGGCAAGCTCCACGTGGCGAGACTTCCTTGAACAGCACGGGGAAGGTTTGCATCACATGGCTTTTCAGGTAGAGGATATTCACGAGGGAATGCGCGCCTGTCGGGAATTTGGCATGGTTTTGACGCAATGGGGTTATTACGGCGACGGAAGCGGAGCCTACGCTTATTTTGACGCGACCGGCAGTCTGAAGTGCTTCATAGAACTGCTTTGCTCCTTCAAGTGATTAATGCTGCCGCGCTTCCTCAGCGGCGGGCCGGCGCTCCGTATGATTTCGAATATATTCGTCGATGCTGTCGATGATGTACAGCGGGCTTGTCATGTGTAAGCCGCCGCTGCATTCGGCGATATAATTCACCGCGCCTGTTTTTTGCAGGTAATTATATGCTTCCCGCCCGCTCAAGCCTTTTTCATTTTTATATATTTCCACACAAAACGCCAGGAACCACACTTCTTCTTTTATGTCTTTCATTATTGCTCCTCCGGCCATGTTATTTTATTTGTGGTAAGTTCCTCTTCCAGTAAATCATAGAGCAGCGTATATCCAAGCCGCCAGACTTTTGTCTCCTCATCTTCCAACGCTTTATATAACCTCGAGTCGTAAAGAACATCGGACGCTTCTTCCAAACTCAACCCGCGATTCTCCATAAGCAGTTTAATAATGCCCGGCGTGATAAACACCAATACCGAGTATAGATTATTTTGATTAACCATTATTTGCCCTCCCTGATTGAAAAGATTCTTTAAATTCCAAAAAAGAAAGCGCATTATTGCTTGCGAGGCAATACTGATCGGGAAACTGTCTGGGTTTTAGTGTAATAATTGCCGCTTCGGCAGTAAGCTGACCAATAACAAATGCCAGAATCGTCGGCAAAACGTCGTCGTCCGCAACCGGACCTATTATTAAATCGTATTGTTTTCCGGAATATGTTTTCAGACGATGATTTTTTATGAAATCCAACCATAATTCGTCCGCTTTTGTAAACCTTAAAATTTCAAGTTTTTGTTCAGCTGATGTTTCGTCGAACTCGTATACGCTTACCGTCGGCGTTCCGAAATTGAAACGCCGGCAAACGTTGCCGGAGAACTTAACGGCTTGTTCTATCCTTGATGTCAGATAAAACCCCGCGCCGAAATCGAGTCCTCTTGTTTGTTTTAGCAAACGCGGTTGTTCAACGGTTGTATTACTTCCGTGATATAACAGCATATTTCCACCCCGCTCAACTTCGGCGTTTTCACGCAATATTATAAGCAATTTTTCGGCCTTCGTGTAAGGGAACAAGACAAGCGGTTTGTTTTTCGTCTTACTCCATGTATCAGTTTTCGTATAAGGCGGCTATATCGTTTATTCTACGCTTCATTTCCGCGCGGATATGCAACGGTTCTAAGCACTCGCATTTATCGCCGAAACTGAAAAGTATATTGTAGTAATATTCGTTCTCTATGAAGGGAAAATCAACGATGTAATGCTCGTCGCCGTCCGGCGCAAAGTGTTCATAAGCGCAATAATCAAGCGCCCTCTCCATGACGGATTTATGAATGCGGATTTTGATTTTTGTTTGCATGGTTGCCAAAATATCCGTAAAATCCAATCGCGTTTTTTGATAATCTCGCGGCGTAAAAGATTCCTCCTGTATTTGCAGGTTTGACGTGCGGGATAGTTTGAATAAGCGAAAATCATTTCTTTTAAGGCAATACCCTTGCCAATACCAATGGCTGTTTTTCAATACAAGCTGATACGGCTCGGCCGTTCGCGCGGTTTTATTTCCGCAGCGGTCTGCGTATTCAAACGAAAGCGGTTTGCTTTCCTGTAAGGCTGTTTTGATAATTTCCAAATATGGTCCTATGTTCCTGTCGCCCATCCACGGACTTAAATCTATATGGATTTGGTTTGCTTTTAGCTCAATGTCTTTCGCTCTGTCGGCGGGGATAAAGCTCCTGACTTTCGCAAGGGCGTTTACCAGTTCATCGCCTCGTATCATGTTGGAAAGACTGGAAAGCCCCGTCAAGATAGCGGAAAGGTCGGCAGCCGAAAAAACCTTTTTATCGATCTTGTATTCCCGCATGATCTCAAAGCCGCCGCCCACTCCCGGCGCTGAGCGAACAGGAATACCCGCCATGCTGATACTGTCAATTTTCATCTGACAGCCGCCTTTCAGTTTTTTTTAATTTTAGATTATTGCCATACTGTTGTCAGCAATTACAGGGCATAATAAAAAAACAAACAAATCGATCCACCTATAAGGAGGCGCCACCATGCAGGAAAAAGCCTTGGTAATAATAGATATTCAAAATGACATAACAAAGAATTACAGGGATATTATTGACAATATCAATACAGCTATTGATTGGGCTGTCAATAATAATATTCATGTTGTTTATATAAGGCATGAAAATTTATCAGCCGGCACGAGGACTTTCAAACCCAACACACGCGGGGCTGAATTAGTTTCGGGTTTGAAAATAGCGTCAGCAAATGTTTTCACAAAATACAAAGGAAACGCGTTAAGCAGTGAGGAATTCGCGGGCTTTATCAGTAAAAATGAAATATGCGATTTCTACATAGCGGGAGCGGATGCCGTCGCTTGTGTTAAATCAACCTGTTACAACTTACGCAAAGCGAATCACGGCGTTACTGTCCTATCAGATTGCATTACGAGTTATGATAAGAGGAAAATTGACGAAATGCTGCGTTATTATGAAAGTAAGGGTTGTAATATTATTTGTTTGAATGACCTGTTGGAGAGTGTATGACGCTCGGCGGCAAACGGATGTTTGCCTATTTAGCAGGTGTGCCGCTGTCCGAGTATATCAGGCGCAGAAAGATGTCGCTTGCGGCGGTTGATTTGCAGAGCGGAGACGCAAAGGTAATTGATATAGCGCTCAAATTGACGGCGATTGGAAATGCGTTTTGGGAATCAGTGTATGTTATGATGAACAGCGTACGGAGAATTATGAAAACTGGAGGTATTTTATTGTTATCGATTATTCTCGAAATTAAGCCGTTGCTTGTCGGCGGTCAGCGCGCCGCGTTCGGTTTTCCACTTCGTTAGGCTTTAATGCGGGAGAACAAACTGATGGCCGAACTGCAAAAAGGCGAAATCCTTATCTACCAATCCGAGAGCGGCAACACGAAAATCGACGTGTACCTTGAGGATGGAACCGTCTGGCTTTCGCAGGCGTTAATCGCCGAACTTTATCAGACCACACCGCAGAATATAATCATGCACACGAAGAACATTTATAAGGACGGTGAGGTGACTGAAGCGGCAACTTGTAAGCAATCCTTACAAGTTCAAACCGAAGGCAACCGCATGGTCAAACGTTCCGTAAAATACTACAACCTCGACATGATTCTCGCCATCGGTTATCGTGTGCGTTCCCACATCGGTATGCAGTTCAGAAATTGGGCATCCGGTGTCTTGACCGAGTACATGAAAAAAGGGTTTGCGCTGAATGACGCTAGGTTGAAAAATCCGAAGAAGTTTGGCGATGATTATTTTGACGAACTGCTCGCCCGCATCCGTGACATCCGTGCGTCGGAAAAACGATTTTACATGAAAGTCAGGGACATATACGCGCTTTCCGTTGACTATGACCCAAAGCTGGAAATGACTAAGGAATTTTTTGCGACGGTGCAGAACAAACTCCATTACGCTGTTCACGGCATGACCGCTGCCGAACTTATCGTCAGCCGTGTT
>Ga0099364_10001017_pt1 | contig 47159 bp, 34 predicted proteins | sample TergutTh196P3_FD_73070 | JGI IMG/M metagenome (GOLD analysis project Ga0099364, IMG submission 73070) | Microcerotermes parvus P3 segment gut microbial communities from Pointe-Noire, Republic of the Congo - Th196 P3 | ecosystem: Host-associated > Arthropoda: Insects > Digestive system > Gut ...
AACGCCGTCCTGGATTCCCGCATACGCGGGAATGACGACGGAAATGTGATCATGTTTTCTCCGTTGTGATCACGTCCCTACTGTTCTTACTGCTCCTGCTCCCAAACCCGCCATTCCACGCGCAACCATTCTCCCACGCCAACTATTCGTCATTCCCGCCTACGTGCACTGCTGTCCGGGATAATTTTTTTCTTGCGAAACGGCTGAATGTTCACGGTTTTTCATTACGTCCAAAGAATTTTATGCGCGACATTTTTCCTCGCAAACACTAACCCACTCGTCATTCCCGCGTAGGCGCACTGCTGTCCGGGATAATTTTTTTTTTCATGCGAACCGGCTGAATGTTCACGGTTTTTCATTACGGCCAAAGAATTTTATGCACGACATTTTTCCTCATAAACACTAACCCATCCGTCATTCCCGCGAAGGCGGGAATCCAGTTCTGCGCCAAAATTTGTGACTTCTGCTCAGTACGACGCAAAGCGGGAACGCCGTCCCTCTCACGCTTTTAGTACAAAAATGTCATTCCTGTTCTGAAAATCGGTCGCAACTTTCAACGCCGTCCTGGATTCCCGCCTACGCGGGAATGACGACAGAAATGTGATCATGTTTTCTCCGTTGTGATCACGTCCCTGCTGTTCTTACTACTCCTGCTCCCAAACCCGCCATTCCACGCGCAACCATTCTCCCACGCCAACTATTCGTCATTCCAACCTAAGCGCACTGCTATCCGGGATAATTTTTTTCATGCGAACCGGCTGAATGTTCACGGTTTTTCATTACGTCCAAAGAATTTTATGCGCGATATTTTTCCTCATAAACACTAACCCACTCGTCATTCCCGCGTAGGCGGGAATCCAGTTCTGCGCCAAAATTTGTGACTTCTGCTCAGTATGACGCAAAGCGGGAACGCCATCCCTCTCACGCTTTTAGTACAAAAATGTCATTCCTGTTCTGAAAATCTGCCGCAACTTTCAACGCCGTCCTGGATTCCCGCCTACGCGGGAATGACGAAGGAAATGTGATCATGTTTTCTCCGTTGTGATCACGTCCCTGCTGTTCTTACTACTCCTGCTCCCAAACCCGCCATTCCACGCGCAACCATTCTCCCACGCCAACTATAGTGCTTCTCGTAATTATTTTTACCTCTTCTCGCTTGCAGGATAGGATGTCTGAAGGTTGGTAGAGTAAGATTATTTATGAAAAGCACTATATTCGTCATCCCCGCGTAGGGCACTGCTGTCCGGGATAATTTTTTTTCTTGCGAAACGGCTGAATGTTCACGGTTTTTCATTACGTCCAAAGAATTTTATGCGCGACATTTTTCCTCGCAAACACTAACCCACTCGTCATTCCCGCGAAGGCGGGAATCCAGTTCTGCGCCAAAATTTGTGACTTCTGCTCAGTACGACGCAAAGCGGGAACGCCATCCCTCTCACGCTTTTAGTACAAAAATGTCATTCCTGTTCTGAAAATCTGCCGCAACTTTCAACGAAGTCCTGGATTCCCGCCTACACGGGAATGACGACGGAAATGTGATCATGTTTTCTCCGTTGTGATCACGTCTCTGCTGTTCTTACTGCTCCTGCTCCCAAACCCGCCATTCCACGCGCAACCATTCTCCCATGCCAATTATTCGTCATTCCCGCGAAGGCGGGAATCCAGTTCTGCATCAAAATCTGTGACTTGTGTTCAGTATGAGGCAAAGCGGGAACGCCATCCCTCTCACGCTTTTAGTACAAAAATGTCATTATCGTTCTGAAAATCTGTCGCAACTTTCAATGCTGTCCTGGATTCCCGCCTACGCGGGAATGACGACGGAAATGTGATCATGTTTTCTCCGTTATGATCACGTCCCTGCTGTTCTTATTCCGATTTGTGTTAGAAACGGAATTACTTATTCGTTTTAACTTATTGATAAAACACTATTTTTCGCGTATATCATTTACATTTTTATTGCGAATTAGAATTACTACTCCTGCTTTCAAACCCGCCATTCCACGCGTAACCATTCTCCCACGCCAACTATTCGTCATTCCCGCGCAGGCGGGAATCCAGTATCTTTACATTATTATATGGTAATAGTATATTCTTGTCCCTTATGCGAAAACCTTGCGTATATATCCTTGCCAGTAAACAAAACGGTACCCTGTATACAGGCGTTACATCCAACCTTGTCCGGCGTATGGAACAACACAAAGCAGAAGTGGTTGAAGGTTTCACTGAGCGTTACGCCGTGCACAAGCTGGTTTGGTGCGAAGAGCATAGCACTATGGCGAGCGCCATCGCACGAGAGAAAGCCATAAAAAAATGGAACAGAGCCTGGAAGCTGCGCCTTATTGAAAAGGCAAACCCGGAATGGCATGATCTTACGGAAAAATTGCGGAGATAACGAAGAGTGCGCAAAATTCCGCGCTAACTATTTGTCATTCCAGCCTATGCGGTAATGACGAATGGCTGAACGCGGGTAGATTGTGGTATGAGCGAGACGCAAACAAATTCTGTAGGGGCGCGATTTATCGCGCCCCTACAGAGGAGGATCGCATCTCAACGCTCGCCCGGATCGTTCTGTCCGTTCGCCATTCTCTGCAGCGCAGCCCGATCCCGCACAATCAAACGACGCAAATCCTTCTCGACAATCCCCTTCTTCAGCAAAACCCGTAACGCCCGTGAAACTGTCTCCCGACTGGTGTTAATCATGGCCGCAATCTCCTGTTGCGTCGGCAAATTCTCAATGACCACCAACCCTCCCGGCCCCGGCTGCGCCATCTGGAAAATCAAGGTGTAAAAACGCTGAAACGTATTGTTAATGCCCAAAATCACCCGGTACGTGGAAGCCTGCCGAACCTTGCCCGCCAACCTCTTCAAAACCCGTTCCGCCACCAGGGGCTGGGTATAGATCAGATTCTGGGCATAGGTACGGGAAAGAAATGCCAAAAGGCTGGGCTCGACCGCCACCACCGAAGCCGAACGCGGTATCCCATCAATCACGGAAAGCTCGCCGATATAATCGCCAGGCTCCAGAAAAGAAAGCCCTACTTCCCGGTTATCTTCCGTCAAATCAACAACCTGCAAACGCCCCGAAAGCAAAAACAACAAATGCTCACCCTCTCCGCCCTTACGCAACACATAAGCGCCCCTGGGATAAGTCCGAAAGATCATGACGCGCCCCACCTGGGTCAATACTTGTGGGTGCAGACCAGACAACAAAGGAATCTGCTGCAAATGAACCGTCAATACCCGCTTGCCTGCAGGCAAGGCCCGCTCGTCTGCCGACAGGATACTATCCGCCTCCGAAGAAACCCCCGGCAAAGTCCCCACTCTGGCCGTTACCAAAGAAGAATCGCCTTCCCTGCCGTCTTGCATTCGCTCATTCTCCAAGATTACCTGTGCCTCCCGTTATTTTACCAGCAAGACATCCGCCACTGGAGGCTGCGCCAGTCATCCGTCTTTTGTTACCAAATCCCAGAGCCGCCGCGCGCTCTCCTGCCAGGAAAGCCAGGGCATATGCTCCGAGCGGATATGCTCGCCCCGGCGATACGCGGCCAGCCACTCTTCCACTGTTTGCGCCAGATCGCCGGAAAAATAACTGGCGTACCTGCCCGCGACTTCACGAAAAACCGGAATGTCCCGCGCAATCACCGGCAGGTGGTGACGCGCCGCTTCAATCAGCGGCAGACCAAATCCTTCCGCATGTGAAGCGGCAATCAGACAGGCAGAAGCAGCATAAATGCTTTCCAGATATTCATCGCTGACCCCTTGCAGCCAGAAAAGCCGCTTTTCGTATTCCAGAGAGGCATAAATCCGCTTCGCCAGGGCATCCACCATCCATCCCTTCTTGCCGACGATAACCAGATTGACATCCACACCCCGCGCCCAAAGGCGTTCAAACGCATCCAGCGCGTCTGCATGGCCCTTACGGGGCTCCAGCGTCCCAACCATCAAAAAGCTCACGCCGGTCTGCAAAATACGAAGCCATTTTTTCGCGTCGGAAGGCAAACCACGGGTCGGTGCAGAAGCCGCCACATCGGCGCCATTGTGAGAATGCACAATTCGCAGAGGACGTTCCCGCCTTGCGCCCTGCGCCGCCAGCCAGGCTTGCAGTTCATCGGCAGTGGCGGAGGAAACACAGACCGCGAGATCAAAAGCCGAAATCGTCTCCAGCCAGAGCATGTGTTGCGTCGTCTCGTTAGCCGGGAAATATTCGCAATGCGTAACCGGCAGCAGGTCATGCACCAGAAATCCCACCTTTACCCCGGTGTTTTTCCATTGCCCCAAAAGAGCCTTCCGCGTGGGAACAGCCGCATTGTGAAAATCAAGCCCGAAAAAAATGTCTCCCGGCCAGGCATCTACCGGAGCGTCTTCCAGGCGACAATCCGCTACCTCCAGAAAGTTACAGGTAAAACGCCGCGCATAGCGATAGCCTTCAGGCGCGGCATATACCGGCTCAACCCGCAAATCAGCATCCGCATACGCCAGCCATTCGCCCAGCACCGCCCGCACGACGCGTTGAATACCGGTCTTCAAATCCGTTTCCACCATGGCCGAAACATCAACCAGTAGCTGGCGTTTGCGCGGCGCAGGCGGGAAATTATGCGCCAGAATACCAGCCAGGGCGCGCCGCCCCTCCTTCCCGGCAGCGGCAAAGAGCGGGGAAAGCGCGGGCAACAGCCCAACCCAGCCCGCAACATCCGCCCGATAAAAACTTTCAATGGCCTCGGCGTACCACGCGGCGCACTGTTCCGGCGCATGCCGTTCAGCTACCAACGTCCGCCCCTTCTCACCCAGTGTCCTGCGCCGGACGGGATCGCGCCACAATGTAGTCAACGCTTCCGTCAGTTCCCGATTGCTGAAATTATCCGGCAGCATCCAGAGCGCGGTCGGGTCCAGATCCGCCAGGCTGCCATGCGCGTTAACAATCGTGGCCAGACCATGATTCATGCAATCAAGCACGGTTCCCGAAGTCTCCCCGCGCGACAGAGTACGCAACTGCACGCCGATGTCCGCCGCCGCAAGGTAATGCCGAAAGGTGGCGGAATCAGCCCAACCCGTGATCTGGATACGCCGCCCCATGCCGCACTCCCGGATTTTCCGGCTGATTTCCCGCCCATAGTCGTTGTTGCCGTTTTCCCCGACAAAGACAAGCAGCGCCTGCTCATCTTTCGCCAGAGGAGAAGCCAGCCAGGCCTCAAGCAGACGCTTGTTCTGCTTGGTCGGACCCAACATACCAAAGGCACAGACGAGAAAATGCTCCGCCTCCAGCCCCAACGCCTGCCGCGCCCCTTCCCGATCCACATCTCCGGCTGGCATACGCAGATGCGGAAGCACCGCCCAGTCTTGCCCTGCACCGTCGCCATACCAGCGGCGCGCCAGCCGCCGCGAAAATTCGCTATGTACAATGACGCCTCTGGCCGCCTGCAGGACAGGCAGATTGGCCGGATACTCCATGATCACGGCGTTCATGTTGTTCTCATGGTTCAGAGAGAGGGCGTGATAGCCGTGGCTGGCATGGAACGCCTGTTCCCAGAGATGAAAGCTGCCGTCCTCAAAGGCGCGATACGCCTGAATGTCAGAGAGAAAGAAATCATGCAGCGCCACAACGCCGGGGACTTCTTCCAGTAACGCGAACATGTGCCGGTGAAACGGCGAATTGCCAAAATGATAGAGCGTTCGGTCAAAGCGGTTCGCGTTGGCGCGAAACCATGCTACGTCCCGTATAGGGCAGTTCTGGCGTATCCAGGCATCGCCGACTTCCGCTTGCGCGACGATGACCTCAATGTCGTACCACTCGTAGAGGAACGGCAGAAGTTCAGCGCTATAGTCGCTGATGCCGCTCCGTTCCGGCGGCAAGGGCGAAACATAGGCAAGCCGCTTGCGGAAAAAGGCAGGAGGAGAAGATTTGGCGGCGCGGCGCGGCAATGCCGCCAAAATCTGCTCTGCCGCCTGGTCGAACTCTGCTTGCGGCCATAAGTCGTCCGCCTGAGTCACCCAGGCCTTAAGGTCGGGGATTGCGCTCGTCGCGTGTTCACCGCCGGACGAGGAAGCGAATAAATCGGATAAATTGAGGATGTTTTCCGGGGCAATGCCGGTAAGGTCACATTCGCCAGACACGGGAAACACCCAGGTCGCGCATCGCAACTGCGCCTGTTTTTCCTCGTGCCAGGCGGCAAACTCCGGGGTGTCATCCTGCGTTGAGGGGTGCAGGATGATCGCCGTCGCCAGATTCGTCTGCCTGCCTATGCTTATTGCCGCATTGTCCGCAAACCCTGCAAACAGGTTGGTCAGCAGAACAAAATCCGGGCGCAACGCAGCCAGAAACGCTTCCCGGACACACTCGGCCACCTTGCGGCGGCAGGCGTTGTCCGGGTTTGCCGCAGCAAGCGGCGCGTCCGCCTCCCACACCAGGATGTTTTGCTGGGGCAAATAATCCGCAAAAGCCGCCCGAATCGGCTCGACCATATCCTGAAAACAGCCGTTCAACGCGAGCAGAATTTCGTGCTCGCCCGCGTTTCGCGCCAACGCCAGGGACAGGGCAAGCGAAAACCGGGCGACATCCGGCAGATGCGTTGCCTGAAAGCCCTGCAAATCAATCACTATCCGCATTACCGCTGTTCCTCCTTTTGTTCGGCGGCAATTTCCAGTGCCCGATAAATCCGCCCCGCCCAGGGCGATAAATCAGGCTCTGCGGCGCGCCCGCCTGGCACGATCCGGGGAGGGTTCAAGAGTCGCCGCCGAAGCGCGCAGCCCACGACGGTAAGCGGGGAAAAATCGCCGCGCAGCAAGCGCATCAACCCCCGCAACGGGCGAGTCACGCGCCAGGAAGTGCTGGCGTGGATGGCCTTGATCTCTGTTCTGGCAGTGCGCAGGGCTTCCTCTCTTCGCCGGATTTGCGCCTCCGCTGCTTCCAACGCCTGGGCAAGTTCCCGCGCCAACGCCTCCACCTGCCGCGCCTGGTCTTCTGCCTGCCATAGCCGGTCTTCCGCCTGGGTTAAGCGCTGTTCCAAACCCCGCAAATTCCCTTCCGCCGTTACCTGGCGACTCAGGATGAAGTCATCGAGCACATTGGGAGGATAGCGAAAATGTTCCCGCAGATCCTCCTTTTCCTGGGCAAGATAAAAACGATTCAGGCCATCGGCATAGACGTGAAGATACCCGTTCGCCAAAAGCAGCGGCTCCCATTCCTGATGGTTCTCGATCGTCGAATTGGGCAAGGTGGCTTCAACAACCACAATCCAGGGGCGAATAGCCGTAAAATCCATGCCCGCAATAACCGAACGCTCGTGTCCTTCCACGTCAATTTTCAGGAAATGCGCTTCGCCCTGCACGTGCGCGCGGCAAATCTCAGCCAGCGTCCGCACAGGAACCTTCTGCATGACACCATCGACCCCTTCCTTTTGGTGCATTGCAATGACATCCGGGGCAACGCTCGCCCAGCCCCGGACTTCGGGTTCCCACAAATCCATCTCGCCGCAAAATTCACCAACGGCGCACTGTAGGTTGATGTCGCGCGGACGCTCGCGTTCAAGATCGGCCCACAGCAGGGGCAACGGCTCAATGTTTATGCCATGCCAGCCACGCTCGTAAAATGCCTTGCTGACCGAATCAATACAGGGATCGTTTGCCCCCACATCAATATAAAAGCCCTGCCCGACTTCCCTTAGGGCGCGCCATAGCATGACATCCTCAAAATTTTGCGCGTAGGAAACAAAACTCATAGTCGCTCGATCAAAATCTCCGGCTCGATCCAGGCAGTACCCGCGAAATGCGGGCGGTCAACATTTATGACGGTAAAAGTCATGGCCAGATCGCGCCATTCATAGTTATTGTCCAGATGCGTCTCCGAACTGACAAGGGCAGTCTGTACGGCATAGCTGCCCGGCCCAAGACAAGCCGGAAAGCGAATATCAAAACGCAGGTTGCTACCGGCAGGAAGGTCGCGGAGAATCTGTTGGGTATGGTAGGTGTTGGTTCCGTACACAACCTGCCCCAACCTGTCCTTGATGCCATAGCCGAGCACCAGCTTCTCAATGGCAGCATAAGTATACGCCTCGACACGCAGGGTAACAGTCTGGCCGACCCGCGCCACCTCAATCTGCTGCCCCGCTTCATCCAGCAAGGAGACCGCAGTGACCGCCGCCTCCCCGGTGCCGGATAAGGTGCGCGTGCGCCCGTCGGCCAGCGTCTCCTGGGAAATTCTTTGGTTTTGCCGGTCCGCCAGCAGGGCATTATAGTAATCCATTACCGCTTCAGGGCCGCCTTCCATAGCCAGCCTGCCGTCATCCAGCAACAGGGCGCGGTCACAAATGGACTGGATAGCCTGTTTGTCATGTGAGACGAGCAACAGCGTCGTGCCAGCCCGCCGGAAAGAGCGGATGCGGTCAAAGCTCTTGTGCTGGAAATAGGCGTCGCCCACCGAAAGAGCCTCGTCAACAATCAGTACATCTGGGCGCGCCGCCGTTGCCACGGAAAAGGCCAGGCGCACCTGCATCCCACTGGAATATACGCGCACCGGCTGATCTATATATTCCCCGATTTCGGCAAATGCCTCAATTTCCGGTATCAAGCTGTTAATTTCCTGTCGCTCCAGGCCGAGCAACTGCCCTGCCATATAGACATTCTGGCGACCGGTAAAATCCGGATGAAAGCCCATGCCCAGTTCCAGCATGGCCGCCACCCGCCCTTGCAGCACAACCGTCCCTTCCGTTGCCGCAGCCGTGCCGGTAATCATCTTGAGGAGAGTGCTCTTGCCCGCGCCGTTGATGCCGATAATGCCGACCGCTTCCCCCGACTCGACATGAAAGCTGATTTCCCGCAAGACCCATTTCATGGTATGCCGGGGCGCGGTAAACGGCAGCCATTCGAGCAGCCGCCCCCAATGGGAACGGTACTGGCGATACGCCTTGCCAAGACCGGAAACGGTAATGCTCATCAGATCTCGTCCACCATCTCATCAGCATGGCGGCGAAACAGATATCCCCCCATGCCGCAAAGAAAGAGCGCCAGCGCCAATATCGGCAAAAGGCGGGACAAATCCGCCGTTCCGGTCAGGAAAATGTTCTGATAAATGCCCACAATGGTTGCCATTGGGTTCCAGGCCATCAGCTGCGCAACCCGTTCCGGCAAAATGCTCGCCGGGTAAACAATTGGCGTGCACCAGAACCAGAAATTCAACATAATGCTAAAAAGATGGCCGACATCCCGAAAAAATACGTTAAACACCCCCAGCACGATGCCAAGTCCGACAGACAGGAGTAGTTGAACGCCCAGGGCAGGCAGGATAAGCCAGATGTTCCAGCCGGGAAACTGGCCGCACAGGCCAAGAAAAACAAGGAAAATCGCAAAGATAAGGCCGAAATTACAGAGTGCGCTCAAGACCACGATCACCGGCAGGCACAGGCGGGGAAATTTCAGCTTCTTGATCAGGTTGGCATTGTCCAGAAAAACATTCTGGGAACGGGTAACAATCTCGGTAAACAAACCCCAGGTCAAAATCCCCGCGCACAAATAGATGCTGTAGGCAAATTTCCCTTCCGCCATCGGCAGGCGGGCCTGCATGATCTGGGAGAAAATCACCGTATAGACGAAAATCATCGCCAGGGGATTCAGCACCAGCCAGGCACCGCCCAAGAGGGAGTTGCGGTATCTGGACTGGAATTCACGTTGTACGCTCCCCAGAATAAACCCACGGAAAGCCCAAAGGGCGCGGAGGGCAGCCATGACACATTTTGCCTGATTGGATGAAACCCGATATTCTAGACCGTATCCGTAACCCGATCAAACCGGGCGTGTATTCCGAAAGCGCTCTTCTTTCACTCGGTCACCACATGAAGATTCTTGTCAATGGCACCTCCCTGCTCACTCCGCTGACCGGCATCGGCCAATACGTCCGCTGCCTGTTTTCCGCAATGTCGCAATTGCCGGATATCCGGCTGCGCCTTTATTACGGCGCCCATATTGCCGAAGGGTTCTGCCCCCCCGCGCCTGGAACAGCCAGGTTCATGCACGGCGCTTACCGGCTGGCCCGCAGCATCATCCCCAAGCCCCGTACCCTGCGCCAGTTTATCCAGCGGCATACCTTTTCCCGACATGTCCGCAAGTTCGGCAGAGACTGTCTGTACCATGAACCCAATTTCGTTGCCCTCCCTTACGATGGCCCCCTCGCGCTGACCATCCACGACCTTTCCTGTTTCGACCTCCCGGAAACACACCCCAGGGAACGGGTCGAGTGGATGCAACGGGAAATGCCGGCTTCCATCGCCCGCGCCGACCGGATCATCGTAATCTCAGAAGCTACCCGCCAAGCCCTGCACCGTTGGGTCGACGTGCCGGAAGAGAAAATCAGCGTGACTCATCTGGCCGCCGACGCCTGTTTTTATCCCAGGGAACCCTCGGAGCTGCAAGCTCCGCTTGCCAAACTGGGCCTCTCCCCCGGCGCCTATCTGCTTTCGGTCGGCACGCTGGAACCGCGGAAAAATCTTGTCGCCCTGTTTACGGCTTACAGCGGACTGCCCGCCTCCCTGCGCCAGCGCTACCCCCTGGCAGTAGCGGGCCTGTCCGGCTGGCATCAGGATAGTCTCTTAAAAGCGGCGGCTCCCCTGGTGCGAACAGGTGAAATCCGCTTTTTGGGGTATGTAGAGGACAGAGAGCTTCCTTTCCTCTACGCCGGAGCTGCCGCCTTTGCCTATCCTTCCCGCTACGAAGGGTTTGGCCTGCCGCCCCTGGAGGCCATGGCTTCCGGCGTACCGGTCATCGTCTCGAACAGGACCTCGCTGCCGGAAGTGGTTGGCGACGCGGGCCTGATGGTAGACCCGGACGATGTAGACAGCCTCTGCCAGGGACTCAAACAACTACTGGAAAATACCGACGAAAGAGCGCATTTTGCCCGCCTGGGACTCGCACGCGCCACCCACTTCAGTTGGCGGCGTTGCGCAACTGAAACCAGGGAAATCTACCGGCAGATTCTTGAAAGCCACGGCTTTCCGCTTGAGAATTGAGCCATGCACCATCCTTTCCCGCAAGGCCCGTTCCGCTTCCTGTTGGCGTTTCTCGCTTTCGTCTCTGTATTAGCCGTGGAATACGGACGCCCTGCCCTGTTGACCCGTTTTGACGAAGGTTTCAAGGATCTGCTCTTGCAAATCATGGTCGATCCGACGCCGGAAACCAGGGTGACGGTGGTGGATATAGATGACGATTCCATTGAGCAATTCGGCTCCTGGCCCTGGCCCCGGGAACGGATTGCCGATCTGGCGGAAGTGTTACTGACCGATTATCAGGCGCGCGCGGTGGGTCTGGACATTATTTTTCCCGAGCCACGCGACCCGGAAGGCGACCTTCGGCTTGCTATCTTGGCCGAGCACGCGCCCCTGGCGCTGGCGCAGGTCTTCGATTTCACGCCACGTTATCCCAATCTCAATCTGGGTGCGTTGTCCCCCCCGTTTGCGCAAAACATACCGGATGGAGTGCGCGCGTTCGGTTATGTAGGCAATTACCCTGCCTTGAGCGAAAAGGCGCGCTGTGTCGGCAACATCGGCTACCAGCCCGATGCGGATGGCGTGCTGCGGCACATCCCCCTTCTGGTCTCCTATAACCGGCAAACCTATCCCCAATTCGCCGCAGCATTGCTGGAATGCGCCGCAACGCCTCCGGTTCGTCTTATCCTGCCCACCGGAAACAGCAATGATGCTGCCATTCCGTGGCGTATTCCCTTTAGCAACGCCCTGGAAGCCTATACCGTGCTGTCGGCTGCGGATGTCTTGCGGCATGAAGCGCCGCTGGAGTTGACACGCGATCGCTTTGTGGTAGTCGGTTCCTCTTCCCTTGGACAGGGCGACCGGGTTGGCATTCCCCTAGCTCCTCTGGTTTCCGGGGTGATGGTACATGCCCAAAATCTTTCCGCGCTTTTGGACCTTGCGGAAGGCAAAACACGCACGCCCTGGGACGGGCGCTGGCTGCTCATCGTATGGGCGCTCGTCACCCTGGCGTTCGGAGTTTTCTGGATTGCCCGTCTTCCAGCCTGGCACAGCCTGCTGCTCCTGCTGCTTCTCTCCCTTGCCTGGCTTGCGCTGGCAAGCTGGGGATTTCTGCAACAGGCTAAATGGTCTATCCTCGCGCCCATGATCGGATATTTCCTGCTGCTGGTTACCGCTGTTCCCTATGAATGGCGAAGTGTCCAGCGGCGCAGCCGACAAACCCTGGAGGCACTCTCCCACTACGTCGCCAAGCCGGTGCTGGACGAACTGCAACGGCAGCAAGAGACTTACAGCCTGACCCCCGCCCTGAAAGCGGTTACTGTGCTGATAGCCGACATGGAAGGCTACACCCGCCTGACTTCTGCGCTTACTCTGGAAGACGCTGCCCGGTTGACCAAGGATTTTCTGGGCTGCCTCACCCGACCGGCCTTGGACAACGGCGGCACGCTCGACAAATACAGCGGTGACGGCATCGTGGTTTTTTGGGGCGCGCCTCTGGAATGTCCCGACCAGGCCGACCGGGCGGTGGACGCGGCTCTGGAAATTCTGGAAGAAGTCCAAAGACTCAACGACACGCAGACGCAGCAGGGACTGCCCGCAGTACGTGTTCGCATAGGTATCGAAAGCGGAATGGCGCTGGTCGGCGACTTGGGGACGCCGTTTCGCAGCACCTACACCGCAGTTGGAGACTGCATCAACTTTGCTTCCCGCCTGGAATCAGCCGCCCGCAACCTGCCGTTTTCCCTCCTCATCGGAGCCACGACTAATGCCTGGTTACAACGCCACATCACCCGTCCCGCAGTAGAAATCAGATTACGGGATACTTCCACCGTCATCCAGACCTTTACCGTTCAGTATCCTGCGGATCGCAACGACTCGCGCGGAACGCAAAAACCGCGCTAAAAAAACACCTGATCTATCAACGTCTGAATGCCGGCGGCAACCAGATCATGATCGGGCAGATCAAACCCATACGGCGAACCAATACCCGCCAGCCAGACCTTGACCGCTTCGCTTTGCCTGGCCGTCGCGTTCTCATAAGCCCAAATTTCCACCTCAGTATCCAACGCCAAAGTAAAATCCTGCGCCGCCCAAATCTTGGCAGCCACCGTGTCGCTATCGTACCCGGTAGCGCCATACATCAAAGCAGGCACCAGGTCATTGACCGTGACATCCCCTGAATCCAGCCCCGCCGTCCAGTACGCATGCCCGCCTTCATCCGGCGCGCGATTGAACAAGTAGTAATACAGCAACTCCACAATCTGGAAATTAGTCTTGTCCGCCACCAAACCCTGGTATTCCTTCGACTGGGAAAAACTCTCGAAAATGTCGCCCGGCGTATCCACAAACTGGCTCCAGTAAGCCACCCCGCCAGGATCGCCCGGCCTCCCCAGATAGGCTACATAGGCTTCCGTCACCGGATCAGCCTCCCAATAGGTCGTGATCTGACCCCGCACAAGATCAAGCTCCAGCGCATAACGGTGGGTCGGAAAAACAGAAACTTCCGGGTCTGCTGTACAAGGGCCGGGACTACCTGTATCGTTAGGATCAACACAGGGGCTATTATTAGCATGCAAATGCGCGTAATCGCCTGCATACTTCCAAATATCTCCGGATAAGTGTGGCATGATGCTTACTCCTTAATTACTGAAATCATACTGCCAATTCAGCATGATCTGACGGCTACGATAACCAAATAAGGATATATTTTCCTTATTATCCAGAAAACGATACTCCAGCGTCAAGCTCTGCCGGGGCACTACAGCATAGGTAGCGGCAGCCCGCCACAAGGTGGCGCGTTGCTTGCGCCGCTCATTAAACAAACCAGGCAGGTACGCCCGCTCCCCCCGCCAACTTTGATGACTCCAGGAAAATTCCCCGAAAAGCCTCTCCCCCAAACGTTGCCGCAATATCAGATTGGAAGTCCAGCCCCGCCTATCGCCGCCCGGTCGCCTCGCCTCCCCATCATCGCGGGTGACGCCAAGACTCCCCAAAAACAAGGTATCCTGCCCCTGAAAAGCCAACAGCGCCTGCGCCCGCAACAAATCCGCGTCAAAACGGTACAGCGTGGGATACCAAACCCGACTCCAATCACCCACAACACTAAACCGCCAACCAGCAGGAAGATCAGGCCAGGGCGGCAAAACCTGCGCATAAGCATTTACCTGCTTCTGGTACAACCGCCCCCCCAACCAGGTCGCGCCCAAACTCCCCCCCCAGCGACTCTCCCATTCGCCCAACCGCCAAGGCCGCTCCGCCCCAACCACGCCGGTCGCCAAATCATAGCCGGAAACCCGATCATACTTGCGAGCATGTAAATTGCCATGCAGCAAAGTCTCCGAAGCAGGCCGGGTATAACTCGCCTCCAACCCAAGCTGGGTAAAGGAATCCGAACGGGGACGGAATTCCGGCGCAAGCATGAGCGGAATCAAACCATCATCAACCAGCAAAGAAAAATAAGGATCACGCGCGCCCTGATTAGCGTTGCTGTCATGCCCTCGCCCCAGTCTGAACCGAAGCCGCGCCCCGCCAGATTGCTCCTGCCGCTGGCAACCCTGCGCCCGAATTCGCTGAATCAAATCCCGAATAGCCAGAGGCGGGTCAAACCGCTCCTCTATCCGCGCAAACAACGCTTCGGCTTCATCAACAAGCCCCATGCCGCATTGCAGAATAGCCAGATCAAGCAAAGCGCCAGCGTGCTCCGGCTGGCGGGCAATCACAGCCTCAATAGCCCGCCGCGCCTCTTCAACCGAGCCTTCGCTCAGCAACTTGAGGGCGTTTCGATAGTCGCTGTCATCAGCCTCCGTCGCGCTCGCCAAACCGGCAAAGCCGCAACAAAGCAACAGAAAGAGGAAAAGAAATGAGCGCAACGTTTGTTCTGTTTGTTGTTAGTGTGGTCAAAAACCGGGGAGAATGAACAAGAAATCGCAAAACCACTTGTAAATGATTTCTTGATTCTATATCTCTTGATTCTATAATAAGAAGATAATACATGGGAAATTTGAACCATACATGACCATGCAAAAAACGTGGGGAGTTGCCGCCATGACCAATATTCAACAGAAAATAAGCTCCAAGTCCGGCGCATATACGCTGCTGGCGCTCTTCTTCGCCTGTGCCTGCTGGCTCACCGCCTCCGCCCAAACCATCAACGAAGCGGGCAAGATCGTGCTCTCCGTCGGCGAAACCCGAATGGCCGGCAAAACAGTCAAGGTAGACGACATAGTGCCGGTAGGCGCCGAACTCTCAACCGGGTCGGATGGCTACCTCTACCTGAAAACAATAGATAACGGCTTCCTGATCATGCGCCCCGGCAGCATAGCCACCGTCGAAATGTATGAAGTCAACCACGAAAACCCGGAACAAAGCCGCTTCAAGTTCTTCCTGCGCCAAGGCATCGCCCGCAGCGTCTCAGGCGACGCGGTCGGCAAAGCGCGGAAAAACTTCCGCTTCAACACCCCGGTAGCCGCCATAGGCGTGCGCGGCACAGATTTCAGCGTCTACGCCGATTCCCAGGAAACCCGCGTGATCGTCTCCTCCGGCGGCGTAATCGTCGCCGGATTCGGCGCTCTCTGCTCGCCGCAAGGAATCGGCCCCTGCGAAGGCGCAAACAGCATGGAACTCTTCGCCGGCACCGCCAACGTGCTGCTGGTTCGCAAGGGACAGAACGAACCCCAGATCAGCCAGGAGAAGGAACTCTCGCCCGACCTGACCGCACCTCCCCGGCTCGATGAACCGCAAGAAAGCGCCACGCGCAAGCCGCGAAGCGCAACCCCAAACGAAGCCAAGATCGCCCACCAGGATACGAGCAACCTGGAGCCCATCAAAAAACCCGTCGTCTGGGGACGCTGGCAGGCAATTTCCGATGGCTTGCCCGCCACTGTGGACACCACCGCAGTCAACAACAAGGAGTACATGCAAATCACCCTCGGTAACTACATTATGTTCCGGGAAAAATCCAGCGCCTTCCCCACTCCAGCCAGCGGCAGCATGAACTTCACCCTCCAGGACAGCTTGGCGCACGTCAGCAACCCGACAAACGGAGCCAGCGCCGAAGCCAGCCTGTCCAGCGGCTTCCTGAACTTCAACTTCGCCAAAGCAGCCTTCACAACCAAGGTTGACCTCAACGCCCTGGGAGAAACCCACGTCCTCTATGCCCGAGGAAAAGTAACGCCGGATGGCTTCTTCTCCAATACATCCACCACAGCCGACGGCAACATGCTGGTGCGGGGATTCCTGTTCAAGGACACGCAACTGGCAGATTCGCCCGGCAGCGCCAACTACCTCTTCCGCTCCACCCTGAATAACGGCTGGGAAGCAAACGGCGTCGCCAACTGGAGCAAAAAATAAGCCCTGCAGACAGCAACTTCTGCGGACGACAATTCTTGTTAGGGATTTGCCGTCCGCAAGACTTGCTATATGCAAGGCTTGTTGTCTGCAAGACCGATTTATCGCGCCTTAGAGCGGCTTTTGTTTAATCCTGTACGTATGCCAACTCCTCAACTCGTCATTGCGAGGTGCGCCAGCTTCGATGCAACCCAGAGGCTTTCTAATGGATTGCTTCGCTCGCAATGACAATGTATCTGCTTGAACCGAAACCGCTCTAACCTACAGCCTGTTAGACCCTGGCGGGGGCAGCACGGTCTGCGAGCAGAAACCCATGAATATTTTACAAAAAATCTTCGATTCAATTGACAATTGGAAGTGAGGCGAGGAGAATTCAGGGGATTTGTTGTAAGTCACCTTTTCATACCCGGGAGGTTTTTATGTCAAAAGATGCCGAGAATTCCGGCGGCAAAGAAGAGAAGCAAGGCCAGGGGGCGCAAAACGCGTTTTTCCAGCAGTTTTTCCAGGCCGGACAAGCCATGGCGCAAGGGTTTTCTTCTTTCTTCCAGCAGATGCCACAAATGCCGCAAATGGAGCAGATGAAATCCATGCTGCAAATGCCGCCTTTTCCAACGATGCCAAAAATTCCGCAGATGCCGCAACTGCCGCAGATGCCGGATATTTCCGAGATTCTGCCGCCTTCCATGCAATACTCGAAGGAAACAGCGGAATCGTTGAAAGCATTGCAGGACGAACTGTTCCAGAATCAGGCCAAGCTCTGGCAGGCGACACTGGTCAAGAGTATCGGACAAACGCCGGATTTTTCCGTTAAAGCGGAAGCGACAGACCGTCGCTTTTCCTCGCCGGAATGGGAGTCCAGCCCGATTTTCGATTTCATCCGCCAGAACTATCTCTTGAACTCGAAATATTTGCTCGACGTGATGGAAGCGTTGCCGGTCGAAGACGAGCGCGCCAAGGAAAAACTGCGCTTTGCCGCCCGCCAGTACACCGACGCCATGTCGCCCGCCAACTATGCGGCAACCAATCCTGAAGCCATCAAGCTCGCGGTGGAAACCCAGGGCAAAAGCATCGCCGATGGCATCAAAAACCTGATAAGCGACATGGAAAAAGGCCGGATTGCCATGACCGATGAATCCGCCTTTGAGGTAGGCAGGAATCTTGCCACCTCAGAAGGGCAGGTCATCTTTGAAAATGGCCTGTTCCAGTTGATTCAGTACGCGCCGCTTACGGAAAATGTCGCCAAGCGCCCGATTCTTTTCATCCCGCCCTGTATCAACAAGTTCTATATTCTGGACTTGCAACAGGACAACTCGATGATACGTTTCCTGGTCGAGCAGGGATACACGGTATTCCTAGTGTCCTGGAAGAATCCGGGCAAGGAAGAAAGTCTGTTGACCTGGGATGATTATCTGGAGCGAGGGACGATTACCGCAATCAATCTCGTGCAGGAAATCACGAAGCGGGAAGACATGAATCTGATCGGGTTCTGTGTAGGCGGAACTTTGCTTACCTCGACCCTGGCGGTATTGGCCGGTCGAGGTGAAAAGCCTGCCGCTTCGCTGACTTTGCTTACGACCATGCTGGATTTCTCCGACACCGGCGAAATCAGTCTCTTCATTGACGAACAATTCCTGGCCGCCAAGGAGGCTTCAATCGGCAAGGGTGGGTTGATGCAGGCGATGGAGCTGCAAAACACCTTTTCCATGCTGCGTCCCAACGATCTGGTCTGGAATTATGTTGCCAGCAACTATCTGAAGGGACAAAAGCCGCAGGCGTTCGACATCCTTTACTGGAATTCCGATTCCACCAACCTGCCCGGCCCCTTTGCCTGCTGGTACATGCGCAACATGTACGCCAACAATTCGCTTCGTATTCCAGGCAAGCTGGAGATGTGTGGGGTGCGTGTCGACCTCGGTCAGCTTGACATGCCTGTTTATCTCCTGGCCTCGCGCGAAGACCATATCGTTCCCTGGTACACCGCTTATCAGAGCACTCGTCTCCTGAGCGGGGAGAAACGTTTTGTTCTCGGCGCTTCCGGGCACATTGCGGGTGTCATCAATCCTGCTTCCAAGAACAAGCGGAGCTACTGGACGAATGATGACCTGAAGGCCGACGCGGAAAGCTGGCTTGCCGCCGCGACGGAAAACAAGGGAAGCTGGTGGAACGACTGGGCGGTATGGCTGAAGCGGTTTACCGACGGCGAAACGGCTGCGCCCAAGACTTATGGCGACAGCAAGCGTCGCCCCATTGAACCGGCTCCGGGACGTTACGTGAAGGAACGAGTGGTTTGACCCTGGTTAGATAGCATATCCAAAGCCCCGCCTGAACAACGGGGCTTTGTTGTTTGGCTTATATGGTTCAGTCATTCAAAGAGGCGATTTATGAGCGTGATGTTTTGCAAACAGCTATTTTTGCAATGGGCTTTAAATTTTTTTTCAAGTTAAGCGTGTACGTTTTAACGTGCCCTCTCCCGGCCTTCGGCCACACTCTATCGCTTGCGGGGGTACAGACCGGGGGCATGGTTGACACATGTTCGGAGACATCGTTTACACATTTTATACTATAGGCATTTTGTTCTGCTGGAGGACAAGATGCCTTGGGAAGTGAGGACGGCGATGGAACTGAAGAAGGAATTTGTGCAACTTGCCGTACAGCCAGGAACGAATTTCCGTGGGCTGTGCCGTCGCTTCGGGACTTCTCCGACAGCGGGCTACAAGTGGCTTGGACGTTATCTGGATGAAGGCGACGCGGGACTTTCGGAACGCTCGCGGCGTCCTGTGCATTCGCCGGACAGGATGGATTCCAGCAAGGAGTCCCTGATAATGGAAGCTGCCAGGATGTGTGGCCTGTATGGGGCGCCAGAAAGCTCAAGGCATGGCTTGAACGGCAAGGTCACACGCTGCCAGCGGCCAGTACGATCCACACGTTGTTGTGCCGACATGGCCGACACAACAGACGGGATGCTTCGAGCATGAGGTTCCCAATCAACTCTGGCAAATGGACTTCAAGGGTCATTTCGAGACTGGCGCTGGGCGCTGCCATCCGCTTGCTCTTTTGGACGATCACTCACGCTATCTGCTGTGCTTGTCGGCTTGTACGAATGAAAGGCGGCAAACCGTGCAGTCCCGGCTGATTGAGGCGTTTCCCCGTTATGGTTTGCCGGAACGCATGATTATGGATAACGGCGCGCCCTGGGGCGACAACCCGGCAAGCTGGACGACACTCGAACTGTGGCTGATGCGTCAGGGTATCCGGGTTGGACACTCGCACCCATATCATCCGCAAACGCAGGACAAACTGGAGCGGTTGCATTCCACCTTAATAGAGCGAATTGCTGCAAGGGCGTTACTTTACCGACATGGAGCAGGTTAAGCGCGCCTTTGCTCGTTGGCGGCAGGACTATAACCAGCAACGCACGCATGAAGCTCTGGGACAACAACCGCCAATAACCCGTTACTGTCTCTCATCCCGGGACTACAAACCAAATCCTGCGCCGCCGGAATACGATGTTTCCATGGGCATTCGAAGGGTGGATGGTAGCGGAAGAATCTCGTTCAAAAACAACGTCCTCAAGATTGACAAGGCGTTCATCCGGGAAACCCTGAGCGTCCGGGAGGAAAAGGATTAAGGGATTTATTCCTTATGGTGGTACAGCACGAAAACAGGCTTGATTGATTTGAAACAACGTACCGTTCGTGTGGGAAAATCACGATGAAAGCGTACACGATGTCTTCGTACACCCGTAAACGATGTTTCCGGTCTGTACACCCGCAAGCGGGAGAGGGAAAAACAATTGCCGTCCGCAAGCCAGGCTGGTATGGGGTTCGTAAAATGTACTCACTTAAACCGAAACCGCTCTAGAGACGAAGCAATCCAGAAGCCCTCTGTACGTGACCGCCCTGCTGGATTGCTTCGCTCGCAATGACGACATATGCATTTGAGCCAAAATCGCTCTAATATATTTTTAAAATCAGTCGGTTATATCTTAAACTTAATGTAATATTTTAAATTTCTGATTGGCTTGCAAGGATTCAAGGCGTTTCAATTGACATCCCCATTCTGTAATCAGCAGGACATGGCGAAGGCGGGCAACCACGCTAGGCATGAGGCCCGTCCTCTCCGTTTTATTCAGCAATACATTAGATTAGTTTCGATTTAATCATAGACATTTTTAGTATAAAAGAATGCTGTGGTGCTTCCCGCAAATAAAATGACTTTTATGCCGTGATTGGGAGAAATGAGCAAAGCTCCTGAGAGTAGCTTTATTTACGGAAAGCGAGAGTGCTTTCAATCGCCTGGATATGTACGCGACTAAATCGAAAATGCTCTAACGATCCGTTGGGCTCCATTTTTTCCGACCGGCTTCAGTAGTAGGAAGTCAAAATGGAGCCTTGCAGTTTCACTTTCCGGTAACAAGAGTGTTCAGGAGCGCGTCCAGTTTGGCTACGGCGGCCTCTACGGTCGCGGTGTATTCATTCACTGCGGCCAGCCAGTTCTTCGCCTCATTGCCAAGGCCATTGGGACCGGCATTGTTGTAAGCATCGACTTTTTGCTGTGTATCCAGAGCGCTGGTAAACGCATTAGCCGCGAGCGTTTTGTTTTTAATGATCTCCGCATCCTCGTTCCGGGCACCGCCCAACACTTCATAAGCGACATTGGCAATGGTTATATGGCCCGCGCTCATTTGTGTCGACCAGTAGGTCAAACCCTCACCATCAGGCGCACGCCCAAACAGGTTCTGGTAAACTATGGTGAGTATCTGACTGTTGTTCATCCCGGCGAAGTCGCTCAGATATTCTTCGGATTTGGCAAACTCTGTCAGGAGATCCTGCATATTGCCGGGATAGTTCATCCAATAGTTTAGGCCTGGAACATCAGCAGGACGATTAAAGAAAGCAATATAAGCCCTCTGGATATAGTCGTCAGCTCTGCCGCCTGGGTCGTCGACTGAGAGGTTGGCAGCGACTTCAGCCCAAAGTCTGTTCATGGACGCATTTCCTGCCGTATTAAGGTGAACCATGTCGTCGCTCAGTTCTCCCTGGTTGGCCTGGAAATGCGCGTACAGGTTCGGCCCGACCGGCAAGTCATAGTGCGCTGTTACTGCGTTAATGACCCCGTTCAAATCTTGAACGCTGGCGTTCGGTACATTGGTTGGGTGTGAGCTGTAGGGAATACGCGCGATAATGGGCTGTTTGCCATTGGCTTGCAGCATTTCCACAATAGCGTTCAGGTTTTCCCTGAATGCCGTCACATTCGGATTCGCCCCCCAGGCGTCGTTGGTGCCGATGCCGATAGCCCAAAAATGTATGCCCGGGTTGAGTTCGATCATTCTCGCAAGTCTTTGGCGCAAGCCTCCCAAGCCATAATCACTTCCCGAAGTTATCCCGCCGATACCCATGTTCATCATGCTGGGAGTGCGCCCCGGCACAAGCTCGTTAAAGGGCGTAAAACTGGCCGGCCCAGTCCAACTGCTCCTCGGTCTCCAGAAGGCGCCCGCCGTAATGCTGTCGCCGACAAAGGCCCATGTGTCGAAGGCTGCGTCCGTATTCCCATTTCCCCCGCTCAAATCGTGAATGTCAATTTCCTGAATGTTTCCGCTTGTAATCCGAAAACGTAGCCAGCGCACATTGGAGGCCTGGATTACGTGCGCGCGCGCGGTCACTCTATCCACAGTATTATTATCTGTAACATTGGCTACAGTCACCCAGTCCGCGTCCGTTGCGTGGTTTGGCGTAGCATTGGTTGAGTACTGAAGCCGATAGCCCGAAGGGGCAGAGCTTGGGAACGGATCGCCAGCGTTGGCCGGAGTGTAATTCCCGTTCTCGCCGTTCGACCATTGAAACAAAATGTGATTAAGGGTCTGCGGCAGCCTGAACGCCACATTCTGATTGTGGGGAAAGGTTGCGCTGTCTCCTCCCTCTCCTCGATTCATGTTGTTGAACAGCCATGCGGAATTCGTAACGCCGACTACTTCGACCGGGGTTATCCGTGGAACCGGGATTATCCCCGTTCCTGTTCCCGGCCCCGCCCCGCCGCAATAGCCCCGCCCCGCTGTGGTGGATTGTTTGTATGCGCTTGCGCGGCTGGCAAAGTTTCCGCTATCCGTAAGCGGGTTGGCCTGGGTGCCTACTCCCGCGCCGAATGCCGCCAAAATGCCTCCCGCGGCGACAATATCCTCCGTATGGGTCAGGAGATAATCAACGCGGTTGTCCTGATACCCATAATTCAGATAGGACGGCGGATTGGTGTTGAATATCCGCTGGTAAATATTCCATATATTCTCACTGGAATTGTGTCCCGCAGGGACATTGGGATTGTAGACGCCTGAGGAGGGGTTGTTGCTGTCGGTATACCAGTAGTTGGGAGAATTACTATTCCCCAAAGGAAGCTGCCACCAAACCAAAGGTTTTCCAACAGCATTCCTCAACTCTCCTGCCCATTCAAAATGTTGATTGAAATTCGGCAAGGTCTGGTTTGCGCTATCCCACCAGCGGTTTGGCTGTGATGTGCCAGAGCAACGAGTATTAGGTCCGATGGCTGGACCAAGGCGATAGCATTCAGCGTCTCTATCCGAAGCCTCAAGAACCAGAAAATCCGTTTCGTCGGTGCCCAGGAGTCTCAAGTACCTTATCGTTTCTTCCGCGTGTCCTTTTAAGGTATAGCCGCCAAGAGCATTTATGTTAACGTCGGTGTTCGGCACCGCCCAGGCCGAGGCATGCAATCCAACCCTGGCGTTGGGGGCATACTTCCTCACCATGGCAATAAGACATCTCGAAAAACCGGCAAAATTGTTCTCAAAACCTGCTGCGCTTCCACAATCTGTCGGATTGGCTTGATTAACTACCGCGTTGATGTTCCTGGGGCTACTGGGGGTGGGTGTTCTGTATGTTTGTTGACCATAACCCCAAAGATCAGGCTCTATATGCAGGATAACCTTGCGGTTACCTATCTGTTGGAGCATGAAGCGCCAATCGTTGAAATAGCGCGCTAAAAAAGTTGCATTGCCGAGAGTAGCCGTCAGGTCCCCTTCACTTCCCGCTCCCAGTTGATCACGCGCCGTTTGGTGAAACGTGTAGTAAGTGATCATCGGAATCTGACCATCAGTTTGAGCGTCGTCCAAAAACATCGTCAAGTACCGCCCCGCCGGTTGATTCCAGCATCCCCACCACCCATAGGGATTACAACTGGCGTTACAAGAAGTGCATGGAGTGTTGTCGGCAGAAGCAGAAACAGAATTTGCCAAATACATATATCTGACGTCCGTCACCCCCCGGTTTGCCTGTGCTTGAAAAAACACTCTATCAGCCATTGCGCCGATCATCAGCCGATCTTTGCCAAAGTACTGCAAAAGTGCTCCTTCAGCGCAGGTTTGCGTCTGCGTAAACGCAGGCAGGCTGAATGCCGCCAGAAGCATCAGCGTAGGAACAAGCGCGAGATGGCGGAGGGAAAAGCGTTTGAGAGAAAAACGCGCAAGAAACAACACGATTGCCCTGAAGAGGGTAGCGTTACAGATAGGGGTAGACATTTTCATTCCTTTCAGTTTTGAGTCACCCACCTCAAGGCCGGGGATTCCTTGATACAGAAGAGAGAGCCTTCGGCTCCAGAGACGCGCCAATTTATTCAGCGCGTCTCTGGTCGCAAGTCAAAATGAAGCTTCGCCGTTTCACCTCCTGTTAACAATAGTGTCCACGAGCGCGCCCAGCTTGGCTACAGCGTCCTGTAAGCTTGCGTTGAACTCCTTCACTGAGGCCAGCCAGTCTTTCGCCACATTGCCAAGACCATTGGCGCCGGCATTGTTGTAAGCCTCGCTTTTTTCAGTAGTATCCAGAGCGCCGGTAAACGCTTTGGCCGCGAGCGTTTTGTTTTTGATGATCTCCGCGTCCTCGTTTTGGGCGCCGCCCAACACTTCATGAGCGACATTGGCAAGGGTTATATTGCCCGCGTTCATTTGTTCCACCCAGTAATTTAGGCCAGACGAATCAGGCGCGCGCCCAAACAGGTTCTGGTAGACCCTGGTGAGTATCTGGCTGTTGTTCATCCCGGCGAAGTCGCTCTGATACTCGGCGGATTTGGCAAATTCCTTCAGCATATCCCGAATATTGCCGACATAGCTCTTCCAGTAGTTCAGACCCGGAACATCGGCAGGGCGATTGAAGAAGGCAAGATAAGCCTTATGGATGTAGTCCTCGCGCTCTTCTGTGGTAAGCACAGGTTCAGTTCCAGGAGGCTCAGTTCCATTAGGTCCCGTTCCATTAGGACCAGTTCCAGGAGGCTCTTCGCATTTACTACCCACCTGAGCCAGGAAAGAAACGAGGCTGCGGGCGACACGCTGTTGACCACTGGCGTTCAAGTAGCTGCTATTGGCGCCGGCTGCCCAATCAATTGACAACGTAGGCATTCCTGCGCTTGGGGCTATGGCAGCAGGCGCAGGGGAGCCATCCGCGTTAACCGCCTCAATGGCGGCGAGGTCAAACACCAGCCCGCCATATTTACCGCGCAGCCACTCGTTGAACTCGTGCTGTTTGCTGTTATGCCAGGAATTGTTTTTGACATAAAGCGGCGCGGTAACATGCGCGAAGACGACGCCCGGATACAGCCTCTGAAGCTCGTCCAGTCTGCTCTCATATTCGGAAATTAACGTGCTGACCGCGACAGTGTTGGCGTCGAAATCACCAAAGTGAAACTTGATGAAGGCGATTTGCGCGTTGCTGCCGCCGTTAGCCATTAACGTCTTGAAAAACTCAAGCTTTTTGACGGGACTGGAGGGATTGCCGGAATTCATCCCGTTGCTGTTCATGTAGATTTCATGAACGCCGTTGCTGGTTGGCTTCGGAGAGCTTGTTGACTGAACAATGGAAAGACCCGGCGCAACGTTTTTGAGTCCGTCGAGGATATTTTTCCCCAACTCGTTGTGCGCGAAGAAAACCTTTCTGTTTTGCAGCGCGGTCAACTCTGCGGCTGTAAAATCGCCAGTGTGAGTCCACGGTGCGCCACAGGCGTTACCGGGTGGGTTTATCGGATCAATCGGATCAATCGGATCAATCGGATCAATCGGATCAATCGGATCAACCGGATCAACCGGATCAACCGGATCAACCGGATCAACCGGATCAACCGGATCAACCGGATCAACCGGATCAACCGGATCAACCGGATCAACCGGATCAACCGGATCTGTGCAGCTATAGTTTGTCAAATCGGGCAGATCTTCCAACGTAATTACGTTGGGGTGATTGTAAACATGCCGTCTATGAGCAAGCGGATTGTGGGCGCTCCAGAAGTGGCCTCCATCCGCATCCACCCAGGTCATGAACCATGACCACATTGCGCCTTCGGCAATGCTCCTGTCCGGATTAGGCATGATGCCATTTTCCGTGAGTGCTATCATCATGCCATCTCTATAAGCGGCTGGAACCATGTTCAGGGTCAAATCAAATCTGTCCTTGAAGGAATGATTGGTTTGTCCACTCGGGCCATAGTAGTCAAAACTGGCAATGTCCACCGTGGCGGGGTTGGGATACCATGAGCTATGTTCTCCGTTCCATACCCAGATGAGATTATCCAGGCCATGGTGATTGGTCAAACGGTCATACATATATTCCCACAGAGCCTTGTAAGGCCCAGGCCCGTTAGCGCCCCACCAAAACCAGGAATTCGTTCCAGCTTGCTGCCCAGAGGCTTCATGGAGTGGCCGCCAAAGTACGGGAATGCCCTCATCTTGCAATTGTTTCAGGAGACCGGCTACATAGTCGATATCATTCCTGATGATTGCGAAGTCTGAGCTTCCTGTATCAAGCTGATTATTTCTCCAGGGGATAATGAAGTTGGTGTAATTATGACCAGCGCCCCTGCTCGTATAAAAGGCAGGAGTGCCTCCAACCGCCGCCGCCATCCTCCAGTGCCAAATGAAAGTCACGATGCCGTGAATGTCCGGTCGACTCGGAATCATTGCTGTGTAGTAATCCCTACCGCCATCTTCATACCCATTCCGGCCATTCCACCAGTGAATTGCTTCCTTGACCTGTTGCTGGCCTCTGTAATAGGGTGAACCGGCATAATTCGGATGGGTCTGCATGAAATCAAAACCCTTCATCGCTGGATATTTGCCGGTATCGCGAAAAACATCGCCCACCATGTTTGTGCCTAAATAATAGTCAATATCCATTTGCCCCGAGATGATCTTTGTCCCATAGTTGTCTTTGAGATAGTTCATCAGGCGCAGTTTATTGACTCCAGCTTCAGAGAGATTCCCATTATTGGCGCAGGCTCCTGGGGGAGTAGTGATGGGGGGGGTTACGATGCCAGTAAGGTCACGGGCGACTTCAGCCCAAAGCCTGTTCATGCCGCCTACGCCGAGGTGCTCGCGACCAGCGCTTCCACCCTCGCCGTCAGCCGGGTGCAAGTCGTTAATATTACGCAGTCTGTTCGCCGGGTCTGCCGCAAAATACGTGTACAAATCCGGGCCGGGTAGTGCTTTGCCTCCGCAGGCTTCGTAATTTTGCAAGCTGCGGATAACAGCGTTCTTGCTTTGAGTAGCCGTAATGGCATTATGGTTGTAGGGCATTTCGGCGAGAACGGGTTGTTTGCCGTTGCACAGCAGCGTCTCCAAAGTCGCTGTCAGGTCTTGCCGGAGCGTATTCAGTTCCCCCTGATTGTTGCCGCCATTGTTGGTACCGATGCCGATCGCCCAAAAATGGATGCCCGGGTTGTCATCAATGTATGTCTTAATATTAGCTCGCACATGACTCGCATTGATGCTGCCGATACCCAAATTCATCATGCTTGGGTAGCGAGCACCGTTAGTGTAGTCGCGCACAAGTTGATTAAACGCTGTCCCCGCTGCAGCAGGCCGTCCAAACCCAGACGCCGTAATGCTGTCGCCAACGAATCCCCATGTGTCGCAAGCAACGCCGTCTGTACACTGCGTCAAGTCGTGAATGTCTATTTCAGAAACTTGAGCGGCACCACTTCCGAGGTTTCTAAGGCGAATCCACCTTATGTTGTTGCCGGTGATCAAATGCGAACGCGCCAGCCATCGGTTTGACACAGGATTGGTCATTCCAATGTTCGCCGGCGTAAAGTTGGTTCCATCGGATGAAACCTCAATACGATAGTTGGTGGGGCCACTATTGGATGTGTTGTAGCCATAGTTGCCGTTCATCCATTGAAACAGTATGCGCGAAAGGGGTTGCGGCAACTGAAAGTCGACCGAAGCGCCACTGGGAATTTGGACTCCTTGGTTCCTGCCCACATTGTCACTTGTCGTCTGTAAAAAGCTCGCATTTGTAGCGTTGTTTACCCGAACTGTGGTCGGGGTAACCCTTGGAGCCGGCGCTATTCCTGTGCCGGTTGACTGGGCAAGCGCAGGCAGACTGAAAGCCGCCAGAAACATCAACGCCGGAACAAGCGCGAGATGGCGGAAAGAAAAGCGTTTGAGGGGAAAACGCTCAAGAAACAACGCTATTGCCCTTAAGAGGGTAGCGTTACAGGTAGTGGCAGACATTTCAGTTCTCCTAAGTTTCCGATAATTACTGGCTTTGCCCAGGGACGAGCCGCAGGCAACGCGAGCGATCTTGCAAGTTGTTCGGGCCTTCATCCAGCGTGCTGGACAGACATTTGTAACCGGTTTTGCGATTGATTCCGTGATGCTCGCGCAACCGGCTGATGTTGCCATATTGGTATTATGAGCATACATATATGTCAGATAAGAAAGCCGCCAAACAACAGGCGGTCATTAGAGAGATTTTTGTTTAATCCCTTACAAACTACTTCTCCGTTCGTCATTGCGAGGAGCGTTAGCTTTGATGCAATCAGGCAGAAATCCGGAAACAGCAAACATGCTATTAGCATGAGACTGGAGTATAAGTCTTTGATTACAAAGAGCTTTTTTAGCAAGCACGGCCTGCTTCTCCTTCTGCAAAAGCAACGGTATTCAATGGATTGCGAGTTTCAGACGCTTCATTGCATTGAATAGACAAACATCATCAGTGGCAAGGAAGCCCCAACCTTCAGGTTGAGACGACTTACAGCTAACGTGATTCTAGACATTTATAGGAACGTTTTACCTGCAAGACGACAAGCGGTTATGTTTTCACGATAGACGGTCATTTGTATGGGAAAACTAATTCATACAAATATTCTTGGGTAATTGCGTCGCCAGCTCGATAGCTTAGAGCGGTTTCGGTTTAATCTGATACAACGTCATTGCGAATTCAGGGCAATCGCATTTGCCTCACGATGATCGAGTCGATACCTGGCTGGGAGCGTTGTTGTCGGGAGTATCTCTGCCGGGAGCGCCGGGTACCAGCCCGGTTATTATAGTGCTTTCCTTAAATAAAGCTACTCTCAGGAGCTTTGCTCACTTCTCCCAATCACGACATAAAAGTCATTTTATTTGCGGGAAGAACTATAAACTTCGTAGCCGCGCCAGTGCGCGGCGCTCCCAGCCAGGCCGCATTGTCACTTTGGGTTATAGTGCTTTTCCTAAATAATCTTACTCTATCAACCTTCAGACATCCTATCCTGCAAGCGAGAAAGGGTAAAAATAATTACGAGAAACACTATAAATGCGATTGCCCTGATTGCGAATTGCGGTAGGGACGCCCATTACTGGGCGTCCCTACCGCAATTGTCGTTGGCAAAATCATCATGATGCCACCGTGGCGCTTATTAGACGCCTCGACCTGGGCGAGTTCATACAATTACAAATCCAATAGTTATTACAGCGAAGGCGGGAATCAAGACTTGCGGCAACTGCTTGTGCGAAAGGTTAGCGTTGATTGACCTTGAGCATACTCGGATTCAACTCCCCCGCATCAGCGAGCACTGCCGCTACCGCTTGAAGGCCAGAATCAAAACACCGCTGGCGACGAGGCCGATGCCCAGCCACTCACGCATAGACGGGCGTTCACCGAGAAAGATGAAGGCGAACACAGCGACAAGCACCAGACTGAACTTGTCTACAGGCGCGACTTTGGATGCTTCGCCGACTTGAAGCGCGCGAAAGTAGCACACCCAGGACGCGCCCGTTGCCAGAGCTGACAGCGAGAGAAAGAACAGTGTCCCTAGCGACAGCGCGCGGGGATCGCGCCACTTGTCGGCATACCAGACGAACGCTGCCAGGACGAAGACGATAATGACGGTGCGGATGAGCGTTGCGAAGTCGGAGTCGACGTCTTGGAGGCCAATCTTGGCGAAGATCGCAGTGAGCGCGGCAAAGCAGGCAGACAGCGCAGCCCAAAAGAACCAACTCGGCGTAGTCATCATGGTTTCGCGCAGCCTAACGCGCTTTTAAGAATGCCAGAAAATCCCGATAACTCAGGAAAGCGGCACATAGAGTTCCAAAGTGCCGGTTTCCTGCCAATCAATGGCATATCGCTCGAAAGATGTCGCCGTGAAGTCGACCGGGTGTTCTGTCCGAGTCCGCGCCCACTCGCCGTAGAAGAATTTGTAGGCTTTCTCGATAGAAGCCAGCTCAACGACACATTTGGCGTACTTTCCGGCGCGTAGGGTCAAATGCTCCATGCCGACAGGAATATTTACCGTCGACAGTACCGGCAATGTCGCCCAGTAGTCGAACTCGCCGTTTTCCGCCATGCTGGTAGACGCGCCGTAAGCGTACTCCTCGGTAGCATCTGATATTTCTATGCACATGGGCATGAATCTTTCCCACAATGCGGGACATTTCACCGATGCGTCAGCAAGGTTCACGCGCTCCCTCAGTCCCACCAGTTGTCTGGCGGGCAAATCCACTACGGTTACGTCATACGCCATGTCAGCCTCCGGCTTGGTTGCTAGTGAGAAAGCATGATTGTATACGAATAAAATTGTCCGCCCACGCTTACTTGACCGTCCCACCCGCTTGCCGCGCAATCCGGCGTTGGCGCACACTTTCGGCAAGCAGATTGAGCACGACTACGCTGTCCTCCCAACCAATGCAGGCATCGGTAATGCTTTTGCCGTATTCGGGCACAACATCATGAACTAAATCCTGTCGGCCTTCCTTGAGGTGGGATTCCACCATCACGCCGATAATGCGCTCCTCGCCCGCGCCAAGCTGCGCGGCAACCGCGCGCGCCACCTCAATCTGCAAGCGGTACTGTTTGCGGCTGTTGGCGTGCGAGAAATCAATCATCACCCTGGGCGGAACTCCGGCGGCAACCAGGTCGCGGCAAACTGCGGCAACGCTGGCGGCATCGAAATTCGGCTCCCTGCCGCCGCGCAGGATAAGATGGCAATCCTCGTTGCCGCGTGTGGCGACGATGGCGGAATGCCCCGCCTTGGTAACGCTCAGAAAATGATGCGGAGATTCTGCGGATTTAATCGCGTCGACCGCGATTTGCGCGTTGCCGTCGGTTCCGTTCTTGAATCCGACAGGGCACGACAGCCCGGAAGCCAGTTCGCGGTGTACCTGGCTCTCGGTGGTACGCGCTCCGATTGCGCCCCAGGAGACAAGATCAGCAAAGTATTGCGGCGTAATCATGTCAAGAAATTCAGTAGCCGTCGGCAGCCCCAGCTCATTGATTTTCCACAGCAGACGCCGCGCCAGCCGTAAGCCTTCGTTAATCGCGTAGCTGCTGTCAAGACGCGGGTCGTTGATAAATCCTTTCCAGCCCACAGTGGTGCGCGGCTTCTCGAAATAAACCCGCATCACGACCAGGAGGTCGTTCTTCAGACGATCCGCTTCAGCCTTCAATCGCAGCGCGTACTCGCAGGCGGCCTCTGCGTCATGGATCGAGCATGGCCCAATCACCACCAGCAGGCGGTCATCAGCGCCGCGCAGGATTTTGTGTATGGCCTGGCGGGTGTCGAAGGCGGTTGTCGCCGCTTCTGGCGTGGCCGGAAATTCGCGCAAGACATGCGCGGGCGGCGCTACTTCTTTTATTTCGGCAATGCGAACGTCGTCAATTTGTTTACTGGACATATAAGGGCGTGAAGTCGAAAAAATCGCCTGATAGTGTATCAGGCGATTTGCTGGTTTATCTGCCGCTTGGTTACATTGATTCGCCTCGCAAGGCGCGAAGATGCCAGTCGAACGCTTCGCCCAGCAGATGCGGGGTTTGCTGACCGTTTGCGCCCTTTTCCGCGCGCGCCAGATAATCCTTCAAGGCGGGACGGAACTTGGGATCGGCGCATTTTTCGATCACCAGTTTGGCGCGCTGGCGCGGCGCGAGGCCCCGCAGATCGGCCAGCCCGTGTTCGGTGACGAGCACCTGTACGTCGTGTTCGGTATGGTCGACGTGCGAGACCATCGGCACGATGCAGGAGAGAGCGCCGTTTTTGGCGAGCGAGGGGGTCATGAAGATCGAGAGATAGGCATTGCGGGTAAAATCGCCGGAGCCGCCCAGGCCGTTCATCATCCGTGAACCGAGAACGTGCGTGGAGTTGACGTTGCCGTAGATGTCGGCCTCGAGCATCCCGTTCATCGTGATGACGCCAAGGCGGCGGACGACTTCGGGGTGATTGCTGATCTCTTGCGGGCGCAGGATGATGCGCTTCCTGTAAATGTCGAGATTGGCGTTGAAGTCGACCAGGGCTTCCTTGGAAAACGACACAGCCGTAGCCGAGACGCACACCAGTTTGCCGGAGCGGATCATGTCGAGCATGCCATCCTGCAAGACTTCGGTGCAGCCGGTAAGGTTCTCGTAGGGGCCGTCGTTCAGCCCCGCCATCACCGCGTTGGCGACGTTGCCCACGCCCGATTGCAGTGGCAGCAGATTCGCCGGAATGCGGCCTTTCTTCACCTCGTACTGGAGGAAATCGAGGATGTGGCCCGCGATACGGCGGGAATTCTCGTCCGGGGCGGAAAACTGGGTATCTCGGTCGGGACAATCGGTTTCGACCACGGCCACGACCTTGGCCGGGTCTACCCTCATGTAAGGCTCGCCGATGCGGTCGCTGGGTTTCGTGATCGGAATGGGCTGACGATTAGGCGGCTGGGCGACGCTATAAATGTCGTGCATGCCTTCGAGCTTGGCGTTCAGGCCGGAATTGACTTCGAGAATCACCCGGTCGGCCATATCAAGGAAGGTGGGGTTGCAGCCCACCGAGGTCGACGGAACCAGGCGTCCGTCTTCGAGGATGGCAACTATTTCAATCAGGGCGACATCAAGTTTGCCATAGTGCCCCCAAACCGTGTTTTGCGCCACTTCCGAGAGGTGAACGTCCATGTACCAGGCGTCGCCGCTGTTGATCCGGTTGCGACCATCCGGATCGGACTGGTAGGGCAGGCGCATGGAAACGCCGTTGACCTTGAAGAGCGCGCCATCGAATTCGGGTGCGGTGGACGCGCCCGACAGGACGCCGACACGGAAAGTTTCGCCGCGACCGGTAGCGGCGGCAATCCGCCGGGCAAGCGCCTGCGGAACCTCCTTGGGATGGCCCGAGCCGGTGAAACCGCTCACGCCGATGTTGTCGCCGGGATTGATGAGGGCGGCTGCTTCGTCCGCTGTCATGAGCTTGTTGCGGAAGATGGGGTTGAGAATGCGATCTTTGGACATGATGTTTCCTTATGCGGGTGAGGTGGATCAAACGCTATTATGGGGAACAGAATCTCTCCTATTTTAGCGCACTCATGGCAAGCATGAGAGGCATTGTTCATGCTGGGCAGCTAAGGTCTTTTTTCTACGTATAAAGGATAGTGCAATTAACTTTGCCCCCCGGCGAATCTTTGCATAGAATGCGAGCGGGTGGGAAAAAATACCGTGCCGCAAAACGGAGTCCCTCCACTTTTTGTCATACAAGCGCAAGCTCCTTTTTTAGACGCATGCGCGAGTTTACTCAGGAGAAACGTTAAATGAAATCAAAAAGGCTTGAAATTGAACAAGTCGCGTCGTTCCTGCGTGATGGCATGACCATCATGTATGGAGGCTTTATGGGTAACGGCACGCCACCCCGGTTGATGCAGGCCATTCTCGACTCAGGCGTCAGGGACTTGACGATGATCGGGGATGACACTGCCTTCTTCGACGCCACGCGGGGGCCGGAAGGCGTGGGCCTCTTGATTCGCCACAAGCGCGTCAAGAAGCTCATTACCGGCCACATCGGCCTGAACAAGGAAGCCCAGCGTCAGATGATTGCGGGCGAGATGGAAATCGAACTCTCCCCCATTGGCACGCTGGCCGAGCGCATTCGCGCTGGCGGCTCCGGCCTGGGCGGCGTGCTCACCCCGACGGGCGTGGGCACCTCGGTAGGCGAAGTCAAGATGGATGTCTCCATCAACGGCCAGAAATTCGACCAGAAACAGACGATCAACATCAACGGCAAGGATTTTCTGCTGGAAATGCCGCTGAAGGCCGACCTGGCCGTGCTGGAAGCCGTCAAGGCCGACGCCTTCGGCAACCTCGTCTACTTCCGTTCGATGCGCAATCACAACCCGCTCATGGCGCTCGCCGCCCAGACGGTGATCGTGGAAGCGCACGAAGTCGTCGACATCGGTCAGATCGACCCCGATTCCGTGATGACCCCCGGCATCCTGATCGACCACATCATCTACCCCGCCTAAAACAAGGAGACAGACATGACGCAAGAAATGAGCGCCAAGGAGTTCATCGCCCGCCGCATCGCGCTGGAACTCAGGGACGGGGACGTTGTAAACTTGGGGATCGGCCTGCCGACCCTCGTCGCCAACTTCCTGCCCGAAGACGTGCACCTCACCCTGCACTCGGAAAACGGCTTTCTGGGCATCGGCCCGGTGCCGAAGGACATCCCGCCCGTGGGCAAGCCCCGTACCGTGAATGCGGGCGGCAATCCCTGCTCCATCCTGCCACACGGCGCGACGTTCGACATTTCGATGTCTTTCGCGCTGATGCGCGGTGGGCATCTGGACGCGTGCGTGCTCGGCGGCCTGCAAGTCGCAGAAAACGGCGACCTTGCCAACTGGATGGTTCCCGGCAAGAACGTGCCCGGCATGGGCGGCGCGATGGATCTCGCCGTGGGCGCAAAGAACGTGATTGTGGCGATGGAGCACACCAACAACGGCGAGAAGAAGATTCTCAAAAAGTGCTCGCTCCCGCTCACCGTCAAGAACCGCGTGTCCACGCTGGTCACGGAAAAGGCGCTGTTCCGCTTCTACGACGGCAGGATGGTGCTGGAAGAGTACGCCCCCGGCGTGAGCGTGGATGAAATCCTCGCCGAAACCGAGGCGGCCTTCACCGTTTCCGCTAACTTGAAGGAAATGGTCGTCAGCCAGGTCGGCTTGTAGCTTGTAATTTCCTTTAGCATCAAACAAAACGGCGCACTTTGGATGCGCCGTTTTTTATTTTGGGGCGCGGCGCAATTATCAGAAATCAGCCGTATCCGGGTTCGGCCCAATACGATTTGCGGGGGCGTCCAGGCCAGCCAGCCTTGTCTTGTCTTCTGCGTCAAGCTGGAAATCGAAAACGTTGAAATTCTCCCGGATACGTTCATCGTTGATGGACTTGGGGATAACTGATAACCCGGCTTCGATGTGCCAGCGAATGAGAATCTGCGCGGGAGTTCGGTTGTGCTTTTTCGCAATGGCTACGACAAGAGGATGGGTGATGAGTTTGCCTTGTCCAAGCGGACTCCAGGATTGGGTCAGGATAGCGTATTGCGCGTGAAACGCACAGAGTTCCGGCTGGGTGAAATCAGGGTGCAATTCGATCTGGTTGATGCTCGGCACAACGCCGGTTTCACCAATGATGCGCTCCAGATGCGCGATCTGGAAGTTGGATACGCCAATGCTCCTGACGCGCTTTTCTTCTTGCAGGCGGATTAACGCTTTCCAACTGGCGAGATACTGATCTTTTCCGGGACAAGGCCAGTGAATCAGGTAGGCGTCAATGTAATCGAGGCGCAAACGCGCAAGACTTCTGTCGAATGCGGCAAGGGCGCTGTCAAAACCCTGATCGCTGTTCCAGAGTTTGGTGGTAATGAACACAGCATCGCGTGTTAAACCTGTCGCTTCAAGGCCAGCGCGTAATCCTTCGCCGACTTCGGCTTCGTTTTCATAGATGGCGGCAGTATCAATCAAGCGATAACCGCACTTCAAGGCGGTAGAAACGGCAGCCGCCGCTTTATCCGGCGCGGCCTGCCAGGTACCCAGACCAGGCTGGGGGATATGACCGCCATCATTTAGCGGAAGAACAGGCGCTTGCATAAAAGACCTCCTAAAAAAGGTTTCTCAACCATGACTCCAGGCGCGCAGCACAATGTCGCGGATCAGGTCGAGGCGGCGATGAAAGAAGTGATCCGCGCCGGGGATAACGATAACGGGCAGGTTCTGCGGTTCCGCCCATGCCAGCACGTTGGCAAGCGGCACGGTAGTATCTGCGGAGCCGTGGATGACGATGGTGTCGGCAGGGACGGCGGCAGTATCGTAGGCGCGTATGCCTTCAACGAAACCGGCGGCTGTGCCGACCAGCGCCAGGCGTTGTGCCGGACGCCCCTCTGCGTGTAAACGTTGGGCGACACGGGTTTGACAGTAAGCGCCAAAGGAAAATCCGGCGAGCGCGACCGGCAGGTTTATGCCGTCCTGAACGGTATGCCGCGCCGTCTCCAGAACGGTCAGCAGGTCGTCGGTTTCGCCCTGGCCTTCGTCGTGCGTGCCTTCGCTTTTTCCCACTCCCCGAAAATTGGGACGAAAAACAGCATAGCCAAGCTGAAGGAAGGCTTTTGCCAGGGTATGCGCGACTTTGTTGGTATTCGCGCCGCCGCCAACAGGATGGGGATGGGCGATCAGGGCAATGCCGCGCAATACGCCGCGCGGAATTTCAATCAGGGTATCAATCAAACCGACCGCGCCGGGGATGAGCTTTCTTTCCGCGTGTACGTTCGGCATGGATCAGAGATACTCGAATTCCAGGATCTCGGCATTTTCCTCGCGGGTGGAAAGCCCCAGGCTGAAAATGCCGCTGACGTACAGGGGAACAATAGTATTGCGGACAAAAATTTCTGCCGCGTTGCTCTGGACGACGAAAGTCCCGTTGGTACTGGTATCTTCCAGAGTGTAATGTTTGCCGCGTAGCACGATCCGGGCATGGCTGCGGGAAACACGGCTATTCTTCAGGCTGTTTCTGATGATGATGCCGTTATGACGATCTCTTCCCAGGGTGATGGAGGGATTGTCCTTGTTCAGAATGATAGTTTCTCCCGCATAGCGAACGCAAAGATTCGGTATGGCTTCCTCCTCTTTCTGCGTACTGCTATCGGTTATTTCTGCTGCGTCAATGTCGGAAATCGGCTCTACCAGAGTAACGGAAAAAGCAGTTCCGTCTGGCATGAAGGAAATTTCATCAATCTGTTGCTCGAAGGGCGGGCGGTACGGATTGGCGCTGGGCGGCGCCTTGCCATAGTCAATTGATTCGCGCCAGAGTATTTCCATGAGGGGGAGCGAAACACCGCCTTTGGGCAAAGACCATTCCTGCTGCAAATCCTTGATTTTCAAGCCACTATCTTCGGCAGCCTTCTGAAACAGGTCGCGGTCGCAGAGAATCTCCCCCGGCGCGGCTTGTTCCATGAGCATTTCCGCCATGCGGATGGCGATGTTTTCATCGCCTGCGGTAAAAATGGCAACGCGAAGCGCCAGGTGAAGCCCGGAAATAGGAGGCAGCTCCGCGACCCGTTTTTGCATGTCGGTCGCGCCCAGGCAGGCGTCGTCCAACTCAGTGAAAGAAAAGGTTATGGTTGTGCTCGTGATGCTCAACACCTGACCGCGCTGGGCGACACCGGCGCGCTCAACACGTTTCAGGCAGCGTTCCACGGAGTGGTTTGCCTCTGCCCGGCCAAGCCGTCCGGCCAGTATATCGCCACCGATTATGTTCCCGCGTACTATGATGCTCATAACGAATTCCCGTAAAGACAGAAATTAACTTTGAGTCGTCCCCGCCTTAAGGCTGTGGATTCCTCGACACAGGTTAGAGAGCCTTCGGCTCCATAAAACAACTGTCTCGCTCACCTCGCCATAAATGGCAGGGATTGCGCTCGACGCGTGTTCGCATCATAAATCATAACGGTGTCGAACGCATGTGTTTATATGCTATGGCGCGAAAGCTGGAAACAGGATGCTGAATGGCGAGTTGCTCCGACACAAGGAGCATGGTTACGCAGTTTAGGTCTGTCTAAAGCGGACAACGCGCCGCAAATCGTTTTTCGGCGCAAAATCCTCGTCTGTTTTAGCAGGGGCTGGAGAACCCGGAGCGAGGTGAGCGAAATCAAACAGCAGCGGATCAGCCAGGTGCGAAGGCACGACGTTTTGCAGGGCAGTAAAGACCGACTCGGTGCGTCCCGGAAAACGGGCATCCCATTCCTGCATCATGGCGCGGATTTTCTGGCGTTGCAGATTGCTTTGCGAGCCGCAAAGATTGCAGGGAATGATGGGAAATTCCATGCCTTGCGCGTAGCGAGCAATGTCGTTTTCGGAGCAGTAGGCCAGGGGGCGAATCACTACATGCGCGTTATCGTCGGTAACGAGCTTGGGTGGCATGGCCTTTAGCTTGCCGCCAAAAAATATATTGAGGAACAGGGTGTGTACGATGTCGTCGCGGTGATGACCGAGCGCGATTTTGTTTGCGCCTAATTCTTTTGCCACGCGATAGATAATGCCGCGCCGAAGCCTGGAACAAAGCGAGCAGGTGGTTTTGCCTTCCGGGATTTTCTCTTTTACGATCGAGTAGGTATCGGCTTCGACAATGCGATATTCCACGCCGTTTTTTGCGAACCAGTCCGGGAGGATATGCGCGGGAAAACCGGGTTGCTTCTGGTCCAGATTCATTGCGATCAGACGAAAGGCAAGCGGCGCGCGCGTTTGCAAAAGAAGCAACAGGTGGAGCAGGGTTTGCGAATCCTTGCCGCCGGAAACGCAGACCAATACGGTGTCGCCCGCTTCGATCATGCGGTAATCGCTGATGGCCTGCCCGGTTTTGCGTAGCAGCCATTTTTCCAGGCGTTGCAGGGTATGCGATGGTTTCACGGTAAAGGGCAGTCTGCCAGGGTTCATGGGTTAATTGAAAGATATGCGGCGGATTGTCGCATAGTTCGCTATGTTAATTACCCGCGCGGCAGGAAAGTCCTGGGAGAAGAACGGCGGCGGCGTGCTATGCTGACCGCTCTATAACCAGCTCTGAACAGGTAATGAATTCAAATACCGCACATCCGAAAAGAGAGGCACATGCTGTTCTCGATTTGCCGTCACGTGCCTGGAAAGCCCAGAAGATAGAGCGTATCCTGAATCTTCAGGGCCGATATGAAGGGTGTGCATCCTCCGTAAAAATTCTGGATGTGGGAACAGGTTCCGGCGGCATTGCGCACTATTTTGTGAACCATGCGAGTTTGAAATGTCAAGTTGATTCGGTAGATACGACAGATAATCGGAAAATTCTTGAGGGGTTTTCTTTTACACAAGTGGAAGATGTGCGCTTGCCATTTCCGGAAGCGTCTTTCGATGTGGTAATTTCCAATCATGTGATAGAGCATGTTGGCAAAATGTCGGAACAGAAGCAGCATTTGATTGAATTGAAACGCGTGCTCAACGCAAAAGGCATAATCTACCTGGCTCTTCCTAACCGCTGGATGTTGATTGAGCCTCATTATAGGCTGGCTTTTTTGAGCTGGCTTCCCGTTTTTTTGCGTTCTCCTTACCTGCGTTTGATGGGCAAGGGTGACTTTTATGATTGCGAGCCATTGTCTTTGCGACAGCTTGAACATCTGTTGTCAGAGGTTGGTTTTTGCTTTCACAATGCCTCTATTGAGGCGATGCGCTTGTTTTTTGAAATTGAGAAGCCTGATTCCATCATAGGGAAAATGGCGTGCCGACGCTCTCCCATACCTCAATCGTTTTTATGCGCCATTATGCCGACCCTGTGCTATGTTTTGACCAAACAGGATTAATCATTTAAATCAAGGTATGCCTATTTTTCGTTGGAACGAGATCATTCCTACTATGCACGTCAATTTGCCTTTGCCTTCCCCGGACGCGCTTTTGCACAGTCAGCGGCTAACAGTGTTTATTCGGGAGAAAATCGAGGCGGCTGGCGGCTGGATCGGCTTTGCTGATTTCATGGAGGCGGCGCTTTATGCGCCTGCCCTGGGGTACTACGCAGCGGGCGCGACAAATTTCGGCGGGGCGGGGGATTTCGTGACCGCGCCGGAATTGTCGCCGCTGTTTGCGGAATGTCTGGCAGTAATGGCGCGGGAAGTTATGATAGTTGCGCCTTTTATTCTGGAAGTGGGTGCTGGCTCCGGGCGGTTGGCGGTGGATTTGCTGCGCGCCCTTGAGATTTTGGATGCCCTGCCGGAGCGTTACGCGATTCTGGAACTATCCGCCGATCTTGCTGCAAGACAGAAAGAGATGGTGGCGCGAGAGATTCCACACCTTCTGGAACGAGTGTCCTGGCTTCAGCGATTGCCGGAGCGGTTTTCCGGCCTGGTTCTGGCTAACGAAGTTCTTGACGCCATGCCGGTTTCCTGTGTGCTCTGGCCGGAAGGCTGGCGCGACGGCGTGGCGCTGGAGCGTGGAGTCGGCTGGCAGGAGGGGGAAGGTTTTGTCTGGCAAACGCGGCCTGCCGCAGGGCGGTTGCGCGAAGCAGCGTTAGCGATAGCTACAGCCTATTCGTTGCCGCCCGGTTATATGAGCGAAATCGGCTTGCTTGCGTCCGACTGGGTGGCTTCCTGGGGGAGTATTCTGGAACGCGGCTCGTTGCTGCTCATTGATTATGGTTTTCCGGGGCGCGAATATTATCTGCCGGAACGCCAGGAAGGCACCTTATTTTGCCATTATCGTCACCGCGCGCACGCGGAGCCTTTTTTTCTTCCGGGCTTGCAGGACATTACCGCGCATGTTGATTTCACCGCCCTGGCCGAAGCTGCGTATGCGGCAGGATTGGAGCTCATAGGCTATACCAGTCAGGCGCGGTTTCTGCTGAATTGCGGCCTGCTTTCCCGTTTATCCGAGCGGTTGGCAAGCAATGATCCGGCGCGTTTTCAGGTTGCCTCCGCTGTACACAAGTTGATTGAGCCGCATGAAATGGGCGAACTCTTCAAGGTGATGGCCCTGGGCAAAGGGATTGCCGCGCCGCTTGTTGGCTTTTCCGGGGGAGACAGAAGTCATACTCTCTGACTGGATGCAGGGACACAATATGTTATCATTTACATTTTTCGGCGTTTCCCATCCTTTTTGAATTTGCCATGCTTGAAATCATTCGTAACAGCAAACGTATTGTCCAGGTTTTTCTTTTGCTTATTACCATCCCCTTTGCGGTCTGGGGACTGGAATCCTATTTCCGGGGCGGCGGTAGCGAAGACCTCGCGCAAATCGGAAAAACGCGCATCGGCATGAATGTCTTTCGGGAAGCGTTGCGTAGCGAACAGGATCGGCTAAGAAGGGAAAATCCGAATGCGAACCCTGCCGATTTCGATTCAGAGGCCATGCGCGAGATGGTGCTTGACAGCCTGATTAACCGCTATCTGCTCCTTCTGGAAGCGCAAAAGCGCGGCTTGAACGTGCGCCTGGCGGTGCAGCAAATGATCGCGCAGGCTCCTGATTTTCAGGAGGATGGCGTTTTCAGCCAGGAGCGTTATGAGGCAGCGATGGCAGCCAGAAGGCGCTCCCTGCTTGAATTTGAATCCGAATTACAGGAAAATCTGCTTCGCCAGGTACTTATAAGCGCGGTGTTTGATGCTTCCTTTACGCCGCAAACCGTGACTGAGCGGATTATTGCCTTACAGACGGAAACGCGGGATGTGCAGGAAAACCTGATTACATGGTCGTCTCTGGCAAACAGGATTGAGGTTGCGGAGGAGGAAGTCAAACAGTTTTATGAGAGCAATCATGCGCTCTTTACCCATCCTGAGCAAATTCAGGTTGAATACGTGGTACTTACCCAGAATATGTTGGGCAGCAAGGCAAAGATTTCGGAAGCTGATCTGCATGCCTGGTATGAAAATCACAAAGAGCGTTTTGCCAAAAAGCAGGAAGAGCGGCGACTCAGCCACATCCTGCTGATAACCGGCGAAGACGCGGACAAGGAGAAAATTCGCGCCGAATCCCTGCAATTGCTCGCGGAAGTGAAAAAAGAGCCGGGGCGCTTCGCTGAACTTGCCAGGACGCATTCAGAAGACCCTGGTTCTGCAAGCCAGGGGGGCGATCTGGGTTTTATGGCGCGGCAAATGCTGGTCAAACCCTTTGCGGACGCCGCGTTTACTCTGCAAAAAGGCGAAATTTCCGATTTGGTGGAAAGCGAGTTCGGCCTTCACATCATTCGTGTGGAAGACATCCGCCCCGGTGAATATTTCCCTTTTGCCGAAGCGCGTTCTCAGGTTGAAGAGGCCATGCGGGAAGAGAACGTGGCCGGGCGTTTTGCCGAAGCGGCGGAAAACTTCGCCAACCTGATTTATGAAGAATCGGATAGCCTGAAGCCGGCTGCCGGCGCTTATGGCCTGTCTATCCAGAAGTCAGGCTGGCTGAATCGTGAATCCAGAGGCCAGGAGCCGATCTTCAATCCCAAATTGATCCGCGCGATGTTCAGCGATGAAGTGTTGAAAAATGGGCGCAATACCGAAGTCGTTGAAGTTCAGCCCGGCGTATTGGCTGCGGCGCGTTTGCTGGAATACCAGCCCGCGTTCCTGTTACCCATAGATGAAGCGCAAGAGGCAATTACATCGCGGCTGCGCGAAGACAAGGCGCAGGCCTTGGCAGTGGCAGAGGGAGAGGCAATGCTTGCCGAAGCGCGCGAAAAGGACGAACGGGGAGACTGGGGCAAAAGCCAGACCGTTTCCCGCCTTGACCCTGGCGCTTTGTACCCGGAGGCGTTGGAGGCGATTCTCAAGGTCGAAACGGATAATCTGCCGGCATATGCAGGTGTGACGCTGCCCGGTCGCGGTTATGCGCTTTACAGGATAACCAGGGCCGACGCGCCGACGGTTGAGCCGGAACTTGAAAAACTCCTCACGGAGCAGGTGGAACGCTTTACCGCGCAAAATGAGGTCGCCGCCTACCTTGCGGCTCTGCGGCAACGCTACAAGGTAAAGATAAACGATGGCATGATTCGGGAAAAAGAGCAGTAACGGGCAATTACAAAGTATTGACGTTCAAGCCGCATAAGGCTTCCTGTGATAGCGAAAGCATGAGACGACGCGCCTTCAACCCACAAGCGCCGGTTCGATAATGCTTTGTTGACTCGTCTTGCCGTACTGCTCGCGCTGTCTGCGGCCTGTCTTCGCGTCCTGGTATTTTGGGGAATCACTATATTTTACAGGTAGAGCGCTTTTGCCTTGAGCGCGTTTATGGATCAGGGTGAATTTTGCCGCTTGCGTCATGTTTTGCCTACGTAATATCATGACGGCAATTATATAATTTGAGCCATAAAAAATTGTGAGGATCACCAGATGAGATTGAATCAACCAGTCACTGACATTGAAACCCTGTTGCCAGAAGGGGAATTCATCTATTCGCGCACGGATTTGCAAGGGCAGATCGTCGAAGCCAATGATGCCTTCGTCAAAATCAGCGCCTATTCCGTTGATGAGATGGTCGGGCAGCCGCATAATCTTGTGCGTCATCCGGATATGCCGCCGGAAGCCTTCGAAGACATGTGGCGCGACCTCAAGGCCGGGCTGCCCTGGCGGGGGATGGTGAAAAACCGGCGCAAGGACGGCGGCTTTTACTGGGTCGTTGCCAATTCCTCCCCCGTGCGGGAAAACGGGCAGATCGTCGGCTACCAGTCGGTTCGCAGACGACCGAGCCGTGAAGAAATCACGGCAACGGAGGTGGCTTACAAACGCCTGCGTCAGGGCGACAAGTCATTGCGCATTCTCCACGGGCAGGTCGTGCCCGCGCGTAGCCTGAGATCCGTCATCCTCTCCTGGATGGCGAACGACAGTCTACAGACGGGCTCTATCGGACTGGCGATGCTCATCTTAGGAAGCTTGCTGATTGCATACACCCTTGTGCCCACGCTCCTGCCGCCCGCTTTGCTGCACGTAATGGGCGGCGCTGGCATCGTGATGGGGCTGTGGTTCCTGCTCTTTTTCCGCGCCCGTCTGATGGGTGACCTGAAAAAGACCGACGATTTTCTTGCCAACATTTTGGGCAGCGGCAACCTGCGAGCGCGCGTGCCCATGCAGCGTGACGATACCGTGGGTAACATTGCCCGGCAGTCCGGCCAGGTCGCCACATGGATTCAATCCACCTTGCAAGGCATCGAAGTCGTTGTACTGGCGGTCAAGAATTCTGCTGCGGAAGTGGCGCAGAGCGTCGTGGCGCTGGACAAATCGGCGCAGGCGCAAAGCGACGCCACCTCTGCCGCTACCGCCGGGATTGAACAGAACACCATCTCCATCAATGAAGTCGCTGCCAGTGCGGAACGGACGAAAGAAGTGGCGGATGAGGCGACGAAAATGTCGGAGAAGGGAAGCCTGCTGGCTGGCCAGGCCAGCGTAACCATCCTGCAACTGGCCGGGACGGTGAAAGACTCTGCCGCGCAGGTGGAACGGCTGGGCGAGCATTCCAGGGAAATTTCCCGAATTACCGGCGTGATTCGTGGCATTGCCGAGCAAACCAACCTGCTGGCGCTCAACGCGGCTATTGAAGCTGCGCGGGCAGGGGAACATGGGCGGGGATTCGCGGTGGTGGCCGACGAAGTGCGCAAGCTTGCCGACAGCAGCGTCAAAGCGGCGGAAGAAGTCAGCCAGATGATTGGCGCCATACAGGATGAAACGGACAAGGCTGTCTCCGGCATGCGCGCGGGCGCGGAACAGGTGGAAAACGGCGTCAAATATGTCGAGGACGCGAAAGACATCCTGCAGGAAATCAACCGGCAGATAGCGCACATGTCGACGACGGTCAGTGATATTTTCAGTTCCACCAGCAACCAGCAAAACGTCATGAGGCAAATGGCTGAAAACATTGAGCAGGTAGCCCGGATGACCGACCAGAACCTCGCCCAGGCCAGTGATACCAGGCGCACCGCAAACAATCTGCATGCCCAGATCGGGTGGATGCAAAAGTCGGTGGCGCAATTTGTGGTCTGAGCTAAATTGAGTCGCCCCGGCCTCAGGGCCGGGGATTTCCAGACACAAGTCAGGCATTTTTATGCTCGTACTCGACCATGTTTCCATCTCCGTTCCAAGCATCGAAACTGCTCGTCCGTTTTACGACGCAGTGATGGCCGCGCTTGGCGTCGCCAAAGTCTATGATCGTCCCGGCGCGTTAGGCTACGGCGTTCGATGCAACGATATTGAAGACTTTCATTCTTACCTGGCGGTTTATGAGTCGGCTGAGGCTAATTTTGACGAAAAGCGCCACTGGTGTTTTAAAGCGACTACCAGAGCGCAAGTCGCTGCCTTCTATTCCGCCGGTCTGACCAATGGGGGCAAAGACAATGGCGCTCCCGGCCTCCGTCCGCACTATCAAACCAACTACTTCGGCGCATTCCTATACGACCCGTTTGGCAATCGTATAGAGGCTGTCTGTTATCGCGCAGAATGACATGTTGTTTGCATTCCGCGCTGACCTGCGAAACTGTTGCGCTTCAGCTATCCCGTACTCAGCAGTTCTTTCCCCGTCGTAAAGTGTGTCTGACATTTCATTCAACCCGGACGCACATACCGCGCGCCGGTTAATTCAGACGTTAGGCTACTGTTAGTGGCATACCAAATTCATTCACTCGTAAGGAGTTTCCGCAGTGGACATCCCACGGATCTTCAACATCACCGAAAGCGCTCACCGCATTCATAACCCGTTTACACCCGAAAAACTCGCCACTCTCGGCGCAGCGTTGCGCCTGGAACCGGGAACCCGTGTACTCGACCTTGGCAGCGGTTCGGGTGAGATGCTGTGCACCTGGGCACGCGATTACGGAATCAGCGGCACCGGTATTGACATGAGCCAATTATTCACCGGGCAGGCGAGGCTCCGCGCTGAAGAACTCGGCGTCGCCGATCGAGTCGAGTTCATTCACGGCGACGCTGCTGGCTACGTCGCCGACGAAAAGGTCGGTGTGGCCGCCTGTGTCGGCGCTACGTGGATCGGTGGGGGCGTCGCTGGCGCCATCGAACTTCTGGCGAAGAGCCTCCTTGCCGGAGGGATCATCCTCATCGGCGAACCATACTGGCGGCAGTTACCACCGACGGAAGATGTTGCCAACAGATGCGATACCGACCCCATCTCTATCTCCGACTTTCTCATGCTTCCAGAACTGCTCGCGTCTTTCGGCGACCTCGGCTACGACGTTGTGGAAATGGTTCTGGCAAATCAGGACAGTTGGGACAGGTACGAGGCGGCCAAGTGGCTCACCATGCGCCGATGGCTCGAAGCAAATCCCGACGACGACTTTGCAAAAGTCGTTCAAGCCCAACTGACCTCGGAACCAGAACGCTACGTCAGGTATCAGCGTGAGTACCTGGGCTGGGGCGTATTCGCGCTGATGGCGCGTTGATGTTATGCTCAGCAAATCGCGCACTGAATGAGCGCTGTACCTGGCTGTTGAGGCAAAGGCTGTGACCGGGGGCGTCGCGCGTCAATTTTGTACAAGTCGAAGTTTTCTCCCGGCATTACGCTACCGATGTCGGTTCCGCATTCTGCGGAGCGTTATCGGGAGAAAAATGATGCAAACCATACAGGAAGCCGGAAAAACCTTGTTTGCAGCCGTTGAGCGGGGCGAATTGGCCGCGCCGGGCAGGCGGGTGAACTTCCAGGGCAATCGCATGAAAGTCATGTCAAGCCGAGCAATTGAGCGCGGTAGGAATCGGAAGTTGCGGCGATGAGGCGGCGGGCCTTAATGCCGCCCTTTCGTGGTATAGGGTCAAGGCGGATAAGGTTCAGGGTGATGTGCCTGAGCACGGCGAGGTTGTGGGCGGCATGTACGGTGCGGGCGCGCATCTGATCGTCGGCGAAGACAACATCCATGCACCAGTGCAGTCGGTTTTCAATACTCCAGTGATCGCGGATTGCCCGCAAGAGGCGATCGGCATCGGGGGCGAGGCTCGAAAGATAGTAGCGCTGCTCAAGCGTCGTCCTGCCCTTGATTTCGCGCTGTGACTCGATCACCGCGAAGGACTTCAGATCGGGCCACCGCTCTGGTTTATGCAGACACGCCAGTTGATCGAAGGCATAACAACGCCGCGTCTCGATTCGTCCATGATCCTTCTCCACGGTTTCGGACATTGCGTGGGATGTCCTGTCCGGCGCCACCTTGAACCGGGCAAAGAAATCGCGTAGCGAATCGGCCAGGTTCGGCTGGTTGTCCCTGAGCGCCAGGATGTAATCGGCACCACGATTGCGGATCACCTGGGCGATATTGGCTTGGGTACCCATGGCATCGAGGGTGACGATGCAGCCTTCCAGCGCCAGGGTAGCCAGGAGTTCAGGAATGGCCGTCTTTTCATTGGATTTCGCCGCCGTTGCCCGCTGCCCGAGCACCAAACCGGCACCTGCGGCAAACGCACTCACCAGATGCAGCGGCGTGGCATCCACCTTGCCTATGCGCCGATTACTCTTACCGTCGATGGCCACCACTGCATCGGCCCCCAACGCGAGAAGGATCGATCCGACCCAGCGCCAAAAGGTGGCCTCAAATTGCGTTGGATCAATTATAGTACTTCCCGTAATTAACTGGACTCTTGAATAATTTGTTCGATGGAATATTGTTGTTTGTTTTGCCATGTACGTTTGATGTTTGCCCATAGCTTTTCGATGGGGTTTAGATGCGGTGAATATGGAGGCAGGAATAGCATCCGATGCCCTGCTTCATGTATGAGTTGCATTGTTGAACGTGATCGGTGGAACGCGGCGTTGTCAGGGATGATGATGGAAGGTTGTGTTAGCTCGGGCAACAGGAAATGTTTGAGCCATTCGTTGAATAGAATGGTATTGCATGTACCTTCAAA
>Ga0099364_10001018_pt1 | contig 47141 bp, 34 predicted proteins | sample TergutTh196P3_FD_73070 | JGI IMG/M metagenome (GOLD analysis project Ga0099364, IMG submission 73070) | Microcerotermes parvus P3 segment gut microbial communities from Pointe-Noire, Republic of the Congo - Th196 P3 | ecosystem: Host-associated > Arthropoda: Insects > Digestive system > Gut ...
GCATTTCTTTGTAATCCGTGTAAACTTCCTTGATGCCGTACTTTTCGGCGACTGCGGCGGCTCTGCCCTCGTTTTTATCGCAGATTGCCACGTTAACGGCGCCGGGATGCTCGGCAAAAATCCCTGCATGGGTATCGCCCCACATTCTTGTTGGATAGGCGCGCCGGACGAAGCGTACGCGTCAGGCGGGCGGCTGCCCACCGAAATCGTCTATTTCAGGCGGACCTTCAGCATACGCGGCGAATGCTCGTTAAAGGCGCATATCAGCGCATCATCAAGATACAAGCTGTATGTGAATGGAAAATTTGTGATAAACGGGCCCTGTAAAGCCGACTTCCTTACGCAGTATTATGACACGCTGGAGCTGAGAGATTATTTGGTTCAAGGCGAAAACATCATTGCTGTTAAAGTTATTGCGTATCCCCCGCGAGAGGTTTGGACGAAGAAATACCGCGGTCCGACTTGGGCTATGACAAAAGCTGGGGGAGCCTGCTTTCTGGTTGAGGGATTTGTCTCCGATGCGTCGGGTAATCGTGTTGAGGACATATCCACGGGCCGTTCTAATTGGCTTGCCCATGTGGATTGCGCGACGGGCTGGCAGCTTTTCTCAAACGCGGAATTGCTGCTGGGCGCTCTTGAGATTGTTGACGGCGCAAAACTGCCGCGCGGTTGGATGAACGCAAAAGACCCTCACGGTGATTGGCATGGAGCGGCAATCAGATTCGCGGACTCGAGCAAAGACACTATGTTCGGGGTTTTTCCCGAGCTGCCGCTCTGTGAAAGACCAATCCCCTTTATGTATCTAAAGGAAAAGGAATTCGTCGGGCTGATGCCGCTGAGAGACGGCGATTATCCGGCAATTCGGTTTAACAACGGAGAAACGGCGTTGAAACCAAACGGCCGATACGCGCTTGAGTTGAACGCGGGGGCACTGACATGCGGATATTTCCGTATTAAGGTCGCGGGCGGGAAAGGCGCCAAAATTACAATCCGCTACGCCGAGTGTTATGCCGAAGAAAACCCGGGGGAGCTGTTCCTAAAAAAGGGCATACGGGACGATTGGCAAAACTATCGGATTTTAGGGCACGAGGATGTCTATTACCCATCGGGAGAAGATGAAATCTATGAACCCTTTTGGCTCAGAACCTTTCGCTTTATTCGGATTGAAGCGGAAACCTCCGATAGCCCAATGACCTTGTATGAGCCGAATTATATCGAGACCGGTTATCCTTTAGAGGAAAAATCATATGTAAAATCCGATGAGGAATGGGTGGCCCAAATTTGGGACGTCAGCAAACGCACATTGAAACTCTGTATGTTCGAAACCTACATGGATTGCCCGTATTACGAGCAGTTGCAATACGCGCTGGATTCAAGGCTGGAGATTCTGTTTGCGTATATGCTGAGCGGCGACACTTTACTTGCAAGACGCTGCATACAGGACTTTAACGCATCTCTGTTGCCTATGGGGCTTACACAGGCCCGTTATCCGAGCGAGGAGCGGCAAATCATCCCCGGTTTTTCACTGCATTGGATCAGCATGGTTGAAGACTACTATTGGCAGACAGGCGATTTGTCCGTATTGAAGCTATATCGTGCGACGATAGACTCGATACTGGAATGGTTCGACCAAAAAACGGGGGCTTCGGGGCTTATTGAAAATTTGGGGTATTGGGAGTTTGTAGATTGGGTTGCAGAGTGGAGCCATCTTAACGGAGTACCTGCGGCGGCGTTGCATGGTCCTTCTACCATTCAGAATCTGCACTACGCCTACGCGCTGCAAATCGCCGCCAAAATCAACAGCCTCACGGGTCGGCCGGGGCTTGCCGAGGAATACGAAGGCAAGGCAAATCAAATCAAAAAGCTTGTGGATGCGCTGTGCTGGTCACAGTCGGCAGGCATGTACAGAGAAGGCCCTGCATTTGAGGAATATACGCAGAACGCTCAAATATGGGCGGCTCTAACTGGCCTTTCCACCGGGGAAAAGGCTGCAGGAATGATGAAAAATGCCCTTAACTCACCCGGTATATTAAAATGCTCCTTTGTCATGCAGTTCTATTTGTTTCGGGCGCTGGAGGAAGCGGGACTATACAGTGAAACTGAAGCGTTGTGGCAAAGCTGGAAGGATTTGCTGGACTTACACCTCACAACCATAGTGGAAGCCCCCGCAGTACCTCGCAGCGACTGCCACGCATGGGGCGCGTTGCCGCTGTATGAGTTTACCACGCGTTTTTTAGGGGTTAGGCCCCTGGCAGCGGGATGGGAGGAAATTTTGATTGAGCCCAAAGCGTTTTTTATCAAGCATATTGAAGGCAAGGTCTGTACGCCAAAAGGAGATGTGATTGTTCGCTGTGACATACAGGACGGAAAGCTCACGGTTTCGGGGAAAACTCCGCGTGTTCCCGTGCTGATAAGGTTACACGATATGGAAAAAAGGCTGGAAAACGGCGGCGAATTTCATGTTACGGCTGATTTAGAGTAGATGTCTTTTAGCGTGTCATGCTGATTATCGCCCAAGTGTCTTCTTTTTGCGCTGTTTTAATTTTTTTATTATTGTTGTCACAACCCTAGTTCTCAACAAGTACTTTAATGGTTTCCCGCGGATTATTAGCCGCCCAGTTAAATGCATCTACTGCCTGTTCAAAGGTGAATCGGTGGGTAATAAGTTCTTCCGTTTTAATCCGCCCGTCTGAAAGCCATGTAACGGCTGTGTCGAAGACATTGGCGTACCTGTTAACGCCGATATAATCAAGTTCCTTTTCCATCATGGCGGCGACGTCTAGCTCAACACGATTGCTGTCTGGCCAACCTACCTGAACAACCCGTCCTCCATGCCGCGCCATATCAAACAATTGAGCTGTGGCCTTAGCGCTGCCCGCTGTTTCAAATACGATATCACCGATATTTTGCAATGGCGTATCGCCGGGAAGGCAAATTTCATCAGCACCAAGCTGTTTTGCGATTGAAAGCCGTTTCTCGATTATGTCAATGCAAATGGCGCGCCCTCCTCCTGCCGCCTTGAAAGCTTGCAGGGTCAGCAGCCCTATAGGCCCCGCGCCAACAATAATACCCGTGCAGCCTGGCTTCATACGCGCACGGTTCATAGCATGAACAGCCACCGCTACAGGTTCAGCCATAGCGGCGTCTGCTAACGAAAGCGATTCCGGTATTGGAAAAACAAAGCTTTCCTGAACCGCCACATAATCGCAAAAGGTCCCGTTTATAGGCGGCGCGGAGAGAAAAACAACATCTGGGCAGAGGTTATATTTTCCGCTTCTACAGAATTCGCAGCGCCCGCAAGCGAATCCAGGCTCAATAACTACACGATCACCTTCACTGAATCGTTTGACCCCTTCGCCTGCCGCCGCGATGACTCCACTGGCTTCGTGTCCCGGTATATATGGCTCTGTTACAATGAAATTTCCAAGTCTACCGTCTTTGAAAAAATGTATGTCGGAACCGCATATCCCATTAGCAGCAATTTTCACAAGCACCTCGCCTTGCCGCGGTTTTGGTATTTCCTTTTTTTCAATTTTCAAATTATGTTCTGCGTCAAGAAATAAACAGCGGTTGGTTGCAGACATATTCTCACCCCTCTATTATTTTTGTTATTTGCGCAGGAATCTTTATAGTTGTTGTCTACTACCCCTGAAAGCGGCGGGACAAGACCCGCGCGAAGATTGGCTTTGCCCATGCCGTATTCAACCCAGTTCGGGATGATATAGCTAAGCCAATAATCACCCGGAATAGAGGCGTTTACGTTTCGGCCATAGCGCTCCACAGCTGCAAGCCACACGATTTGCAAATCCAAATCGGACCAGAATTTCCCAGATGCAGCGCAAAGTCTTTTTTCGCTTTGGCTTGCGTTAAAATTGATAATAGAAATCCGTATTGTAGGTTTGCAAATTGGCGTTCACAAGTGTAAACGGGACGCACATATTCGTGTGCCTTCCAGGGGATGTGATTTGAAACACACCTTTGACGGCAGGCTGCGTTATGTCCTCGCAAATCAGCGTGAACTCCGCGCATTCCATATTCCCGCGAAATACGGGGCCGCGGAAATAAGGGGCTTTGATTAGCATCCGTCCGGATTTACCGGGCAGCACGGTCAAATCGTCCTCGCACCAGACTTTGATATCCAACGCCTCGACATGTTTATACCGATTCACGATGCGCAATACCAGTTTTTTCTCCTCGTTGCTGCGCATAGCGGGCCCCCCCTCGTACACCACCTGTATATCGAAGAAATCAAAACTATAAATAGGGCCTTTTGCCATTTCCTCAAAAACCGAAGCGTCTTCACAGCGCATTTCCGCTCCTGCCAGAGGCTCCTGATTTTCATCAACAAGCTCGGCGGCGCTTTCGTATGCAAGGCTCACCTGCTTGCCAATCTTGCTTACACGCTCGACAAGATTTTCAATCGTCGCGGGAATTTCCGCACCGTAGCCACCCAGTTCGCCAAGATTGAGACAGCCGGTCTTTATAGTGCTCCCGATGGGCTCCAGCCATTTTTGCGGGATTTTGCTCTGACCATGAATAATACCGAATATCGCGCCGGCTGTCGCAGCGGTGCAGTCCGTGTCCTCGCCGCAGTTGATGGTATAGCGCATCAGTTTTTCAAAATCATCTTCGCAATACAGCATCCCGATGATAACAATTGCGATATTGGACGGCACGTCAAATCCTAAATTCCCGTCTAAAAGCCCCTTCTTGCGATCATCTTCCGATGCGGTGTCCGGAATTGCGCCGGAAACGCAGCCGCGGAAATTCCCCAAAACTTTATCGCGAAGTTCAAGGTAATCCATCCCCTTTGCATGGGCATCTATTACAAAGCGAACCGCCTTTGCCGTCGCACACTCTGTCGGGATGTAGGAAAGGCCAATTTCCACAAGCTTTTGCATATCATTTTCCAAAAAAGCAGCGCTTTGCATGGCTGCCGTGAAGATTTCAGCGTAGGTACCTTCACCGTCGCCGTGGTCGAGGATTGCGTCCTCATAAGCATATTTCGCGGCAATTTGTGGCGCCCCAGGCGCGATGGCGGCCCAAATTTCCGAGCGGATGTATGCCCCGCAAGAGTCTTTGTATTCATTGTAATGTGTGCCGCATAACGGCGCCGGAAGGCCTGAGCGCATATTAATCTTGCCGATACCATATTCAGACCAGTGCGGGGTCACGAACGTCAGCCAGTATTCGCCCAACGTTTTCGCATCTAAATCAAGCCCGCGCTCCTCAAGCGCAATAAGCCACAGGAGCTGGATATCCAGATCGTCGTTGGGAACAGGGTTGCCGTCTAGTTCCTGCATGTAGAATTGAAAATCGTTGACCTGCCGAATCCATTCTAGCGGGGCTCCAGCCGTACCTCCAATGTTTTTTCCGAGGAAGCAGCCCATCAGTTTATCGTGGTAATGGTTAACCGATATCCGATTTTTTTGCTGCTCTTTTGTCGCCCACGGAGCTATTGATGCTACCGGTTTCATTTCACACGCATTTAGTTTCATATTGACCCTCCTAAATTAGAGCCGCTTCGTTGACCCGCGCGGCTTTGTTTTTTATTTGATTTTTATGTTCGTTTGTCCAGTGCGAGGGATGAATTGCGACATCGTTTTCATCAAGTGGCCACAACCCTGAAAACGCTGTATTCAGCCACAAACGTTTTTCTTTGGCAAGTGCAAAAACAGTGGGAGCCCTTTCAATATCCTCTTGCAGGATAATGGGTTTTTCCGAGCTCCAGCCCGCGTCTAAAAGCTGTTCCACAGTCATTTGGCTTGCGTTGACGGCTTTCACGCCTGGAATCGCGCACAATCGCCTTACGACAGCGTTGAAATCACCACAGGAATGAACTGTAATCCCACCGAAGCGTTTTGCAAGTTTTTCTAAATGCCCGCTGTAATATTCCTCGAAAAAATCGCCGGATAACATTGCCATAGAATCTGCCGAAAGCGTCGCGCCATTGTTTTCAGGCACCCAATCCCAACCATAGAGATGTGTGCCTATGAAATGCTTGCCCAACAGCTTTTGCTGGGCATCCCACAGCATACAAAACGCATCGGAAGCCGTTTCGAGCAGACGGTGAAATCTTTCTTCATCATCATATGCGCATAAAAACAGGTTTTCATAACCCCATAGCTGGCCGGAAACATCCATCGGCCCCTGCATATCACATACATGCACGGGGATTTCCCCTTCGCATTCCTCCAAATAATACTTCTGCATTTCCAACCATTCAAATGCCGATGTGCCAGGGTGGATAAACGGTTCCGGCAGGTTGTCGATGTCCTTGGCCGAAAACAGGATTCGCTCATTTGTATAGTCCCTGCCTACCACGATTTCCTTCGCCCCAAACATGCTTGGGATTGTCCCCTGCTTGCACCCGGGGAAAAACGCAGGGATAAAATCGTCGTCTATGATCCCGCGGTAAATGAATTCGTCCAAATAAGCCGTAAGACCTGTTTCTTTCGCAAATACGTCATTGTAATAGTTCATGCTCACCGGTAGGAACAAGTACGGATAACGCCCCGGAGGCGTTTCGCCTGCCCATATGGCGCGCCACCGCGCTTTGCTTTTTTCAAGGCGCTCGTCGGGATACAGCTCCTTGATTTGCTTGATTTTTTCCCTAATCCACGGTTCCAATGTTATCCTCCTGTTCTGTGGCGCCGACGGCGCCGTCAATACGGATTTTGGCAACGAGTCCACCGCCGCAATTCGGATAGAACCGCAATTCGAAACCACCGGGATATAGTGCCTGTAACCGGCTTGCAACATTTACAAGCCCAATATGGGAATGCTCCCTGTCATTCATGCCGGGCGGCGGCTTGCGGCGCTCCAAAGCATGGTTCATTTGTTCCAGTCTTTCGGAAGACAAGCCTACCCCGTTGTCGGTAACCTCTATCAAAATATCCACAGGATTTTCGGCGTCACGGTATACCCGAAGAATGATATTGCCTTTGTACCCAATGCTTTTAAGTCCGTGCATGATGCTGTTTTCCACAAGCGGTTGCAGGATAAGACTCGGAATTTGCATTTCGTCCAGAGAGTGGTCTATATCATAAAAATCGTTGAGCCCGGGATGGCGGCATTTCATGAGTTGCATATACACTTGGATGAGCTTGGCTTCGCGTTTTAGCGGAACTGTCAGTTCATTGTTTCCGACACTGAGGCGGAAAAAATCCACCATCATCATAATCATTTCTGCAACCTGCGAGTTTCCTTCAAGCGCTGCCTTCATGCGTATGGTATCCAGTGTATTGTATAAAAAGTGCGGGTTAATTTGGCTTCTCAGGTACAGAAGCTGCATTTCCCGTTGTTGTAGCTGCACCTCCTGCAGACGAATCGTGGTTTCGTATTCTAAAGATATTAATTTATTAATCGTATCCATCATATGATTAAAAGAGGCAATCAATCTGCCGGATTCATCTTCGGTCGTCACGGGCAACGTAACATGTATATCGCGGCCTATATTTTCCATCGTTTTCGAGAGCATCTTGATTGGCTTTAAAACATGCCGCGTCTGTAGCAACGTAAAGAATACAGAACACAAAACTGCCCCGGCAGAAATGATGATAATGAGAACCAACAGCCGCCATGTGCCTCCAAAAACTGCAGCAGCCGGCCGGCCAATCAAAAGTGTCAGTCCACTGTAATCAGAGACCATAGTATCAGCCATATATCTCACATCATCAATATCGCAGCTTTTCAGCCCACTTTCCCCAACCCAGCCCTCCAAATCAATATCAGGGTAAATATCCGCGAACATCTGCCCGGTATAGCGTCCATACGTTTCACATATAATTGTGCCTTGCCTATCCACAACAATATAAAACGAATCGTCGGTAAGGTGCTGCTCGATTGTTTGCCTAAGGTCAAGCATAGGGGACAACAATAGGATATATCCAATACCCTTGTGAGGGGAAAAGCTTTTTACCTCACGTGCCATATACAGATGGTGCTCACCTCTGGCGGGAGCACTGGACGACAGCCTAATAAAATCAGGGAGACCGCCCACAGTCAGCTTGCATCCCGAAATATACTCCCAAATCGAATCGCCGTCTGCCGGACGCCAAGCGCTGTCTGTCAGCGAACTGCCTGCCCGAAGGCCGGTGCCCCAATCGTATTTATAAATCAGTGAGCGCTTGTTAAAGATGTAGACCCCACTAATATCATTGCGTATGGTAATCATGCTGAGCATAAGATTTTGCAAATATGCGGCGCTCTCAAGCTGCCGATTGTAGCTATAGGAATCATAGTTTTGAATAATATCCTGCGTTCTTTCGTCCGCGAAGCAAATCAGTGATACGCGCGCGATATCCCTCAGTCTGTTGTCCACCGAGCTGATTGAACTTGTAAGAAACGCTTCCAAAGTGCTTTGCTCCTTGTCGACAGACAAGCGGTAATTGAGTATCCCGATAAATAAAAACGCAACAAAAAAAACCACCAATATGATAACACTGTTTGGAATTGCCAGCCTGGCAAATATACTTTTTCGCGTTTTCATAGAATATCGTCAGCCCTTCACGGCTCCCGCAGTAAGCCCTCTCACCATAAGACGCTGGGCAAACAAATAAAATATAGCAATCGGCAATAAACAAACAACCAAGCAGGCATACATGATGCCAAGCGGAAAACTTTGACCAATATTTTGCATAAAACGCAGAGGCACCACCGAAATGGGCTGCATCGCCGGTTTGTTTATAAAAATCATCGCCATTTGAAGCTCGTTCCACGAGAGCAAAAATGTTTGAATCAGCACAATGCTCAACCCCGGCAAGCTCAATGGAAAGAGGATTCTGGTGAAAATTCGCCAAGTATTGGCGCCGTCAATATGTGCCGCTTCCATCAATTCATTTGGCAAGCCATCGAAAAAATTCTTCAATACGATGAGATTGAACAGCGCATTGAGCGTTGCATAGGGGAATATCAGCGAAAAAGCCGTGTTGTTCAATCCAAGTCCCTTGACCACCTGAAACAACGGAAATATAAGCGCCGCAACAGGAACCATCATACCGGTTAACAGCAGATAATATAGTACGTTTTTTGCAGGGAAATTCAGCTTAGAAAACGCAAAAGCCGCCATGGACGTTACAACGCCAACCACTAGCAAAGTGCCGCCGACCACCGTGAAGCTTGTGACGAAATTCGGCCAGAGGTCTACTGTTTCAAACACCTTAATATAGTTGTCAAATCCGCCTTTGGCATTGCCGAAGCCTCCGCTGCTAAAGGATTTTACTAGCATCAACCCTAACGGATACAGGCAAAAAAGCATGAAAACAATACAAACCAGCTCACTAAGGATTACATATGCTCGTGAATTTTTCATCTTTCAGCCAGCTCCTTGTCCTTATTATTGCGGGTGTAAAGCATAACCTGTGCAAGCGTAATAATCATCGCAATAACAAGCATAATTACAGTAAGCGCCGATGCCCCCCCTTGGTCAAACAACTCAAATGATTTTTTGTTGATATATGTGGGGAAAAATTCAGTCGCATAATTCGGGCCGCCTTTTGTGAGGATATAAGGTAAATCGAAGCATTTCAGAGAGCCAAGGGCACCCATGATAAACAGTGTAAAATGCGTGCTGCGCAAAAGCGGAATGGTAATGCGAAAAAACTGCTGATACGGACGCGCGCCGTCAACTGTGGCCGCCTCATAGATATCCGACGGTATGTTGAGCATGTTCGCATAGTACATTAACATACTGTATCCAGTCCACTGCCAGATATTTATTGCGATGATGCACCCAAGCGCATATTTCGGGTCTGCAAGCCACTGCATTGCAAGAAAATCCAATCCGATTGCCCGAAGCGCCTCATTAAGCTGCCCCCTGTTCGTCTCAAGAATTCTGGAAAAAATATTGCCGATGATGGCAGGCGTAGCTATAACGGGAATGTAGAAAACTGTGCGATAAAAATCGGACCCTTTAATACTGCGTATGAAGAAAGATGCAAAACTGATACCCAAAAACGCCTGAATGATAATCGTGAAAAATGCAAACACCACAAAATTTCTAATGATTTTTACCATAACAGGGTCTTTAAAAATATTAATATAGTTTTCGATACCCGTAAAATTCATTTCCGGGCGTATGCCGTTCCACTCAAAAAAACTGACGTAGATATTAAATATAATCGGATAAATGATAAAAATGGCAAACAACAAAAACAATGGCGAAATAAACATGTATCCCGCAATAGTACGTCTCTGCATATTTTCCGCCCTCCCCCAAAAACTTAATATGGCGCGGGCTGGACAAAGCCCGCGCCATATTAAAAACAATTAACGCTGTGACGATTGTGACACCGCTTCCACGGCTGCAGCAGCTTGTTCGGGAGTGACTTCATCCAACGCAAGCGCCTTGAGGTTGTCGGCAATAGATTGTTTAAGCTCAGGGTAAGGATTTTCACGGTAGCCGCCAACATTGTTAGCGCCCCAATCCATGAGGATTTCAAGATTCTCTTTACCTTCTTCACTAAGCTCGCCGGTGTAGTCCATATCCACTCTGGAAGGGAAGTACATCAAGTATTCGTTGACCAGAATGTCCTGTCCGCCAAACATCAGATAGGAAATAAATTCCCACGCTTGGTCTGGATAGTTGCTGTCCTTATTCATACAGACAGCAATCTCAACATTGGCTTGTACAGGCGCCGGTTTGCCATCATTGTTCCAATCCATGGTAAAAACTGTTTTGGGGTTTTGACCATCGTTGAAAGCGGCGAATATTTCCGGGTCGGTGTTTGGATAGCTGTTAATAACCCACGCACCATTGGTAATCATCGGCACGATGCGTTCACGCTCGAAAAGGTCGGTGGTGTCAACATACATGTTAACGCCCAATGCCCCGTCCTGAAACACCCTTTCGGTGAATAGCGACTGCCAGATTGCAAAGGATTCTACCACCTCCGGATCTGTAAACGGTGTGTTGCCGTCGATGGCGGAATACAGCTTCGCGGAGTTGATGTCGTTCATAATGTTCATCCACATGTCAAGGTTAATCCAGTCATCTTTTGCGCCAATTGCGAGCGGATACAGTTCCCCATGGCCGCGAAGGGCTTGCGTAACCGATTTGAGCTCGGTCAAATTTTTCGGAAGCTCAAAATTATATTTTGTAAAGTACGAAAGGTCAGCCCAAATCATCCCCGCGTACCCCACGCCGAGAGGCAATGCGTAATAAGAACTGCCGTCCCTGATAAGCTCGGTAGTAAAGGGAACAAAAATTTTCTCCCAATCCGCGCCCCATGTTTGGGCGGCAAGCGGTGCAAGGTCAACCTCAAAATCCCGGAATTCTTTTAACGGCGCTCCTGTCTGAAGCGCAAATACGTCCGGCCCCTGTCCGCTGGAGAGGTCAATTTTAAGTTTTTGTATATGGTCGGTGTAGGGTACCTGGATGTATTCAACTTCAATTCCCGGATATTTGTTTGCGAAGTCCTGTGCAACAAGCTCCATCTGATCCGCTCTGGGATTCCAGCTCTGGTATACTATATTAATCGTTTCTCCTGACACGGCAGATTCTGATGTCGCCGCATTGTTCTGAGTCGAACCGCCTGCGCTGTCATTAGCAGCTGGAGCCTGCTGGGTCGAGCCTCCGCCACAAGCCACTGAAAAAACAAGGACAATGCAAAGAATTGCAGCAAAGATTGCTTTCCTGCTTATGCGCATAGTTGTAGCCTCCTTTTAGGTATTCGTTTTTCACTTGGACCGGCCTGTTTGCCGTTTCAACTATCGTAGCATAGCAATGTGTATAATTATAGCCGCAAATTCTATGTGTTTGTGTTTATTTTTTAGAACAAATCATTTCATGCTTAAGGTTCGGTATTCCGAAGGCTTCATCCCTTCCACGCGCTTGAAAACCTTGGTGAACACCCTGTAATCCGCAAACCCTGTCACATCGGCAATTTCAGTTATACTCATGCGGGTTGTCGAGAGCAGCTCCTTTGCGCGGTTGATGCGCAATAAAGTCAGGTACGCATGATAATTCATGCCCGTGTTGTTTTTAAAGAACTGACTAATATAAGAAGAATTCATATTAAAGATTTCTGCCAGCCTGTTCAAGCTTATTTCCTGGTCTGAATGCTCGTTTAAATAAGTTACAATTTTATACAGTGGAGAATCCGGCTCCTCAACCTTTTCGCTTATAACGGGCGCAGCCTCTTTCGCACAGCTTTTCACCATGTTTAGGCGAACCTGTGTCAAAACCTTGCCTAGCTCATCGAACCTGACTGGCTTGAGCAGGTAATCCGTCACTTTGAGTTTTAGGGCTTCCCTTGCATAGCTGAACTCATTATAACCACTTATGATGATAAATACTGTGTCGCTCAACTGATTGTTAAGCGTCCGAATTACTTCCAGCCCCGACAGCAGCGGCATGTTAATATCGATAATAATGATATCCGGTTTCAGTTTTTTTGCCATATTTACAGCAATGATTCCATCATTTGCAACGCCGACCACCTTGAAGCCATGACTTTCCCAATCAAATAATTTCAGTAATCCTTCCATTATTGTCGGCTCGTCGTCTGCGAGCAATACCTCAAGCTTTTTCATATGCACCTCCGAGAAAGCCCCAAGTAAAAATTGTAGCAGTTTTTAGGACGTATTAACCATTAATAATACAGTAGCACAGTTAAAGCTGAGGTGCAAGCATTGCCAAAAATTTGCAGCGAAGCAGTATTCGTTTAACATACGTTAAAGCAATATATAAACGGTGCAACCGAATTTTTCTGCTTTATCGTAAGCGGCAAACAGATTGTACGTTGACAGATTCCTCTTGATTTCCTATAAATCATATAGTATTATAGTAAATAAAAAATGGAGGTGCGGATTGTGCGGATTTCAACCAAAGGCCGCTACGCATTAAGAATGATGATTGACATTGCGGAACACGGTAAGGATGGACGAGTTACCATAAAAGACATATCCGAGCGTCAGGGAATATCGGTTAAATATTTAGAGCAAATCGTGCCGAACCTAAAGCGTTCAGGGCTGCTGCGAAGCGAACGCGGATCGAGCGGCGGATATACGCTGGCGAAAGAACCCTGTCAATATACAGCCGGTGAAATATTGCGCGTGATTGAAGGCAGGCTGGCCCCGGTTGCTTGTTTGGAAGACGAAATAAACCAATGCAGCCGCAAAAATATTTGCAAAACACTTGGTTTCTGGGAAGGTCTTTATAAAGTCATTGATGATTACATTGATTCCGTTACGCTACAAGATTTTATGGATTCAAAGGAAGCCGGGGATGCGGGAGATTGCTCCATTTAAACAAGAGGGATTCATTTTGGATAACTATACTCATTTCGAGCATTTATCGGTAACGGGCGGCGTTGGCGTAATCGTATTGGACACGGGCGGCCGTACATTGTTTGAGTCGTCGGTTCATGCCGCCGCGTCGTATTTTTTAGAGACGCTGTATGAAAAGTTAGATTGCGGGGAAAGCTCCCGTGTCGCTTTTCTGTACGGTTGCTATCAGGCGCGCCGTTTTGGAGGGCGGTATGTTTTCTTCGCACCCTCCGGTTTGGTTTACTGCGCCGCCCCGCTGTTAGATCATAAAGGGACGATGGTATCCGGCGTTCTTGCCGGTCCCTTCCTGATGAACAGCCATGAGGAATACATACAGGATTTGAGTGCTTCCCTATCAAAAGACGAAGCCGGGGAACTATATTCGGGTATCCGGTCGATTCCGTATATAGAGCCGAGGCGGGCGCACTCGATAAGCGAACACCTTTATTATGTAGCGGCGGCTTATTCCTCGCAAACTGTTTTAGCGCCGCCCGCGCCGGTGCAGACCGATCTGTTTTCCACCGCTTATCCCATAGAAAAGGAAGGCGAACTTCTGACCGCGATCAGCAAAGGCGATATTCATACAGTCAACGTGGTTTTAGGCGATATTCTGGGACAGATATTGTTTCATTGCGGCGGCAACCTTGAAGTGCTGCGCTCCCGTGTGGTGGAGCTGACGGTGCTGTTGTCCAGAGCGGCGCTAAAAGGCGGAGCGGATATAAATGCCATTTTGGGACTCAATTACGATTATCTGCGTGAAATAGACAGCTTTTCTTCGATTGAGGACATTGTGCTGTGGCTGCATACGGTCACGCGGCGGTTCACGCAGCAAGTGTTTGATTTTTCCGGTACGAAGCATATGGATATTATTTATAAAGCAGTCGATTATATCAAGCGCAACTATGCGTCTAAGCTGACGCTTGGGGAAATCGCAGACCATTTATTTATCAGCCGGCAGTATTTTTGCCGCATCTTCAAAGAGGAAACCGGTCAAACGCCGGGAGGCTATATCACATTCGTCCGCATTGAGGAAAGCAAAAAACTGCTGCGCAACTCGGCCGTGAACATTATTGACATTCCCGAATATGTCGGTCTTGAAAGCCAGAGTTATTTTACAAAGATGTTTAAGCGGGAAACCGGAACCACGCCGGGGCAGTACCGCCGTGAAAATATCGTGCGGTAATAGCTTGTAGGGCGCGGCATCCTCACCGTGCCACAAACATACCTCTTTTGTGAGAGCGCGGCTTCGGCTGCGCTTTTATTTGTTTTCGCAAAGTTTTTCTATCAATCTTATCATACAAATATGAATTGTAGAATATAGAGCAGTAAATATTAAAATCGTGGAAGAATTAAGAATAACGGCGGCTTATAATGAAAGGGCTATCAATCAAAATGGGGGGGGAAGTTCATGCATTTTTGTGTGGAGGAAGTCATGCTGATTGTATCGGCGTTACCCGTAATAGGATGTTTCTGTGCTTATTGCAAGTCAAGAAGAAAACAAAATCAAATAAAGAGGAGAAAGAGAAATGGCTAAACAAACCTACACCAAAACCGCGTATGAAAATCTTTCCGATTTTATATTCGGCAAATCCCTGTACCCGGTGCAGCTTAAAAACGGCATGTCAATCGGCGGCGGCACGGTTTATCCGGAGGTGAACTTTACGCTTCCCACAATGACCATTCAAAAAGACACCATGCCGGAAGTAATCCGCAACTACAAAGAAATCATCACGGGCATATGCGAAAGGGCGAAGGAGCTATATGTACCGGGGTTCGTCGCTGAAATTGAAACCCTGCCGCCGCTTACTGAAAATCCCGAATGGGGGATTGAGGTTTGCAAAACCGTGGTGGACATCGTCAAAGAGTACGAGATCAAGCACGGCGTAAAAGGCGCGGTCAGGATCACGCCCAATGACATACGCGAGGGCAATGACCTTGTACATATGTGGCGCGGCAGGCATTGGGACGCAATGCTGAAAACCTTTGAGGGCTGCGCAAATGCCGGAGCGGACTTCCTTGCGATTGAATCGGTGGGCGGCAAGGAAACCCACGATGAAGCGGTGATGTACTGCGACATCTCTAAATCTATTTTTGCACTATCCGTTCTCGGCTGCACAGACATGAACAAGCTCTGGCCGGAAATCGTCGGCATCGCTGATAGAACAGGGACGGTCGCCGCCGGGGATACTGCTTGCGGCTTTGCCAATACCGCGATGGTGCTGGCTGATAAAAACTACATCCCGCGCGTGTTTGCCGCAGCCGTCAGGGTAATCTCCGCTGTCAGAAGCCTTGTCGCCATCGAGTGCGGGGCAAAGGGACCTCATAAGGATTGCGGATACGAAGGCGTTTATGTAAAAGCGATCAGCGGAACGCCAATCTCTACAGAGGGCAGAACAGCCGCTTGCGCGCATCTTTCCCCGGTCGGGAATATCGCCGCCTGTGTAGCCGATATTTGGAGCAATGAATCCATTCAGAATATCAAGCTGCTCGGCGGCATGGCCCCTACTGTATCCTTTGAACAGCTTGTGTACGATTGCCGTTTGATGAACGAGGCAACGGCGAGAGGGCCGGAAGCCGCTTTGCTGCTTCGTGATTTACACGCGGATAGTGACAGCAAGCTCGACCCCCAGGCGTATGTCTTGCGCCCCGATGTTGTGCTGGAAATATCCAAAGAACTTGTCAAGGTGGACGGTTATTATCTAAGGGCAAAGAAAGCCGCCGCTCTTGCGTTCGCTCATATGCAAAGAGCATCCGAGCAGGGTTCTCTCAAGCTGGATGACAAAGAGCTGATGTGGCTTGAAAATCTTGCCGGTACGGTTGATGAAATGCCGGACGATGTTGGTGAGTTCACCGAGAACATTATCGGTGAGTGCGAGAAATTAGACCCGAAAAAATACGATATGTAGACAATATATAGGCGGCTGTGCTTTGATAGGCGCGGCCGCTTTTCAGGAGTGAATCACATGATAAATATAGATATTATATCGGGGTTTTTGGGGGCGGGGAAAACCACCTTTGCGAATATGCTTTTGCGCTGTTACATCAGTTCCGGCTTGCGTCCCGTTTATATTGTAAACGAGTTTGGGCAGACAGGACTGGATGCCCAAATCATTAGAGCGGACGGATTCGACGCGGTAGAAATCGAGGGCGGTTGTATTTGCTGCACCTTAAAAGACGATATCGCCGCCGCCATTACAGAGGTGATTGACGCTTTCTCGCCTACGAATATTGTTTTTGAGCCATCCGGCATTTTTATTTTTGACAACTTCTCGGAAATCCTCAAGCAGCCGGGTATTCGTGAAAAATGCAGGCTTGGAAATGTGATAACTGTTGTTGACAGTGTAAACTTCTCTCTATCAAAAGCCACATACGGCAGCTTTATCTACAATCAAATCAAAAATGCAGGGATTATCCTATTAAGCAAGCTGGAAAAAACAAAGTATAATACCGAGGAATTGATTTGCGATATAAAAAATATCAACCCGGACGTTTTTATCATATCAAAAATATGGAGCGAATGGGACAATGATGATTTCGCGGTTCTGCAGGGCCCAAAAACAGTCCCGCGAATGGAGCATCATGCCCACCATCACGACAACCTTCGTTCATTTACAATCAAACCCGAAAAACCGTTTACGCAGGATGCAATCGACCGCTTCCTCGCCTGTTGCAGGTCCGGCGTTTTCGGCGGCCTTTATAGGGTGAAAGGCATCGTGATGACCGAAGCACACCCGGTTTTGCTCAATATTGCCATGCGGGATGTTTCGCTGGAAAAGCACAAAGGTATTTCGGAACCAACCTTGACTTTTATAGGGCAGATGGTAAACGAAAAGGCAATCGTGAACTATTTTGAGCTATGGCCAGAGCGTATCTGCCCTTTGTAGAAATCCTCATACACCGATACTCCCAAATTCTTTCTCCAGCCTATCAAGCGCGTCTGCCAGCACCGCTCTTGGACAAGCGATATTGATACGCTGAAATCCTACGCCCTCTTTCCCGAACATAGTTCCGCCGTCAAGCCACAGTTTCGCTCCTTCGGCAACACGTTTGTCAAGCTCGTTTTGTGTAAGCCCATACTCCGAAAAATCCAGCCAAACATAGGTGCTATGCGGTTCAACCATCTTGATTTTCGGCAACCTTGGGGAAATATAGATTAAGCGCAGTTGGTTGAATTACCGGGTTTGCTTATTAATGGGCAATTTAAAATCTGTAAAAACATAGTCGGATATATAAAAATCGTGCTGTGAAAGTTATTTGTCCAATGTTGCTTAATGTAGAAAATGCTTATACTCTACCTCAAGTTAACTCTCCAAAGCCAGTCTTTGACCATTTGGTTAAACAGCGGTTCGTTTTCAATTTGAAGATTGTGTCCGGCGCCGTCCAGTACGGCAAAGGTTGCCCTTGGAAATCCTTCAAGCAATTTATACGCGCCTGTATAACCAACCCAATGGTCTTGCCGTCCGGCCAGTATGCACGCCGGTTTATCAAAGCGCGTTGTCTTTAGCTTGTTTTCAAGCTCAGGGCCGTAACTTCCCGTAAGGTGATTTGTAAGAAAATTATAATCGGCAGCCTTTATTCCCGGCAAGACGTCGTTTTTATATTTTTCAAACATCTCGGGGGCCGCGACAACTGCCAGCTCCATATACGCATCCATGTCGGGGTCGTTCTCTTTCGCTTTCAATGCTTCCGATTTCCATATAGTTTGTTTTACCGGAAGATTTTCACTTTCTGGATGATTGGAGCAGATCAGAAGAACCCCGTCGATTCGCTCTCCCGCGGTATGTATAAGCCCCAACGATAAACGCCCGCCGTATGATTCGCCCGCAACAAGAAAATTTTCATCGGGAATAACGGCGTTGATAAACTCGCCAAGCAGCTCAAGCATATTATCGGAGTTTCGTATCCATGATGCCACAGGGGTCTTTCCCATGCCGGGCAAATCAAGATAAATTCTGCGATAGCCCTGTATTTCATTGAATATTGGCTCCAAACAACCGCTCATCAAACGATGGTCTACACTCCACCCATGAATACTCAACAAAGGCTTCCCCTCGCCATATTCCTTGTAATATACCGGTACATCGCGTATTGAGCATATCATATTCTGCTTCCTCCACAAATATAAATTTTCTTCATTTCTTAAATACTGCCTACAGCGCACTGATATACCTTGTTTTTAGAATTGGTTTGCTTAGTTGCCTATTATCTTCAAAATACATTATAGCGACAAATAGTATTTCCAGCAAACAAATTCAGAGCATCTCTTCACAATCTCAAATTAACAGTCCATTTTCAAGGCAGGTGCTTAGCATTAGTCTCTTTGCTTTCTTGCTTTTATTAAATTCAACATCAGCTACACCGTTTGTAATTGCCACAATCGTTCCGATACCAAACGATTTGTGTTCAATGCGGCTGCCGACTTTGATATTTGCCGCTATGTGCGTTGCTTTGGCAGCGGATACCTTTGGAGTCTGCGGCCTTGGCTTCGCATCTGGCATGACATATTTGATTGTTGTATCCCTGTTCTCAAGCATTTGCGTTACCGATAATAGCTGTACTTTTTGACTTTCGTATTCTACCAGAACAATCTCACCATATCATACATTAGCTTTTGCAATCACATTATCTGGTATTATTAGTTTTGCATTGTTGAAAATTAGTTTTGCATTGTTGAAAATACATTCTTGAATAAGAACATGGGCTATGCTATACTTAGATAGGTTTAATTAGCTGTGTTGTTTGACTTTTATCGAACTAGCGCAGATACCTTATTCTATGAATAAAAAGGAGAAATGAACAATGTTAGCGTATTACACACAAGAGTCGGCGGTAAACTGGGAGGTTTGCATAAAATAACCTTGTGTATAAACCTCCCATAAGTTATAAAACTAACTTTGTAGGAGGAAAAATTATGAACAATACATTTTCAAATAAATTCGTTGCTAACGAAAAAAATTTTGCACTTTTGCAAGAACTAATGTGGGGACCTAATGCAATACGCCAATCTGAAGAATTAGCTTCACATTTCAAAATTACAAAAGATATGAAAATACTTGATTTAGGTTGTGGAGTGGGCTTGTCGCCGCTGTACTTGGTGCAAGCGCACGGTGCAGAAGTTTTTGCCACAGATTTATTTGCTGACCCGACCGAAAATCATGAGAGATTTGTGAAACTTGGCGTTTCAAATAAAATTATTCCAATGATAATTGATGCAACACAGCCAATGCCGTTTGCAAAATCATATTTCGATGTTATTTTTTCGGTAGGCGCATACAATATGTTTGGCGATAATGAGGAAATGCTATCGAACCTTGCTTCTTATGTGAAGAAAGGCGGCTACATTGCTGTTTCGTTTCCCGGCTTGAAATATGATTTCGGTGACAATGTTCCGACCGAAATGCAGCCATTTTGGGAAGTTCCCGAAGTTGCAAGATATGTCCGTGGAATTGAGTGGTGGAAAGACTTATGGAGCAAAGCAGAGGGCGTTGAAATAGTAACCGTCAGCGAACAGGCTTGCCACGATATAGCTTGGAAAGAATACCTTGCGAGCATAGACCCCTGTGGTGAAGATAAATGGACGCTAGATATGATGGAGGCAGAAGATGGAAAGTATTTCAACACAATCCAATTGATTGCCAAAGTTGTCTGAGAGTAAACGCAATGCCATGTAGCAGACGGCAAAACCCCACAGCTTGATAATAGAATTATGAATAACGATAGAGCAATTTCCCTTGTAATGAGGGGGATTACTCTTTTTTTATCCTACCCCTTGACAATAGCGCACAGAGAATGTGTACGATATACCATTGATGAACGTAGAGAGCGCTTAGATCATGAAATAAATGAAGAAGATATATCCGCCCAAAGGGAATCAATCAAAAAGACCTGTTGCATTTTTGTATTTTGCAGCAGGTTTTTGGCTTCTACGTCCCGAAAGTGACCGCTAAGCGGCCTGACAAGGTTCAACGAGGTCATTGCAGGCCGTTTGAGAACTGCAAATTCCGCACAACTAAAGCAAAAACGGCAGTTAACGGCTTCGCTATCAGCAAAATCTATGTTATGGAATAATCGCTTTAAAAAGCTAGTCTGGCGCAGATTAGAACAACGACTTACACATGCAGGACGAATTTACTCATATTATTTTATCTGTTAAAAGCGGGGTGAACATCCTGTTTTTAATATTCTGAGCTCAATAAAAAGTCGGCAATATGCATTGTTTTGATTCCTTGATAGTTGCCGCCAGCAAATTCATCCGCTCGTAAGACATATTTGGGGTAGTTGTCGGCGATGGAGAGAAGCCTGCCGTATTCGCGCTGCTCTGTAACTTCCAGCTCAATCCGTTCTGCAATTTGGATATATAACTTTTCTTCCTGGCGAGTGGCTACAAAGTCAATTTCCGCGCTGCCTATCTTGCCAATGCATACATCATAGTCACGCCGAAGCAACTCAAGATAAACGAGGTTTTCCAGCATTGCAGCAACGCTATCCGGTGTGTAGCCAAGAATGGCATGGCGGAAAGCCGGGTCACAAAGATAGAATTTCTCTTGTGTTTTCAGATGTTCCTTGCCTTGGATATCATAACGGGAGCAGCGATGGAGGATAAATGCACTTTCCAATTGGCTTAGATAGTTGTATACGGTTTCGTTGTCAATCGTGCGCTGCTCACTTTTTAGGTACTTGGCAATGGATGTTGCGGAAAAAGTCCGGCCAATGTTATCGAAAGCAAATTTGACGATGCGTTCTAATTGATCAACCTTTCGGATTTGATTGCGCTTGACAATATCGGTGAAAATGGTTGAGTTGTAGATATCTCTTACAATTGCGTATGCTTCATCCGGTGTGTATTCCTGCAAATGGATTGCGGGGAAACCGCCCATGCGGAGATACCTAGTCAATTCAAGACGAGGATTAGGGTCTCCATATCCGAAATTAAATGAGCCTCCAGCAAAAGCGAATGGCCCTCCGGCGGTCATTTGTGGCGAGTTTTTATATATTTGCTTCCTAAATTCCATATATTCAGCAAAAGATAAAGGGTATACACGGAAAGCGATATACCGCCCCGTTAAATACGTCGATATTTCAGACGACAACATACGGGAATTTGATCCTGTCACAAAGATATCAACATCGAAGTCGGTCATGAATGAGTTAACGGCCTTCTCCCAGGACTTAACTTCTTGGATTTCATCTAAAAATAAATAGGTTTTGCCGTTCGGTGAAAGGCGACCTTTGACTTCTTCATACAAAAGTTTTGCTGTCTTTATGTCCTCATGCTGCATAGAATCAAAATTGTAAGTTAAGATGCTCGCGTCCGAAATACCACGGCTTTTGAGCTCCTCTATAATCATCTTCAAAATAGTAGATTTGCCTGAGCGCCGGACGCCAGTGAGAATCTTTACAAAGGGCGTATCTACATATGGCATGATTTTTTCAATATATGTTGGCCGAATAATCATTGCAATCACCATCCTTATGGATAGTATACCACAAAAACACCATTACGTATACATAATTGCGGTTATAACCCTATAAATATATGAAATATTGCGATTATAGGGGATTGCGAAACTTACTATAATAAATTATTTCAGGCTCTGTGTTTACACTTTTTTATAATTAGTAAAATATGTTACATAAATTATTAACAACGGTAAAATATGGTGCTCACAAGTGACTTGCACATTCTACACGAATTTGACTGGAGAGGGGCTATTGGTGTAGACTATAGCGAGGTCATCGATGACTCTATTGAGAATCCCGCTCAACAAGAGCAGAATCCTCTAAAGATTGCGATTAGGCCAAATGTCTCTTCCTTCCCCCAAAGTGTTAGCCACCATGAGAAAAGGAAGCAATGAGCGCCTTTTTGCCAAAAAGAAAACCCCCACAAACCGTATGGTTGTGAGGATTTTCGGATGGAGCGGATTACGAGGCTCGAACTCGCTACCTCCACCTTGGCAAGGTGGCGCTCTACCAGATGAGCTAAATCCGCGGATGGTGCCTTTGGTCGGAATTGAACCAACGACACGTGGATTTTCAGTCCACTGCTCTACCAACTGAGCTACAAAGGCACAACGGCTTCGCAAGTAAACCGCTTTGGCGACCCGGAAGGGACTCGAACCCTCGACCTCTAGCGTGACAGGCTAGCGTTCTAACCAACTGAACTACCGGGCCAGATATTATGGTGGGAACAACAGGGTTCGAACCTGTGACCCCCTGCTTGTAAGGCAGGTGCTCTCCCAGCTGAGCTATGCTCCCGCACCATTGGCCGCCGTGCAATGAAAAGCGTAAGCGACGGCTTTTATTATACTATATGAAAAATAAATTGTCAACGATTTTATACTAAATAAAATTTAAACCTTTGTTACCTCTACAATCGCATTAAATAACGCCATTTCAGACGGCGGGATTTTTTTGTTGATATGGTATCCGCCAAAAAACCATTGTTTATACTTGCAGTGATCACGTACCGCATCGAAAAAGACGTCAAGCACGTTTGTGTCGTTGTCATGCATCGTAATCACGCGCTTCATGTGGCGGCTTGACTGATGCGTAAATATGTAATCGAGCTTGTTATCATGCTCTAAAAGTTTATCCCGCGCCTTAGAAAGCTCCGCAAGGGTTGGCATTTCCTCGCTCCACCAGCAGCTCTTGCGTAAATCCGCATCATCGCTTTCCCCGCCGCCGAACGCAAAAATCTTAAACCCGTCAATCTCAAATACACTCCCGCGGATCAAATGCTTGAGCTTCCCCGATATCTCGTGGACGCTTCCGCCGCTCCATTGTGAAACGGGATATTCGTTTATCAAATCAAGGTTATCATGTGTGCCTTCAATAAATAAAACTGTATATTTGCGCTTGCCAAGCCACTTTAAGATACGCCGCTCTTTCTTCGAGCCTTCCCACAGGAACCCGAAGTCACCGCATACAATCAGGTAATCGCCCTTTTTCAGCTTCCTCGCGGACCTTGAACGCAGCCTGCTAATATCGCCATGCATATCTCCGGTAACATAAATCAAAATCAAACGCCCCTTTTGCGTTATCTATAAACCCAAGTATAACAGATTGCGCCGGAAATTCCAAGCGCGGGAAAACTTTACCGCATTTTGTTTTTTATCCGCGTTTGGAGCAGGTAACCAATACCCGTGATTACCGTCAGCACGATAAACATCGACAATGCCCTCATTAAGTCGCCGCTTGCGATGCTGTCGCCCGCGGCAAGCGACGTGATAAGGGCAGGCGAGCGCGCAATGCTCGTAACGATGATAAACCGGTGCATTTTAATCTTAGTGAGGGCAAATAGGTATGTCAGCGCGTCTTTCGGCAATCCCGGAATAAAAAACAGGATAATCGCGAGCTTCTCCAGCTTGTTTTCATCTTGCAGGAACTTAAATTTTTCAATCTCACTTTTCTTTACAAAAATCGCAACGGCCTTTTGCCCGTATCTTGATACAAGATAAAATACCGTTATGGAGGCCAAAACGGCGCCGCCAAGGCAGATCCCGAGACCTCCCCACAACCCGAAAATCGCACCCGCCGCCATCTGAATCGGGCCGCCCGGTATAACTGCGATTACGATTTGCAGATACTGTACCGCAAACAGCACAAGCCATCCCGCGACGCCAATAGACGAGAGCCTGCTCTGAAACGCCGCAAGCTTTAAAGGGTCATTCAGCGACATGACCCATATCGTCAAAATGACCGTAATAAAAAGCATGGCGAGAGTGAAAAACACAATACCTGCTATTCTTAACTTTTTTTGAATGCATGGCATACAAATAACCCTTTTATTTTCAGGTGGGATTTGGTAAAATAAAAACTGCAGAAAGGACGAAAAGCGATTGCTTCACCAATTAAAGCTTGTCAAAGGATTGGTGAGGATTTTTGATTTAAGGCAAGGACGACAACGAAGTATTACGGCAAAAGGACCGCCAAGATGAGGCAAACTTTAGTTGGAGGAGCAATATAATGGAAACTGAAATTTTTAAAGCGGGCACACGGCACGGCGCCCCCACCACAAATGACGAAATCAAGATACTCGTTTGTTATATCCTGTCCAAAACGGATGCTTCTATGAGTTTTCAGCAGTTACATGAATCCTTTTCGGAAAATGAGCTTGTCAATTATTTCGAGCTGGTTTCCGCTGTGGATTCACTGATAGACACGGGCCATATCGCCGAAGAGGAGTCAGGCGCGGCCTCCGTTTACCGCATAACGCCGCTCGGCGAGGACGCCGCGAACACGGTAAACACGCTTTTGCCGCTGAGCGTACGCGAAAAGGCGTCGGTCGCGGCTAAAAAGCTTTTGCGCCGCAAAAAACGCGAAAAAGAGGTCGTCGTAAAAATCAGCGAAATAAACGGCGGGTTTGAGGTGCTTTTAGCGCTTCCCGGGGATAAAGGTTCGCTTTTGTCCTTTACCGTTTTTTGTCCCACAAGAGATGAGGCGCAGCTTGTGCGCAAACGGTTCTTAAACGACCCCGCCTACATCTATAAAGGCGTTATGGCGCTATTAACAGGCGACAAAAACGTCATCGGAAAGATGTTCCCGTCTGATGACGATTTGTTTTAATTCGGTATGATTATACAAATTGTATTTAAAATTCCGTAAAAAGCTACTCGTTGAAGAAACTGAAATCGTCTCCGCTTGCAACGATGATATCATTTTCCAAAAGCTTTGTTGATCCCCTTGGCAATATAATTTGGTTGCCGCGTTTGATTGTTAAAATCAGGATGCTTTCGGGAATATTGGAATCGACGATGTGCTTGTCTAAAAGTTTGTCGCCTGCCGTTATCCTGTATTCGAAAAGCCGCGTATGGGTTTCTTCAAAATAGTCGGTAAAGGTTTTCAAAACCGAGTCCCCCGCGTCTTTATCGACCAGATTCAGTTTATTTGCTATGAACGGCGTAAGCGTCCCTTGGATCAAAACTGAAAACAGCGTGATGAAGAAAACCAGATGAAATAAGTCATACTGCATGTTGCCGTCAAACGATTTGACCGCTATGATGGCAAAAGCGATGGACGCGGCGCCGCGAAACCCTACCCACGATACGAGCAGTTGTTGCTTGAACGGGGTTTTACAGAAGCTTAAAATACTAAAGGTTGCAAGCGGCCTTGCCACTAATATCATCAGGACGGACAACAGCGTTCCGGGAATGATTATCTTTATAAGCATGGACGGGTAAGCAAGCAGACCGAGGATAAAGAAAAGGATTATCTGCATAAGCCAGGACAGGCTGTCGAAAAAATGGACAAGGCTTACCTTGTGAAGTATCTTGCTGTTTCCGACAACAATTCCCAATATATAAACGCAGAGCATTCCGTTTCCGCCGGCTATTGTGCAAATCGAAAAGCTTAGCATAACAATCGCCAAAAGCATTATGGGGTAAAACCCTTCTATTTCCAATTGCAGCCTTCTAAGCAAAATAACCGTTAGAACCGATACAATAACGCCGATACCGATGGCAAGCACAATCTGCAATGCAAAGGAAATAATGATATCCGCGCCCAAAGAGCCTGCGCCTTGCGCCTTTATGGCGGAAATCGTCAGAATCGTCATCATATATGCAAAAGGGTCGTTGCTTCCGCTTTCAATCTCAAGAAGCGGTGCAAGGCCGTTTTTTAAGTTCAATTTGCGCGACCTTAGAATCGAAAACACGGACGCGGCGTCTGTCGACGCAACCACCGACCCGAACAGTAAACCGTATAAAAAAGGCACGCCCATAATAATAAAACAAAGGAAGCCTGTGGTAAAAGCCGTTATTACCGTTCCTAGCGACGACATCAGAATTGCTTTTAGCGCCACGGGCTTTGCCGTATCCCATTTTGTTCCGAAGCCGCCATAAAATATGATGAGGACGATTGAAATATAAGAAATATTTTCAGCGATATCATAATTGTGAAAATAAATCCCACCAATGCCGTCGGAGCCCATTATCATGCCGAGAACAAGGAATATCAGCAGCGACGGGACCCCGAAACGGTACAGCGCTTTGTTTAAAAGAATACAAAGCAATATCAAAACCGACGAGATAATTAAAGGTATGTACATCTATCATGCCCCTTTCAAAATAAAATGCGTTTACGCTTTATGCTTTTTGCCGGATATCATCTCAAATAAACGGCTTATCATAAACCAGATATAACGCAGGTTGAACAATACCAAAAGAAGGAATATAAGCGCCGACCACACGCCCCAATACGGCACCTCGGACAAGCTGACGGCTATTTGTCCAAGCAGAAGCGCTAAAATCAGCAAAACCCTAAGCGGCTGCATGCTGATCTTGATATGCCTGCGACTGTCTATTGCGCGGATTAAAAATACTGCAAGGAAGCTTGCGAACGTGGCGATAGCGGCGCCCTGCGGGCCTCCTATGGGGTTGTCCATCGGGATTAGCAGCCAGTTGAGCGCGATATTGACGCCGGCGCCGATGAATGTCGTAAGCATAACCATGCCGTTTTTCCGTACAGCGTTGTAAATAGTCCCCAAGAACGTGACAAGTGTGGAAAACGCGACGGCAAGCACCAAAAATGGCGTATAACGCCACGCGTCGCCGTAAGCGGGGGCGGCAAGGACCAGAAGTACGGGCCTGCAAATCAGGATTAGCCCCGAAGTTGCGATGAAAACCAGAATATAGTAGCTTTTGAACACGTTTGAGAAAAACTTCTCGCCCTCCGGGCTTTTGTATTCCGTGAAAGCCGAAAGCTGCCACGCCTGTATAAAAATCGCCGACACAAGCGTAATAAGATTAGGCAGCGTCTGTGAAACCGCGTATATGCCGACCGCCGACTCGTCGATCATGTAGCTTAAGAAAAAGCGGTTCGAAAGCGATGTGACCCACCAGAACACGGCGGTCGGAACAAGAGGTATCGAATAACGAAGCATTTTTTTTGCCGTTTCAAGGTTGTTTTTGCGCGGTTTAAAATAACGGTAAAGACGCAGGATAAAGACTAAAGCCACGGTGACCACGGCGTCCGCCGTTATGATAGAAAGGATGTAACCCTCGGCGCCCATCCGAAAATGCAAAAGCAAAAGGATATTCATCAAAACCGTTATCACGGTCGTTGCGATACCGCTTGCGGCAAACAGCTTTACAAACCCGCTTGCCCGCGCAAACTGCGTGGTGACCGTATGCATCGCGGAGCTTAGGCAATAAAGGTAAATGAGCCATAAATACGGCTGGATGATGGAGACAAGCCCTAAAACCGGCATCATGCATAAAAGGGCGGCATATCCTAAAAGCACAGTAAGTACAGATGTTGTAAAAACGTCGCTCTTTTTAAATTCCTTGTCGATGCCAAAGCGGATCACCGCCTCGCCCATGCTCAAATACATCATGGGAAGTATGAGGTTGCAGGCCGATGTGATAAGCGACTGTATACCGAATTCGTCCGTCTGCATGACGGCTGTGTAAAACCGAAGCATCAAAAACGGCAGCAGCTTCGAGCCAAATGTCGCGATTGCGAATATCAGCGTGTTCGACATTAAATGTTTATATTTATTCATGCGGGCCCCTCTACATCCTGCGACGCGGCCGGTACTTGCCGCCGCCTTTCAGGCGCCTCCTGCGCCTGTTGTGAGTGATCATTACAAATGTATATGTTATAACGGAAAGCACAGTAAATACAATCGCATATTTAAACCAAAACGACGCAAGTACCCCCTTCATGCTTTCCCACAGGATAAGGATGCGCGACGCGTCCACCGTATCGGCGGCAAGAAGCTCCATCTCGCCCATATCCTTGCCGGAAAGGATGATACGCGCGGTGCCGATTTTGTCAAACCGCTTCACGGGCGCCTCCACATAATCGGGGATATCAAACTCAAGCCGTATTTTTGACGCATCCTCCTCATAATATACAAGCGCTGAAAACGCGTCCGCCGTCATGATTCTGATAGCGTCCCTTTCGGTTGAAAGCCTGACCGGGATTTCAGCAACATACCGGCCTTTCTGGATTAAGTTCTTGACCCTGAAGCTTCCGAACGCCCAGTTATAAAACATGGCCGTGTCGCGAAACGCCATGTTGCCGTCGATAACCTCGCCCTCGCCGTCATAAAAATCGGAGCCCATGACGACAAGCAGGTAGCTGAAGCCGTCGCGCGTCGCGGTCGAGATAAAGCAGCGCCCCGCCTGCGGAGTCGTGCCGGTCTTTACCCCCGAAAGCCCCGGATAATAAAATGAATTCTCTTCAAGCTGCATAAGATTCGTGTTTTCCCAGCGCAGATTCTCATGCTTGTTCGTAGGGCCGGAATCATATATATCGGTAGTTACAATGCTTGCAAATTCCGGAATGGAAAGCGCGTGAAGCGCGATGATCGCCATATCCTCGGCGGTAGTCACGTGCTCCGGGTGGTGCAGGCCGTTCGGCGTTACAAAGTTCGTGTTTTTTGCGCCGAGCTCACGCGCCCGCCTGTTCATCATATCGGCAAACGCCTCCTGCGAGCCCGCGATATGCTCCGCGACTATCAATGCGGCCTCGTTCGCCGACGGCAGCATCATAGCATACAGCAGCTTGCGCATCGCAAGCTCCTCGCCTGCGATAAGCCCGCCAAGGGATACAGCCCCGTAATCCCGCGAGTAAGTATAAAGGTAATCCTGTATGCTTTGAGGATATATCACCATTTCGTTGTCAAGGTCCGCTGTGTTTTCAAGCGCTAAAATGCAAGTCATGATCTTTGTAAGCGACGCCGGCTCCAGCTTTTGGGACGCATTTTTTTCAAAAATAGCCTCTCCGGTATCCATGCTGTAAAGGTACACGGCTTTAGCGGAATAAGGTTCCTCCGGCTCATAAGCGGCGCTACAAATAAAATTAAAATGTAAAACGAAACTAAAAATAAATATTAGAATTAAACAAGAACACTTTTTCATATGGACAAAATCCCTTTATTGCGTTATCATTGAATTTATTATACCAGAACTTGCGTGATTATAAAAGAAAAATATAGAGGAGGGCAACATTATGGATACATATAAGCTTGACACCATTGCGGTACGCGGAGGCTACGAGCCCGACGCCGCGCAGCGCGCCACCGTGACGCCCATATACCAGACAAACGCGTATACGTTTGAATCCGCAGGGGACGCCGCCGATTTATTCAGCCTTTCAAAAGCCGGGAACATTTACTCGCGGATCGGCAACCCCACCGTTTCGGCGCTTGAAAACCGCATCGCTATGATGGAGGGCGCAGTTGGCGCACTTGCGATGAGCTCAGGGCATGCCGCGATTTTCAGCACGATACTGAATATAGCGGGAGCAGGCGACGAGATTGTCTCGTCCATATGCATTTACGGCGGTGCGATTAATCTGCTTGGAGTAACGCTTCAGAACATCGGAATCAAAACGGTCTTTGTCGACCCCGACGATTTTGACGCGTGGGAAAACGCGATTACGCCCCGGACGAAAGCATTCTTTATCGAGACGATCGGAAACCCCAACGCAAACGTCGCGGATATTGAAAAAATTGCCGCGATTGCTCATAAACACGGGATTCCGCTTATCGCAGACTCGACGTTTACAACGCCGTACCTTTGCCGCCCGATTGAGTTTGGCGCCGATATCGTGATACATTCCGCCACAAAATTTTTAGGCGGCCAGGGCAATTCAATGGCCGGCGTGGTGGTTGACAGCGGCAAATTCAAATGGGCGGGCAACGAGCGCTTTCCGCAGTACAATACGCCCGACAAGAGCTACCACGGCCTTGATTTCGGTAAAGACTTAGGCGACGCCGGGTTTATTATACGGCTTCGCGCGCTTGTACTGCGCGACATTGGCACATGCCTTTCGCCGTTTAACGCGTTTTTGACGCTCAACGGGATCGAAACGCTTTCGCTGCGCATGAGGCGCCATTGCGATAACGCGCTTAAAATCGCGCAATATTTGGATTCTAATCCCAACGTCACGTTTGTAAATTACCCGGGGCTTGAGGGCAACAAATACTATCCGCTTGCAAAAAAATATTTCGGCGGCGACGCGGGGAGCGTGTTTACGTTCGGGCTTCGCGGCGGACGCGAGGCCGGAGTGAAGTTCATCGACAACACAAAGCTGTTCTCGCTTGTAGCGAATGTCGGCGACACAAGAAGCCTTGTAATCCACCCCGCCACAACCACTCACTCGCAACTGAGCGACGAGCAGCTAAAAGCCAGTGGAATCTCAGCCGATACGGTGCGGCTCTCAGTCGGGATCGAGGATATCGATGATTTACTCCATGACCTTGAAAACGCGATCCAAATAGCTGTAAAGTAAGTAAGGCTTACACGGATTCTCCCTAGCGCCATGCATATACAATTAGTATATGCATGGCGCTATAATATTACTAACAGTATTATCAACTGTGCTGTTGGATGCAATGTGTACTTTAAGTATAATCAACTTAAATATAACTTATAACAGATGATACACATGCAATTATGCTTTTATTTACGGCTCTCTTCTTCTAACCTGTCGCGCAGCTTTAACAAATCATCAAATGCATCCGGCTTGTTGTTCGGATTTCGCAAAAGCGCCGCCGGATGAAACGTCGCCATCATAAAGACCCCATTCTTTTCTACAAACTCACCGTGGGTTTTTGTAATCTTGATGTCCTTTGAGATGATATTTTGTGCCGCGACCCTGCCGAGGCACACGATATACCGCGGCTTTATCAGCTTTACTTGGTTTTTGAGAAAGCCGATGCACGCGTCGATTTCCTCCGGGTGGGGATCGCGGTTCTCCGGCGGGCGGCACTTTACCATATTTGCTATGTAGATGTTCTTATCCCGTGAAAACCCTGCCGCTATCAGCATTTTATCGAGAAGCTCCCCCGCGCGGCCCACAAACGGCTCGCCTTGCAAATCCTCGTTCTTGCCGGGGCCCTCGCCGATGAACATCACGTCTGCGGTTTCCAAGCCAACGCCGAAAACGACGTTCGTCCGCGTCCTTGCAAGACCGCAGCGCTCGCAGCTAAGCGCCGCCTTGCGCAAATCCTGAATATTGTCGTACATATTAAACTCCATTCCGCCGATTTTTATTCGCATTGCTTCGCAATGGTGTAAACTGCACATGAACCTACCGTTCATGTTTATTCACATAATACCATAAAACCGCATCTTCACGCAAATTTTGCGCATCTTCGCAAAACACCCTTGATATTATCCGACCGATGCGATAAAATAGTAACAGTATCACAAGAAGATAAAGGAGATAGCATTATGAGCAAAAAAATTATGGTTGAAACTTCAGCGCGCCATGTTCATGTTTCACAGTCGGACTTGGAAATCCTGTTTGGAAAGGGCGCGGCCTTGACAAAGAAAAAAGATCTCTCCCAGCCCGGCCAATACGCCTGTGAGGAGCGCGTTGATATTGTCGGCCCTAAAAGGACTATTTCCGGCGTTTCGATTTTAGGCCCTGTACGTCCGGCGACGCAAGCCGAGATTTCGCTTACCGACGCGAGAAGTATTGGCATTATGCCGCCAATCCGCGAATCCGGCGACCTTGCGGGAAGCCCGGGCTGCAAGCTTGTGGGGCCGAAAGGCGAGGTCGAGCTTAAGGAAGGGTTGATTGCCGCCAAACGGCATATACACATGGAGCCTTCCGATGCGGAAGCTTTAGGCGTATCCGACAAGGAAATCGTAAAAGTTAAAATTGATACCGGCGCCCGTTTGCTTATTTTTGATGATGTTGTCGTGCGCGTAAACCCAAATTTCCGCTTAGCTATGCACATTGACACCGATGAATCAAATGCCGCCGCATGTGGCGTGGAATCCTTTGCAACGATTGTAAAGTAGTTTGCCTTTTCATAGAACAAGCAGTGCCCGCGCAAACATTGCGCGGGCATTTTTATGTTATTATCATGCGGATTATTGCAGTTTATGAGGCAAAGCAAATAATATCAATCCGAAAATATACAAATTGTATTATTTTAGCAGGCTTAAGACCATATCCGAGTATGCTACAGGGTCATCGATTGAAAGCCCCGCCATCAAAAGCGACTGATTATAAAGCACCTCCGTGTATTTCTTTGCTTTGTCCTTGTCGTTTAAAAACGCGTCCGACAACGACTGGAATATCTCGTGGCCCGAATTTAATTCAAGCACACGCTCCGCTTTCTGGGACATATCCGGCTGAACGGCGTTTAAGTATTTTTCCATCTCAAACGACAGCGCACCGTCGGCCGTAAGGCAGACGGGATGGCTTTTCAGCTTGCCGGAGATTATGACCTTGCTAACGCGGTCACCGAGGGTTTCTTTCATGAATTCCAACAGGTTTCTGTTGTCCTCCTGCGCTTTCTCGACCACCTTTTTCTCCTCGTCAGAGCGAAGCGTCGAGTCCTCGTTGTTTGCCGACTGGAATGTTTTGTCCTGATACTTCCGCATGGAGTTTGCCACAAACTCGTCGACTTCGTCAATGAAATACAGGATTTCGTATCCCTTTTCCCGGATAATCTCCGTTTGCGGCAGGGCGGCGATTCGCGCGGCGCTGTCGCCTGTCGCGTAGTAGATGTGCTCCTGATCAGGCTTCATGCGAGTGACATATTCGGCTAGCGTAGTCGGCTTGTCGGAATATGAAGACGAAAACATCAGCAAATCCTGAAGCAGCTCCGCGTTCGCGCCAAAGCCGCTCACGACGCCGTATTTTAGCTGGAGCCCGAACGCCTTGTAGAATTTCCCGTATGTTTCCCTGTTATTTGTAAGCATTTTGAGCAGCTCGTTTTTGATTTTCTTCTCAAGGTTTTTGGCGATGACCTTGAGCTGCCGGTCGTGCTGGAGCATCTCGCGTGATATGTTCAGCGAAAAATCGGGCGAATCCGCTACGCCTTTTACGAATCTGAAATGCTCCGGCAGAAGCTCGCTACAGTTTTCCATGATCATCACGCCGCTGGAATACAATTGCAAGCCCTTTTTGTATTCCTTCGTGTAGTAGTCGTAAGACGCTTTCGCCGGTATAAACAGCAGCGCCTTATAGCTGACAACGCCCTCAGCGTCCATATATATGGTGTCGAGCGGCGCCTCGAAGTCGAAGAATTTTTCCCGATAGAACTGGTTGTAATCCTCCTGCGTGACCTCGCTTTTACCGCGCTGCCAAATCGGGACCATGCTGTTTAGCGTCTCGATTTCAGTATATGTTTCCATCTCGTGCTTTTCGGGATCGCCGCCCTCCTTGGGCCTGCTTTTTTCGCGCTCCATGCGGATAGGGTAGCGGATATAATCCGAATATTTTTTGATAAGGGAAACAATCGTGTAATCGTTTAGGAAGCGGTCGTAGTCCTCATCGTCGGTGTTTTCCTTGAGCTTGATGATGACGTCGGTGCCGGCGGCAGAACGCTCGGCTTCGGTGACGGTATAGCCGTCCGCGCCCGTGGAATGCCATTTGTGCGCCGCATCGGAGCCGTATTCTCGCGAGATGACGGTGACTTCGTCGGCAACCATGAACGCCGAATAAAAGCCCACGCCGAACTGGCCGATAATGTCGATGTTATCTTGCGCGTCCTGCGCGTCCTTTAAGTCCTCCTTAAAGGAGCGGCTTCCGCTTTTTGCGATCGTGCCGAGGTTTGCCTCCAAATCCTTTTGGGACATGCCGATCCCGTTATCCGATATTGAGAGCAATCGATTTTCTTTATCGACCTTTATCTCGACTGCAAAATCGGAGCGGGAAAGCCCTACGCCGCTGTCGGTAAGCGACAGGTAGCACAGCTTGTCCAGCGCGTCGCTGGAGTTTGAGATGATCTCGCGCAAAAAAATCTCCTTGTGTGTGTAGATGGAGTTGATCATAAGATCCAGCAGGCGCTTCGATTCTGATTTAAATTGTTTTTTTGGCATATAAAAAACCCCCTGTGACAAAATATCTGGCACTCTTATGTTTCGAGTGCCAAGCTAATCCCATTGTAGCTTATAAAAGAAGTTTTGTCAAGAGTTAAAGTATAAGGATATTGCCACAAGCTGTGTGAAGCCGGTGGCAATATCCTATATCGTCTTTACAGGTTTTGTCAAGATTTATTTGTATTTCTTTTATTCATCGCCCGGATAATCGTCCTGCAAGGCGTTATAGCCCTGTTCTCCCGTGCGGACCTTTACAACGTTTTCAACATCGTAGATAAATATCTTTCCGTCGCCGATCTTTCCTGTATACAGCGTATTTCGCACAGTTTCCACCAGCAAATCGACGGGAATTTTGCTGACGACGATGTCAATTTGGATTTTGGGCAGCAACGGTGCGTCTAACGGCACGCCGCGATATGTATGCGTATGCCCCCGCTGCACGCCGTAGCCTAACACATTCGTTACGGTGACGCCGGTAATGCCGATTTGATCGAACGCGGCCTTCAACGCGTCAAACCGGTTCTGCCTTGTAATAACCGATACCTTGGTGAGTTTCTTTCCGGTTGAGACGTCGGTCACCGGTATTGCGGCTTCGGTTGCAACTGCGCCGCGAGGAGCCTTTGCCTCGAATTCGCCCGAAAGAGCCTGCGGAACCGGGCTTGCAACCTGAATAAAGTCGGCGTAACTGCCGCTTTCCATGCCATGCTCGGTGGTGTCAAGGCCTAAGATTTCATCTTCTGCGGACGCGCGCAGGCCGTGGGCTTTCTTAACCAGGAAGAAAGTGGCGCTCATTGTGATCGCAACCCATACGCCGATTGCCAGCACGCCCAAAGCCTGGACTCCCAGCAGCCCCGCGCCGCCGCCGTAAAACAGTCCTGTCGCATCGGAGATAACATCCTCGCCCGCCGATATCTCTTTTGCGAACAGTCCGACCGCAAGCGTGCCCCATATGCCGTTGACCCCGTGTACCGCAATCGCGCCTACGGGATCGTCAACATGCAGCCTAAGGTCGATAAACTCGACTGCGAGAACCAACAATACGCCGGCTACAAGGCCGATGATAAGAGCGCCAAACGCATCCACGTTCGAACATCCGGCTGTGATGGCAACCAAGCCCGCAAGCGAGCCGTTCAGTGACATCGACACGTCGGGCTTGCCGTTTTTGACCCATGTGAATACCATTGTCGCCACCGTTGCGGAAGCCGCGGCTACGGTTGTAGTCAGGAAAATTGAGCCTAACTGCGAGATGTTTTCCGCCGCCGCGCCGTTGAAGCCGTACCATCCGAACCACAGGATGAAGCAGCCGAGGGCCCCCAAGGTCAAAGAATGGCCGGGAATAGCGCGGGCCTTCGTTTTGCCGGTTTCTTTATCTGTAGTATATTTGCCGATACGCGGGCCGAGAAAGGACGCACCGATAAAAGCGGAAATACCGCCTACCATGTGGATGACGGAGGAGCCGGCGAAATCTACATACCCTTTTTCAAACAGCCAGCCGCTTTCATTCCACACCCATCCCGCCTGAATCGGGTATATAACCGCCGTGATGGCTATGCTGTAGATGATATAGGCGGAAAATTTTGTGCGTTCCGCCATAGCCCCGGATATAATCGTGGCGGCTGTCGCGCAAAACACCAACTGGAATACAAAATTTGAAAAATCAAAGTTTGCAAAGTCGGTAAAGATATTGAGATTGGGAATACCGATCAATCCGAACGCATAATCCTCCGCCATCATGAGGCTAAAGCCGATGAGGACAAAGCAGAGCGTGCCTAAGCAGAAGTCCATCAGGTTCTTCATGATGATGTTCGCGGAGTTTTTTGCGCGGGTAAAGCCCGACTCAACCATCGCGAATCCGCACTGCATGAAGAACACCATTGCCGCGCCAATTAAAAACCAAATACCGAAATCCATGTACAATTCCTCCTTATAAATAATAGCGCGCGCCCCCCGCCGGATGAAGACGGATCAGCGCACGCCATTGTGCGTTTAATGCCCCGGGCTTCTAGAAAACCCGAAACACAAAAGGCGCTGTGGATTGCAACAATCCACAGCGCCTTTGCTGTTAACGGAAATAATTATATCATATCTATATTTATTTGTCAAGCTTTTATTTTACATAAACCGATATTCTTATGTGGATTCGCTTCCCAATTTGATAATTCTGTCCTCTTTTGTGAATGCCATAAGGCTTGGTTTGCGGCAGACAAGCTCGAAATCAATCGTGTCAAGGGCGGTGCGCTCGCGGATCAGGCTTGTGTAGATTCCCGCTTTTTCAACATTGCCGATCAGGATATATCCGTTTAACGCATTGCTTTTATAGAAAAGGCGCTTGTAGCTTCCGTCCTTGTTTTCGGCGTAAACGTCGCCTGTGTAATTGCCGGCCGTGATGACGTGAAGCCCGCAAAAGCCGGCGGCGTTCATGGGAATCGCCTTATCGAAGGTTTTATCTCCGCCCGCCATGTTTATCCCGGCGCATTCGCCCTGAATATAGGCGTTGGGCAGCAGCGCCATAGGCCTGCTCAGGCCGCTTGATATGTCAGTGGACTGCGTGCAGTCTCCGGCGGCGTAAATACCGGGCGCGGAGGTTTCGGATCTTTCGTTGATTACGATACCGCGGTCAATCCCGGCGATGCCGTTTAGCAGAGAGGTATTCGGGCGGACGCCGACCGCAAGTATGAGAATATCAAAACCGACTGTTTCGCCGCCGTCCAAAACGGCTGTATTTTCTTCAAGCCGACTGATGCTTCTGGAAAGGATAAATTCGATCCCCTTGCTTTCAAGATGGCTTTGAACATATTTCGCTCCATCGTCGTCAAGGATACTTGATAAAATTCCAGGCGCAAGGTCGATCACCGTAATACGCTGAGCCCTGTTCAAGATTCCCTCGGCGCATTTAAGGCCGATCAGGCCCGCGCCGACGATTAGTACGCGCTTATCCGGGCAAAGCGCCGCGTCCAGCTTGCGGGCGTCGTCAAGGCCCATAAAGATGAATTTGTCTTCAAGCGCGTCAAGCCCCTCAAACGGCGGTATAAAAGCAGAGGAGCCTGTTGCGACCAGCAGCCTGTCGTATGGCACGCGGCTACCGTCCGCCAAGGCCGCCTGCTTTGTTTCGGCGTCGATTTTAGTCACCGTGCCATACAGCAGGTTGCAGTTGTTGTCCTTATAAAAGCTGTCGGGACGGTATTTCATTTTGTCTTCCGAGGCCTTTCCCATAAGAAGATAGGAGATTAGCGGGCGGGAATATGTATGATGCGCCTCATTTGTAATGACGGTGATTTCCCCGTTCTTATCCACCTGCCTGATGCCCTCCACCGCGCCGGCGCCTGCCGCGGAGTTCCCGATAATAACATATTTCATATGCTTTACCCTCTTTCCTCAAACACAATTGCGCCGTTTGGGCAGCCCCTGACGCATGCAGGCGTACCTGACGTTGTTTGAACGCATAACTCGCATTTTTGAACCGCGCCGTCCAAGGAAGGCGAAACCGCGCCAAACGGGCAGCACAAAATACAGGTGTAACAGCTTACGCACCGTTCCTTATCAATTGTGATTACGCCGTCATTTATAGACAGCGCCCCGGTGATGCAGCCTTTCACGCATAACGGTTCGCGGCAGTGGCGGCAGGATACGGCGAAGCTCACGTCGCCCTCTTCCTCAATTTTGATTTTGGGGTTGATTTTTATATCCTTTAACGCCCGCGCCATATCCGTTTCGTCCATATCGGAAAACGCGCAGTAATATTCACATAAATGGCAGCCTAAGCACCATTTTTCATTTACATATATACGTTTCATATCATTTCCCCCCGAAAACAAGTAAAGGCGTCCATCACATGATGTCGGGGAGGGCAAGTCTTGCCGACGCCTAACATCATCTGATGAACACCTTTGTTCAACACAATTTATTTTAGCGCATTGTTATCGTGTTGTCAAGGGATTTTTACGCGTAAAAACAAGCGCTGTCCGCTTAGGCTGCGGATAGCGCTTGTTTTCCCCATTCCCGCGCGGCAGATGCTATACCCCCTTTTTTCCTTATGCCACCTTGCGGGTACCCGCAACGACGCGGGCGCGGTTCATGCCGTTAACGGAAGTTGCATTCCCTGCATTCGCAGTCCCTGCAGTTGCAGCCCCGGTTGTCACGATCGTCAAAGCCGTTACCGCAGCAGCATGCCAGAACGATGATAATCAAGACAATCCAAATACAGCCATTGTTACCAAAACCCATGAATTTTTCCTCCCTTTACCTCATAAAAGAGTATGTTTTTGCTTTTTAGGCTTCCTTTTATACTATTCGCAACGCCCGAAATCGGTTACAGTTTCGTATAGAGCGCCCAATTTATACCTATAATGCTGATTAGGCTAAGATGTGCATATCATGCGCATATAATCTAATGAATAAGGCTTCGGGAGGAATTGCTTTTATGTTCCGGTTCAGCGGGTTCACCCAAAAAGCGAACAGCGCCGTCAACTGCGCGATGCGCGAGGCTTCGCAGCTTGGGCATACGTATGTGGGAAGCGAGCACCTTGTGCTGGGTCTGCTCGACGAAAACAGCGGAATTGCGTATACCGTTTTGACCCAGAAAAATATTACGTTTGAAGCATACAAAAAATCGATTATATCAACCGTCGGAAGCGGGTCGAAAACATCGCTTACGCCGGAGGATTTTACTCCGCGCTGTAAGCGTATGCTGGAATCCTCAATCATCAAGGCGCGTATGCTCGGGCAAAACGACGTCGGCACCGAGCATATCCTGATGGTGCTGTCAAAGGAGCCGGACAGCTACGGCGTAAAGCTGCTGCGTGAGCTTGGAGCCGATCTTGACGCGCTCGTCGGCAATATGATGGAGTGCTTAAGCCCTGAAGATGCCTGCTACCATGAGCGGGCGCGAAGGCCGGCTTCTAAAGCATCCGGACGCATAGGGTCTGCGCTTTCGTCGAACACCCCGACACTTGACAAGTTCAGCCGCGACCTGACGGAATACGCTTTCTCAGGCAGGCTCGACCCTGTCATCGGTCGGGAAAATGAAATCGACCGGATGATACAGATACTTTCACGCCGCACAAAAAACAACCCCTGCCTCATAGGGGAGGCGGGGGTCGGCAAAACCGCGATTGCGGAAGGGCTTGCGCAAAAAATCGTGAACCGCGAGATTCCGGACGCTTTAGCCGGTAAACGCTTGCTTTCCCTTGATTTGTCGTCGATGGTGGCCGGTGCGAAATACCGCGGCGACTTCGAGGAGCGCATCAAGGCGTCCATCGAGGAGGCGTCGGGGAACCGCGACATCATTCTGTTTATCGACGAGCTTCACACCCTCATCGGCGCGGGCGCCGCGGAAGGCGCGATAGACGCCGCAAACATTTTAAAGCCGCAGCTTGCAAGGGGAGAGATACAAGTCATCGGCGCGACGACAACCGAGGAATACCGCAAGTATATCGAAAAGGATTCGGCGCTTGAAAGGCGCTTTCAAAGCGTGATGGTCGAGCCGCCGAGTGAAATCGACACAATCGGTATTCTTCAGGGACTGCGCCCGAAATACGAGGAGCACCATAAAATCAAAATCACAGACGAGGCTATTGAAGCCGCTGTGTCTTTGTCGTCACGCTATATGCCGGAGCGCTACCTGCCGGACAAGGCGATCGACTTGATTGACGAAGCGTCGTCGCGGCTCAGGATTCGCACACCTGCCGTTACCACGCAGGAAACGCTGGAAAGCAGGCTCGCTGCAATCACAAGCCACAGCGAAACGATAACGGTTTCGGCAAATGCGGCGGCTGTCCGCGAGGACGGGCTGATTTCAAGGATTCGCGTCAGCCAGCCGGATGAAGTCATCGAGAAAGAGCGCGAGCTTACAAAAAAAGATATCGCCGAGATTGTTTCGTTTATCACCGGGATCGACGCCGCGAATGTTTCGCAAGAGGAAAGCAACCGGCTCATATCGTTAGAGCAGAATCTAAAGCTCCGGGTCGTCGGCCAGATTCAGGCCGTGTCCGCTGTTTGCGCCGCAATCAGGCGAAACCGAGCGGGGCTAAAGGACCCGGAACGCCCAATCGGCTCGTTTATTTTCCTAGGGCCCACGGGCGTTGGAAAAACGGAGCTTTGCTTGGCGCTTGCCGAAATGCTTTTCAGCAAAAAAAACTCGCTCATACGCCTTGATATGAGCGAGTTTATGGAAAAGCACACGGTATCTAAATTCATCGGCTCGCCGCCCGGATATGTCGGGTATGAGGACGGCGGACGGCTGACTGAGAAAATCCGCAGGAAGCCGTACAGCGTCATACTGTTTGATGAAATCGAAAAAGCGCATCCCGACGTCTTCAACCTGCTGCTGCAGATTCTCGAGGACGGCACGCTCACCGATTCCCACGGACGCGCCGTAAGCTTTAAAAACAGCGTGATCATCATGACTTCGAATATCGGCGCGCGGCATATCACCGAGAGCAAGCGCCTGGGCTTCGCGGGGTTAAACGACAACGGCGGGGAAGACGCGGATATGAAACGCGACGTGCAAAAAGAATTAAAGCGCGTATTCAGGCCGGAATTTTTAAACAGGGTGGACGAAGTAATCGTGTTTAACCGGCTGACGATGAATGAAATCAAGGAAATCACGCAACGCATGTTCCGGCAGCTAGCGGAAAAGGCGATGCAAATGGGCATAAAGCTTGAGTTTAGCGAAACTGCGGTCTTAAAGCTTTCGGAGCAGGGGTTTGACGCCGTTTACGGAGCAAGGCCGTTAAGGCGCGCCATGCAGCACAAAATCGAGGATAAGCTCGCGGACGAAATACTGGTGGGCAACGTGCAAAGCGGCGAGACGCTGTTTTGCGATTTCGTCGAGGATTTTGTTTTTTTAAAGCGTTGAGCCGCGTGGTGCTTTGCGTATTGAAGATGGGTTCTAATCCTTCACGCGCTTAAACGCCATAGCAACCCAGCCGTTTTGCTCCTCTCGCTTTAAAAGGCTGAATCCCGCGGAATTAACCGCCGCCATGACTTCATCCCCGCGCTCGTCTATGACGCCGGATATAATCAGAACGCCGTGCTCGCTCACATTGCTTGCGATATGATGCATCCATTGCGTTATCACATCGGCCGTGATGTTCGCAAGCACCAGTTCGCAGCGCCCGTTTATCATATCTTCAAGGTGCCGTTTAGAAAATTTGCACTTCTTAGAAACGCCGTTTAACGCGGCGTTTTCATTTGCCACGCGCACCGCGGTCTCATCGATATCCACGCCCTGAGATGAAGCGGCGCCGAGCAATACGGCGGCAATGGAAAGGATACCGCTGCCACACCCTAAATCAAGCACATGGGCGTTTTTTGGCATATAAGCCTCCGTCAGACGAAGGCACAGCATCGTGGATTCATGCGTGCCGGTGCCGAACGCCATGCCCGGGTCAAGCTTTATTACGATCTCGTTTTTGAAGGGTTCATAGCTTTCCCACGACGGACAGACGACAAGACGCTCGCCGATTTTTATAGGATGGTAGTATTTCTTCCAGTTCGACGCCCAATCCTTCTCAAAAACGCTTGACGCTGCGTATTCCAGCCGCCCCCATTCACGCGCCTCGTCCATTTTTTTAAGGCGGCTTAATGCATCCTTGATTTCGAGGAGCTTCCCGCCGCTTTTACAGCTCCCGTCGATGTATACGGTCACCGCGGCTTCAGCGTCCCTTAAGCGCAATATACTCTCGTCATAATAATCCCAATAGCCTGTATTGCGGTTTAAAAAGTCGTCTAAATCGTTCGGGTCCGTGATTTGAAACCCGTTAATCCTAAGATTTAGAAGCGCCGCGCAGACAGGCTCGATCCCCGCGCTTGTGGTGAAGATATCAAGCTTTAGCCAGCTATTATCCATAATAATTTACCGCTGATGAAAAGATATCCATGAATTTTTCGCCGGGGACGTTTTTGTAAAGGTTATCGCCATGCCGCTCACAATGCGCCATCGTACCGAACACGCGCCCGCCGGGTGACAAAAGCCCGCCGACCGCTGCCGCTGAACCTCCCGGGTTATACTTCACGTCATTTGACGGGTTGCCGTTAGCGTCAACGTAAACCGTCGCGATCTGCGCGTTCCCGAACAGGCGGGCAATCTCCTCCGCGCCGGCTGAAAAACGCCCGTCGCCGCAAGAAACAGGAAGCGTAAACACGCTGCCCGCCGGGATATCACAAAGCCACGGCGATAAGTTTGACACGACCTTTGTTCTCACAAGCTTCGATTGATGCCGCCCGATTGTGTTTTGCGCAAGGATCGGGGAGCCCGCATTTATCCCGCGTATCTCGCCGTATGGCAGAAGCCCCAGCCTTAATAGCGCCTGAAAGCCGTTCGATATGCCTAAAATCAGGCCGTCGCGGGCTTTTAGAAGCTCCATGATCTGTTCGCTGATTTCGGGGCTCCTCAGGAACGCCGCGATGAACTTTGCGGCGCCGTCAGGCTCGTCCCCGCCGGACATACCGCCGGGAAGCGCAAGGATATTCGCCAACCCGATCCGCTTTGCAAGGGCGTCTGCGGATTCCTTGACAGCCGCCGCGGTAAGGTTCTTAACGATAAAGCTTTCGGTTTCGGCGCCGGAGTTTTTAAATGCGCTCTCAAGTTCATATTCGCCGCTTGTTCCGGGAAATACGGGGATTAGAACACGCGGTTTTGCCGTTTTTATAGTGGGCGCAAACCGCTTGTCTGATTGGTTTACGATATCCGGCGCCTTGAGCTCACCCGCCGACGCTTTAACAGGATACACGCATTCAAGCCGTTTTTCCCATTTTTCCTGTAACTGCGAAAGGTCCGCGCGCTCACCGCCTTGAAGTGTTATGGCGTAGTCCTCGACCGTTTCGCCTAGGAAACTTCCTGCGTACTCGGGAAGCTCCTCCGCCTCAACGACAAACCCGCCGAAATCCGCCGCGAAATCAAGGGCCGAATGCGCCTGAAAGCCGATGCGGTTGCCGAAGCACATCTTCATGACGGCGACGGCGGCGCCGCCGTCGCCGACCGCCCACGCCGACAGGATTTTGCGCTCGGATATCAACTGCTCCACCTTGTCGAAAAGGGCTTCAAGCGCCGTGTAACCCCCGGCGCCGCGGCCCGGGAAATCCGCGGTGAGGTGATACACGCGGCTTCCCGGTTTTTTAAATTCCGGCGAGATGATGTTTTCAGCGTCACCCAGCGACACCGCAAAGCTCACAAGCGTCGGCGGCACGTCGATATCCTCGAATGTGCCCGACATGGAATCCTTGCCGCCAATCGCGCCGGTTTTCAGCTCTATCTGCGCCTCGAGCGCGCCTAAAAGCGCCGCCGCCGGTTTGCCCCAGCGAAGCGGGTCGGTGTTAAGCCGCTCGAAATATTCCTGCATGCTAAGCCAGCAATTCTTCCGGCTTCCGCCCGCCGCGATGACTTTCGCGACCGACTCCACGACGGCGGCGCGCCCGCCGTCAAAGGGTGAGCGGCACATGATTTCCGGCGAATACGCCCACGACATGACGGAGCAAGTCTGCGTTTTACCGTCCAACACCGGTATTTTGGAGACCATCACCTGCGCCGGAGTAAGTTGCTCGCGGCCGCCAAGCGGCATCAGTACGCACGTGCCGCCGGCAGTCGCGTCAAATCGCTCCACAAGCCCTTTCTGCGAGCAAAACCGCAGGTCAAAGGCCGCCGACATCAGTTTTTCGGCAGTATCCGCGACGTCTTTGCCGGGCTTGTTTTCCGGATTTCGAATCTCGATGGATGTATGCTTTACAGCGCCGTTTGAGTTTAAAAATTCCCGCGAAAGATCCAAAATCTTTTTGCCGCGCCATTTCATGGTAAGCCGCGGCGCATCTTTAATCACGGCGACAACCGTGGCCTCGAGGTTTTCGTTTTCAGAAAGTGAGATGAATTTGCCGGCGTCATCTGCCGCGACCACGACCGCCATGCGCTCTTGGCTCTCGCTGATGGCAAGCTCCGTGCCGTCAAGGCCCGGGTATTTTACCGGCACCGCGTCAAGGTTGATGTCGATGCCGTCTGCGAGCTCGCCGATCGACACGGAGACGCCGCCCGCGCCAAAATCGTTGCACCGCTTGATGAGCCGCGCCGCTTTTGGGTCGCGGAACAGGCGCAGGATTTTTCGCTCCTCGGGTGCGTTGCCTTTCTGGACCTCCGCGCCGCATGTGTGAAGGGATTTTTCCGTGTGAGACTTGCTTGAGCCCGCGGCTCCGCCGCAGCCGTCGCGGCCAGTCCTGCCGCCTAAAAGGATTACGACGTCGCCCGGCTGCGGTTCCTTGCGGACCACGCTTGAAGCGGGGGCGGCGCCGATGACGGCGCCGAGCTCCATCCGCTTTGCGACATAGCCGGGATGGTATATTTCGTGGACATGGCCCGCCGCAAGCCCGATCTGGTTGCCGTATGACGAGTATCCCGCCGCCGCCGTCTGAGCGAGCTTGCGCTGCGGCAGCTTGCCCTTGATTGTCGGCGGCGCCGTTTCGGTCGGGTCGGCGGCTCCGATTACACGCATGGCCTGGTACACATAGCTTCTGCCGGAAAGCGGGTCGCGGATCGCCCCGCCAAGACACGTCGAGGCTCCGCCGAACGGCTCGATCTCCGTCGGGTGGTTGTGCGTTTCGTTTTTGAACATCAAAAGCCAGTCCTCGTCACGTCCGTCGACGTCGGCCGTGATCTTAACGGAGCATGCGTTGATTTCCTTAGATTCGTCAAGCTCCGTCAGATATCCCTGCGATTTAAGCGCCTTTGCTCCAATCGTCGCCATATCCATCAGGGTGATGGGTTTTTCCTGATTTTGATATAGTTTTTCACGAAGCGTGAGATATCCGCGCCACGCGTCTGCGATTTCGCCGTCCGCAATCTTCGCGGAGTCTATATGCGTTAAAAATGTCGTGTGCCTGCAATGGTCGGACCAATACGCGTCTATCATGCGGATTTCAGTCATGGTCGGGTCACGGTTTTCAGCCTTGAAATAATCGCGGCAGAAAGTCAGATCGTTAAGGTCCATCGCAAGTGAGTACTCATCCGAAAAAGCATTTAAACCGTCTTCATTCAGGCCTCTAAAGCCGTCGAGCACATCCACGTCTTTCGCCTTAGGGAAGTACTCGATAATCGTTTTCGGAACCGCAAGCGAAACCTCGCGGCTTTCAACGGGGTTCATAATATATGATTTGATTTTGTCCATCTCGGTATCTGTCAAATCCCTGTCAAATACATAAATCCTTGCCGTTTTCACAACCGGGCGCTCGCAGCCCGACATAAGAGCGACGCACTGCCCGGCCGAATCGGCGCGCTGGTCGAACTGCCCGGGAAGGTACTCCGACGCGAATACGCGGGCGCCAAAAAAATCCGGAAGCTTGTCGAATACCGTATCTGTCTGCGGATTTGAAAAGACAGTATCCCTTGCGGACAAAAAATCCTTTTCAGAAATATTTTCAACGAAATACCGGTTGATGATGCGTATTTTTTGAAGCCTGTCCATATTAAGCGCTTCTTTTAAATCCGCAAGCAAAAGAGCCGCCTCCACGGAAAATTTCGGGGTTTTCTCGGTATAGATTTCGAATACGGGCATTCTATAAGCCTCCGTTTTTTTATTTTGGGACAAGAATATTATGCCAAAAAACGGAACATTTTGCAAGATTTTTGTTCGCACAAAAAGCGGGGGGCGCAAAGCGCCCCCCGCCAAAAGCGGCTTCGCCGCTTTTCGAATTGCTTTGCAATTCGATTTTGTGCTATACTGTAAAGCACAGGATGGGAGGAGGGAATTTATGACCACGCCAACAATTGAAACAGACAGAATACTTTTGCGCCCTTTAAAAATATCGGACGCCGAGGCTGTGTTCAAAAAATGGGCGAATGATCCCGGCGTCACAAAATATATGCGTTGGAATACGCATCAAACAATAAATGAAACGATAGAATGGCTGACGTTTGAAGAAAAAAATATTGCAAGCGGCGATAGTTATTCATGGGGCTTTGTGTATAAAGAAAACGACGAGCTTTTCGGCTCGGGCGGAATGATTCATAATAAAGACATAAGGATGTTTGAAATCGGATATGTGCTGATGGAAAAGTATTGGAATATGGGGCTTGCAACCGAGGCCGCCAAAGCGTTTATCGATTTCGCCGTTAAAGAGCTTAAGCAAACCTCATTTTTCGCGGTGCACGCGAAAGAGAATCCGGCGTCGGGAAAGGTAATGGAAAAACTGGGGTTTATCTATGATAAAGACGGAAGCTTTACCAGCTTTGACGGCAAACGAACCTTTGAATGCCGTGATTATATTTTGTCTGTATCGGAGCAACCGCGAAAGGATGACGCATAATGCAATACCGCACAGACCTAAAATCCGGCAATAAGCTTTCCGCGCTGGGCCTTGGCTGCATGCGGTTTCCGCGCGGCGCAATCCAGATCGACTACAAAAAATCGGAAAAGCTTGTGCTCGACGCTATAGACGCAGGCGTGAATTATTTTGATACGGCGTATATTTATATGGGAAGCGAGGAGATTCTCGGGCAAATCTTCAAAAACAATCCCGGTACGCGGGAGAAAATTTTTCTCGCGACGAAGCTTCCGCTTCGGATGTGCAAAAGCTATGATGATTTCGACAAGCTTTTCAACATCCAGCTTAAGCGGCTTAACACCGATTATATCGATTATTATTTCATGCATAACCTTTCAAGCAGGAAAAAATGGGACGAGCTGTGCAGGCTTGGCATAGAAGACTGGATTGCCGGGAAAAAAGCCGAGGGAAAGATCAAGCTGGCGGGGTTTTCTTTCCACGGCTCTCAAAGCGAGTTTTTCGCGCTGCTCGACGCTTATGACTGGGATTTTTGCCAGATTCAATATAATTACGCGAACATCCATTACCAGGCGGGGGCGGCGGGGCTAAAGGCCGCCGCCGATAAGGGGATACCCGTTATCATCATGGAGCCTTTGCTTGGCGGAAAGCTTGCAACCGGGCTTCCAAAGCACGCGGCAAAGCTGTTTTCCGATGTGGATGCATCAAAAACTCCGGCGGCATGGGCGTTAAACTGGCTGTGGGACCAGCCGGAGGCAACCGTCGTGCTTTCGGGCATGAACACGCCGGAGCAGCTAAAGGAAAACGCATCGCTTGCAA
>Ga0099364_10001019_pt1 | contig 47115 bp, 39 predicted proteins | sample TergutTh196P3_FD_73070 | JGI IMG/M metagenome (GOLD analysis project Ga0099364, IMG submission 73070) | Microcerotermes parvus P3 segment gut microbial communities from Pointe-Noire, Republic of the Congo - Th196 P3 | ecosystem: Host-associated > Arthropoda: Insects > Digestive system > Gut ...
TATATTATTATATCATATATCTAAATAAAAGGCAACAAAAAAACGCATAAAATCAAGCGTTCTTAGAAATGTATTATATGAAAACAATCGCGTTTTTGTATTGGGTATATGTTATCCGATTTTTAGGATGGTAAGGATTGGGAGGTACTAAGACCCCGGCTGGAACGTGGCAATAATAGTGAATTTTGGATAAAGAAAATATCGCGCAATATGGAGCGTGACGATGAAGTGAACAAACGCTTGTTGTTTGAGGACTGGACGGTGATACGGTTCTGGGGCACGGATATTGAGAAAAGGGTCGATGAGTGTGTGCAGGTGATTGAGGAAGTAATATTTGATAATAACCTTGCAAATAATATCTACTTGGCTCACGCACCGCCTTTGTGTTATAATGGCACAGTCATGGAAAACAGTGTATGTTGCTCCGAAACCTAAATACTGGAACTTTTGAACTTGCAATTGGATTCCGGAGTAATAGAATTGAGAGGTGAAAGATGAAAAAAATCAAACTTACGGCTCTTTTTCTTATTCCCCTGCTGGTATTTGCTGCCTGTGCGTCTTCCGGCGGAACTACAGACGGCGCATCAAGCGGCGAGGGGCTTGAAATCGTCATTGTCACATCCGGCTCCGGCGTGGACGATGGCTCCTTCAACCAAGACAACTACGAAGGCATTAACGACTTTATCGCCGCCAACCCTGGGGCGAGCGTCCGGGCCGTCGCGTCGACGGAAATTGCCAATTCGATGAACGATGTTGAGGCAGTCGTCGCCGATTATGATGTCATCGTGCTGCCGGGCTTTCAGTTTGCCGGTGTCTCTGCCATAGCCGTGGACAATCCGGAGAAGTTCTTCATTCTTGTGGACGAGCACCCGGCCGAAGTGGATGGCAGCACCGAGTTTGACAATATCTACGCCATGACCTTCAAGGAGCAAGAAAGCGGCTTCTTCGCCGGCTTGGCGGCGGCACTGGAGAGTGCTGGCGGCAAAGTCGCCTTCATTGGCGGCATTGCTTTCCCGCCGGTGGTGAATTATCAGTTTGGCTTCGAGGCCGATGTGCGTTGGGCCAATGAAAATCTCGGCACGGGTGCGGAATTGGTCGCTATCGCCGCCTATGCCGGTGAAGATGTCACCGGCGCCAATGTCGGCGGCAACTATGCCCAGGATTTTGGCGACCCGGCCATGGGCAAGGTAATTGCCGAGGCGCTGATAGCGGAGGGCGTGGACATCCTCTTCGTGGCGGCGGGCGCATCGGGTAACGGGGCCTTCACGGCAGCGATGGAAAATGCCGGGGTCATGGTCATCGGCTGTGATGTCGATCAATACAGCGATGGCGTCTACGCGGATGGCAATGTTGTCCTGACTTCCGGTTTGAAAAATATGCGGATAAACGTTAATCGTCAGCTGACTGCGATAAACAACGGCACTTTTAGCGGCGGAAACCATGTGCTGGGCGCGGACACGGACTCGACCGGCTATGTCTCTGCCTCCGGTCGGCATCAGCTCTCCGCAGACACGCTTGCGGTGTTGGCGGATGCTTACAACGCGGTAAAATCCGGTGAAATCCAGCCTCCGGGTAATTTCGTTCCCGGTAATGTGGCGAGGTAGGGGGACCGAATACCACGGCTGGCTTCGCATTTCATGCTCTCGCCAGCCGCGGCTTGCAAAGCAAGCCGATAACACATCGAAATCCGCCCTAATCGGGCTACTTTCTCGTGTTTTGCGGGTCACAAACTCATGCTTTTCATGCAAGCATGAAAAGCATGACCTTTTGCCCCTGGTATAGCAGATGCATAACATCATCGAATTAAAACACATAACAAAACGTTTCCCCGGTGTGGTTGCGAATGACGACATATCGCTCGCGATACGCCGGGGGGAGGTTATTGCGCTTTTGGGTGAAAACGGGGCGGGTAAATCCACCCTGATGAGCATCCTCTTTGGTCTCTACGAGCCAGACGCGGGCGACATCTATCTGCGCGGCGAACGCGTGAGAATCAGCTCGCCCGCCCATGCCTCTTCTTTATCCATCGGCATGGTGCATCAGCATTTCAAATTAGTGGAAGACATGAGTATCGCCGAAAACATCATCCTTGGCGATGAACCCATGCGTAAACGTTTGGGTATATTTCCCTGTGTGGACATAAAAGCTGCCAATCAAGCGGTAGAAAAAATATCACATGCCGTCGGGCTGGACGTGGATCCGAAGGCCATTATCCAAAACGTGGGCGTTTCCGTGCGTCAACGCGTTGAAATCTTGAAAATGCTCTACCGCGAGGCGGAAATACTTATTTTTGATGAACCGACGGCGATGCTGGCACCGCAGGAAATAGAGCATCTGATGGTGATTTTGAATAATTTGCGTGAACTGGGTAAGACCATTATCCTCATCACCCACAAGCTGGGTGAGGTCAAGCAAATTGCCAACCGCTGCGCGGTGCTAAACAGGGGCAGGCTCGTCGGCGTATATGATGTCGCCGAAACCTCGGTCGCCAAAATGGCGGCCTACATGGTCGGCCGTGAATTGGATGAGGAAGCGCGGCCCAAGGCACACGATTACGGTGCCGTGGTGTTGGCCATCGATAATCTACAAGTTGTAAGCCGAGGGGTTACCCAGGTGGACGGCGTATCGTTTAGTATTCGTGCCGGCGAGATTTTTTCCGTTGCCGGGGTGGATGGCAATGGTCAGACCCAGTTGGCCGATGCCATTGCCGGGCTGCTCACGGTAACGGATGGCCGGATTATCTTGTTGGATAAGGACATCACCCGCGCTCCCATCCGTGCGCGGATGGAAGCCGGGCTTTCTTATGTACCCGAAGATCGCCAGGATGTCGGCTTGTTGCTGGATTTTCTGCTGCGGCAAAACCTGGCAGCCAGGCGTTATTATCGGCCGCCTTTTTCGACCCGTAGCATCCTACGTGAGCGCGAGTTTCAGGTGTTTGCCGACAGGCTAATAGATAAGTATGATATTCGTGGCGGACACGGCGGAGAGACCCTCACCCGCTCGATGTCCGGCGGCAACCAGCAAAAAGCCATCGTTGCCCGCGAAATCGAATATGGTGGCCAGCTGATGATGTTTGTCCAGCCGACGCGGGGCCTGGATATCGGCGCGACCCGCGCCATCCACGAGCGCATTCTGGCGGAGCGTGACACCGGTCGGGCGGTGCTGCTTATATCCATGGAACTGGACGAGGTGATGCTGCTGGCCGACACGATAGGCATCATGTATGAGGGGCAGATGCGGCGTATCGCCCCAGCGCATGAACTGACGACGGAAGAGATTGGCGAATATATGATGGGGGTAAAAGGGTGATTGAACGTGAGCGGCGTGGCAATCCAGCAGTCAGAGGCTAAACATGAAGGCAGTAATATACAAAATAATAGGCGACGAAAAGCGGCAGGCCTACACCATTCCCCTACTGGCGATACTGGCTTCTTTGGTTGTGGCGTCACTGCTGTTTTTGATCATGGGACATAATCCGCTCACGGCATATCAAGCGATACTCCGGGGTGCGGGCCTCATGCCTCGGCCCAGCTATGCGGCGGGACGCGGGATGCTCACAGACATCATGCTTTCGCTTGCAGAACTGACGCCGATGATCCTCGCCTCTTTGGCTGTTGTAGTGGCACTAAAGGGCGGCCTGTTTAATATTGGAGTAGCCGGACAGATGCTTTTTTCCGGCTACATGGCCACCGTGCTGATTGGTTATTCCACCTTGCCGGCGTATTGGGCGATGCCGCTGGTGTTGCTCATCGGTGCGGCCTCGGGTGCGTTGGTGGGGGCCATCATCGGTTTTCTGAAAGACAGATTTAATATCAACGAGGTCGTCTCCAGCATCATGTTTAACTATATCATCCAGTTTGTCACCACCTTTTTTATCCTGGGAAACTACGTGGATCCCGTCACGCGCCAATCCCGCGACGTTGCCCCCGCCGCCCGCCTTGTGTTTCAAAACGTGCCTGTCGGACCTTACCGGACGGCCTTGCCTGTTTTTATTATTTTGGCCATCGTCGCCGCGTTTGCCCTACGCTTTTTCATAAAACGCACCCGTTCCGGTTTTGATTTGTGCGCGGTGGGTGCAAACCTTAAGGCGGCTCGTTATCTGGGCATATCCCCGAGCCTGAATATCATGCTGGCGATGACCCTTTCCGGGGCTCTGGCCGGGTTGGCAGGCGTGACCTATTATCTGGGGCTTCATGCCTCGATACCGCTGAGAGATTTGCCGAACATGGGCTTTGACGCCATTGCCGTGGCACTGTTGGGCAATGCCTCGCCGTTGGGGGCCCTGTTCGCCTCCTGTCTGATCACCGTCATCTCACGCGGCTCGACATATATGAGCTCCCTCTTAAATGTCCAGCGTGAGATCGCGCAGGTGATGACGGGGTTGATACTATTGTTTGCCGCTTGCGGTGCGTATTTGAGGAAAGTAGTCCGTGATCAGTAGAGCGGGAGCTTAGTCATCATTCCGCAATGCTTTTCTGGTGACTATACTTTAGAAGGAGGGTTCCCCATGAAATTTATCAATGGTTGCTGGCTGCTCAAAGAAGGATGTGCCTGTTTTTCCCCGAAGGAAATTTATTTTAGCGACATCACGGACACAAAGGTGACGCTGCTGGCACCCACCCATCACATAAACCACCGCGGCGACACCCTCGGCGGCATAAACCTGACTGTCGAGATTACTTCTCCTTCTCCGGAGATATTGCGGGTGCGGACATTCCATTTTAAGGGCGAAGCGCTAAAGGGGCCGGCCTTTGAACTGGAGCTAAACGAAAATATGCCGCTGGCGGTGGACGAGACGGACGAGACGCTGGTGATTGCCAGCGGGACGCTGAGCTTGGAGATTACAAAGAAAGAATGGGGCATGACCTATAGGCGGCGGCTGGATGCGTCGGGGTTGGATGGATTGACTGGGCCGGTCAATAACGCAGCCGCATACGAAATCATCACGAAAAGCGCCGGCCGTGACTTCGGCATGATGAAGACCGATTGGAAGGGCGACTACTATGATACGGGCGATGACGTGAATACCTTCATGCGCCAAGCCCTCTCTGTTTCGGTCGGCGAGCTGATCTATGGCACGGGCGAGCGCTTCACCGCCTTCGTGAAAAACGGCCAGAGCTTCGACATCTGGAACGAGGACGGCGGCACCTGCACCGAGCAGACCTATAAGAGCATCCCCTTTTACCTGACCAATAAAGGCTACGGCGTTTTCGTCAACCATCCCGAGCGTGTCTCTTTCGAGATGGCTTCGGAAATGACGACCCGGGCCGCCTTTTCCGTGCCCGGCGGCTGCCTTGATTATTACCTGATAAACGGCCCCTCGATGAAAGAAGTCCTGGCCCGCTACACTAATCTGACCGGAAAACCCGCCCTGCCGCCGCCCTGGACCTTCGGCCTGTGGCTTTCGACCTCGTTCACGACCAGCTATGACGAGGCGACGGTGATGAGCTTCATCGACGGGATGATAGAGCGCAGAATCCCCCTGCGTACCTTCCACTTCGACTGCTTCTGGATGAAGGACTTCCATTGGAGCGACTTCACCTGGGACAGCCGGGTCTTCCCCGACCCGCGCGGGATGCTTTCGCGCATCAAGGATAAGGGCCTGAATATCTGCGTCTGGATCAATCCCTACATCGCCCAGGAAGCCTGTCTCTTCGATGAGGGGGTCAAAATGGGCTATTTTGTCAAAAAAGCAAACGGCGATGTCTGGCAATGGGATATGTGGCAGCCCGGCATGGCTTTAGTCGATTTCACGAATCCAGATGCCTGTGCCTGGTATCAAGACAAGCTGGCCGCCCTCCTGGACATGGGCGTGGACTGCTTCAAGACTGACTTCGGCGAGCGCATCCCGACCGAGGGCATCCGCTACCACGACGGCTCCGACCCCGTGAAAATGCATAACTATTATACCCATATATACAATAAATGTGTCTTTGAGCTACTGGAGCAAAAGCGCGGCAAAGGCGAAGCCGTCCTCTTTGCCCGCAGCGCGACGGCGGGCGGGCAGAAATTCCCCGTCCACTGGGGCGGCGATTGCTGGTCCGATTATGAATCAATGGAGCAGAGCCTGCGCGGCGGCCTTTCGCTTTTAATGTCCGGCTTTGGCTATTGGAGCCATGATATCGGCGGCTTCGAGCAGACCTCGACCGCCGACGTCTACAAACGCTGGTGCGCCTTCGGCCTGCTGTCCACCCACAGCCGCCTCCACGGCTCGACTTCCTACCGCATCCCCTGGGCCTACGACGAGGAAGCGGTCGATGTCCTGCGCTTCTTCTCCCGCTTGAAATGCCGCCTTACGCCCTATCTCTTTGCCCAGGCGGTGCAGACGAGTAAAAGCGGTGTCCCGATGGTACGCAGCATGGTGATGGAATTTACCAATGACCGCGTCTGCGATTATCTGGACAAGCAATATATGCTGGGCGAAAATCTTCTGGTCGCCCCGATTTTCAATGCCGATGGCATGGGCGAATATTACCTGCCGCAGGGTACGTGGACTTGCTTACTGAGCGGCGCGAAAAAGGCGGGCGGCCGCTATTATCGTGAGAAATATGACTATATGGGCCTGCCGCTTTTGGTCAAGGAAAATTCCATCATCATCAGCGGGCAAACGGACGAAAAGCCCGATTATACCCTTGCTGAAAACCCGCTCATCAGTATCTATGCCTTGAAGGATGGCACCCAGGCCGAGGCCGTGGCCTACGAAGCCGGGGCAGTGGAATCACTAAGGGTCACGGCGGAGAGGGAAGGTGGGCAGATTAAAGTGAAAGTAGATGCACCGGGAGCGTGTAAGGTGCGGCTGGTGAATTTTGTGGCCGGGAAGGCGACGATGGCGTATGCGGTGGAGGGCGGTGATACCTTGTTTGAGTTGGATGGGGATGCGGAGTTTGTGGTAGCGTGAAGAACTGTGTTCTTCACGTGCGAGTTTTGTGCCCCGCCAAAAAGAGGCGGATGCCCAAAACATCGCGGGTTATCGAAAAGGCATGTTAGTTAGAGTGAGCAAAATGACCATCATGATACTCGAAGATGACACCGCCCTATGTAGCGGCATTGAACTGGTCCTCGCCGCCCCCGGCAGACAGTTTATGTCGTGTCATGGCATCACGGCGGCAAAAACTGCATTGCAATCAAAGATGCCCGATTTATATATACTGGATGTCAACCTGCCTGACGGCTCGGGACTGGAATTTTGTAAGGAACTGCGGGCGGCAGGTTGCGCCGCGCCTGTTCTTATGTTAACCGCCAACGACACGGAACTGGACATGGTGACGGGTCTTATAAGCGGCGCGGACGATTATGTGACCAAGCCCTTTTCGCTGGCGGTCCTCCGGGCGCGGGTCGATGCTTTGCTGCGACGCGCCGGAACGTCCGAGGCGAGTTCGCATGGCGAAGCAAAAACTGCTTGCGGCGAGTTTTCTTTTGATTTTGAAACCCTGCGTTTTGAAAAAAATGGGCAAGCCATAGAATTGTCCAAAACCGAAACACGTCTATTGCAGATTCTCTTTGCGAATAAAGGACAAACCCTCCCCCGCGAACGCCTGCTGGAACTGATCTGGCCGGACGGCACGGCATACGTGGACGAAAACGCCCTGTCCGTGGCGGTGCGGCGGCTTCGCGCCAAGTTGGAGGATGACCCCGCCCATCCGCGCTTCATCCAGACCGTCCACGGAATCGGCTACAGGTGGATGGCGTGAAGCTAAAGCTTCACGTAGGAAGAATGCCGAAAAACAGGCATTCTTCTGGGTTATTGGAATTGCGCCAAAGGTGCGAAACAGAAGTGGGTACTAAGGGTGATACTCAGCAAAAAAATACTTCAAAAACTCGACACCATGCTGGATGCCGCCCTCGCGGGAACGTTCCGGGCGGACCATTTCGATGAAAGTCAATTATCGAAAATCGAATCAAAGATGTCGCGCTTTCTTGAACAATCACACTTACGGCGGGAGCAAATCGAGAGTGAGCGTGAGCGCGTCCGTTCGCTGATTAGCGATATTTCCCACCAGACCAAAACGCCACTTGCCAATGCCCTGCTCTATACACAGTTGCTTGCGGAACAGGACTTGAATGATGAACAGCAAAAACTCGTCGGGCAGATTGCCGCCAGCGCGGATAAATTGACGTTTTTGATTCAGTCGCTCGTTAAAACATCACGTTTGGAAAGCGGCATTGTCAAAATAGAGCCGAAGCCCGGCAATGTACATGAACTGGTCGCTACTGCCATGACCGAGTGCCAAAGCCCGGCCGCTGCCAAAAATATCAAATTCTCGTCCACGGAAAACACCGAAGCCGTTTTCGCACTCTATGACCCGCGCTGGTGCGCGGAGGCACTGTTCAACATCATTGAAAATGCTATTAAGTATACGCCGGAAAATGGCAGTGTCACGGCCAGCGTGACGGAATATGAAATGTTTGCCCGCATTGACATAAGTGACACCGGCCGCGGCATCCGCGAGGAAGATTTGCCGAAGGTGTTCGGGCGCTTTTGGCGGGCGGCTGAATCGGCTGACAGTCCCGGCGTGGGTGTGGGGCTGTATCTAGCGCGGGAGATTATCACGGCTTGCGGCGGGTATGTGAGGGCCGCTTCGGATTTTGGGAGAGGTTCGGTGTTTTCGGTGTTTTTGGCGAAGGCGTGAGGGGTTTATAAATAAGGTGGGCGAGTATGTTATAAAAATATTCGCCCCCACGGAAAGTGGCATGGACCAGTCCCTTGATTTGCAAACAGAGTTATTTGCCACAAGCCACGCCAGTAAGCTGGGCGTTTGCGCCCCGCAGTTGATTACGCACGGTGTCATTGATGACAAAAATATCGCTTCGCTTACATGATAACAGAGTACATACACGGAGCAGAGCTTGCGGATGCTGTTGAGCTCTATATCATAGACTTCGCCGATGCCGTGCTTGCGCCAAAGATATACGAACACGCTTTGATGGCGTTTTCGTTTGAGTTTGACCCCGCATTGATACGGGGTTATTTCGCAGATTATACCGCCGGCGGGTTTGGGAGAGTGTCCAGCGCCTGCCCATTCGACACGGGAACACGCGGCATATCGCTCACGCTCATGCGTGAGTTCGTCAAAGTCAGGAAATACGCCAGCAAGAAGGACGGCCTCCGAAAAGGCGATGAGGAGGCATTTGGCAGAAGGGTCTATCTTAACCTGTACTTCAACGCCTCAAGAAAGGCGGCGGAAGAGATTCAATTCGATGAAGACCTCATCGAGCTGCGGGGTATCATCGAAAGCGGCGTCAAGGTGGACAGGCAAGTACCGTAAACGCGAAACAATCGAATCTTTCTTCGAGTCATTTAAGCAACGCGCCGACGGGACAAGGGTCAGGGTTTGGGACTCGAACACGCTCAGGGGCCGTATGTTTGTCCAGTTCATCGCGTTATGTTACTACGAATACCTGAGCTAGGAATTAACCGCTCTAAATTTTCGATTTTTTGACATAACCGCTCTAAATTTTCGATTTTTTGTTGACAGCCTCCATAAGTCGTGATAGTCTTTAATGGATTGGAAAAAATCCAAAATTATCAAAAGAAGGAGACGTGAAAATGGACCTAATGATCCTCACCCCCATCGGCGCTGTGCTGGCGCTAAGTTTTGTTGCTTATCTGTTTACCAAGGTAAAGAAGTTCCCTGAGGGTAGCCCGGAAATGATTGACATCGCCAACAAAGTCCGCCGTGGTGCGAACGCCTTTTTGAAAAGGCAGTATTCCATCATCGGCATCGTGTTTGCCTTCATGTTCGTGCTGCTCTGCGTCATGGCCGGCTTTAACTTCCTGACGTGGTTTGTGCCCTTCGCCTTCATCACCGGCGGCGCATTCTCGGGCCTGGCCGGCATCATCGGCATGAAAGCCGCCGTCGCCGCAAATAACCGCACGGCAGAGGCTTGCAAGAGCAGCCTGAACAAAGGCCTGCGGGTCGCCTTCTCGGCCGGCTCCGTCATGGGCTTTGTCGTGGTGGGCCTGGGTCTGCTCGATCTGGCCATTTGGTACTATCTGCTCCGTTATGCGTTCAAGCTCCCGATTCAGGACATCACCGCTGCCCTGATTACCTTCGGCATGGGCGCCTCCAGCGTGGCCTTGTTCGCCCGCGTCGGCGGCGGCATCTTCACGAAGGCAGCGGACGTCGGGGCTGACCTCGTCGGTAAAATTGAGGCCGGTATCCCCGAGGACGACCCGCGCAATCCCGCTGTCATTGCTGATAACGTCGGCGACAACGTTGGCGACATTGCCGGCATGGGCGCGGATCTCTACGAATCATACGTCGGCTCCATCGTCGCATCCTGCGCCTTGGGCGTGGCCGCCGCCACCAGCATCGATGGCGTGGACGGAGGCTCGATCACGGGCGACGCTGCCGTCACCATCCCGATGGCGATGGCCGGTATCGGCGTCATCATCACCATCATCGGTTCCTTCCTCGTCCGCACCAAGGAAGACGCCAGCCAAAAAGCCCTGCTCACGGCCCTGCGTCGTGGCACAAACTTTTCAGCCATTTCGATCGCCATACTGTCCTTCCCCCTCGTCTGGTTCATGCTCGGGCAAGAACATATCGGTATCTACGGGGCGATTTTATCCGGTCTCCTGGCCGGTGTCGGCATCGCCTTCATCACCGAATATTATACATCGGATAACTATAAACCAACGAAAGACGTGGCCAAATCAGCCGAGACCGGCACGGCGACCCTGATGATCAGCGGCCTGTCGCTGGGCATGGTCTCCACTGCCATCCCCGTCATCATCGTCTGTATCTCGATTTTGGTTTCCTACTTCATCTCCGGTGGGGCCAACGAGCCGAACTTGGGTCTCTATGGTATCGGTCTCTCGGCGGTCGGGATGCTCTCGACCTTGGGGCTGACCCTGGCGAACGACTCCTACGGGCCGGTGGCGGATAATGCCGGCGGTATTGCCGAAATGGCCAAACTGAACCCCGAAGTGCGTAAGCGCACCGACGCCCTGGATTCCCTGGGTAACACCACCGCCGCTGTCGGTAAGGGCTTCGCCATTGGTAGCGGCGTCCTGACGGCTTTGGCACTCATTGCTTCCTATATAGACAGGGTGAACTTCCTTGATCCGAATTTTGAGCTGGATCTGCGGGTCAATAACCCCACCGTCCTCGTCGGTCTGCTGATTGGTGCGATGATTTCTTTCTTCTTCACCGCCAAGCTGATGGACGGCGTTGGCCGGACGGCCCAATCGGTCGTCACGGAAGTGCGTCGCCAGTTCCGCGAGATAAAAGGCCTGCTGACAGGCGAAGCCGAAGCCGATTATGAGTCCTGCGTCGATATGTGTACGAAGGCGGCCCTGCGTGAAATGGTCTTCCCCGCTTTGCTGGCCATCATCGTTCCCATCGGCACGGGTCTGATCCTGGGGCCCAATGGCGTGGTCGGTTATCTGATGGGCGCGACATCCAGCGGCTTCATGATGGCGATATTCACGGCGAACTCCGGCGGTGCCTGGGACAATGCGAAGAAGTACATCGAGGCCGGCAACCACGGCGGCAAAGGCTCCGATTCGCACAAAGCCGCCGTCGTCGGCGACACCGTCGGCGACCCCCTGAAAGACACCTGTGGCCCCTCGGTCGATATATTGCTGAAGCTCTCGGCGATGGTGTCGATTGTGTTTGCGGGCTTGGTTGTGGCGTTCCACATCTTCTGATACCGGGGTCAAAAGCCCATGATTTTCATGCTTGCATGAAAAAGCATGGGTTTGTGGCCCGCAACAAGACGAGAAAGTAGCCCGATTAGGGCGGATTTCGAGTCTTGTAGGATTGCGGGAGCACGAAGTGCGAAGCAATCCGTGGTATCAGACATACCAGGGTCACAAGTGAAAAATAATAGTTGTTAAATGATAGGCACTGTAATATGATATATTGCAGTGCCTGTTGTTGCTTGTGTCCCCCAGACCGTCCGAAACTCGCACTTATTGTCGTCATTGCGGGCTTGACCCGCAATCTATCCCTGAAATGCGTGCTTGTCAAGTAACAGATTGCGGCTCGGGGGCCGCAATGACGAGTTTTCGGACAGTCCCCCCTGCGGCGCGCCGACCTCGTCGCGCCCTACAACCCCTAACCCCTGCCCCTGTAAGGATTCACACATGAAAACCCTGTTAAAAAACTCCAGACTCTGGAATCACCCGCTCATGCTGGTGCTACGGGAAAACAGGGGCAATCCCCGCACCCTTACTTTGATGGAGCCGCTCTGGGGCATCCCCTATAACCTGATCGCTCCCTTTGCCACCCTCTACATGTATATGCAGGGGATCACGGACGTGCAAATCGGCCTGATTTTGTCCATCGCCATGGTCGTGCAGGTCTTCTTTTCTTTTTCCGGCGGCATCATCACCGACAAGCTGGGGCGCAAGCGGACGACCCTGATAGGCGATTTTATGGGCTGGAGCATGGCCTGCCTTATCTGGGCCATCTCAAGCAATTTCTGGCTCTTTCTCCTTGCCGCCTTACTAAACAGCTTCGAGTACATCAATCAGACCTCGTGGTTTTGCCTGCTGATTGAGGATGCCAAGAAAAAAGACCTCGTCGGGCTGATGACCCTCGTGACTTTGGCCGGCCTGATCGCCGTGTTCTTCGCCCCAATTTCCGGTTTGCTGATTCAAAACCACAGTGTCGTGCCCGTCGTGCGGGTGCTGTATCTGATTTTTTCCCTAAACATGGCCATGAAGGTCTTCTTTACCTGGCGTTTTTGCCAGGAAACGAAACAGGGCAAGATACGCAAGGAGGAAACGAAGGATGTGCCGATCGGGGTCATGCTGGCGGGGTATAAGCAGGTATTTGGCTTGATTATCCGCAACAAAGAAATGCTTAAGATGATTGCTGTCACCGTGATTTTACGCATCAACCAGCTAATCAGCACAAGTTTTTTCGGACTGTTCGTGACCCAGCGCCTGGAAGTGGCCGAAGAATATCTGGCCTATTTCCCGATTTTAAACGCTGCCGTGATGCTCGTTTTCATGGTCTTTGTCCAGCACTATTTAGAAAAGCTTAAGTTCCGCCTCCCCATGTGGGGCGGCCTTATTCTCTACGGCGTCTCCGTGGTACTCTTGATTTTGACCCCGGTGGGCAACATCCCCCTCATCATCATCTATATTTTCCTTGCGGCGGTGGCCACGGCCGTGGCCGTCCCCAGGGCCAACGCCCTGCTCCAAATAAATATAGAGGACGGTGAGCGGGCCAGGATAAGTTCCGTCATCGTGGCCTTCTCCATCGCCTTTGTCTCGCCCTTTGGCTATATCGCCGGTTGGCTCTCCAGCATGGACCGTCGTTTGCCTTTTGCCTTGATAGTCTTAATCTTCATCATCGCCATTATCATTGTGGGGCGGATAAAGGAGCCGGAACTGGCGGAGGAAAAATGAAGGAAAAATGAAATGAAATTTTTAGTAAATTTTTCCATAGCTTAGCATATACAAAGCCAAAAATCCATGTTACAATGAAAAACATATACCAATACAAACCAAGGAGGAAAAAACAGTGAAGAAAAAAACTATGGACGGCAACACAGCGGCGGCACATGTAGCTTATGCCTTTACGGATGTGGCGGGCATTTACCCGATCACACCATCGTCAGTAATGGCGGAACTGGCCGACAAATGGGCGGCCGATGGACAAGAAAACATCTTCGGACAAAGAGTGCGGGTGGTAGAGATGCAGTCCGAAGGCGGCGCGGCCGGCGTGGTTCACGGCTCACTCGCGGCGGGAGCCCTTACCACCACTTTCACCGCTTCGCAGGGGTTACTCCTAATGATTCCCAATATGTATAAAATCGCCGGCGAACTGTTGCCCGGCGTCATACACGTCTCTGCCAGGGCCCTGGCCTCCCACGCCCTGTCAATATTCGGCGATCATTCGGACATCTATGCTTGTCGCCAGACCGGCTTTGCTTTCCTGGCCTCGACCAACCCGCAGGAAGTCATGCATCTGGGCGCGGTGGCACATCTGGCCGCCATTGAAGGGCGCGTACCTTTCCTCCATTTCTTCGATGGTTTCCGCACTTCGCATGAGATCCAGAAAATAAAGACCTGGGATTACGATGAACTCAAAGGCATGGTGGACATGGAGGCCGTGGATCGCTTCCGGGCCAATGCCCTCAATCCCGAGCATCCTGTCCTGCGCGGCACGGCACAAAACCCCGACATCTTCTTCCAGGCGCGCGAGGCGTGCAACCCCTTCTACGATGCCCTGCCCACGGTTGTTGAAGCCTGCATGGCGAAGGTAAACGCCGCCGCCGGCACGGATTATAAACTATTCAACTACTACGGCGCCCCCGATGCCGAGGATGTCATCGTGGCCATGGGTTCGGTCTGCGACACCATCGAGGAAACGATAGACCACCTGAATGCCCAGGGCAAGAAAGTCGGCCTGGTGAAGGTCCGCCTGTATCGTCCTTTCGTCGGCGGGAAATTTATTGCTGCCCTGCCAGCCACGGTAAAGAACATCGCCGTCCTCGACCGCACGAAAGAGCCGGGCTCTCTGGGCGAGCCGCTCTATCTGGACGTGGTGACAGCACTGGCCGAAGGCGGGAAAGGCGGCCTGAACGTCTGTGGCGGACGCTACGGCCTGGGTTCCAAGGACACCCCGCCCTCGAACATCATTGCCACCTATGAAAACCTCGTTTCATCCGCGCCGAAGAAGCACTTCACCATCGGCATAGACGACGATGTGACCTACTTATCCCTGCCGCTCACAGACAGCACGGATACCACGCCGAAGGGCACGGTCTCCTGCAAGTTCTGGGGTCTGGGTTCCGACGGTACCGTCGGCGCGAACAAGGACTCCATCAAGATCATCGGCGACCACACCGACTTAAACGTCCAAGCCTACTTCGCCTATGATTCCAAGAAATCCGGCGGGATTACAATCTCGCACCTGCGCTTTGGCCAGGCCCCGATCAAATCGACCTACTTTGTCAACACGGCCGATTTCGTCGCCTGCCACAATCCCAGCTATGTGGACAAGTACGACATGGCAAAGGACGTGAAACCCGGCGGGAAATTCCTGCTAAGCTGTGCCTGGGAAGCGGATGCTTTGGACGCCCATCTGCCGGCGGCAATGAAGTCCTATATTGCGAAAAACAACGTTGAACTCTATACCGTGGATGCCATCGGCCTGGCCCATGGCATAAACAAACGCGGGCTGGGTGTGAACATGATACTCCAAGCCGCCTTCTTCAAGCTGGCCGACATCATCCCCATCGACGAAGCGGTGAAGTACATGAAGGATGCCGTGGTCAAAACCTATGGCCGCAAGGGCGAGGCAGTGGTGAAGCTGAATCACGAGTGTATCGATGCCGGCATCGCCCATGTGAAAAAGGTGGAAGTACCGGCCGCATGGGCCAGCGCCACCGAAGGCGGAACGGTGAAAGCCGCCATCGCCTTGAGCGACCGCGCCGAGCTAAATGACTTCGTAAAAGATATCCTCAATCCCATTACCGCCCAGCATGGCGACAAGCTCCCCGTCTCGACCTTCAAAGGCATCGAGGACGGTACGTTCACCCAGGGTTCGGCGGCCTTCGAGAAACGCGCCATCGCCGTGGACGTGCCGGCCTGGAAGTCCGAAAACTGTATCCAGTGTAATATGTGTTCCTACGTCTGTCCGCACGGCGTCGTCCGCCCCTATGCCTTCGATGAAAAAGAAGTGGCAGCCGCGCCGAAGGGCCTTAACACCCTGCCGATGACGGGCAAAGGCTGTGAAGGTTTACAATACGCCATCGTCGCCTCATACCGCGACTGCATGGGCTGCGCCGTCTGCGCCAATATGTGCCCGGGCAAGAAGGGCGAAAAAGCCCTGGTGATGGAGCCCTTGGATAAGCATATCGACACGCAGGAATGGTTTGACTACGCATCCGTCCATGTCACGGAAAAAGAGGCTGTGGCGGAGGCCTTCAAGGCCGACACGGTCAAGGGCAGCCAGTTCAAAAAGCCCCTGCTGGAGTTCTCGGGTGCCTGCTCAGGCTGTGGCGAAACACCGTATGCGAAGCTGATTACCCAGCTCTATGGCGACAGGATGTACATCGCCAACGCGACCGGCTGCTCGTCCATTTGGGGCGGCTCTGCCCCCAGCACACCTTATACGGTGAACAAAGAAGGCAAGGGGCCCACTTGGGCCAACTCCCTCTTCGAGGATAACGCCGAATACGGCTACGGCATGTACCTGGGCATGACCCAGCGCCGCGCCAAGGCCGCCGCACTGGCCACGGCCCTGTTAAACGGCGACAAAGCCTCCCCCGCATTGAAAGAAGCGATAAAAGCTTGGCTGGATAGTTTTTCAGACGGCAACGCCTCCAAGACGGCATCAAAGGCCTTGGAAGCGGCCCTGTCCACTGCCGCCTGCGAACCCTGCGGCGCGGACTGCGAAATATGCGCGCTATATGCCATGAAAGACACCTTCACGAAAAAATCTTTCTGGGTCTTCGGCGGCGACGGCTGGGCATACGACATCGGCTTCGGCGGCTTGGATCATGTGATAGCGGCCGGCGAGGACGTGAATATTCTCGTCTTTGACACCGAAGTATACTCAAACACTGGCGGGCAGATGTCCAAGGCCTCACAGCTCGGGCAGGTGGCACAGTTCTCCGCCGCCGGCAAGCGCACCTCGAAGAAGGACCTGGCCCAGATAGCCATGTCATACGGTTATGTATATGTGGCGCAGATTGCCATGGGTTCATCGCTGCCCCAGGCGATAAAAGCCATCACCGAGGCGGAATCCTATCCGGGTCCGTCCATCGTCATCGCCTATTCGCCCTGCATCGCCCACGGCATCCCGGGCGGCATGGGCAATACCCAGCTGGAGGCCAAACGCGCCGTCGAGGCGGGCTACTGGCATAACTACCGCTTTGACCCGCGTTTGCAGGAAGCAGGCAAGAATCCCTTCCAACTGGATTCCAAGGCTCCGACGGCCTCCTACGAGGACTTTATCCGCAGCGAAGGCCGCTACACCACCCTGGCCCGCCAGTTCCCGGAGGTCGCCGAAGAACTGTTCGCCGATGCCGTGAAGATTGCCGAGGAAAAATACCGCCTCCTGGAGCGCCGGGTCGGACTGTACGAACAATAACGAAACCCTGTAGGGGCGACCGTCCTCGGTCGCCCGCCATTGGGGTAGACTGACATGAACAAATCCAAATCCAGGCATGAATCGGAATGTACCATGACCGAAATGGTACTGCCAAACGATGCCAACATCATCGGAAACCTGCTGGGCGGACGGCTGCTTCACTGGATAGACTTGGCCGGGGTGACCTGTGCCACTCGCCATGCCGAAAGCCTGGCGGCGACGGTGATGATAGACGCGGTGAGCTTCAAACGCCCGATCCGGGTCGGCAGTATCGTTGTCCTCAAATCCTACGTGACCTGGACGGGCAAAACCTCGATAGAAACGGCGATAGAGGTCTATGCGGAGAACCCGTATAAAGGCGAGAGAAGCTTCATCCAAAAGACATACGCCGTCTTCGTCACCTTAAATGAGCAGGGACAGAAAATACCCGTTGTTTCTTATGTACCCGTGACGGCTGAGGAACAGGCGGAGTTTGATGCCGGAATTGCCCGGCAAACACGGAGAACAGCCCCATGTCATTGCGGGCTTGATCGTCACCCCGCAAATCTTTAATGCGGGGTCCCCTAAAAGTAGCCGCTGCACACAGGGGATTCCGCATAAAAGCATTGCGGAATGACGATTAGATCACTGACCACTAGGAGAATCACATGCATTGCACTAAAACCATCACCGACGACCTCATCTGGGTTGGGGCAAACGACAGACGGCTGGCGATGTTCGAGGGCGTCTACTCCGTCCCGAACGGCGTCTCCTATAATGCCTATCTGCTGTTGGACGAGAAGGCCGTCCTTTTTGACACCGTGGACAAGGCCGTCCGCGTCCGTTTCATGGAAAATATCGAACACGCCCTGGACGGCCGCAAACTGGATTACCTCGTCGTCCAACACATGGAACCGGACCACTCGGCGGCAGTCTGTGAGATAGCCGAAAAACACCCCGACATGAAAATCGTCTGCAACGCAAAGACACTGGCCTTTATCCAGCAATTCCATAATCTGGACCTAAATGGCCGCGCCCATGTCGTAAAAGAAGGCGACACGCTGAGTACGGGAAAACACACATTACATTTCATCATGGCCCCAATGGTACATTGGCCGGAGGTCATGGTCACATTTGATGCGGCTAGCGGCATCCTCTTTTCTGCCGATGCCTTTGGCAGCTTCGGGGCATTAAACGGGGCCCTGTTCGCCGACGAGGTCAACTTCGCCAAGGACTACATGGACGAGGCCAGACGCTACTACACAAATATCGTCGGCAAATATGGCCCGCAGGTGAAAGCCCTCTTGGGTAAGGCCGCTGCATTGGACATCCGCATGATTGCCCCGCTCCATGGTTTTGTCTGGCGCGAGGGCCTGGATGAGATTATATCGAAATATGTGGCCTGGAGTGAGTATCAACCCGAAGAAAAAGGCGTGATGATCGCCTACGCTTCCGTATATGGCAATACCGAAAATGCGGCGGAAATTCTCTCGACCCTGCTCAGGGAAAAGGGGATAAAGACCGCTATGTATGATGTTTCCGTCATCCCGGCCTCGGAGATAGTGGCGGCGGCTTTTCGCCATAGCCACCTGGTTTTTGCCTCCACAACTTACAATGCCGGGATTTTCGTCTCCATGGATGCCCTGCTGCATGACCTGACTTCGCATAATATCCAGAAACGCACGCTGGCCTTCATTGAGAATGGCTCCTGGGCGGCGGCGAGCGGGAAGCTCATGCGCGAGAAGTTTGCGGCCTGCAAGGAGATGACGTTCATCGAGGAGACGGTCAGTATTAAATCCAGCTTGAAAGAGCCGCAATTACAAGAACTGGAAGCAATGGCAGCGGCAATAGCCACGAGTATGTAGAGGCGGCACCACCCGCCTAGTAAATGCGAACCCCCATAGGGGCGGATACCACCCGCCACCAAACGCGAACCCCCGTAGGGGCGGATGCCCACATCCGCCCGTTTACAACAACACCAAGAAAGGAGACAGAACCATGAAGTACGAATGTGTATGCGGATTCATTTACGACGAGGCCACAGGCGACCCCGACAACGGTATCGCCGCCGGCACAAAATGGGACGACCTGCCCGATGACTATGTGTGCCCGGTTTGCGGCGCGGGCAAGGATGGATTCACCCAAATGTGAGAAGAAGGCAACTAACCCCTGTAGGGGCGGATGCCCACATCCGCCCGTTTACAACAAAAGGAGACCACCTATGAACACTAAACAAAAATTTTGTATCTGTAAAATCTGCGGCAATATCATCGGCTTCGCCGTCAACAAAGGCGCACCGCTCACCTGCTGCGGCGAAAAAATGTCGGAACTGGTGCCAAACACCGTCGAGGCGGCCACCGAGAAGCATCTGCCTGCCGTGACCGTATCCGGCGACAGCATCGAAGTCAAGGTCGGCAGCGTTGCCCACCCGATGGGGGACGACCATTATATCATATTCGTCTATGTCGAGACCGAGCGCGGCGGCCAGCGTAAAAACCTGAACGTCGGCGAGACCCCGGAGCTGAAATTTACCCTGGCAAACGACAAAGCCCTGGCCGTCTACGCCTACTGTAACCTGCATGGGCTGTGGAAGACGGACGTGTAGGAGAGAAAAAAACCAAAAACAAGGGGCGCGGCGGTCGCGCCCCTTGTTTTGCGTCTTGTTTTGCGTCTACGGCAATATGCTTTCCCATGCTTGCAAAAAACAGCTATTTATGATAAATTTTGTCATAATGGTTGCAAACAGGATGCTCTCTTGCGCTAAATACGAAAGGTTAAACCATGACCACCATCTCCCTGTGCATGATAGTGAAAAACGAGGCGGAGATCCTGGAGCGTTGCTTGGATTCCATCGCAGACATGATGGACGAGCTGATAATTGTCGATACCGGCTCGGATGACAACACGAAACAGATAGCCGCCCGCTATACGGACAAGATTTACGATTTTTACTGGATAGACGATTTTGCCGCCGCGAGGAATTTTGCTTTCGCAAAAGCCACTTGCGACTACATCTACTCCGCCGATGCCGATGAGGTATTAGATGCCAAAAACCGTCGCCTCTTTGGCCAGCTGAAAGAGGACCTGGATGGCACGGTCGAAATTGTCCAGATGTATTACATGAATCAATTGGAGCATGGCTCAGTCTATAATTTTGACCGAGAGCTTAGGCCAAAGCTCTTTAAGCGCCAACGCGATTTTTTCTGGGTGGATCCCATCCATGAGACGGTACGCTTGATACCCGTCGTCCAAAATAGCGAGATCGAGATTATCCACCGTCCGGAGGCCAGCCACGCCGCCCGCGACTTGCGTATATTCGAAAAAACGATAAAGAACGGCAAGGCCCTGTCCACTCGCCTGCATGAGATGTATGCCCGCGAGTTGTTTATCGTTGGCCTGGATGAAGATTTTATCAAAGCCGCGCCCTACTTCGAGAAAGCGATGCAGGAAAATACGGACCTAGACCGCATCAAAGAAGCGGCTTGCGTGGTTGCCCGTGCGGCCCGTCTGGCTGCTGATGTGCCGAAATTTTTTAAGTTCGCCCTAAAAGACATTGGCAGCGAGGGTTGCAGTGAGATGTGCTGTGAACTGGGTGAGTATTATCGCGGGCAGGGCGATTTCTACGAGGCCATCGTTTGGTTCTACAATGCCGCTTTTGAGACGACCAGCATACTAAACATAAAAAGCAGCGGGGTCATTCCCCTTTTGGCCTTGGCGGATTGCTACGAGGCAGCCAGGCTGCCCCATGAAGCAGCCGAGTATAGAAAGTTGGCGGGAGAGTGGTCGGCTTAGAGAACGTCACCCCGCAAACTTGCGGAATGACGGTTATTCAGTAATCCCGGAGGTAACACCATGCCCTGGCACGCAAACGTCCGCACGGTCACACCATATGTCGCCGGCGAGCAGCCGCAGCAAAAGAACATCATCAAATTAAACACCAATGAATCACCCTATCCGCCGGGCCCGGCAGTCGCCGCCGCCCTGGCCACGCTGGATGTCGCTGCCCTGCGCCGCTATCCCGACCCGGATTGTGGCGTGCTGGCCCGCGCCCTCGCGGACTACCACGGCCTCTCTGCGGAACAAGTCTTTGTTGGTGTCGGCTCAGATGACGTCCTGGCACTGGCGTTTTTGACGTTCTTTAACAGCTCCAAACCCATCCTCTTCCCCGACATCAGCTATTCATTCTACGATGTCTGGGCGGGGCTTTATCGCATACCGTATCGGACACCCGCCCTGGATGGCCACTTTCGTATTGTAAAAGCCGATTACTTGTCGGCAAACGGCGGTATCATCTTTCCCAACCCAAACGCCCCGACAGGCATACTGGAGGACCTGGATTTGGTCGAGGACATTGTCCGGGCAAATAATGACAGCGTCGTGATAATAGACGAAGCCTACATAGACTTTGGCGGCGACAGTGCCCTGCCCTTGATCAAGAAATACGATAATCTCCTGGTAGTCCGCACTTTTTCCAAGTCGCGCTCCTTGGCGGGGCTGCGCATTGGCTATGCGATGGGACAGGCAGGCTTGATAAAACACCTAAAAGATGCCAAGTTCGCCACCAATTCCTACACGATGAACGCGCCTGCCCTCACCCTAGGCGTGGCCGCCGTGGAGGACGAAGCCTATTTTAAGGAAACGAGGGCAAAAATTATCCATACCCGGGAATGGTTTGCCCAGGAGCTAATCCGCCTTGGGTTTAGCTTTCCCGCGCCAATGGGCAACTTCATCTTTGCCATGCACGAAAAGACAGCCGCCGCGCACATTTTTGCCGCCTTGCGCGAAAGAGCCATATATGTGCGCTATTGGCAGCGTCCACGCATCGACAACTATCTGCGCATCAGCATCGGCACCGATGATGGAATGCGCATTTTAGCAGATAATCTGGCGGACATTTTAGAGAGCAAGGGATATTTTGGAGCGTAGCCCATGTATGACAGATTTGCCGTCGTATACGATCAGGTGATGAAAAACGTGCAATACGAAAAATGGGCGCGGCGTATTGAGCATTGGCTGGCGACCTATGGCAACGTCGTTCCCCTCTCGCCCCCGCCAAGCGGCACTGGCCCTAAAGTGGCAGAAAAAGAGCCATCGGCACAGTGTATCATCGTGGAACTGGGCTGCGGCACGGGCACGATGACGGAAATGCTGGCCGCGCGGGGCTTTGACATGATAGGCATAGACGCGGCGGAGGCGATGCTGGCCGTTGCGATGGATAAAAAACTAAGAAAAAACAGCCAGACCCTCTACCTATGCCAGGATATGAGGGAAATAGACCTCTATGGCACTGTTCAGGGTTTTGTCTGTATCTTCGATTCGCTAAACTATCTCCTGAGTGAGGCCGATCTGCTCAAGACGTTTCGGCGGATAAACACCTTCCTCCAACCCGGCGGACTGTTCATCTTCGACTTTAACACTATTGCGGAATATCAATCCATAGGCAATGCCACATATGCCGCGGACAAGGGCGATTTTGCCTATATTTGGGAAAATTTCTACTATGCGAACAGGAGTATAAAAGAAATAGAGCTGACATTATTTATCAAAGACGACAACGGGCACTTCTGGCGCCACTGTGAAACACACCTGCAAAGAGGTTATAATCTACCGCAAATAAAACGCCTGCTGGACGAGGCGGGGCTTTCATTTGTACATGCCGTCGACGACGTCACCGACGGCCCGCCGGGCAGCCTGAGCGGGCGGGTGGTCGTGGTGGCAAAGAGCGCATAATTTTTGTGTTGTATATCAATGCTTGCATCCATTTTCACAGCCCCTCCTTTAGCATGCGTGAAACATTTTTCTTTTCAAAACACCGCACCAGCACGGCAATAAACTTCACGCAAACATCACGCAAACTTCATATACATTTCACGTTTTAACCATGTACAGCACATTCAAAAGGGCATATACTGTACTTAGGATAAAATTAATTCGGAGGAAGAGCTTTGCGGAGCTTCATATACATTCTTTCTGTGACCATATTCATCATGTTGTCGGGAATGAATTATTTTTCCTATCGCTCTGAAATGTATGCCCAAATGCTGGATGCTGCCGCGGCTTTCCCATACCAGTTTGCGATCCCGGACGACATGTATAGCGAGGATCCGGCGCACATGCAGCATCTGAAACGGGCGGCATTGGACAACGGGGTAAACATTGTCCGCAGCGTTTCCCATTATGACGAAAACAAACAGGTGTCGTATCACACGGACTATGTCTTTTTGGCAACGGACACAAAACGATTTGAGGCCATGAGCCTGAAAAACGGACGCATCCTGACGCCGGAAGACATGGCGGACACGGCCGTTTTCATCTCCACGGAGAAAAGCGGCAGCGACAAGCAGGTGGGCACGATCGCAAGTTTTGGCGGGGATCTCCACTACAGCGCCCGCGTCTTGGATGATTTGGCGTCAAGCTACAAGTATGCCGGATATTACAAAGTGGAGGCGGATTCCCGGCAGCAGTTCGTGGATTTTGTTGACACATATATCCTGTATTTGCAAGCAGCCAATCCTGGTTTTCCCGACTATGCAAGTGACGACTATATTTCGGCCGGAAGTGGCATGGTGATGCGGGGGGGGGGCACTCGTTCCCCACTGGTATTTTGCGCTTGTTTTTTGCTGGGTCATCCTGTTTTTTTCTTTCCTGCACTACCTGGTTTCGCGGACCAAAACCATGTCCATCATGAAACTGAATGGCTTCACAAAAAATGAAATCTGCTTCCGGGTGATTGTCCGGTTGCTTACCACTGCGTTTTTGACAAGCTGTGTGCTGATTTCGTTCCTGATGCTCTTTATCCGCGACAACAACCTTCATTTTGTGGCAAGGGTTTTTGGCACAAACACGGCCGTGTGCCTGGTTCTGCTGGCGCTGTTTTCATGCATCTGCCGCAGCCATGCGCGGCATGCGGAAACGGTATGTTGCATCAAGGGCAAAAGACCAATCGCCCTCACGTCATGGCTGAACATCATCTGCAAAATCCTGGTGTCCGTCATCACAATTTCCGCCGTCACCCAGGTGCTGGCGAGTTTGCGGCAAATGGACACCCAGAAACAGATGCTGGCCAATTGGGGCGTCACGGCGGATTACGCCATACTGTACCCGTTTTTCATGGGCGATGACGCCGAGGGGCTGATGGGCGGCGACGACCCGGTCGACGTGCCGGCTTATGAATTGTATTTCTACCTGAACAGGCACATGCGGGCGCTGTACATTGTGTCCGAGGATTATAAACCCGTCGTCATGGAATGGAATGAAAACAATAACCTGCCTGGTAAAATACGGCTGAACCCCAATTACCTGGAAAAATTCCCGGTTTACGATGTCGACGGCCAACGCATCGCCATCACCGAGGACACGGAACATTCCGTGTATCTGGTGCCGGAGCATTACCGGGAAACGGAGGCCTGGCTGCACGGATACATGGCTGAAGTCCGGGAAAGGTTTCATGACAACCTGCATGTCGGGCATTACGGGGCCGAAGCCAGGGAAGGGAGCAAGGAGGTGGTGTTCATTTACACAAAAGAGGGGCAAAAAATATTTTCCTTCAACCCCCGCGTGTTTCCCGATGACGGCAATCTGATTCCGGATCCCATCATCCAGGTGGTGACGGAAGCAAACGCCCTGGTTCCCGACATATATTATGCGGCCTCGAACACGCCGACATTATTTATCGGGCTGCTGGAGAAAGACACGGCCCTGACCTATCAGGCCATATTGCCGAAGCTGGAGGAACATGGCCTGGACGATAACTGGCATTACATGGTGATGCCCGATGAAATTATCCTGGAGGAAATTGCCGATCTGCAAACGGGGGCAAAAATAGGCGTCATCTATGTCGCGGGCTTTGCGATGCTTTTGTCCATTTTTGCTTTCCAGGGCATTTACTTGCTCTTTCAAAGAAACAGATTGGAATTCTTCCTCAAAAAATCTTTCGGCCACACATTTTTGCAAAGACACGGCCAAATTTTCTTCGTGGCATTTTCCGTCGGTTTTACCGAGTGGCTCATCTGCATGACGGGTGCATTTTTGTTTCCGCATGCGCGTTATTTGCTTTTGCGACCGCAAATCGACTATCTCCACCAGGTTTTTGCCATTAAACTGGCCGTGGAATTCATTTTTGTTGCCGTGCTGGTGCGGTGTTTCGAAAAGAAAAATGTTTCACGCATGCTAAAGGAGGGGCTGTGAAAATGGATGTTTGTGAGGTGCGTAACATCAGTAAATCTTTTGGGGAAAAGCTGTTGTTTGACGATTTTTCACTTTCTGTCAAACGGGGGGACATGGTTTGCATTACCGGGCGCAGCGGCGCGGGCAAGTCCACGTTGCTCAATGTCATCGGCCTGCTCGAAAAGCCGGACCGGGGCACCGTCAATTTGTGCGGCATGGAAAACGTGGTGCCGGATTCGAAAAACGCGCAGATATTGCTGCGCAGGCACCTGGGCTTTCTTTTTCAGAACTTTGCCCTGATTGACGACAGGAGCGTCGGTTATAATCTTGACATTGCCCGGGTCAACGCCAGGTTTTCGAAGAATGGATGGGAAGAACAAAAGAGAAAGGTGCTGGATGAGTTGGAATTGGACATATCCTTGAAGGAAAAAGTGCACAATCTTTCCGGCGGGGAGCAACAGCGCGTTGCCCTTGCCAGAATCATGCTGAAAGGATGTGATCTGCTGCTCGCCGACGAACCCACCGGCTCGCTGGACGAGGCCAACAGGGACATTGTGCTGGATGTGCTTGGTCGACTGAACCAGGACGGCGCAAGCATTGTCCTGGTATCGCATGATGCCCATGTCATAAGTCGCTTTGCAACGATTGTTGACTTGGACAAGGCCTGCGGAATAAGCAGGAAAACAAGATGATATGCCCGAATACGTAAATTTAAGGTAAAATTCTGGTAAAATTTTGTTCTGCTACAGTCGAGTTTATTTGAGATTATTTGTTCTGCTAAAGTTGAGATTATAAAGTTCGAGATTATACTTGTCCGCATTTTCATTCCGTGTTATAATCCGTTTGTTGCAAATAATCACGCAGTTATTACTCCGGAACATAAATGCCAGGATTTATCATGCGGTATTTAGATTCCGGGGCAATAAAGTCGCCGCCCGGTGTCCGTTACATCATAAATGTGCATATCGCACATAAATGTGCGCGGATGGGCGAGGATGCGACTGCTGCGGCAGAAAAACCAAACGGAGGTATCTATGGCTGTAATATCCATGAAGCAATTACTGGAAGCTGGCGTCCATTTTGGACACCAGACCAGGAGATGGAACCCGAAGATGGCACCCTACATCTTCACAGAGCGCAATGGCATCCACATCATCGACTTGCAAAAAACGGTGGTGAAGGTGGACGAAGCCTACCGGGCGATTTTCGAAGTCGCCTCACAAGGCGGCACGATACTGTTTGTCGGAACGAAAAAACAGGCCCAAAACTCCATCAAAGAAGAGGCGAAGCGCTGCGGGATGTTCTATGTCTGCGAGCGCTGGCTGGGTGGCACCCTGACCAATTTCAAAACCATCCAAAGCCGCATCGAGCGCCTAAAGGCGATAGAAAAGATGGAGCTGGACGGGACCTTCGGTATTTTACCGAAGAAAGAAGTCATCGCCATCCGCAAGGAATACGAAAAATTAGAAAAAAACCTCGGCGGCCTGAAGGAAATGCGGCGCATACCGGATGCGATTTTTGTGGTGGACCCGAAAAAGGAGCATATCTGCGTGAAGGAAGCCCATGCCCTGGGCGTGACTTTGGTGGGCATAGGTGATACCAACTGCGATCCCGGGGAGCTGGATTTTATCATTCCCGGCAACGACGATGCCATCCGGGCCGTGAAACTGATCGTGGCCAAGATGGCCGACGCGGTAATCGAGGCCAACCAAGGCGCGGATGCCCTCACCGCAGACAGCGAAGATGCGGATGAAGGCGCGGGTGAAGCGGTAGCGGCAGATGCCGCTGACGAGGACAGTGCGGCAGCAGAAACAGCAGCCGAAGAAGCAGCAGAAACGCTGGCCCCGCCCAAAGACTTGGAAGAGATTGTGGCCGAGGCGGACGAGGCCGATGAGGCCGAGTTGGCATAGATTGCATCATCATGGAAAGGTACGGTTAATAATATGAACATTACAGCAGCAATGGTCAAGGATTTACGCGAACTGTCCGGTGCCGGCATGATGGACTGCAAGACGGCCCTGAATGAGTGCGACGGCAACATGGACGAGGCAATGGAGTATCTGCGCATGAAGGGCCAGGCCAAGGCAGAAAAACGGGCCGGGCGCATCGCCGCGGAGGGTCTTACTTTGGTGGCTCAAAGCTCAGACACGTGCGCCGCCGTTGTCGAAGTGAACTCCGAAACGGATTTTGTCGCCAAAAACGATGATTTCCGCAACTTTGTGGCCGATGTCGCCAAACGGGCGGCCGCTACGCAGGCGACAGATGTCGAGGCCTTTTTGGCCGACACATGGACGGCGGGCGAAACCGCCACCGTAAAAGACGTGCTGGTGGAAAAAATAGCCACCATCGGCGAAAACATCAACATCCGCCGCTTTGAAAAAATAGAGGCAAAGGCCGGCGTCGTCGCCGCCTATGTGCATGGCGGGGGTAAGATAGGTGTTATTTTAGAGGCCGGCTGCGATACGGCCAGCGCCCCGATAAGGGAGGCGTTAAATAACATTGCCATGCAGATAGCCGCCATGCGGCCGCTCCACGTGTCCACGGACGAAATTTCAGAGGAATACAAGGCGACGGAGAGTAAAATACTCTTGGCACAGGCAATGGAAGAAAATGCGGCACTGCCGGAAGAAAAGCAAAAAAAGCCGGAAATTATCGAAAAAATGCTGATAGGGCGTTTAAATAAGCAGTTAAAGGAAATATGTTTGCTGGAGCAAGTCTATGTAAAGGCCGAAGACGGCAAGCAAAGCGTGGGCCAGTATGTTGCCGCGGTGGAAAAAGAAACGGGCATCCGGCTGTCCATAGTGCGTTTTGTCCGCTACGAAACGGGCGAGGGCTTGGAGAAAAAATCAGAGGATTTTGCGGCGGAAGTGGCGAAACAGATAGGATAAGTCCATGCGCAAGAAAAAAAAGAAAACATTTTGGATTATCTGTGGCGCGGCCGCCCTCATCTTGATTTTATATTTCACCCTGCGTCCTGACGATGGCGTGCCGGATAATCTCGTCTCGACCGTCGATCTCACGGAGCTATTTACCACGGACATCGAATACACGATAAGCGGCACGGGCAAGGTGGAGAGCGAATTTTCGCACAAGCTCTATGCCACCCAGAACTATACAATAGAGCAGGTGTTAGTGGAAGTGGGCGACCAGGTCAGCGTCGGGCAAAAGTTGCTCGAGCTGGATACCAGCGTCCTGGAGGAGCAGATAGAGACCAAGGAGCTTAGCATGGACGTCACGGCCCGGAGCCAGGCCCTGCAGGTTAAGACAGCCGAGGACAGCTACCGCGCCGCAAGGGATGGCGTGAGGGACGGCATCAACGCCAGCTTGCTGGGTGCCGAGCAAGGCGTGCAAAACGCCTATGACAACTGGCAGCGCCAGCTGAAAACCTACAATGATTATTTGGCCGGCCTTAATAACGACACCAATGCCGCCTTGATTGCCCAAGACACGCAAAGCGCCAATGCCAAGACGGCCTTGGACCAGGCAAACGAGGACTACGCGGACGCCAAGAAAGCCCGGGACGAGGCGAAAAAGAAGAAAGATAACTACAAACCCAACCGGCCCAGCGCCGAGGCAGCACTGGCAGGATTAAATGATGCCATGATGAAAGAAGCCATGGCGCAGGAGGCATACAATGCCGCCTTGCTTGCGTATGAAACGGCGCAAAAAAATCCCGGGGACGTGGCAGCATTAGAAGCGGCAAGAACGGCCTATATCGCGGCAGAACAAGCGCTCCAAGCAGCAAAGGCGCAGACCGCGGCGGCCCAGGCGGCCTATACCCAGGCGCTCTCAGGCGCGGATCCCAGAAAAGCCGAGCTGGATGCCGACTATGAAATGAAAAAAGCCCAGGCCGAGGTAGCGGGGAAGGCACAGGAGCAAGCGCAGTCTGCATACGACGGTGCCGTCAGAAGCCAAAACGCCGCCCATGTGAGTGCCAACACCGCCCTGGAGGATTACAAAAAAGCGGTCGACAGCGCCTACACTGCCTATGAAATGGCGTTAAAATCGCAAACGTCCACGGAGATTTCCGTGGATAACAGCTTGCAACAGAGCCGCAACAGCCTAAGCAGCGCCCAAATTGCGGCGGACACGGGGCTTTCGGACTTGGAATATGAGCGGATGCTAAAAAACCTGGCCGATGCGACGGTCCTGGCCGATGAGGCGGGCACGGTCACGGCGGTCTTCGCGGCAGTGGGCAATGTCGCCAGCGGTATACTGTTTGTGATCGAGGACACGCAGGAGCTGCTGATTGAGACAATGATTTCTGAATATGATGTGGGTACCATTAAACCCGGCATGGAGGTGCATATCCGTGCCGAGGCGGCCAAAGATGCCGTGTACCGGGGCCGGGTATTGTCCGTGGCCCCCACGTCCAACAAAAACGCCATGGGCGATACCGACCAAATGGGCGATACCGTCTTTGCGACCAAGATAAGTGTGGAGTCCATGGACACGGATTTGCGCATCGGCATGAGCGTCCGCCTGGAGTATATTATCGAGAGCGAAGAGTCCATTTTGGCGGTACCGCATGATACCATCTATATAAACGATGCCGGGGAAGACTGTATCATGGTCTTGGATGTGCCACCCGGCGGCAGCGCCCTGATGGCCGAAGGTGAAAGCTATGTCTTACGTGAGATACCGGTAGTCTGCGGCCTGGAAAACGACCTGCTCGTCACCATCAGCGGCCAGGGCGTGACAGACGGCATCGTGGTCGTCAACACCGTGTCCAATTATCGTTATCTGGTGGGCAGGGAGGTTGTCCTGACCGACCAGATATTAAGCGGCGCGAATGATTTGCTACCGCCAATGATGATGTGGTGAGGATAAGCCATGGATGACACCATCATAAACATGTCCGGCATTGTCAAACGCTTTTTCATTGGCCAGCCGAACGAACTGGAGATATTGCACGGGATAGACTTGACGGTGAAACGGGGGGAGTTTATCTCTGTCATCGGTTCCTCCGGTTCCGGCAAGTCTACCTTGATGAATTTGATTGGGGCCTTGGACCGCGCCACCCTGGGTAGCTATATCTTGGAAGATACCGTGATAGAAGAGGCCAAGGATATAGAACTTTCGTATATTCGCAACCAAAAAATCGGCTTTGTTTTTCAAAACTTCAACCTTGTTTCCCGCACCAACGCCATAAAAAATGTCGAGCTGCCGATGATGTACGGCGGCATGGGTGTCCGGGAGCGCCATGCGCGGGCCCGGGTATTGATGGAGATGGTGGGTATGGACGACCGCCGCCATCATCAGCCCAATGAGCTCTCCGGCGGCCAAAAGCAGCGGGTGGCAATAGCGCGCTCCATGGCCAATGACCCGGCCATCATCCTGGCCGACGAGCCGACCGGCGCCCTGGACACGGCAACGGGGCGGATGGTAATGGACATTTTCCATACCCTCCATAAAGAACAGGGCAAAACAATAATTTTGATTACCCATAACAGGGAACTGGCCGAGGAGACGGACAGGATATTGACGATGAGCGACGGGGTGTTTGTATGAGTCTGTATGAAAACATCCGCATGGCCTGGGAGGGCTTAAAGGCCAATAAGATGCGGGCACTGCTGACCATGCTGGGCATCATCATCGGCATATCCTCGGTCATTGGCATCCTGACGATAGGCTCGGGCCTAAACTCCTCGATGGTAGGGGTGATGGGGGCGTTGGGAGTCCGTAATATCAGTGTCACGCTGCAGCGGCGGGATTCGGAGATCACCGGCAGCCGCCGCTCTAACATGACCGAAGATGACATGATCAACGATGAAATGATAGCGGCCCTCCTCGCCCGCTATCCCGACGCAATAGACGGCATCGCCCTTGAGCAATACGTGGGCATCGGTCAGGCCCGGCATGCCAGAAACTATGCCAATGTCAGTATCACCGGCATAAACGACGACTATTTGGACACAAACGACATGGATATTATCCGCGGCCGCAACTTTCAAGACCGTGACATGGAACGCGGGCGCAGTGTGGCCATCGTCTCTGATAAGCTGGTTAATAATATGTACGACGGCGACTTAAATGCTGCCATCGGCCAGGAAGTGGTCGTCTATGCCGCCGCCGAAATATATTCTTTCATCATCATCGGTGTATATGAATACGAGATGACAGTATTCAACTTCTCAATGGCGGCAGACAAAGATATTAGCACGTCCCTGTTTATCCCCGTCACCACGGCCAAAAGACTGACCAATGCCGCGGACGGCTATACATCCCTGACTGTGTCGGCCAAAAGCAACGTGGACAGCATCGCCTTTGCCCAGCAAATCGCCAATTTCCTGAACCGTTATTATGTCAACAACGATCTCTTTGAAATACAGACAATGGCAATGGAGAGTATGCTGGAGCAGTTAAATACAATGCTGGCCACCATGAGTCTTGCCCTGTCCGTCATCGCCGGGATTTCGCTTTTGGTCGGCGGCATCGGGGTGATGAATATCATGCTGGTTTCAGTGACGGAGCGAACCAGGGAGATAGGCACAAGAAAGGCCCTGGGCGCCACCAACGGCAACATCCGTGTCCAGTTTGTCACCGAAAGCATGATTGTCTGTCTGATTGGGGGGATTATCGGTATCACCATGGGCGGGGCCCTGGGTTATATCGGTACCTCCTTGTTTGATGTCGCCACCTTCCCTACCATAGGCAATATCACCATCGCCGTTGGCTTTTCCCTGGGTATTGGCCTGTTTTTTGGCTATTACCCGGCCAATAAAGCGGCCAAGTTGGATCCGATAGAGGCACTAAGATACGAATGAAACATATTTTCCTCTTTTTTCTTCCCGGCGGATATGTTACAATGGCTATACTGAAAATTTGGACTTATGGGTTATGGCTTGGAGAAAAGGGCGGATGTCTGATACAGCTTTTGCGGCGGCCGGACGCAGAAAAAGGATAAATATATTAAAGAAGCTGATAGTCATCTTTATGCTGGTCATCATCCTTATCCCCACGGCCTTTTCCATTTATCTGGTAAATGAGCTGGGCGGGGTCAGGGAGCAGCTGCTTTTGCTTTCAGGGCGTTTGCTGGCGGTGGAGGAAGCCGTATATGCGCCGCTGGATGCCGCGCATGATGACAGGGAGCGGATAGACGGCTCCATCTTTTACACGGCCACGCCCTATCTGTCGGAAAAGGAGCAAACGCAGATAAGGGAGCAGACTAAAGAGGCCCCGGCAAAGAAGCGTTTCTACCTGACATTTGACGATGGACCCAGCCGCAATACCGAACGCATACTGGACATCCTGGCAGACTATGACGTGAAAGCGACGTTTTTCGTCGTGGGGAAGACCGATGCCGCCGCGGCGGCAACCTATAGACGCATTGTCGCCGAGGGCCATACCTTGGGCCTGCACTCATACAGCCATCGCTACCACGAGATATACCGCTCGCTAGAGGCGTTTAGCGCCGATTTGGGCCGCCTGCAGGAGCTATTATATGAAGAGACTGGTGTCTGGAGCCGCTACTATCGTTTTCCCGGCGGTTCATCCACGACCACGGGCCGCTCTGACATGCAGGAATTTATCAATTATCTTACGGAAAATGACATATACTACTATGACTGGAATATCGCCTCGGGTGACGCGGCCAGCGGGGGGATAAGCACGCAGAGGATTATAAACAACTGCCTTTCGGGGATAAACACCCAGGACGGCGGCATCATCCTCATGCACGACACCGCCGATAAAAACACTACGGTGGCCGCCCTGCCGGCAATAATCGAGGGGATATTGGCAGATGAGGATAATTTGCTTTTACCGATAGATGATGATACGCCGCTATTGCAGCATATAAAGGCGGGAAGCGACATTCCCGATTGAATGTTTAGTTGTCGGAGCAATAAGAAGGGAGGATGAAGGATGGGTTTTTTCACGGATTTGAAAGAGGATTTGTCACAGGCTGCCAGCGAGCTGACGACGGCGGACGCTTTGGTGCCGAAGGAGCTTTTATTGGCAGGCGACGAAGAGGCGGGGGGGGACATGGATTTATCCGCTGCCCTGGATAGCGTTTTGGAAACGCTGGATGCGGAAGCCCCGCCAGCAACAGACACGGCGGCACTGGGCGCAGCGTTTGACATGGACACGGCAGAGCCGGAAGGAGCAGAAGAAGCGGATTACCCGGCTTCTGATGAGCCGGGCGATGATTTTACAGCGGAAGAAAACAACATAAGCGAGGGAGAAGAAAGTATGAAAGAAGAAAGCATGAAAGATGAAAGTGTGAAAGATGATGCAATCTATGTGGCCACGGCAGAAGCGGAAATGATGAAAACAGACATGGCGGGCAAGCGCGTGTCGGATGAAACGGCGGTGATCACGGCCGGCATGAGTATTGCGGGCGACATATCCTCGGAGGGTTCCCTGGAGCTGGAGGGCAGTGTCAACGGCAACATTGATATTCTCGGCAAGCTCAATATCACCGGCGCTGTCAACGGCGACTCCAAGGCGGCGGAAATATTTGCCGACAACGCCAAAATCACCGGCGAGGTAAGAAGCTTGGGCAGCGTGAAAATCGGCCAAAGCACGATCATCATCGGCAACATCTTTGCCAACAGTGCCGTTATCGCCGGAGCCGTGAAAGGCGACATAGACGTTATGGGTCCTGTCATCCTGGACACCTCGGCCATCGTGATGGGTAACATAAAATCCAAGTCGGTGCAGATAAACAACGGTGCCGTGATTGAGGGCATGTGTTCGCAAAGCTACGCCGAAGTTAACCCGACTTCTTTCTTCGATGAAATAAAGAAAGGCAAGAAAGGCTAGGCATGAGAATTATCCTTAAATTGTCCGGAGAGGCCCTGGCGGGCGAGAAAAAAACCGGCTTTTGCGAGAAAACGGTACGGAACGTCGCCGCCCAGGTGAAGGATTTGGTGGCCGATGGCGCCGAAATAGGCATTGTCATTGGCGGCGGTAATTTTTGGCGCGGGCGCAGCAGTGAGAACATAGACCGCACCAAGGCCGACCAGATAGGGATGCTGGCCACGGTGATGAACTGCATCTATGTTTCAGAGATTTTTAGAAGCAGCGGCATGGACACCAGCATCCTCACCCCCTTTGAATGTGGCTCATTCACGCAGGTGTTTTCCAAAGACCGCGCCCTCAAGCATTTTGGCAAGGGCATGGTGGTATTTTTCGCCGGCGGTACCGGGCATCCCTTTTTCTCCACGGACACGGGCGTGGTCCTGCGGGCGGCAGAGGTGGATGCCGACATGATTTTACTGGCCAAGGCGGTCGATGGTGTCTACGATGACGACCCCAGCCGTAACCCGGCGGCCAAAAAGTATGATAGCATCTCCATAGATGAGATCATCGAAAAAAACCTGATGGTGGTGGATCTGACGGCCTCCATCCTGGTCAAGGAAAACAAGCTCCCGATGCGGGTGTTTGGCTTGCTGGACGACAGCAGCATCAAAGATGCGCTCAGCGAGCGTTTTTCCGGCACGGTAGTTTCGTGAAGCTAAAGCTTCACGTGGAAGAATGCCCCAAACCGGCATTCTTCCGGAATATCGGCATTGCGCCCCCCACACGTCATTCCGCAAATCATGTAAAACGCTGCGCGTTTTCTGCGGAATCCCCTGATAAGGAGGAAGATTACATGGAAGAAAGACTAAGGCAATACGAAGAAAAAATGAATAAGGCCATTGAGTATCTGAACAATGAGTTTGGCGCCATACGTGCCGGACGGGCCAATCCGCGCATATTGGATAAAATCCGCGTCGATTATTATGGCACTCCCACACCGATAGCGCAGGTAGGCAATGTCACCATCCCCGAGGCGCGCCAGATACTCATCGCCCCCTGGGAAAAGAACCTGTTAAAGGACATCGAAAAGGCGATACTGGCCTCGGACATCGGCATAAACCCCACAAACGACGGCAATACCATCCGCCTGGTCTTTCCCGAACTGACACAGGAGCGCCGCCGCGATTTGGTAAAAGAGATAAAGAAAAAAGGCGAGGATTCCAAAGTGGCCATCCGCAATATCCGCCGCGAGGGGATGGAGGCATTCAAGAAACTGGCCAAAAGCGATGTTTCCGAAGACGAGATCAGAATCTTGGAGGACATGATCCAAAAACTCACCGACAAATTCGTCAAGGAAATAGACAAGATAGTGGATGATAAGTCGAAAGAAGTGATGACGGTTTAGGGCATATATACCATGAGGCGCCCCGAGGGGGCGTCTTTTTTCGCCCTTTATTGCAAAATATCTGCCGTACTGCTATAATATTCGTATGGACAGCAACTTGAAAATGCCACACCATGTGGCCATCATCCTGGACGGCAACGGGCGCTGGGCCAAGAGCCGGAACAGGCCCAGAAGCTATGGCCATGCGCAGGGCGCGAAAACACTGGAAGTCATCTGCGAGGAAGCTTACAAGATGGGCATTAACTATCTGACCGTCTATGCTTTTTCGACCGAAAATTGGAAACGGCCGCCCGAAGAAGTGGAAGCACTGATGCGTCTTTTGAGAAACTACATGAAAACCTGCTTAAAAACGGCGGCGAAAAACCGTATGTGTGTCCGCATTATCGGGGATAAAAGTAGGTTGGATGCCGACATTCAGGCGCGTATTGACGAGTTGGAGGCGGCCACGAAGGCAAACGACGGCCTGCATTTTCAAATTGCCCTAAACTATGGCGGCCGCGACGAGATTGTCCGCGCCGCAAAACGTCTGGCCGGCGACGCGGCGGCGGGAAAGTTAACACCGGAAAATATCGACGAAGCCCTGTTCGCCGACTATCTGGACACAAAGGGTTTGCCGGAGCCGGATTTACTGATACGCACCTGCGGCGAGCAGCGGCTGTCCAACTTTTTACTGTGGCAGCTGGCATATGCGGAGCTATATTTTTGCGATGTACCCTGGCCGGATTTTTCCAAGGATGAACTGATAAAGGCGGTCGCGGCCTATAATGAAAGAGAGCGGCGCTACGGATTGGTGAGATGAAAAATTTTTTAATCAGGCTTATAAGCAGTGTCAGCTTGGTGCTGATAACCTTGGTAGCGCTGTGGTTTGGTGGGGTTGCGCTCATACTTTTATCGTTTTTGGTTGCGCTCAAAGCATATCGCGAACTGCTGGGTGCACTGAGCTTAAGTAAGGGCGGCCTGAAATTTAGCAGCCTGGAAGCGGTCGGCCTACTCAGCATCACGGCCTATTACCTGATCATGTTCCTCGCGGACGCGCCCGCATATCTGTTTTATCTGCTGTGCGCCGCCCTCATCATTCACATGGCCGTCTATGTCCTCACGTACCCCAAATACCACATCCAACAGATTATCGAGGCGTTTTTTTGTCTGTTATACGGGCCCGTCATGCTCTCCTTCGTATATCTGACACGGAGCATGAGCGCCGGTTTTTACATCGTCATCCTAATTTTGATCAGTGCCTGGGTTTGCGATACCGGCTCATACTGCGTGGGGATGCTCCTGGGGAAACGCCGTCTGGCGCCGGTGCTAAGCCCGAAAAAGACCGTGGCGGGCTCGGTGGGCGGTGTGCTTACGGCGGTGCTGGTGGGGGCCCTATATGGAATAATTTTACCCGGCCTGGCCTTGGATATAAATAATGATAGTCTGCTAAGGCAGCCCGCCTATGTTTTTGCCATTATCTGCGGTGTGGGGGCGATTATCGCCCAAATCGGGGATTTGGCGGCCTCGGCCATCAAAAGAAACGTTGGCATCAAGGACTTTGGCGCCCTCATACCCGGACACGGCGGCATCATGGACCGCTTCGACAGCATCATCTTCACCGCCCCGGCCATATACTTGCTGGCACTGGCGTTTGCGGGATAGGTACATCACATGAAAAACATATGCATCCTCGGCTCGACCGGTTCCATCGGCACACAAGCCCTGGAGATAGTGGAAAATAATCCGGATAAGCTGACGGTAGTGGGCTTAAGCGCCGACAAAAACGTCGATTTAATGGCGGCGCAAATCCGCAAATTTCGCCCTGCCCACGTGGCTATGGCGGACGCAGCCGCCGCCCGCGCATTAAAGATTTTAGTCGCCGATGTGCCGGTGCGCATATATGCCGGCATGGAAGGGCTGGAGGAACTGGCCACATTGGCCGAAACAGACATGCTGTTATCGGCCATCGTCGGCATGGTAGGGATAAGGCCGATAGTGGCCGCCATAGAGGCCAAAACAGACATTGCCCTGGCCAATAAGGAAAGCCTGGTCTGCGCCGGACACATCATCATGGCGTTGGCCCAAAAAAACGGCGTGAACATCATCCCCGTGGATTCGGAACACTCCGCCATCTTCCAAGCCCTAAGAGGGGAGAGGACAACGGATGTGGAGCGCATCATCCTGACCGCCTCGGGCGGGCCGTTCAGGGGGATGGATAGGGAGGCGCTGAACGATGTCCGCGCCGCCGATGCCCTAAAGCACCCGAACTGGTCCATGGGCCCCAAAATCACCATAGATTCCGCCACGATGATAAACAAGGGCCTGGAGGTCATCGAAGCCCACCACTTGTTTGGTCTGCCGCCGGAAAAAATCCGTGTTGTCGTCCATCCCCAGAGCATAGTCCATTCGATGGTCGAATATGTGGACGGCGCGCACATCGCCCAGCTGGGCTTGCCGGACATGAAACTGCCCATCCAATATGCCCTCTTTTATCCGGACAGACGGGCACTGCCGGGCGAAAAGCTTGATTTCACCAAGGCGCTGTCACTGAAGTTTGAGCCGCCGGATTTAGACAGTTTCAAAGGATTGGCGCTGGCCTATGAGGCATTGGCGACAGGCCATAGCATGCCCTGTGTATATAACGCCGCCAATGAAAGGGCCGTGGGGGCGTTCCTGGCGGGTAAGATTGGCTTTTTACAAATATATGAACAGATAGCGGAGGCGATGCATAAGCATCAGCTCATCAAAAACCCCACGCTGGACGATATTTTACACATAAATATATAGTGTGGTGGAGGATTTTAGGGAGAGGTTTATATGGCGACAGCAATATCATTCATCCTCATATTTGGCCTGATCGTGCTGGCCCATGAATTCGGACACTTCTTGCTGGGGCGCAAAAACGGCATCACTGTCAATGAGTTTTTCATTGGCATGGGACCGACCTTGTTTTCCTTTACCAAAGGCGGCACCAAGTTTTCCCTGAAATTGTTGCCCATAGGCGGGGCCTGCCTCTTTGAAGGCGAGACGGGTAATATCGAAAGCAAGGATAAAGAAGCAGACCAGGCAGAAGAAGAAACAGGGACGGACGTGGAAGCAATAAAGCCGGAGCCGGCCGAAGGCTCTTTTCTCACAGCCTCCGTGACCGCCCGTTTTTCCACCATTTTGGCCGGCCCCTTTTTCAACTTTATCTTTGCCTATCTCATGGGCATTATTATTGTTGCCAATACCGGCATAGACTTGCCGGTCATAGACAGCGTGGTACCCGGAAGCCAAGCGGAAGCGGCGGGGCTTATGCCGGGTGATGTGATAAAACGCATAAACAATGAAAAGATAGACTTATACCGCCAAATTTTCTTTATATCCTACGTGAACCAGGGCGAGCCGCTAAACATAACATACGAACGGGACGGTGAGCAAAATGTGGCCTTGGTGGTTCCGGCCTATGACGAGGCGGAAGGACGCCATATGATAGGCATAAGCTCCAGTGGAGAATATGTAAAAAGAGGGGCGTTGGGGGCATTCAGGGATGCTTACCATGAAATCAAGTTTGGGACGAGTTCTGTCATAAAGAGTCTTAAGATGTTGATTGGCGGGCAGCTTAGCCGCGATGACGTGGCCGGACCGGTGGGGATGGCGGTAATTGTGGGCGATACCTATAACTCGGCCAGGCCACATGGGATGAAGGTGGTGATGCTCTCGATGTTAAATATTGCCATGCTCTTGTCGGTGAACTTAGGCATAATCAATTTGCTGCCGTTGCCGGCCCTGGATGGCGGACGTCTGCTCTTCATAACCCTGGAAATGCTGCGCGGAAAGCCCGTGCCCCCGGAAAAAGAGGGCTTGGTGCACTTGGTGGGGATGATAGCCCTGATGGTGCTGATGGTACTGCTGCTATTTAATGATATTTCCCGCTTGATAACGTAGGGCAAGCTCTGAAAACTCCTGTGTAGAATATTGCCCGGGCAAACGCAATGGGATTATACAGTATTCACAAAGTTTATTTTTATGCGTTGCAGCACTTGAAAAGGGAAAATATTTGGCTTATAATGCTTGTAAGTGTTTGGGTTTTACTCCATATATTCTGTTAGCGTCATATGTATCTTAAAGTCATTATCCTTATTATCCTGTATTTGGAGTATTAGCAGATGAAAATATTGTCTGGTCTATTATGGCAAACGGCCGTGCCCGATGCTGATAATATGCACTCGCTCTTTATTAAACAATTTGATTCCAGAAAAGGCCCCCTGTTTATGGCTCTGATATGCGCTGCGACAGTGGAAGATAAGCGCCCGGGTGCTGCCTGTTCGGACCAGGCGGCATATGCCACGTTTATCGGCGGCTATTTCTGCGAGGAGATGCAGGCGTGGTTTGAAGAGAGCTACCTGGGCATCATCCTGGGGAAAAAGCCCTTTGCCAGAATAAAAAGAGAACTGCTAAAGACGCAGCGGCGCATATGTGAGGAGCTGGAGCTAAAGGCCGCAAAAGATCAGCAGAAGATAAGGCTGTCATTTGCCTTGTTAATCAGCTTCCGCAGGGATTTTATCATTATGCAGCAAGGCGCAGTAAAGCTATATATGTTAAAGCGCCGCATGAAGGACATGGGCGTGGACGGGCAGCTAAAGAGCGGCAAGGGGCGTCTTAGGCCCGGTTTGGGGATACTGCTGGGCAGCGAAAGCTTCACAAGCGGGATTAGTGAGCAGCAGCTGATGGGGGCGCTCAGGGCGAAGGACTTGAGGGATGAACAGCTGATCAATAAGCGCCTGTCACATATCGCGGAATATGCTGCCACTGCCACAAAAAGACAGGCGGCAAAGCAGGGCAGTGCGCAGACAGACAGGGCGGCCATATATATATCAACTCTGTGGGGGAGTTCCCCACAGAGTTGAGCCTCCGGCGGATGCAATCCTACGCTTCGCGTAGGTGGGTAGCGGATGTGAAGATGTCAGCTTTGCTGACCCGCTACCCGCGCCGGGAATGCCTGGCGGCATTCCCGATTGAATAAAACGTTGACAGCAAGCAACAGTCATGGGCGGCTAAGGCACAAGCATCGTAGGTTTTGGGAAAGGCATTTTACTGGCATGACAGAAAAAATCCTCATAGGCAGATACGAAATCATCAAGGAACTGGGCCAAGGCGGGGCCGGGCAGGTATATTTAGCCCATGACAGGCATCTAAAAAAAGCGGTGGCCCTAAAGCGGATTACGCGAAGCAAAAGCGCCAGCGTGGGCGGTTTGTGGCATGAGGCTAATGTCCTTAAGCAGATGGAGGATCCGGCCCTGCCCGTCGTGTATGATTTTTTCACCAACGCGGACGGCGACTACATGGTGATGGAGTATGTGCAGGGGGTCACGCTGGCGGACTATGTCAGCGAAAACGGGCCGATGACAGTGAGCGCGGCGATATTGCTTATACATAAGCTGGCTTCGGCGATAGAATACCTACATTCTTTTGCCAGCCCCGTCATCCACGGCGACCTAAAACCCGCCAACATCATGCTCCGGGGCGACGGCCAGATAAAACTCTTGGATTTTGGCACATCCTTCATGCAATACGGGGCCAGGCTCCGTCATATATGCTCGGGCAGCAGGCATTTTTCGGCCCCGGAGATGTTTACTAAAAATGCCGAGGCCGGAAAGGCCAGCGACATCTACAGCCTGGGGGCGATACTATATTATCTGCTGAGTGGGCGCGTCGCCCAGCCCACGGCCCGTGGCCGTTGCCATTATATAATGGGCGAGGCGAACGCGGATGTAAAAAGGCTGATTAGCCGCTGCCTGTGCCGCGATGCCAGCAAACGTTATCAGAATGTGTGGCAGCTAAAAGATGAACTGCAAAGTATCGGCCGCATGGGACGGCGCCAGCGGGCCTTCAATATGATTAAACGCATACTGCGTTCCATAATACTGCTTTCGTTGATATTTGCGGGCGCGGTGTTAATCTGGGGGGAGCAGATTGGGGAAGCGGCACCGCTTATCATCCATGCTGACGGCGTTTGGCGATGGAACGGCAGTTTCCAAACGACATTTACCCACGCCGCCGGCGCCTGCCTGATTTTTGCGGGCATATATTTTATCTTGCTGGCGTCGGGTCCCAAAAGCTACGACATCAAGGTGGTCAAGGACGTTTATCTGAGCTCGAAGAAAACGGCGGGCCTGTTTTCGCTTTTGTTTGTCGGGCTGTTCATGTTGGGGACGGCTTTTTTTGTGCAGGAAAAGATAAGCGCGAGCACCGGGGTATATGCGGCATATGAGGCGCAAAAACAGACACCCGCCACGGCGACGGATTTACCGCTCATCATCCGCGAGCAGACAGGGCACAAGCTCCTGATCAAAGACGGTGCCATCTACCGCCCGCAACGGGATTTTTTGATCGAGCTGCCATTATTTTCCCTGCCCAAAGACACGGAAATGACCCTCAGCGTTTCGCTCACGAACGATGAGGGCCTCTATCAAAGCCGGGATATTTTAGTATACATCGCAGAACAAGACTGATAGCACCTAGGCCAGCAACGTTTCGGCCGCCGCCATGTTGTCCATTATCTTAACCCCAAAGGGGCAGCGCTCCTCGCAACTGCCACAGGCGATACATTCGCCGCCCCTATGGGCCAGGTTTTGGTAGTGTGAAACTATCGACGGCGGGATGTGTCCAGTATCCAGCCGGGCGATGTCCAGGTATTTATTGACGGCGGCTATGTCTATCATGGCCGGGCAGGGCTGGCAATGGCTGCAATAGACGCAGGAGCCCGCAAAGTCATTCCGCATACCGGAGATTATTTCCGTATAGTCTTTTTCGGCATCCGTGGCAGTCAGATAGGAGAGTACCCCCGCCACTTCCGCGGCCGTTTGGCAGCCGGGTAACACAGTAGCGACCGCCGGGCGCGAGAGGGCGTAGTGGAGGCACTGAGTCGTTGAAAGCGCCGTTTTATAGGGTGTATGCTCGGCGGACAAAAGTTTGCCGGCCCCAAAGGACTTCATCACGGTGATGCCGATTTGCTTTTGGGTGCAGAGCTTATACAGTTTTGCCCGCTGCGGGTCTATGCCACAAAAGAGCTCGGCGCCAAAGCCGGAGTCAAAATGGTCGAAGACATATTGCTCCGATGGCAGCATATCAAAGGCGGGATTGATGGAAAACATCATCATTTCCGGCAGGCCGGTTTCGATGGCCTTCATGGCTATTTGCGGATTATGCGAGCTAAAGCCGATATGATGTATGTCGCCGTTTTTTTTGAGGCGTTCGGCATAGCTGGCAAACTCGGTTTCAAAGACGTTTTTATAGTCGTCCTCGGAATCGATGAAGAACAGCATCCCGAAGTCTATATAGCCAAACAGCCGCAACAGTTCCTCGAAATATTTCTGGACCGTGGGCATGTCGCGGCTGATGTCGTATTGCTGGTTTATGTCGGTGGCCCCGATATGGCCCTGGATGTATATTTGCTCCCGTCTGCCTCCCAGGGCTTTTTGGATGTTTTCCCGTACCTCTTTACCGGGCATGAAGGCATCAAAGATATTGACCCCGCCCGTCAAAGCGGCGTCCATGGTTTCTTTGACTTGCTCATAGGGCTTAAAATCCACATGCTCCAAGCCCAGGCCGATGATGCTGAGTTTCTTGCCGGTGTTACCTAATTCGCGATATAGCATGGTGTTTCCTCCGTGGGTGTGTTATTGTATTGTATTCCGTGCGGTAAAAATATTAATTCCGCCGCCACTACTCCGTGCGGTGGAAATATCAATTCCTCCGCCGGGCGCTCTCGCTCTGTGAGAACGTAGCGGTACTAAGGTCCCTGCACCAAAGGGCGGTGCAGCGACCAAGTACCGACGTTCTCAAGGCCGGCTCTGGAATTATATTTCCGCCGCACTCATTCAGTTTTCAATAATTCATCCGTCACTTTGACCGGCGGCGGAATTGATATTTCCGCTACTCGCACTCAACATAGTTCGCTCATCCCTCACCCAGCAGCCGCTGCGCTGCCAATACCAAGAACATGAAATGCGTGGAGCCGCCACCCATCACATATTCGGTCTGCTGCCATAGATAGGGAAATTCCAACAGCTCGGGAAAGTCCGGGCGGATAAGGGCCGTGCCCGAGACCACCCCGCCGGGGATGTAGGAATAGTCGGCGCGGTTTGCACCATATGCGACAGTCGCCGATTTTGTGCCGATGCCGGAGGCAAAGGAGGCGTTGTTTGAGCCGGGGTGACAGCCCAGGATGAAGTTTAGGGCGTTGAATACGAGGTCGGCGGCGAACACATCCGGCCAGGCGGCATGGAGATAATAGTGCTGGAAGCCCATTCTTTGTATGCCCCAGCCCGCACCCCAGATAAAGGGCCGGTAGGGAATCCCGTAGGGCGTTTCCCCACTGCGCTCGTCCAGATTTTGCCTAAACGCCGGCAAGGCCTGGCGGATGGCAGCGGAAAAACCCGGAGCAGACAGGGCCTGTTCCACCCGCCCGATAATCCAGGCCACTTCCTCTATTTGCGCGACGATAAAGTCTTGCTCATTTAGCAAATAATTCCTGTATTCATCATCCCCGGTCGCCAGGTATAACTCGGCGGCGGCATGAATTTTGGCGTTTTTTTCTGTGTCGTGTGCTTTTGTTTCGTCAAAATGCGTGACGGCATATATCTCTTTGGCCGCAGTCAGGGCCTTGGCGGCAAGGGCATCATTAAAACCGACGAGGGCGCGTGAGATGGCGGCCAAACGGGCGCTGCTTTGCAGCTCGCGCCAGGGATTATCCTCGGTAAAGACCAGGCGGTCATCCGCGTCCCCTTTTATGGCATTGGTCATCACCGCCGCGTCGCCCAGGAGGACATACTGCCGCAAATCGCCCTCAATAATGCCGCGATAGAGCCGCCCCAGGGACTCATAGGCCGAAACAACGGATAAGGCGCCATGCTCTATCTGTTGCAAAATATCATTTTTGCCATCGGGCTGGTGGATTTCCACCAGGCGCTTGTCTTGGTCTATGGTGGTGGCATCATATGCGGTGCCAAAGGTCTCGTAGGTCATCGCCAGGATGTAGGCTTCGCCCAGCTGCGACTCTATCCGCAGGTCGAAGTCGCCGGCATCGTGCCAGCCGCCGACATTAAGCCCCGGGACACTGTCGCCCGGCGCAAAACGGGTCAGGGTGGAAGGCCCTTGCACATAGCCGTCGAAGTGGTTTAGGTTGGTCGGGGCCATTTTGGCGTCGTCTTGATGGCACAGGCCGTGCCAGATACGGTACTTTTCCCGCACCAGCATATGACACATCTGCACCGGCAGAAAATATTCGATAACCGGCTGCCATACGCCCCGCTCGTAGACATCGGGGGCGATACGGAAGATGTCGGATTTGGCCGTGGCGTATGCTATTTGGTATAGGCCCTCCTCACGTAGCGCAGAAAAGTCCAAGCGCAGATATTTATAACGCAAAAATGTACCCCAGTCCGTGGCATCTGCGTCAAACACTTTTTCCGGGCCGTTTTCGCCGATGCGGTATATAACGGGTTTTTCATACTGCGTACTGCGCTTGTCCAGTTCGATAACCGCCATTTTGGGCTGTGCGGGATGATAGCCCACCTGGGAGGCTTGCACCGTGGGGCCATAAAGCCAGTCCGCTACTGCGTTCGGGCGTATCGTCCATACGATGGCGTTTTTCGTGGCGCCGGATGGAATCTCGCTGCTGATGACAAACCAGCCATTGTTGTGGTTTAGGCGACCGTCCAGCAGCTTAAGTGGGCTATTGTGTGACTCCACGACCAGGCGGCGCAACGCTTCATCGGGGCATATGGTGAGCTTTCTGCCCGTGGCATAGGGCAGGGCCAAAAGGTCATCTGCCACAATGGGGCTGTAGCCGGGATGGGGGCTACTAAGCATATGCGGGTCGGCTTTGGGTTCGCTTTGCTCATAGGCGCCGATATGCGGATGGTTAGAGTTTTGCGCCAACACCGGGCCGTTAGCCTGCGGCGGGAAAACGCCGGACTTATCATCCATAATCCAGGCCTTGCCAAAGAGGATGCAGGGAATAAGCTCCAGGTTAAAGCAAATTTTGCCGGCATATTTTTCCGGTATCGGTCTGTTCAGGCTGACGCTCACGCAAATGTCCGCCTCCTGGCCGACAATGGAGATGTCGTAGCTAAATTCAAAGTCGGGGTAAATCATCGGGTTCATACCCTTTAGATGGCGGGCGGGATCGGGGAAAGAGAGGCGGGCACTGATGGAGTTTTTCTCCGCGTCCAGCCTGCGTTCCAAAAGCTTGGGCACCGGCTGCCACTGCCCCGGCGTCGGCTCAAAGCGGATGTCGCCATTGGATGCCACGCGCTGCCCGTGCATGATGATGCTGAGCCCCGATTGATGCCCTTCGGGATAAATGTCATCAAAAGCCATCACGTCCACGCCATGATGTTGAAAGTAGCCTAAGTCTTCGTTGAGAATAAATTGTTGTTTTTTCATAAAAGGATTATATCATACTTATGTGTGTGAGCCAATCGGATAATTTCGCACAATATTAGACTAAAAATCAAAAGCTTGGCCATCATACTGGATAAACACGCCTTTGTTCCCGGTCTCTTCGTACGGCGGCGGAGATTTTATGGTGTTGATGATATACTCAGCCGATTCTTCCGGAGTCAAATTGGCCTTGGGTGGGGCGGGACGTGTCTGCACCCAGCCAGGATGAATCGACAACACCCGATAGCCATATTTGGGAGCCAAACGCCTCTGCAATGTCACACAGGCAAAATTGAGGGCCGCTTTGGCCATGCCATAGTCCAGATGGTCATCACGCCAGCAGCGGCCCATGCTGCCGGCCTCCGAAGAGATGGCGGCTATCGTGGCCCCCTCGGCAAAATTCGGCAGAAACGCTTGTACCATGCGGATGAAGCCAACGGCATTCACATCATAAGCATTGAGCATGTTTTCGGTGGAGCAGCCATCGTCGATGGGTTTATTGCCGGCCATGTCAGCGGCCGTGGCGTTGGCAATCAAAATATCAACCTTGCCGATTTTGGCCACATTCGCGGCAGCGTTTCTTACGGATTCTAAATTTGTCAAATCCATCGCGATGGGGAAAAACATATCGCCCCATTTTTCTTTCATGGCGATGATATGCGGCTGCTCAATATCACGCAAACTCCCCAAAACCCTGTTCCCATTTGCCAAATAATTTCTCGCCAGGGCCACTCCCAGACCCATTTCGCGTGATAATCCGGTGATAAATACTGATTTCATCTTAAGTACCTCCGTGTTTGCGCTCTGTTACCGGGACAATTGCCAACAGCTTCAGTATACATAAAAACAGGTAAGTAAGCAAGAATGGATCAAAAGAACGGAAAACGTGCTTTTAGGCAGCGCTTATTTATGGTAGACTGAATAGGAAGCCGTCGTGATGAGTGTAAAAGGGAGGGCAGGCATGATTGATAAAGCGCAGTATCAGGAGGCCGCGCGGGAGACTATCCGTGTCTTAAGGCAAAACGGTATCTTTCTCACGCCGGAGGAAGAAACACGTATCGAGGTGGCCGACTTTGGTCTGGGAGACCTGGGGAACATCGGCTTGCGAATCGTCGTTTACATCAATACCGCCCGGGTATGTGCCAAGGAGCTGGTACTTACGCCCTGGCAGACCTGCCCCGAACACCGGCATCCCGGCATAAACGGCGTGCCGGGCAAAGAAGAAACCTTCCGCTGCCGCGCCGGGCTGGTATATTTATATGTGGAAGGGGAGCCAAACAGTGAGCCGCAAAGACAGGGCCTGGGCGAGCATGGCCGGTACTTGCAAGTGGCGCATGAGGTCGTCCTGCACCCCGG
>Ga0099364_10001020_pt1 | contig 47108 bp, 49 predicted proteins | sample TergutTh196P3_FD_73070 | JGI IMG/M metagenome (GOLD analysis project Ga0099364, IMG submission 73070) | Microcerotermes parvus P3 segment gut microbial communities from Pointe-Noire, Republic of the Congo - Th196 P3 | ecosystem: Host-associated > Arthropoda: Insects > Digestive system > Gut ...
TCGCTTAAAGGCAATGCCGTCAAAATCGGGATACATCTTATCCACTGCTTCGCAAAACTCGATGTTGATGTCGGTTTCTTTGTGTTCGCCGTCAAGATAAGCTACGAAACAGTATTTGGCGGCGGCGTTCAATAAAACGTGATGTCAAAACCATTTCCCGTAAAATATACCAAAATGCTATCATCTCGCCGGAACAATTGGGGTCTTGCATAAAAACGGAATCCACGTTATGATAGACGGTATATTCACCATTGCGGCCGGCGGAACGAATGACGCTCATTTCATCATTTGGAGGATTAGGATTAAGTATGTCTCAAATATTAATCATGGGAGCCGGGGGCTTCGGTACCGCTTTGGCGGTGATGGCCCACAAGACGGGACATCAGGTAACGATGTGGTCGCCATTTGCGGATGAAGTTTCGCGGCTTAACAATCAGCGTGAAAACACCGGTTTATTACCGGGCGTCACAATCCCTTTGGAAATCACCGTCACCGGTTCCCTCGGCTGCCTGCCCTTGCAGGATTTAGTGATTTTAGCGACGCCTTCCTATGCGGTGCGAAGCGCCGCCAACACGTTATCGGAAGCAAATCTTCCAAAGGGTATGCCTGTGGTTTGTGTTGCAAAGGGGCTTGAAGCCGGTACGAACAAGACGCTGTCCGATATTCTAGACGAGGAGCTGCGGCAGAATCCGTCGGTGATGCTGTCCGGCCCATCCCATGCGGAGGAAGTGGCGCGGGGCGTTCCGACCTCAATTGTTGCGGCCTCCCGCAACAGGTCCGCCGCAGAACTGGTACAGGACATGCTGATGAACGAAACGCTGCGTATTTATATCAGCGACGACGTGCTGGGAGTGGAATACGGCGGCGCCGTAAAAAATGTCATTGCCTTGGCGGCTGGTATACTTGACGGGCTTAATGGCGGCGACAATACAAAAGCCGCGCTTATGACCCGCGGCATAGCTGAAATAAGCCGGCTTGGCGTCGCGATGGGCGCGAAAGCCGAAACCTTTGCCGGGCTTTCCGGCATGGGGGATTTGATCGTGACATGCAGCAGCAATCACAGCCGCAACCGCCGCTGCGGTATTTTAATCGGGCAAGGTACGAAGCCGGAACAGGCGGTCAAAGAAATAGGCATGACTGTTGAGGGGTATTTCTGTACAAAAGCGGCATATGAATTGAGCGTTAAGTATAAGATCGATATGCCGATTGTCCGGGAAATACATGCCGTACTTTATCAGAACATCCCTGTGCAGCAGGCTATACGCAATCTGATGGAGCGCCCCAAGCGCCATGAATCCGAGGCCATCTGGCTTCTGACCCGATAACCCGGGTTCTTAATCCCGGTGCATAAAATCAAACAGCTCATCAGCCATACCGATGCAATCCTCATAGCCTAATTTCATTCTTGCCTGAGCTCCCTGCGCGGTAAAATCCAAGATGTCCGCAAGGCTCTTTAGCGGGTCCTTTTCGTTTAAGCTTAACTCCACGAACATAGCGCCCGGAAACTTATTGGACGGAAATTTATAATCCGTGTCAAGCGCTAAGATTAAAAATTTACGGAACCCGTCGTTATACAAAGGCGTAACCGGTACGTTGTCCTTGATTCCGCCGTCGGCGTAAACCTCGCCGTCTATGATGATATCGGGAAAAACAAACGGTATCGCCGCCGACGCCAAAAGGATATCCTCTATTACCCCTGTATCATAATCCCCGGTTTTGAAATAGCGGGCCGTCGCCGTGAACGTTATCGCGTCTTTCAAAAAGCCTGTGACAAGCCTGTGAAAAAGATTTCCCTCCTGATGCGCTTTTATGTAACGGTAAAACGTCTTTGGCGTTTTTATATGGCTTGCCGTCGCGTAAAACACAGCCTTGCTGCTCTTCACGGCGGCTAAGTCGACATGCCGCTTGATAAGCAGCCGTAACCCGCTATTTGAAAACCAGCCGTTATAAGAGCTCTTGCCGTGCATATCATTTCGTATTAAAACCATATCCTCGCGGATAGAGCTCCATACGCCGACAGCCTTGTCAAGATTTCCGGCGCAAAACATAGCTCCGTTCAGCGCTCCGACAGAAGTACCCGAAACACCCTTAATCAGGCCCAATAAGCCCATCTCGTCCAATGCCTTTAAGACCCCTATTTGATATGCGCCTTTTCCGCCCCCGCCTCCAAAAACAATCCCAACTTTGTTTTCCATAACCCACGCTCCACAAAAATGATTCTTTGCTATTTTTATGTGAAGCCGGTTGGATATATATCTGATTTGGTGTATAATTATCTAATGCTAATTGGAGGTAACGTCATGAGCGGTCAATCGTGTATATATTGGTTTTCAGGCACAGGCAATTCACTTTACGCCGCAAAACGCATATCGGCACGGCTCGGCAACACCCCGCTTGTCAAAATCACGGACGAAGCGCCAAGCGGAGCTGTCGGCGGCGTAGGCTCGAAAATCGGTTTTGTATTCCCGTCATATTACTGGAACCTTCCCCGCGCCGTCCGTGCATTCATTGAAACGCTACAGATCAATCATGGTACATATATCTTCGCCGTTGTGACGATGGGCGGCGTCGGCTCAGGGACAGTTTACGCACTTGAATCCGCTCTTAAGGCGAAAGGGCTGCGGCTAAATTACGGCCGGGGCATAAAGATGCCTGATAATTATGTTTTGCTTTATAACCCTACCGATCCTAAAAACAGTCAGGCTATCCTTGATAAAAATGATAAGGTTATCGATAAATATTGCGACGAAATATTATCACAGGCGCAGATAGTAAGGAAGCTTCCGAAAACGCTGCATACCATGTACAAGAATATCGAGAGGTTAGACGAAAACTTTACGGTTAGCGGCAGCTGTACCGGCTGCGGCCTGTGCGAAAGGATTTGCCCTGTTAAAAATATCCGGCTTGAGGACGGCAGGCCCGAGTGGCTTCACCGCTGCGAGCATTGCGTCGCGTGCATAAGCTGGTGCCCTCTGCGGGCCATCGAGTACGGCGGCAAAACGCGGGCCAGAAGAAGATACCGAAACCCGCGAATCAAGGCGGATGAGCTGATTTGACGTGTCAAGTGTCTTTACAAAAACTTATAATAGCCTTTCGGATTCGAACGCTTTCCACGGGATATCCACCTTTTTATCTTTTGTGATGACGTCGCTGATGTGCAAAAGAAGCGGGAACTCCTCCTCTTTAATCTTGCCCGCGTCAATGAGCGAGCGGACGGCTTCCCCCGTTCTTGTGGCGATAACGACGGATTCAAGCGTGACTCCTTGAAGCGCATTCATCGCGTCGCAAAAGCTGTAGCCTTTGCCCAGCAAGGTGCCGATATGGCGGGTTCTGCCGCCGAATACGGTGACGTATAAATCTCCTGCGCCGAAGATAATATTGTCGTCATGGCACCCGGTTAAAGCAAGCAGCTTGCGCATTTCCCGAACGCTTTGGCCGAACAGCGCGGCCTGTGAGTTGTAGTTCAGCGTGTCCCCGTTCTTGAGGGAAAGCCCTACCGCCAGCGTAACCGCCAGTGCATACGCATTTTTCATCGCGACAGCGCACTCGAGCCCCTCGACGTCGGTTGTAAGGCTTATATGGTAATAATCCGTTTCGAGCAGCTTTTTTATTTCGCGCAGAGATTTGATATGATTTCCGCAAAAGCAGACATGCGTCTTATCCAAATCCGCAAGCTCGTAGCTTGTGCAGGGGCCTCCAACCGCGCAGAAATCGCGCCCGGGCGCTTTCTGGGAGTAATATTTCGGATAGGAAGCAAGTGAGCCGTCCGGTAAATTGAACATGCCCTTCGTTACTGAAAGCACGGGGATTTTAACCGGAAGCCGCGGAATGATCTCGTCCGCGAACCAATGAACGCCGAAGCTGCTGACGCCGCCGATGATTAGATTCGCACCGTCAAGCGCGCGGTCAAGCTCCTCGAGATGGTAGTACTCCACCTCGCTTGGAAGTGTGCGCTTTAAATTTAAATGATACCCTGTTTTTTTCAAATGTTCTATAATCTCACGGTCAAGCATGGTGCCCACAAGCCTTACCGTATGCTTGTTTTCCCGCGCGGGAAAGCTCATGGCGGAGCCCATCACTCCCGACCCGATCACTGTGATAACACTCATTTGATACACTCCTTTCGCTCAAGCCTATCACAGTTACGCATAAAAAGCAATGACGGCAAAAGCATAATCGCGGGCGACACAGCAAAGACGCGCGCCAAGCATGGCGCGCGTCTTGTATCCGGCTCCAAGCTGGTCACTGCACCGGTTAGTTTTGTGAAAACCGCGATAAAAATTGTTTTGTCCGCTCCTCCTGCGGGTTTGTGATGACCTCCTGCGATGTCCCGCGCTCCACAATCACGCCGTCGTCCAGAAAGATGACATACTCCGCGACGTCGCGGGCAAACGCCATTTCATGGGTGACGATCACCATCGTGGTCTTTTTTTCCGCAAGGCTGCGGATGACGCGCAATACTTCGCCGGTAAGCTCCGGGTCAAGGGCGGAGGTCGGCTCGTCAAAGCACAGGATATCCGGCTTGAGCGCAAGCGCCCGCGCGATCGCGACACGCTGCTGCTGACCGCCGGAAAGCTGGTGCGGATACAGCTCCACCTTATCTGAAAGCCCCATCTGGTCGAGCAATTCGAGGGCATATTCTCTGATTCCCCGGTTTGCGATGCGTGTGGCTTGCTCCTCCCCGCGCCGCTCTTTTTCCAAAAGCTCGCTTGCCAGCGTCACGTTTCTAAGCACCGTGTACTGCGGAAAAAGATTGAACGCCTGAAACACAAGCCCGAAATGAAGCCGTTTTTTGCGGATTTCCGATTCGCGCTGCGTATTGGGGTCCTTAGAGTCGAAAAGGATGTCTCCGTTTACGCGGATAACGCCTCCGTCAGGGCGCTCTAAGAAATTCAGGCAGCGGAGCAGCGTGGTCTTACCGGAGCCGGAAGACCCAATCACCGCAAGCGCATGCCCTTTTTCAAGCGAGAAGCTGATGTCCTTTAAAACCTCGGTAGACCCGAAGCTCTTGCGGATATTTTCTACCTCGAGAATCGCCATGAGACGGGCGCCTCCTTATACTAAATCCTGAAATAATCCAGTTTCTTCTCAAACCACATGAAGAGTAGCGTCAGCGTCCCAACGAATACAAGGAAGAAGACGCCGGTCGAAAACAGCGGCCAAATCAATCCTTTCGCGGAGTATTCCTGCGCCATCATTATGATCTCCTTGTTGGCGATGATCCGCGCAAGGGATGTGTCCTTGATAAGCGTGATGATTTCGTTGCCCATCGGCGGCAGAATCCGCTTGATTACCTGAAGCAGCGTAATCTTAAAGAATATCTGGGTTTTTGTCATGCCAAGCACTTGCCCGGCCTCAGTCTGGCCGACCGGCACGCCCTGTATGCCACCCCTGAAAATCTCGGAAAAATAGCATGAATAATTGATTACAAACGCAACAACAGCGGCGGAGAACCGGCCGCTTGTACCGCTTCCCCACCAGTTGCCCCAGCCTAACAGGCCGGGCGCATAAAATAGCACGATGATTTGAAGCATCAGGGGGGTTCCCCTGATGATCCAAACCACTGTTTTTGTAAACCACGAAAGGGGCTGCCACCTGCTCATCGAGCCAAATGAAATGATAAGCCCCAACGGCAATGCGAATAAAAGGGTAAGCAGAAAGATTTCACAGTTGAGCCAAAAGCTTTCCGCCAGTCGTCCCATGATTACGGAGGCCTGATTCATAGCGCTAACGTGAAGCTAAAACAAGCTCGTATTTTTCCGCCAGCTCCTGCATGGAGCCGTTTTGGTAAAGCTCGTCCAGGATTGCGTCCACCTTATCGCGCAGGTCTGAGCCCTGGCGGAACGCGATACCGTAATATTCAGGGTTTAAGGAGTCCTTTATCGCAAGGTTTGCGTAGTCGGAGCCCTCCCCGATCATCGCCATCGCAAGGGTAAGGTCTAAGACAGCGGCGTCGGCGGTTCCTGCCGCAACCTCCATCAGGCATGACGTCTGCTTATCCTTCGCGATATATGTACCCTGCGACAGCCCCGGGTCTTCCTCGATCGTCTTCTCGCCTGCCGAGCCCATCTCGGCGACAATAGCCATGCCCGCTAAGGATTCCGTGTTCACATATTCCGCGTCGGCTTTCATTACAATTACCTGTGCGTTTTGCAGGTACGGCTTTGTCATATACATCTCAGCCTGGCGCTCCGGAGTGATTGTCATGCCGTTCCAGATGGCGTCGATGTTTTTCGCGCTTAACTCGATTTCTTTGGTCGACCAGTCGATTTCAACAAAATCGGGCGCAACTCCCAGCATTTCGCATACTTTTATTGTAAGCTCGGTGTCGAAGCCGGTGAAGTTACCGTCGTCGTCGGTGTAATTCATCGGGGCGAAAACCGTATACCCGACAATCATGGCTCCTTTTCTAAGCACATAGTCGGAGTCTATTTCTTGCTCATCGTCGGCGGGAGCCGGAGCTTCGGCGGCGGGCTCCTGAGCGGCAGGGGCCGGAGCTTCGGCGGCGGGCTCCTGAGCAGCAGGGGCCGGAGCGCTTGTGCACGCCGCAAAGGAAAGGCCCATGATTATCGCTAAAATGAGTATAAATACTTTTGTTTTCATAAAAATCCTCCAAGGTTTATTTTTGTTATTTGACTTTACCATAGTATCACATTCCATAGGCAGAGTAAAGAAGTATTTCATTTTTTCTGTTGACATATAGCGCCGTCATTGATTATCATGTAAATATAGTCTTTCTACTCCAACATCGCCCCGGGGCGCTTTTGAAATAGAAAGACTATATAACCGCTAACAAAGAAAGTGTGGTAATATGAACGTAAGCAGGCACAGCTTGATATTCGGGCTGTCATACGCCCTTGATATAGCCGGTAAAAACAATCTGTCGCACTCGAAAAGCACGGCGTACCTGTCGGTTTTAACCGCGCGGAAAATCGGCTTCAGCAAGGAAGAAATACTGAATCTTTACTATGCCGCGCTGTTACACGACATCGCGCTTAGCAACACATACGAAATGATACCGCACTGCATCGACGGCGGGAAAATGATCGGTAACCTGCCGCTTCCCAAAAGCATTGCAAAAGACGTATTATACCACCATGAGTATTACGACGGGTCGGGGCTGTTCAATCTGTCGGGCGATGATATCCCGAAAAGCGCCTTGATCATCTGCCTTGCGAGCTCTTTCGACGATATATTCGGATCGGTATCCGCCAAGTTTGATTATGCGCTATACTCGAAAGTATGCGACTGGCTCGGCGCGAACACCCATCTGTTTTCAAAGGAGATTTCCGGCGCGTTTCGCTCCCTGACAGAGCAGGAGTATTTTCTGCTCGACTACTTTAACAATGAGACGAAATATATCCTTTCGGATAAGCTTGTCGTCGGTGACGACGTATCCTACGGCTATGACGACGTGGTAAAATACGCGCATTGCTTCGCCGGCATCATTGACTGCAAAAGCTCGTTTACGTCAACCCATTCCCACGGTATCGCAAGCCTTGCAAGGAAAGCCGCGGCATATCTTGGCTATGATGAGGAAACTCAGAACAAGATGTACATCTCGGGGCTTTTACACGATATCGGCAAGCTGTATGTGCCGGTAGAAATCCTGCATAAAAACGGCCCGCTGACACGGGAGGAGCGCTTTGAAATCAACAAGCACACCTATTACACGAGAAAGGTTTTAGCGCAGGTGGACGGCTTTGAGGATATCGTAAATTATGCCGCGAACCACCATGAAAAGCTTGACGGCACGGGCTATCCGTATCATATACCGGGCGAAGATTTAAGCGAGCTTGAAAAGATCATGGCGGTCTGCGACGTTTACCAGGCGCTGACGGAAGCCCGGCCGTACAGGGAAAGCCTGTCCGGCGAAAAGGTATGGGCAATCATCGAAAAGATGGCTTTAGAAAACCACCTCGACAAGGATTTGACGCTTAAGCTAAAACCAAGCTTTTATAGTTAACTAGGGTCTGTGGACATCTCACAGATATTGGTGCAGTTTTTCAAATACAATGTTGATATCAAGCGGTTTTCCGATATGATCGTTCATTCCTGCCGCAATGCAGTTGTCAATGTCTTCCTGAAACACGTTTGCGGTCATCGCCACGATCGGCAGCTTCTCTTTGCCATAATACGGCATCGTGCGGATACGCCGCGTCGCCTCAAGCCCGTCCATTTCAGGCATTTGCATATCCATGAACACCAAATCGTATTTACATGGAGCTTCCGTTATCATGTCAAGGGCTTGCCTGCCGTTTTCGGCCATATCAATCTCAAGGCCCGTGCCGTCTAAAAGCGCGATGAGTATCCTGCGGTTTATTTCGATATCCTCAGCGAGCAGTATCCTTTTGCCGGAAAACACGCCGTTATGATCAAAGAATTCGTCGGGCGTCTCGTCAAGGTTATCTAAAGCGGCCGCAAGCTTTACAGTAAACGTAAACGTGGAACCGTGGCCGAGTTGCGAATCAATCGTGATTTTACCGCCCATCATCTCAATGAAGCGCTTCGATATCGGAAGCCCAAGGCCCGTGCCTCCAAACCTGCGGTTTGTGCCGGTCTCCGCTTGTTCAAACGCGCGGAATATCCGTATCTGCTGCTCCTCAGAGATACCGATTCCGGTATCGTACACCGCAAACCGAAGCTCGCAAACTCCGTTTTGCTCTCCCAAAAAAGACCCGTGAAGCCCGATTTCACCGTGGTCCGGCGTAAAAATCGCCGCGTTCGAAAGCAGGTTTGTAAGTATCTGCGTAAGCCGCTGTTCGTCTCCAATAAACGACTTCGGCATGTTGCCGTCTATATTCATAAAAAAGCTTAAATGTTTTTCATCGATGCGAAACTGGACAAACGATACGGCCTTTTGCAGCAGCTTGTCTAAATCGAAGCGCGTGCGTTTAAGCTCCAGCTTGTTCGCTTCAATATTCGACATGTCGAGGATGTCGTTTATTACGCCAAGCAGATGCGCCGCGGCGTCTTCGATTTTATTAAGCGCGTATTTTCTCTTATCGTCGTCCTTCGCGTTCTTCGCTACCGTTGCCATGCCAATGACGGCGTTGAGGGGCGTACGCATTTCGTGGCTCATTTTTGCCAAAAATTCGCTTTTAACGCGGTTTGCCCTGTGCACCTCGAACATCGTGTCATTGATTTCGTTTAACATCTTTTTATATTCCCGCAAATCGCTCGTATAACCGACCACCACGTAGCCGCCCCTGTATTCGACCCTGACAAGCGTGATTTTAGCGGGCATGGGCATGCCGTCAATATGTTGGTGCATCCATTCAAATTCACAGCGGCCTTCTGCGAACGCCCTTTTTACACATATTAATGCTTTTTCTGCAGAGGGAATGCCGTCCGGCTGGAGCTCGGGCGAAAGCTTGAAAAAATTGTCTAGAAAATCCTGCTTTCTTTGAAACCCGTAAAGCTTGACGGCGGCTTCGTTACAATCTATAACATTGTAGTTTTCGTCCCAAAGCTGGGCGCAGATCGGCGACGAATCGAACATGAGGTGCACGCGCTTTTCAGCTTCCCGGAGTTTGCGCAGATCCCATGTATAGCCCGCTATGACATACTTATCCTTATATTTTAGCCTGACAAGCGTGGTTTCAACGGGGATTGGCATGCCGTCAAGGGTTTGGTGCATCCATTCAAACGTACATCCGCCCTCGGTAAGCGCCGTTCTTACATAATTGACGGCTGACTCCCGTGTAGATTTGCCGTCCGGCTGGAATTCAGGCGACAAATTATAAAAATTATCTATGTATTCCCGCTTGCTTTTTAAACCGAACAGCTTTACCGCGGCGTTGTTGCAGTCAATGCAATTAATCTTATCATCCCATAGCTGGCAGCTCATCGGACATGCGTCCAGCATGAGGTTTACATATTCTTCCGCTTCATCTACGCGCCGCTGCATTTCGTTCTGCATGATGGCGTTTGCAAACAAAAACGCGGCGGAGTTCATCATTTCAGCGCTTTCATCGTCAAAATACCGCTCGTCGCGGGTAGTTCCAAAAACCACGAACCCCCAGAAATCATTGCCCATGAATACCGGCACAACAAATACCGACGCGATGCCGTAAGCTCTAAGGAGCTCAGCCTCGCGTTCAGGCAGAAGACGGGTAGGCCCGTTTACCGTATTGCCGTTCGCCAGCAGCTTTTCCCACCCCGGAACGAAATCGGCATACGGTTTGTCGGCAAAAACGCTTATCGCTTTCGTCGCGCCTCCCGAATCCTTGTCCCAGCGATAAATCTGCGACGCGTGCAGCCCGTCGGGCTTTTTAAAATTGCGCCAGACAGTCAGCCTGTCTATATCTAACGCGCTAACAATCAGCTCTACTCCCGCGTCCATGATATCCGCAAACGGTATATCGAGCTGCGACAGGAACGTAGTGGCCAAGTTGTTCAAGGCATTCATTAATTGTTCCCGTCGCCCGGCAGCTTTTAGCATTTGCTCCCGCACCTGATTTAAGACGTCTTCCGTGAACGCATGGCCGTCGGGTTCGGGGCGCTCCTGATTTTCAGGACTATTTGCCATTTCCATACCTCTCCTTTAAGACGTCTAACTGCCCTGTTGCTGACATAAGTTTATATTAATTCATTTTATAATATTTTATGAGTCAAAGCAAGTGTTTTTTGTAAAGACTTATTCTATTGGGGTTACCATATTTTTCTTTTTTATGTATACAATACAAAAGGCCCGCGCTTTAGAGCGCCGGGCCTTTTGTGTTTTCCTGTCAGTTTTTAGGCTCCATCTTCACGGCGCAAAGGCGTATGAAATCCCGAAGCTCGCGCTCGTTTTCAATGCGGAACATCATGTATTTGCCGTTTTTCATAAAATCATTGGCGGTTTTCCATGACTGCGCCACCTTTTCGGTAAGCGCGGGAATGATCGCGTCAACCTCAGGCGCAAGCTTGTAGCTGATCACAAGGAACACGGAGAACCCGCCCTCCTCGGGGTACAGGGTGCCGAAGGACCGGCCGCTTTTTTGAAGCTTCACATTCCAGCCCGGCTTTTCCGAGCAGCCGCTGTATGTCATCTTGGGCTTTGCGCCGTATGCCTTGTCCATGTGCAAAAACAGCTCCTGCCACAGCCGTTTGCCCTCGCCGCCGATGTAATCCTCGATGTTTTCAAACGCCGGCTGCATCGCGGAGTTGTATAGCTCGTTCCAGTCCATCATTTTGGCCTCTTTCGTATCACTGCACAGGCGTTACAAGCAGCGTCAATGCTTCGCTCGGCGGAAATCCCGGCCCGTTGTAATAATACTCATGCATGGCTCCCGTTGGCTTAAAGCCGTTGTCTTCAATCCATTTCATCTTTTCGTTGTAAACCGGCTCTATTTCCGCATAAGGCCCGCGGTACATACAGGTGACAAGCTTTCCCGACGGGGCGCTCGCGGGCTTTACCGCATCGTTTCCCGCAAGCTTTTCCGCAACGGGAAAGCCCATCTCGACGTCGAGGTTTTGCATGTCCATATTGTAGTATGTGACATACGGCGCGTCGGACGGAAATGCGCCCGCTTCTTTCATGTACGCCATGATTTTACCGTAGGATTCCCCGATTATTTGCGGCAATTTCTCCACGGATGTGGTTACCCTTACGGATAACGCCGGCTGCTCCCCACGCACCATGACCTCAAAGTTCGATACTCTTGGCATTTTTGACTCCTCCTGTTTTTTGTATTGTCCCCATTATATCTTCTTTAATATGACAACATAGGTCATATTAAAAATATTTCTCAAAACTTCTTTTAAGCATATCCCTTACGCTGTTTCGAAGATACTCCGGCTTCAGCGCTTCGGCGGAGCATCCGAACGACATGATATATCCGCAAAGCCAATCGTCGACGGGGGCGTTAAAGGCCACGGTGAAGCTTCCGTCTTCGTTTACGGAAATACAATCGTCCTCGAAATCATCGTAAACCCTGTACCGCATCGATTGATCAAACCATACCAAGACTTCCGGCAGCAGCGGCGGCGGGTTTTCAGCGTCGCCATAACACGGCGCCGCCCTTGTCTCAAAGAACCTTCCGGTAAGCGCGATATTTTTCATGCGCGTCACCTTAAACAGGCGGAAATCTTTTTTAGCGGTGCAAAAGGCTACAAGATACCATGCCCTTGATTTAAACCAAAGCTTAAGCGGCTCGGCCTCGCGCAGGGAATACTTGCCGCCGGCGCCGAAGTATTCAAACCGAATCGCGTTCCTTGTAATGATCGCCTGTTTTAATAAATCAAACTGGGCCCGCGACAAAGGGTTCCAGCCGGAAAAATCAATCTCGACCCAGTTTGCGGCGCCTTCCCCGAAAAAAGCGGTAAGCTTTGAAAGAACGCCGCTTGAATCGTTTCCCGCGGCGTATATGCCTTGGAGCGCCGCTATGATCTCGTTTTTCTCATCGTTTGACAACAGTGTCTTATTCAATACAAATTCCGGCATAAGGCCGATTCCTCCGCCCCTGCCCTTTTGCATATACACCGGCACGTTCGCCGCCGACAGCGTTTCCACATCGCGGTAAATTGTACGGCGCGATACCTCGAAGCGTTCCGCCAGCTCCTGTGCCGTAACGCTTTTCCTGTCAAGAAGTATATAGATAATCTCAAACAATCTGTTCGTCCGCATCGCCGCACCCCGCATCCGTATTTTTACAGTATACCACAAAAATATGACAACATCTCGTCATATATATTATTTCAATATTTCGGAAAATATATTGACACGATTTCATTTATGCTGTATAATTAAATCAGAACATAGGTTCCAAGACATGATACGAGGAGGACAAGCTATGAAAGACACAGGCTCTCGCACAATACCGCTTGAATATGCCGCCGTATGGCAGGCAGACCGCCGGATGCTTCCGGCATATTTGCGAAGAGGCGATAACGCGCGGCGGATTCAAAGCTACAAGCGGGCGCTTCAAAAAGCGCTTGAGGCGCGCGTTACGCCGCTTCAGCGGGAACATCTGATGCTGTTTTACGAAAAGCGCATGAACAAAACGCAAATCGGAAAAATTTACGGCGTCGGCTCATCGACGGTGTGCAAGACTTTGAAGTCCGCGGAAAAAAATATCAAGGAGTACATAGACCTGTACATGCAGATATACGATATGCTTGAACAGGAACATTTGTGTGAGGATAACGAACTTTGCTGATAAGGAGAACGACATGCAGGATATAGCAAACACAATTTTAGAGTACAGGGAAAGCGCGGCGCTTCTAAAGGGCCGGATTTCCGAGTTAAACGAGCAGATCAGGGGAGACGCCACAAATCACGAGGGTATGACAAGGCAGCTATTGGAACGGCGCGGCGTGCTGTATACCCAGCTTGCCGGTATCGAATACGCAATCCGCGAGCTTGTGCAATATGAAAATGCCGTCTTAGCGCGGGAGGTGAAACAAAAAGTTGGATAATATGGGCGTCATTTTAAGAGCAGGCGCCGCTTCGCTTATCGCGGCGGTATCCATGCGGCTTGACATCCTCGGCGATTTGCTGTGGCTGTTTCTTTTAAGCGTAGCGCTTGACTATTTAACAGGGATCGCGGCGGCGGTTTACACAAAAAAACTAAGCAGCGGCACAGGGCTTCGCGGCATCGTGAAAAAAACAAGCTTATGCTTTGTGATTGCGGCGGCACTCTTAACGGACGACTTGATTTCGAAAACCGCAAGCCAGTTCGGGCATCCGTTTTCAACGGGAAACTTAATCGCAGTCGCCGTGACGACGTGGCTTACGATAAACGAGCTGATTTCTATCCTTGAGAATATCGACAAGATGAACATCCCGCTCCCGCCGTTTTTGCTGGCCGCGCTGCGCCGGCTGAAAACCCACACGGAGAAGCGGAGCGAAAGCCTTACGGCCGACAAATAACAAACCCGCGGATACCGTGCGTTGACGGAATCCGCGGGTTTTATTGTGAGCAGACCCTGGGAGCCGGGGGACATCCCCGCCGATATTATATTTTCAATTCACACGTCTTAATCACATTTGCAAACATTCCGTTTAATGAAGCCATGAATGCTTTATGGACAGTTTCAGCCGGTATGATTTCATCGTTATAAGTCAAATCCTTGGTGGCGCAGGCATCGTCCAGCAGGACGACACGGAACCCAAAATCCTGACACGCCCTTACGGCTGTATCTATACACATATGGCTCATCATTCCACAAATAACGATATCGGTAATTTCGTTGTCTTTTAATACTTTTTCAAGATTTGTCCCTAAAAAACTACTCGGCATATGTTTTGTTATATGATATTCATTCTCCAACGGAGTCAAATTTTCATGGATTTGAACCCCATGCGTTTCCGGCAGGAAAAACGCGTCATTGGGCCCGCCGACATGCTGTACATGAATTACCGTAAATCCCTTTGCCCGGAATTTCGCCAGCACTTTTTCAATATTTGCCAACGCCCCGTTCGGATTGTGAAGCTGTGATTTTCCACCCTCAAAGTAATCGTTTTGGACATCGATGATAAGCAATGCCTGTTTCAAAAAAACATCTCCCATCATATGATTCTGTATTCAATAACGAAAAGTGCCATTATCATGTAATGTTATACTAACAAATCCTGGGCCTCCCGTCAACAAAAATGTCGCCAGATATAGGTGCTTTCCATAACCTCAAAGTTCAGCCACCACCATGCCCCGCCGGAAACCGTTACCGCGAGCCTTAAGATAAGCCCCGACACAATCAGCGCAATCACGCCCTCAACAGCGCCCGCGATACCGCCGAGCACCGTGTTGAACGTCCCGATCACCGGTATCCTGTTGATTGCCGTAAAGAATCTTGAAAGCCAGCGCACAAACCACGCAACCAATGCGAACAAAAGCAAAAACGAAGCCGCTTCCAGGATGTTAGTAACCGGCTTCTTAAGCGCCATCCCGATGATCTGCTCCGACAGTATATCGGCAGCGTCAACCGGCAGCCCCGCGATTTGCTCCTGACTTTGCCCCATCATCCCCCGAAATGCAAACGGTATGGCCATAATCGCGTTCACAGGGGAGGCGCCCGGCTGCGACATCATTGATTCTATGTTGTTCACAAGTATGTTTTTGACCATGCCGTATACAAAATTGTTATACAGAACATCGGCAATCTGCCTGTGGAACCTCGTTGCCAAAAGCACCGCCGCGATGTACATAGAAAGCCTGGTAGCAGTGGAGACAAAGCCTCTTCCCGCGCATATGTAAACACACGTCATTACAATCAAAACCGCGAGGATATCCCATAAAGCCCATATATATTGCCCTATATTTAAAATGATAAATCACCCCAAAACGCAGATTTGGCTATATGTCAGGTAATAAAGCCGTGTGCCGATAAGATGTATCCGTGAGATTCCGTGCCGCTCATACGCAAGAACCTGCTGCATCTGATGGTCGTAGCCTGTGATGCCGTCTTCTGTGAGAAGATAGATTACGTCCTTACCGAACGCGACGTCGAATATCCTTTCATGAATCGCCATCGACGCCGTCTCCTTTAGGCTCTCATCCAGCAGGACAAGCTCGGTCTCATACCGGCCCGGCCGCTCAAAAAACAAAAGCGTCCACCGGCCGGAGTTTTCCCGCGCAAGCAGCCGGCGGGAGCCGAAATCATACGTCTCTTTTATCTCGCCCTGCTGGTTTAGTATCATATATTCTTTATCCGTAAAAAGGGCGATGCGGTCGCTTTCCATAAAATCAAGGCCAAGGCAGAGGCTGTCCTCAAGGGTAAGGGCGACCTCGGCCTGATCCCTGTCCTCGGCGAACCTGAAAAGATAAATCAGCGACTTCATCACGCCGGTTTCGCCGCCGGTCACGCAGCTCACCGCCATCATATCGCCTCTCGGGGAAAGCGACACATTCGTGACGTATTCGGGCGACGACCAGCTGTATATCTGCCGAAACTGCCTGTCATAGACGGTGACGCGCGACGCAAAGTGCTGGGCGGGAGCTACGACCGCGAAATCCCCGTTTGCCCCCATGTCGCCGCAGAGAATCCCCTGGTCAAGCGACTGCGAGAACATTTCGCGGCTTATTGAGTGCACAGAAAAATTCCTGCCGCCGACTGAAAAAGCCAGCACCCGCGCGTGGGAAGTTTCCGCGATCGAATGCTCCGTCATCCGCTGTATATTCTGGATTATTTTACCATTTTTGTTGTAGATAATCAAATTCGTGTCGTTTAATACGGCAAGGTTTTCGCCGATGCTTACAACATCACGGATGACGCCTCCCGGCAAATCAACGGGGAAACCGGTACCGCCGCGGGATTCGAAGTAATCCATCAAGCCGGTCGTTGCGCTTTCCTCGACAAGCACGTTGTAAACGAACACCGCGCTGCCCGCCAGAATCATCGCCCCTGTAAGCAACAACAGCCGCTTTAGCGTAACGGCGCGCTGACGCCGTTTTCTTACTTTATCAAAATCCACGGCTTTATTCATGATCTTCTTTTCCATAGCATTCTCCATAGTCGACATGATTCAGGTAAAGCCCGTGTGGAGGCATTGTTTTTCCGGCGCGGTTTCGGTCCTTCGCCGCAATAATATCGGGAATCGAGCCCGCTTCAAGCTTTCCCGCCGCGATAAACAAAAGTGTGCCCGTCATGATCCGCGCCATATGATACAAAAAGCCGTCGGCCGTAACGGTGAACAAAACGGTATCCCCATGCCGCGTCACTCCGCATTCGGTAACGGTGCGCACGTGGTGCTCAACATCCGACCTGACGGAGCAAAACGACGTGAAATCGTGCGTGCCCAAAAAATCCTTAGCCTCACGGTCAAGCATCGCGGCGTCCAGCGGGTACGGGTGCCGGTACATAAGGCGCTCCGCAAACGGGTCCTTGATATGGCTGTTGTGTATTTTGTACACATATTGCTTTTGTTTGCACAAATACCGCGCGTGAAAATCGAAAGGCACAGCCCTTGCCGAAAGTACCGCGACGTCGTCCGGCAGCTTTTGGTTTAGCGCAAGCACAAGCTTATGAGGCGGGATATGCATGTCCGTTTTCATCGAAAGGCAGTACATGCCCGCGTGGACGCCCGAGTCGGTCCGCGAGCAGCCTTTGACGTTTAGGCGTTCGCCGAACACGGATTCCACCGCGTTTTGGAACACCTCGCAGACTGACAGCGCGTTTTTCTGCACTTGAAAGCCGTGGTAGCGGGTACCGTTAAACGCTATCGTGATCAGCAGATTCTCCATCACAGCAACCCCGGAAAGACGATGTTTGCACAGATGACACAGGCCGCGAACAGTATGGCGAATACGGCCCCGTATAAATCCGGCATGCTAAGCCGCAGCCGGTGAAGGTGGGTCCTGCCTTTTCCGCCGTTGTAGCAGCGGCACTCCATCGCAAGCGCAAGCTCGATAGCCCTTGTAAACGCTGAAACAAAAAGCGGGATCAGAATTGGCGTGAGCGCGTGTATCCGCTGTATCAGCCCACCGGATTCAAGATCGGCGCCCCTTGCCTTTTGCGCCGACATGATTTTGTCGGTTTCCTCTATAAGCGTCGGGATAAACCGAAGCGCAATCGTCATCATCATGGAGATTTCATGCACGGGCACGCCGATTTTGTTGAGCGGCGCGAATAGCTGCTCCATGCCGTTTGTGAGTGATATGGGCGAGGTCGTGTATGTTAAAAGCGATGTTCCCGCGATAAGACAGATGATCCGCACCACCATGAAAACCGCCATGATAACGCCTTTATCGGTGATTTTTATAATCCAGAGCTGGAACAGCACAAGCCCGTCGTGGAACATCATATTGAGTATCGCCGTGAACAGGATGATCGGAACGACCGGCTTTAGGCTTTTTAGTATCATCCTGCCCGGCACCCTTGAAAGCGGGTACAAAAAGAACAGCATAGCGGCGGAAATCCCAAGCGCCCACGCGTTCCTGGCCGTAAACAGCAGCGCCACATACGCGATGGTTAGCACAAGCTTTACCCGCGGGTCCATGCGGTGGGCGACCGACGCCCCCGGTAAATATTGCCCGATTGTAATGTCCTTCAGCATATAGTATCCCCGCTTTTGCAGGCGCCCAAAAGCCGCAGAAGCTGCTCCTTAGCGCTGTCTACCGTGTAGGTGTCCGGCGAAATGTCGTAGCCTCTTTTCTTAAGCTCCATGCAGATGCTCGTAATCTGCGGAACCGAAAGCCCCATCTTCAGAAGCTCCGGCGCTTTCTTAAACACCTCTTTCACGTCGCCGTACATGAACGCCTGGGCCTTGTTCATGACAAGGACCTTTTTACAGTATTTCGCGACGTCCTCCATCGAGTGGGAGACAAGCAGCACCGTATTCTTTTTTTCCTCGTGGTACTTTGCGATCTCATCTAAAATCATGTCGCGGCCGCGCGGGTCAAGCCCCGCCGTAGGCTCGTCGAGTATCAGCACCTCCGGGTCCATCGCGAGCACGCCCGCGATTGCGACGCGGCGCTTCTGCCCTCCCGACAGCTCAAAGGGCGACGCCTTCATATGCTTCTCGCCAATCCCCACGATTTTCGCGGCGGCGTACACCCGCGATTCGATCTCCTCTTTCGAAAGCCCCATGTTCTTTGGGCCGAACGCGATGTCCTTGTAGACCGTTTCCTCGAAGAGCTGGTATTCGGGGTACTGGAACACAAGCCCCACCTGAAAGCGGTACTTGCGGATTTCCTTCGGCTTTGCCCACATATCCTCGCCGTTTATGAAAACTTTTCCGGAGCCTGGCTTTAAAAGCCCGTTAAAATGCTGCACAAGCGTGGACTTCCCGGAGCCCGTATGCCCGATGACGCCGACAAACCCGCCTTTTTCGATATCAATGTTCACACAGTCGATAGCGGACTGCTTAAAAGCCGCGCCATAGCTGTGCGATAAGTTTTCGGTTCTAATGATTCCCAACTTAAGATACTCCTTGTTCCTCTAAAATCCCTATCAGCTTTTCTATGCAATCGCGGGCGGTGATAACGTCCAAAGGCAAATCATACCCGGCTTTTTTCAGCTCAAAAATAAGCTCCGTCGCCTGCGGCACCGAAAGCCCCACGCTTTTTAGCTTTTCAACATTTGAAAAGACGCGTTTCGGCGCATCGTCAAGGATTATATCGCCGCCGCTCATCACGACGACGCGCTTACATGCCGCCGCCTCGTCCATGAAATGGGTTATGAGCACGACCGTGACGCCGAAATACTTGTTGAGCGCCGTGATCGTCTCCATGACCTCGCGGCGGCCTCGGGGGTCGAGCATTGCGGTGGGCTCGTCGAGCACGATGCACTGAGGGCGCATCGCGATAATTCCCGCGATTGCCACGCGCTGCTTCTGCCCGCCCGATAGCTGGTGAGGCGCGCGAAGTTTTAAGTCCGACATGCCGACAAGCTCAAGCGCGTCGTCGACGCGCTCGCGTATCTCATCGGGCGGAACTCCCAGATTCTCAAGCGCGAACGCGACGTCCTCCTCCACGACTGTGGCGACGATCTGGTTGTCGGGGTTCTGGAACACCATGCCGACATGGCTGCGTATCAGGAGCAGCTTGTCCTCGTCCCTTGTGTCGGCGCCGACCACCGTGCATGTGCCGCCCTGCGGCAGCAGGATCGCGTTGAAGTGCTTGGCAAGCGTGGATTTCCCCGAGCCGTTATGCCCTAAGACCGCGACAAAATCGCCCTTTTGAACGGTCAGGTTTAAGCCCTCGAACACCGGGATTTTTTTATCTTTTTCCTCGTTTTCATGACTGTATGAGAACGCCATGTCCTCGCAGCTTATGATTTCTTCCATATCAGATTCCTTTATATATGAACAAACATTATATCTTTTTGCTTATCTTTTAAAACTTTTACCAAATCGCCTGCCGCAATCCAGACCGTGGCGGTGTTGTCGTTTGGGTGCACACCGATAAATTCACAGCCTTCAAGGTCGCTGTCAATTATGACGGTAACGATATTATCCGTGTCGTTTAGCGCCCCGAAAGGCGTGACCTCGCCCTTTGACAGCTTTAAATAATGCTTGAGGTCGTCGTCGCCCGCAAAGCTCAGCGGCCTGCTTCCAATTTTATGACGCAGCTCTTTTAGGTTGGCGCTCTTGTCGTTTCTCATAACGATCAGGTAGTATTTTCGTTTCTTATCGTCGCGAACAAATAAGTTCTTTGCCACCTTATCCATATGCTCGATCTGCAAATTGTTCATCTCTTCAATGGTAAAGACCGCGGGATGCCGGATCACCTTATAAGGAATATTCATTTTATCCAATATCTCAAGCACTTTGTTTTGTGCTTCAACCGACATATGGAGGCACCTCTTTCCAAATGATTTTTATCCCGCTAACCAAATCGCCGTGTTCCCGCATGGCAGCGTAAGGCCGGAGGCCGTCACCGGCAGCCCGATTTCCGACGACATGAGCGTGCCGCCGCGCTTTTGCTTTATCAAGACGCCGAGCATATACTCCATCACAGATGCGGAAAGCCCCGTCGTATACGAATTGATGATGAAAAACCGCGCGCTGTCCGATAAAAGCTTGCCGCAAAGCGATACAAGGCCGTATACCGCGTCCTCGAGCTTCCAGACCTCGCCGCCGGGGCCGCGCCCGTATGACGGCGGGTCCATGATGATGCCGTCGTAGCGGCTGCCGCGCCTTAGCTCACGTTCTGCAAACTTTTTGCAGTCGTCCGTAATCCAGCGGCAGGGCTTATCCGAAAGGCCGGAAAGCGCTGCGTTTTCCCGCGCCCACGCCACCATTCCCTTTGACGCGTCAACATGGCAGACGCTTGCGCCCGCCTGAAGGCAGGCAAGGGTCGCGCCGCCCGTGTACGCAAACAGGTTTAACACGTTCATGCCGGCGTTTGCGTTTTCGCTTATAAAATCCCAGTTGACGGCCTGCTCCGGGAAAATGCCCGTGTGTTTAAAGCTTGTGGGCCGCACAAGAAAGCGTAGATCCTTGTACGAAACCGTCCAGCTTTGCTTCTCGATTTCCGGGTTATCCCAGTGGCCGCCGCCTGTTTCGCTCCTCACATAGCGGGCGTCGGCTTTTTGCCAGATACCGCCTTTAGGCGTGTCCCAGATTACTTGCGGGTCGGGCCGTATCAGGATATGCCCGCCCCACCGCTCAAGCTTTTCGCCCGCCGACGCGTCTAAGACTTCAAAGTCCCGCCATGCGTTTGCAATCCTCATTATCGGATAATCTCTCCTCAATCTTCTCCGTGAGCTCGTCGAGCAAGGAAGCGATTTCATCTTTGTCTTTGCCCTCTATCATCACGCGGATGATCGGCTCCGTTCCGGATGCGCGGACAAGCACCCTGCCGTCGCCACCGAGTTTTTTCTCCGCTTCATCGATCATTGCGGCAACCGCTTTGTCGGTCGCAAGGTTTTTCTTCATGACCGGGTCGGCGTGGATATTTTTCATCATCTGCGGGTACTGCGTCATGATACGCCCAAGCTCCGAAAGTTTTTTGCCGCTCTTCTTCAATGCGGATAAAAGCTGGATTGCCGAAAGCTGTCCGTCGCCCGTCATCATAAACTCGCTGAAGATGATATGCCCGCTTTGCTCGCCGCCTAAGCAATACCCTTTCTTTCGCATCATTTCGAGTACATAGCGGTCGCCGACCTTGGCCTTTTCGATGATAACCCCGTTTTCCTCACCAAACTTGAAAAGCCCGAGATTACTCATAACGGTCGCCACGATGGTATCATTTTTAAGTTTGCCCTGTTTCTTTAAATCAAGCCCTAAAATCGCCATGATTACGTCGCCGTTTATAACGCCGCCGGTCTCATCCACGGCAATCACGCGGTCGGCGTCGCCGTCAAAGGCGATGCCTGCGTCAAAATCTCCGTTTTTCACGTATTCCGCGAGGTTCTCCACATGCATCGAGCCGCAGTCGCGGTTGATGTTTACGCCGTTAGGCGATGCGTTTAGTACGTCTATATCGGCCCCGAGCTTTGTAAAAAGCTTTCCGGCTGTCGCAGACGCGCTGCCGTTTGAGCAGTCAAGCGCGATTTTTAAGCCCTCAAGCCCGTTTGGCGCAGTACCCGCTATGTAATCGATGTAATGCCCGGCTAAATCGTCTTGTCTGCTGATGCGCCCGACTTCCCAGCCCCAGCGGATAGAATACGGCTTTATCTTATCCAAAACGATTTCTTCTATCTCGAATTCTTCGGCGTCCGTTAGCTTGTATCCATCCGGCCCGAAGATCTTGATTCCGTTGAATTCATACGGGTTGTGCGACGCCGAAAGCATAATCCCCGCGTCGGCGTGCTTGTTTGTTACAAGATACGATATAGCGGGCGTCGGCAAAACTCCGGCGATGATTACGTCCGCGCCGACGGAGCAAAGCCCCGCCGATAAGGCGGACTCCAGCATCCCCGATGATATGCGCGTGTCGCATCCGATGATGAACACAGGCTTTTTCGCGATCCTTTCCGCAACGACCATAGCCGCCGCGCGCCCGACATCCATCGCAAGCTTGCAGCTTATCTCCGTGTTCGCAACGCCTCTCGCGCCGTCAGTTCCAAAAATCCTTCCCATAAATCAAGCCCCTTTCTCTTTTAAGACCATCAGGGGGTGTGGCAATAGAACAAACCGGTGTCTTTTTGGCTGGTTTAGACCTATTGCCGGCACCCCCTATTATTTTATGTAATCTTCGATTATTTGTTAATTACCGGTATTTTCTTCGCCATTTTCGGCTAAATCCGCCAAAAGGTTGATTTGCTCGAAATTCTGGCGCTCTAAAAACACAAGGCCGAGATGCTCGTATGCCGAGCGCGTGACGACGCGCCCGCGCGGCGTCTTGCCGAGAAACCCAATCTGCATCAGAAACGGCTCGCAGACGTCCTCGAGGGTTATGGCTTCCTCGCCGACGACCGCTGCGAGCGTCTCGATTCCGACCGGGCCGCCGCCGTAGTTTCGTATAATCGTTTCAAGCACCCGCCTGTCCATCGAATCAAGCCCCAAATCATCGACCTCAAGCTTATCGAGGGCGAGCGACGCAATCTCCTTTGTTATGACGCCCTTACCCAGCACCTGCGCGAAATCACGCACCCGTTTTAAAAGCCGGTTTGCTATACGCGGCGTACCGCGGCTTCTCTTTGCAAGCTCAAGGGAGCCGTCGCCGTCGCACGGTATCTCAAGGATTTCGGCGCTTCGGCTTATGATGGTCGCAAGCTCGGCGGGCGAGTACAGCTCAAGCCTTACAATCACGCCGAACCGGTCACGCAGCGGAGCTGTGAGCTGTCCTGCCCGCGTCGTCGCGCCGACAAGCGTAAAGCGCGGCAATTCAATGCGGATGGAGCGCGCCGACGGCCCTTTCCCGATGATGATGTCAAGGGCGTAATCCTCCATCGCGGGGTAGAGTATCTCCTCAACCACTCGGGAAAGCCGGTGGATCTCGTCGATAAACAGTATATCCCCCGGCGAAAGGTTTGTGAGCAGCGCCGCCAAATCCCCCGGCTTTTCGATAGCGGGCCCCGACGTCGTGCGGATACCAGCGCCCATCTCGTTCGCGATAACGGTTGCGAGCGTCGTTTTGCCAAGCCCGGGAGGGCCGTAAAGCAATACGTGGTCAAGGCTGTCGCCGCGCCGCCTTGCGGCTTCGATGAAGACGCCAAGGTTCTCCTTAGCTTTCGGCTGGCCTATATACTCGCCCATCGTTTTCGGGCGCAGCGAAACCTCGGCCTCGCTGTCCTCAAATGTGTTTTCAGGCGCGACGATTCGGTTTTCGAAATCCATATCCCCGTCAAACATCGGCATGTCTCATACCCCTATAGCTTCGTTGCGAGGACTTTAAGCCCCGCTTTTATCATGTCCTCGACAGGCGCTTCGGCGTCAAGCGCGGATACCGCCAAAGCCGCGTCCGCCTGCGAATAGCCAAGCACCACCAGCGCGCTTACGGCTTCCGCCGCGTTGCCGCTTGTAACGGCGGCTATCCCCGGCACAGGCGCTGAAAATCCCATCGCCACAGCGTCTTTGCTCACTTTGTCGCGCAGCTCAAGCACGATGCGCTGCGCGAGCTTCGCACCGACGCCCGGCGCCGACGTGATGGATTTGTAGTCCCCTCCCGCGACGCACAAAGCGAAGCGCTCCGGCGTCATGCACGACAAAATCGAAAGCGCCGCTTTCGGCCCTACTCCCGACACGCCGGTAAGCATCCGAAAGCAGCTAAGCTCCGACTTGTCGGCGAACGCAAACAAGTCGACTGCGTCCTGCCTTATATTCATGTGCGTGTAGACAAGGACCTCGGCGCCAACCGACGCCACCTGGGAAAGCGTCGAGTATGTCGTCTGGCAGTGGTACGCGACGCCGCCGCACTCGACCGCGATGCTGTTTTTGTCAAAATGCACAAGGGTGCCCCGCAAACTGTAAAGCATAACCGCTACCTCATTTTTAGTATATTAGCCCCGCGCCCGGCGGAGTGTGCGTGGCAAATCGCGACCGCGACCGCGTCGGCGACGTCGTCCGGCTTCGGCAGCTTATCAAGCTTCAGCATGGTCTTCACCATCTGCATCACCTGCTGCTTTTCCGCCTTGCCGTAACCCGTGACCGCCTGTTTTACCTGAAGCGGCGTGTATTCACTCACGTCTACTCCGTGTTTTTTCGCGCAAAGCACAATAATCCCACGCGCCTGTGAGACGTCTATCGCCGTTTTGTGGTTCGTTGTAAAAAAGAGCTTTTCAATCCCCATCGACGACGGCTTATGTTTCTTCAGCACCTTTGAAAGCTCGTCCCAGATGATTTCAAGCCTGTCCGCAAAAGGGGCGTCGGGTTTTGTGACGACAGCGCCGTATTCAACCGCTGAAAAGCGGTACCCGTCAAAATCAAGAACTCCGAAGCCGACGATCGCAAAGCCCGGGTCGATTCCGATAACCCTTACGCTTTTATTCAAAGCAAAACCGCCTTTAAAATTTGTTGATGTAACAGTATACCATATTCAGCATCGATTTGCAAAACCTGCTTTCATCAATATGAAAGCAGGTTTTCGTTCGGCGAAAGCAGCTCCGGCGCCGACGGGCGCTCAGGCAGGAGTGCGCGTAAGCGGTCATAGCTTCGCATATAGAAATAATACCCGCCGATAAAGTGCTGCACATCGTCAATACGCGTCCTGAAGCTGTCGTGGCGTATCATGAACGAGCCCAAAATCTGTTCCGGGATTTTCATATACATTGCGTACTCGGGATAGAAAAATCCGTTTGCCATCACGTTTGCGCGCCTGAAAATCGTCAGTATGAAATCCTCGGGGCTAAACGAGTCCATATATCCGACCTTAGCGCCGCTGTTCATTAACCTCTCATAAGTCTCGAAGCCGATCATAAGAAGCTCAAGATAGGTGTGGTATGTCGTATTCCTTTTATAGATTTTCGCAAGGTTTTCCTTTATGTTTCTCATCGCGAACTCAAAATAACGCGGCTCCGGAAGATGCTTCGTGATTTCGTTTAACGCATAGGCAACCCAGTGGTCCCTGTATTTCGTGTAGTCGTTTCGGATGAAATACTCGACTCCCGCCTTTGCCGCGTTTAAATATATCTCATCCTTTAAAACCGAGTATGCGCGGGCTAATCCGAACACGGCCTCGCCGTCATAATAGACGATTCGGAATTTTTGGGCTGTATTGTAATCCGGAAACGACAATACATGCGTGAACGAGCCGTCCTCCCCGTCCTGAAGCGCTACGATGCCGTTCGCCAAATGCCTGACGATTTCGGCATAACGCCTCGTCTTTAGGGCATCCATATACTCAGTCAGCAGGATGACCGCGACGCCACTCGCGCCCAGCTTGATTTCATTCGACGCGCGCTCGACCAGATATGCCGTTTTCGTGTCTTTATATTCGAGATAATCGCTTATCATATAATCGATCGCCTTGTCAAGCTTCATTAGCACGGACCTGTCGCCGGTCATGCGGAACAGGTTCAAAAGCGACCACAGTGAGCTTGCGTGGCGGACGATATTATATGAATCGATCTCATTTCCGAATACCGGGTAGTACCCGTAGACGAATTTGCCGTCAGGCCCGATTTGCCTTGCAAGGAAGCTTGACGCCGACATGATCATATTCCTTGTCTCGTTTTTATCGATGAAGGCGGCCCGCCTGCCGATACCCAGCCCGTCGTTGTATAAATCGTAAACGGCGTCGCCGTCGGCGATAAACCCTCGCGTTGTAAACTCAAAAAGCTGTTCCGGCATTTCAATATCTTCGGTACTACCGTAATATTTTTTCATGTAATGGTTCACGTTATCAAGGTTTAGGCGGTTCGATGAAAAATCAATTTCGTTTTTGCTGAATTGCTTTTCGGAATAATAGTAAAGCATTTTATTTGCGTTTATCTCGGATTCTAAAAACGCGACGCCGAGATTGCTGTCAAAGGCAAGACCATACCTGTAAAAATATGGGAATCCCCCTTCCTTCATATGCATGTTCAAGTCCAGCTTCGTAACCGGCCGGATCAAGTCCACAATATCGGCCTTGATCCACAGGACTTTGTAGTTTTTATTTCCCGTCGCCGCAGCTTCCGCCGCGCCGTATGCTTGCTCCCACGCGTTCTGAACGCTTGCGCCGGTCCCGCGAAATACAAGCGCCCGGCTCTTTAATCCGCCGACGGAAATAAATACGGCGAAAAAGCCGTCCCGCCCGCTTTTAGCCAAGCTTTCCGAGATTTCGCCCAGCAATCCGCCGTCGCTTAGTATGCGCTCCTTGAGCAGTCCCGATCTTCTTTTGAATATAGCCGCGGCCATTATGTCGGCGCGGCGGTCGTTTGCATTTTGATTTCTCCGGGGCATACCGTTATTTCTGTTTTTCATAATTATCTCCTTGCCGCGCGGCCTATAATATGATTTTTTGCCAGTTTAACACAATAAGGGATTATTTACAATATATTACAGCCATCTCTTTTTCTTGCTTGTCTTTTGGGATTTATCGAAAAACGGCATATGATATGTTAGAGGCTCATGTAAAAACTATGTAAAGATTATGTAAAAAATATCTTGTGTTTTCATTTCATTCGTACTATAATATTTCTGTATGTCACAAAGCATATTTTACCGTCGCTTTTTGCGGCGGATATAAGGACGGCTGATATCGTGTCTGTACCCTCGCAAAACGCGAAACTAAAAGCAAAATCCGCGCATTTATATTACGGTGCTTACCACGCTTTAAAGGATGTCACGTTTGATATCCCAAAACGTGCGATTACCGCTATCATCGGGCCTTCTGGCTGTGGAAAATCTTCCCTTTTGCGCATGTTTAACCGCATGAACGATTTGATACCCGGCGCCCGTGTAGAGGGCGACATCCTTTTAAACGGCGAATCCATTTACCAAAAAAGCATGGACGTCGTCTCGCTTCGCAAAAAGGTCGGTATGGTGTTCCAGAAGCCGAATGTCTTCCCGATGAGCATTTACGACAACATAACGATCGGGCCGAAGCGCTACGGGATAAAAGGCAGGGCCGAGCTTGACGAGATCGTCGAAAGAAGCCTTTCGCAGGTCACGATGTGGAATGAAGTCAAGGACGAGCTAAAAAAACCGGGTCTCCTGCTTTCGGCGGGGGCCCAGCAGCGCCTGTGCATCGCCCGCGCGCTTGCCGTTGAGCCTGACGTTATACTTATGGACGAATCCTGCAGCGCGTTAGACCCAGAATCCACCATGAAAATCGAAGAGCTGATGCTTGAGCTCACGGGCAAATACACAATCATCATCGTGACGCACAACATGGAGCAGGCGCGGCGCGTATCCGACATGTCGGCGTTTATGATGATAGACCACGACAAGGTCGGTATACTTGCCGAATATTCCCCGACGGTCGAGATGTTCTCAAACCCGAAGGACCAGCGAACCGAAGATTATATCACAGGCCGCTTCGGCTAATTATTATGGGCATTCCATTTATGTCAACAGAATCTAGGAGCGTGTTTTAATTTGCGCATAAAAAAAATAATGGCGGCGGCAGCCGTATTATTGCTTCTTTTGGCGGCGGCGTTATCCGCGGGAGGCGGAAAGCCTGAATCCACGGTCATTGTCGCGGGCTCGACGTCGGTGCAGCCGTATGCCGAGATGCTCGCTGAGGAATACTCTATTCTGTACCCGGAAAGGGAAGTCGACGTCCAAGGCGGCGGCTCGTCCACCGGTATCACCGCCGCTTTATCCGGCACAGCCGACATCGGCATGTCGTCCCGTGAGCTTAAGGGGGATGAGGAAAATACGTGGAATGCAATCATCGCCAAGGACGGTTTAGTCGTCATCGTGCATCCCGACAACCCCATCGGCGACCTCACGGTCGAGCAGGTCCGCGGCATTTATGCCGGCACTTTCACCACATGGAGCGAATTGGGCGGCACGGCCGAGCATAAAATCCACGTCATCGCCCGCGAGGAGGGCTCCGGCACAAGGAGCGCTTTCGAGAGCATGGTGATGGACGGCGTCATGATCACGCCGACAGCCATAGTACAGGCTTCAAACGGCTCCGTGCGGCAGCTGGTCGGAAGCGACCGAAATTCCATCGGCTTTATCTCGCTGGGGCTCGTCGACGATACGATAAAGGACCTTAAGCTGGACGGTATTTCAGCGTCATGGGAAAACATTATGAACAACAGCTATATGTTGTTCCGCCCGTTCATCTTTGTCGCGAACGTTGAGCCTAGCGGCCCTGCTAAGCATTTCATCGACTTTGTCCTTTCGGCCGAGGGACAAGCGCTTCTAACGCGCGAGGGCCTAATCTCCATAACGGAAGGGGCGCAGTGATGAAGACCTTTAGAGAAAACCTGTCCGGATATATCTTTATGCTGCTTGCCTTATCATCCATATCGGCGCTTGCGCTGATTACGGTCTTCATCATAGTACAGGGCGCGCCCCTTATCGCCGACGTCGGCGTCATTGACTTCATTTTCGGCATGACATGGGCGCCAAGCCAGGGGGAATACGGGATTTTTCCCATGATCATCGGTTCTTTGTCGGTAACGCTTGGTGCTGTTATCTTAGGAGTCCCCGTCGGGATTTGTTGCGCAATCTTTTTAGCGGAGTTCGCCCCCGTCAAGCTTCGAAACCTGTTCCGCCCGGCGATTCAGCTTCTGGCCGGTATCCCGTCGGTCGTATACGGGTTTTGGGGTCTTATATTTATCGTGCCGTTCATACGCGACTACTTAGGCGGCCCGGGACTTAGCATCCTTGCGGCCTCCGTCATCCTTGCCATCATGATTTTGCCGACGGTTATCAGCATTTCCGAGGTTTCTATCTTAGCGCTCCCCCGCCAGTACAAGGAGGGGGCGCTTGCCCTTGGCATGACGCACTGGCAAACGATCTTTTACGTGATCCTTCCCGCCGCAAAATCCGGGATTGTCGCTGCCATCATACTGGGAATCGGGCGCGCCATCGGCGAAACGATGGCTGTCATCATGGTAGTCGGAAACGCAACCGCAATCCCCACGTCGATTTTAGACCCGGTGAGGACATTGACGACAAACATCGGCATCGAGATGGGATACGCGTCTGGCGAACACCGGCAGGCCCTCTTTGCTACAGGCATCGTGCTGTTCATCATTATAATGGTTTTAAATTCTCTTGCCCAATATATTACGCGAAAGAAATAGGAGATTAACATCAAATGAATTCAAGGGACCATGAAAGAATCGCTAAAGCCCTTATCTGGACAGCCGCCCTGTTTGTGCTTGCGGTTCTGGCTTTTATCCTGATCTATATCCTGGCAAGGGGGCTGCCGAGGCTCGACTGGGAATTTTTGACCGAAATTCCGCGCAATATGGGCCGGAGCGGCGGCGTTTCCTCAACCATCGTCGGTACGCTGATGGTCACGTCCCTTGCTGTTGCAATCGCCGTTCCCTTCGGGATTGGTACGGCTTTCTACCTCGCGGAGTACACCCGCGGCGGCTACATCACGCGCATCATCCGCTTTTGCGCGGAATCTCTGGCGGGTATCCCGTCCATCGTGTACGGGCTGTTCGGATTTATATTCTTTGTCATCTTCCTCGGCTTGGGCTGGTCTGTCATTTCAGGCGCGCTTACCTTATCCGTAATGATTCTGCCCACATTGATACGCACGTCGGAGGAGGCCATACGCGCTGTCCCGAATATCTACCGTGAGGTCAGCTATTCCTTAAGCGCAACGAAATGGCAGACCATCATCAAGGTTGTGTTCCCGTCGGCGCTTCCCGGCATCGCGAACGGCATCATCCTAAGCGTCGGGCGCTGTATCGCCGAGACGGCTGCCGTAATTCTGACGGCGGGAAGCGCACTGCGTATGCCCTCCTCGGTTTTCTCGCCCACAAGAACGATGGCGGTACACTTCTACATCCTCGCAATGGAGGGCATCTCGATGGAAAACGCGTTCGGCACCGCCGCTTTACTGATTATTTTAATCTTTCTTATAAACGTCGTCGCCAACACCTTCGTCAACAGGTTCGTGGCGAAAGGCGTCAAGAGGTAGCTATGAGTGAAAATATTAAAATCGCCATTAAAAACCTAAGCTTTTACTATCGGGAAAAATGTGTGATCAACGACCTTAGCCTTAATATTCGGGGAAACGAGATACTGTGCGTGCTCGGGCCCGCAAACAGCGGCATCACGACGCTTTTGCGCGCATTAAACCGCCTGTGCGACTTGGATGCCGGCGTCAGCATGAAAGGCGAAATCCTCCTTGACGGCAAAAACATCCGCGACGAAGACGTAAACGTCACGGAGCTTCGCCGGCGCGTCGGTATGGTCTTTGACGTCCCGACGCCGCTGCCTATGTCGATTTACGACAACATCGCTTACGGGCCGCGTTTACACGGCAACAAAGGCAGGCGCGAAATTGATGAAACCGTGGAAAGCACCCTTCGCATGGCGGCCCTTTGGGACGACGTCAAGGACAGGCTTGAGCTTCCGGCGATGTCGTTATCCGGCGGACAGCAGCAGCGCCTGTGTATGGCGCGGGTGCTCGCCATGAACCCGGAGGTAATCCTGCTTGACAGGCCCTGCTCCGGCCTTGACCCCATATCGACGGCGAAAATCGAGGAATCCCTTACTGAGCTAAAGCAGGAATTCACCATTGTTCTCGCCCCGCACAACGTACAGCAGGCAAGCCGCGTTTCTGACCGGGTTGCGTTTATGCTGATGGGCAGCCTTATTGAAGAAGGGAAAAACGCCGACGTTTTCTCAAGGCCCAAGGATCAGAAGACAAGCGATTATATTACCGGAAGATTTGGATAATAATCCGCATACTATATATAACATAAAGGAGGTTTGATTCATGAGAACCAGATTCGAAGAACAACTGACGCATCTCAACAACGCGCTGATAGAGATGGGCGCCCTTGTAGAAAGGACCATCGCGGATGCGGACAAGGCGTTGATCGGACAGGACGTCGAGCTTGCAAAGAAAATCATAGCATCAGACGATGAAATCGACCACATGGAGCAGGAAATCGAAAGCCTTTGCCTTAAGATCATATTGCAGCAGCAGCCGGTCGCCGGCGATTTGCGCCTTGTATCGTCGGTGCTTAAAATCGCAACCGATCTTGAGCGGATCGGCGACCACGCCACGGATATTTCTGAGATTACTATATTGCTTGCCGGAAAGCAGTATCTCAAAAAGCTGGAGCATATCCCGCAAATGGCGGAGGCCACCATGAAAATGGTGACAAAAAGCATCGACGCGTTTGTGAAAAAGGATTTGGAGCTTGCAAGGGAAATCATAGCCTCCGACGATATAGTCGACAATCTTTTTGATACGGTAAAGGCGGAGCTTGTCGAGCTTATAAAAATGAACAAAGACAACAGCGATCAGGCAATCGACCTTATTATGATCGCGAAGTACTTCGAGCGTATCGGCGACCACGCCACAAACATCGCCGAATGGGTCGTCTTCTCGCTTACGGGAATGCACAAGGACAGCAGGATCATGTAATCACGGGGGCCAAAGATATGAACATGGATCAAATAAGCATTCAAGCCAAAGACGGGGCTGTTATCCGCACAAACGCCTTTTATCCCGGTATATCCCCCGCAAAAGGGGCCGTTATCGTCTGCCACGGCTTCGGCGAGCATTCGGAGCGCTACGGCGAATTCGCGGAAAAACTGGCCTTGTCCGGTTTTATAAGCATTGTTTTCGACGCGCGCGGACACGGGGATTTGCCCCCGCAATACGCCAAAAAGCCTAAAAAGTTTTACGGTATTATCCCCGGCTACGATAGCTTTTTAGACGACGTCCACGACGTCGCCTGTTGGGTAAAGCAAGCGATGCCCGGCGTCCCTTTAAGCCTGTACGGACACAGCATGGGCGGCAACATCGCGCTCAATTACCTTTTAAAGCGCGGGGAGGACGGCTTCAAAAGCGCTGTGGTCGAATCCCCGTGGATCGGCCTGTATAAAGAAGTAAGCCCGTTTGAGTCCACACTATCGAAAGTGGTGGGGGCTATAACGCCGAACGTATCGGTCCGCAGCAATATTGAGCCGGAGGACATCACCAGCCACAAGCCGAAGGCAAGGGAAATCGAAGACGACCCGAATTACCACAAACGCATTTCGCTGCGCATGTTTTCAGGAATCAGGGACGCCTGCGCGTATGCCGTGAAAAACGCATCAAGGCTTAAGCTTCCGACATTCCTCGCCGTCGCACACAACGACAGGATTGTATGCAACGACGCGATCATGCGTTTTGCCGACGGCTGCGGCCCGAATTTGATCATGAAAAAGTATGATTCGTATCACTCGATCCATAACGACATAAACGGAGCTGCATTCTATGAGGACTTAATCGAGTTCCTTGACGCGTGAATGTCATTTTAAAGCTTCCTTGAGCGAGTCGACCATGTCGAGCTTTTCCCACGCGACGCCTAAATCCTCGCGTCCCATATGGCCGTATGCCGCAAGCTGCCGGTAAATCGGGCGGCGAAGCTGAAGCCGGCTTATGATTCCGCTCGGAGTCAGATCAAAGACTTTCGCAATCGCTTCTTCAAGAGCCTCTTCGCTGACGGTTCCGGTGCCGAACGTTGTTACGTTTATGGAGACCGGCTTCGCCACGCCGATCGCGTATGCAAGCTGCACCTCGCATTTTTTCGCAAATCCCGCGGCAACCACATTTTTCGCTACATGCCGCGCGGCATACGCTGCTGAGCGGTCAACCTTCGTCGGGTCTTTGCCTGAAAACGCGCCGCCGCCGTGACGGCCGTACCCGCCGTATGTATCGACAATGATTTTGCGCCCGGTAAGCCCGCTGTCCCCCTGCGGCCCGCCGACGACAAAGCGCCCCGTCGGGTTCACGAAAAATTTTGTATCCTTTAAAAGTTCAGCCGGGATACACGGGCGGATTACTTTTTCAATCAAATCCTCGCGAATTTTAGAAAGCGCTACGTCCTCGGTGTGCTGGTTTGATACGACGACCGTATCGATCCGCACGGGAACGTCGTTTTCATATTCCACGGTAATCTGGGATTTCCCGTCCGGCAAAAGGTAGCCAAGCGTGCCGTCTTTTCGAAGCTCCGCGAGCTTCTTGCAAATTTTGTGCGCAAGCGAGATAGGCATCGGCATATACTCAGGGGTTTCGTCGCATGCAAACCCGAACATCATCCCCTGATCGCCCGCGCCGTTTGAGTCGCCGCCGCCCGATTCCTTTGATTCAAGAGAGTTGTCGACGCCAAGCGCGATGTCCGGCGACTGCTCGTCGATACTCGTGATTATCGCGCAGCTTTTTCCGTCAAACCCGTGATTTGCGCTTATATATCCGATTTCGTTTATCACCGCCCTTGCAATCTTCGGGATATCAACATAACAATTGGTTGAAATCTCTCCCATAATCAGCGCCATTCCGGTAGTAACGGCGCACTCGCAGGCTACGCGCGCGTTCGGGTCATTCTCAAGGATATTGTCGAGCACAGCGTCTGAAAGCTGGTCGCAAATCTTATCAGGATGCCCTTCCGTAACGGATTCAGACGTGAATAAGTATTTCGCCATATAAAGTCCTCCTTAGAATAAATAAAAGCTCGGGGTTACCGAGCTTTTTAAAATCCTCATCTCCCGGTTTTCACCCGCAGGATTTAGCACCTTTCGGTCACACCGTAGGCTGCCGGACATCAAAGGGCCTGTTCCCTCCGTCGCTCTTGATAAGGGGATATTCAGTTTTATATTTATATTCTACCATAAAAGCTTCGGACTTGTCAATCACCTTACAGCCTGCCGTTTAACACAAGCACCCACAACACACAGGTCGCGATAACAAAAACCGACGCGATGACGATCCCCATATTGGCTTTACCTGTCTTTTGCATCTCCTGTGGCTGCGGCATCAGGCGCGACGATTGAAGGGCCGCCTTGACCGGTTTATAAAGAAGCATGGTGAGCGCCGCGTTCAGCCCGCCCTTGATTAAGTTAAACGGTATAAAAGCCGGTATCAGAAGCTTCGCTACCTCATCGCGCGGCACGTTTAAGTACAGCGGCGTGATCAGGTAATTCCACAGCACCATCACAGCCGTGGTAAAAATCCACGCAACGGCCAAGCCCGCCACGGCGCCTTTCATGCTGCGGTATCTCTTATATATAAAAGCCGCGGTGCAGGCGAACGACGCCCCTGAAATAATATTCATCAAGAGCCCGATCGGGCCGTTTTCGCTGATTGTAAACATTTCGGCGAATGAGACCACAACCGTAATCATGAGCGCCGCCAAAGGACCGTACAAAAACCCGCCGATCGTTATGACAATGTCTTTCGGGTCATATTTGAGGAAGAGTACCAGCGGGATTCGGCCAAGGACCACTACGATGTATGAAATCGCGCTCAGCATAGCAAGGACACAGATTTTTGCAGCGTTTGTTTTCATTGTTAACAGGCTCCCTTTCGTTTTAGCCTGTTAAAAGGAAAATCCCCGAAAAACATTTCGAGGACGATAAAGGCAATACCAGCCTTTAAGTTTCTTTCATCCGGACTATACCGTCGGTCAGGGAATCGCACCCTGTCGGCCTTTCGGCTCGCGGACTCGTGGCTTTCGCCCATTACCGCCGGTGAGGAATCTAACCTCGCCCTGAAACAGACTATTTTATTATATCATTACTATAATACTTCTGCTATATATTGTCAAGGCCGATATATAAAAGCTGATTGATTTCGCGGCACTTCCCTGTTTTTTCATCGACGTCGAGCACTGCGCCAGAAAGCCGCACGTCCTCGGCGTCAACCTTAAAATACGTGGGCAGCATCGTGCGCATACGCTCGATTGCAAGGTCTCTGGTAACGCCCAGCACGGAGTTTCTCCCGCCGCACATGCCAAGGTCGGTCACATACGCGGTGCCATTGGGAAGCAGCCCCGCGTCAGCCGTCGGGACATGGGTGTGCGTGCCTAAAACCGCCGTGACTTTCCCGTCAAGATAATACGCAAGGCATAGCTTTTCAGCCGTTGCCTCCGCGTGAAAATCAATGATTATGTTAGGAGTGTCGGCGTCCTTTAGTATCTCGTCAATGCAGTCAAGGGGGTTTTTGATGTTCTGCATATAGGCGGTGCCCTGTAAATTCACGACTAAGACCCGGTGCTTCGGATTGTCGTAAACAAGCCATCCGGCCCCCGGCGCCGACTCGTGGTAATTCGCAGGGCGAATTATCCCGTCTTTTTTCTCAAGCGCCTCGTAAATCTGGCGGCGGCGCAAAATATGGTTGCCGCCGGTGATGACGTTTACACCCGCGTCAAACAAAAGCTTTGCACTAGCGGGCGTCGCGCCGTTGCCGTCCGCCGAATTCTCGCCGTTCGCCACAACCATATCGACGGAATATTTTTCTTTAAGCTTTGGCAAAACCTTTTTTACATGCTCACATCCTGACGCGCCGACAATATCCCCGATTACTAAGATAACCACGCTTTACCCCCGTTATATTACTTCTCTTCCATGAGCGTTATCGTAACGTCGAACGTTTCGTTGCCGTTTGAGCCAAGCGGCCTGTAAAGCGTAAGCGTCACCCTGTCACCCGGCTCATACCTTTCAAGCACAGCCCTTAAGTCGCTGGTAGAGAAAATTCGATCGCCGTCTATGTGCGTGATGATATCGAATTTTTGAATCCCGCGGTTGTTAAGGTCCGATTCGGGGTCGATGGACTGAATGCGTATGCCAACCACAAGCCCCGCGTTTCGCGCGTCAATCTCATCGATCTGGTACGCTTCGATGCCAATCCTCACGCGGCCTGTCACGCGCCCGTTGCTTAAGATATCCTCAATGATTGGCTTCGCCTCCGAAATCGGTATGGCAAAACCGATGCCCTCAAAGCCGTGTGCGACGATCTTCGACGAGTTGATGCCGATGACCTGCCCGTATTCGTTTACAAGGGCGCCTCCGGAGTTGCCGGGGTTGATCGCGGCGTCGGTCTGTATCAGCGGTATGTTCAGCGGCAAATTGTTGGCGTCCGGGATTTCGCGGTTCACGGCGGAGATAATCCCCTGCGTGACGCTGCCGGAAAGCGTTCTGCCGCCGGGATTGCCTATCGCAATTACCTGCTCCCCGACCTCAAGCTGGGTTGAATCACCGAAAACGGCGGGGATTAAGTCCTCAACGCCGTGGATTTTCAAAACGGCAAGGTCGGTAAGGACATCCGCGCCGATGAGCTCGGCGTCTTTCGGCGTCCCGTCGTGCAAAATTACCTTAAAGTCGGTTCCTCCCGCGACGACATGCGCGTTCGTTATTACATAGCCGTCGGCCGACATGATGATGCCGCTGCCTTCGCCTGTCTGTGTAATCGTCATGTTAGGCTGGTATTGCACCACCCCGACGACGGAGGGCGATACGGCTTTTGCGACCTGCGGGGTTGTCATCTTCTCGCCGATCGGCACGACCGCAGAGACATTCGGGCGGCCTTCAACCTCGAGCTTTACCGCCGGCGCCGCCGCCTCGGGCTCCGTTGTGACCGACGTGTCGTATTCCGCGGCGGCGTCAGCCAACTCCATCGGGAAAGAGCTTAAAATCCCAAACATTGACATGCCGACAAGCCCCAATGCAAGAACGCAAATCAGAGACGTCATAAAAACGATAAGACCCCGGCTTCGTTTTTTCTTCGGCTTTTCCGCATGATGATTGACGGCGGCTTTGTCGTAATCCTGAAAACTCCACTGGCTGCTGTCCTGATTCGGCTGTTGCCATCCGCTGTTTGGGTTGTACTGGTACTGCTGCCGGCCCGTGTTATAGTCGGGCCACTGCCTGGGCGGCTGCTGCTGCCCGTAGCCGCCGCTTGGCGGATAGCCTCCCGGTTGATACGGCATATACCCCTGCCCGTAACCGTGGGGCGTCGTGCCGTTCTGGTGGCCGACCCAATACTCGTTAACAGGCGGGGGCGGAGCTTGCTTTTCCGGCGGCTTCTCGGCCGGAGCCTCCAAGGCAGGCTCGTTTTCGGGTAGCTTTACAGCTTCGCTTTCTGTGATTTTATTGTTTTCATCATAACCGTTTTGCTGATTCATATCGTTCATACCTCCATGAGCATGATTATCAAGAATTACCAGTATTATACGCCATATTTGTTAATATCAAATAAACATGCTTTAAATACTCTTCGTCTTAATTTTTACAGGACCGTTAACATTTTTTAATTTTTCGGCGCCGCCGGTATCGAGCATTCAAATTCCGCGTATTCTCCCGGCACACTCCGCACAAATATCTCGCCCTTGTGGTAGTTTAAGATCGTGCGCGTGATGTGCAGGCCGAGCCCCGCGCCCTGCTTGTTTAAGCTGCGGGATTTATCCGATTTATAAAACCGCTCGAAGAGCTGCGGCATCTCCTGTCTTTCGATTCCCTGACCGGTGTTCCTCAGCGCCATATATACCATTTTACCGTCGCTGTGATACCAAAATAACAGCTTGCCGCCGTCGTTTACAAACTTGACTGCGTTTTCCACAAGGTTGTAGACCACCTGATGAATCAAATCCCTGTCGGCAAATACCATGATTTTGTCTTCCTCAAGGCCTTCGATCTCCACTCGTTTATCGGTGACGACCTGCTCAAACGTAAAGACCGACTGACGCACAATCTCGCTTAAATCGAATATGACCGGATTAAGCTTAAGCTCCCCCGCCTCGATCCGCGCGGAGTCGAGCATTGAGCGCACAAGCCGCGAGAGGCGCTTGACTTCGGCCGACACAATTTTAAGGTACTGGATGCGTTTTTCCTCCGGCACCGTGCCGTCCAGGATTCCGTCTACGAACCCGCCGATCGTCGTCATCGGCGTCTTCAGCTCATGCGAAACGTTGGTGACAAACGACCGCCGCGAATTTTCAGTCGTTGCAAGGGCCCCCGCCATATTGTTAAACGCCATCGCAAGCTTGCCAATCTCATCGTACCCCGCGATGGGAACGCGGACCGAAAAGTCGCCCTGGGAAAAGCTCTGCGTAGCCGACAGCATTTCATTGAGCGGCTTTATGAGGCTTGCCGTGATAAAATATATCAAAATAAACGCGATAATTAAAATCACTATGGCGCTTATGAAAAACATCTCAAGCATGCTTCGCATAAACTCGTTCATATCGGAGGCCGACGCCGCCGTAAACACCGCGCCGACGATTACATTGTCGGCGGCGACCGGAACAGCCACAATGTATTGCGGCTCCGTGAACACGCCGCCAAGCAGCCCGGTCTCCTCATAAATTCCGTTTTCGATCACGCGTCTCATTATGCTTTCCGGAACAGGCCCGCGCATATGCACTCCGAACGCCGTTTCGCCGTTCACCTTTGTAAGGAATATTTCGGCGTCGATCGCGCTTGCCAAAACGCCGTATGCAAGCGTTATGATTCTTGGGTTGACGATGCTGCCGCCGCTGTAGCTGTCGGCGGTGATGGCCGCCGCCTGACGCGCGTTTCGCGCGAGCATGTCGTATTTTTCGCGCTCCAGAAACTGGGAAGCAAACGCCAGCAGAACAACGCCAAGCACAACGACGCTTGAGATTACGCATATGGAGCAGATCGCAAAATACCGCTTGAAAAGGCTGTTTTTTAGCATTGTCTAAGAATTATTCCTTCACTTCGAACTTATATCCTACGCCCCAGACGGTTTTCAGCGTCCATTTGTCGGACGCGCCCTCAAGCTTTTCGCGAAGGCGCTTTACATGCACGTCGACCGTCCTGCTGTCGCCGTAATACTCAAAGCCCCAGACCTCGTCGAGAAGCTGGTCGCGCGTGTAAACACGGTTTGGGTTTGTCGCGAGATGATACAAAAGCTCAAGCTCCTTCGGCGGCGTATCGACGGCCTTGCCGTTTACCTTAAGCTCATATTTTGTCATGTTGACTACTAAGTTGTCGTAGCTTACCTCTTTGTTGTCCGATACGTCGGAGGCCTTTCCGGCACGGCGCATTACAGCCTTAATGCGCGCCACGATTTCCTTTGAATCAAAGGGTTTTACGACGTAATCGTCCGCGCCCAGCTCAAGCCCTAAAACCTTGTCGAACGTTTCGCCCTTCGCCGTGATCATAATAATCGGACAGTTCGATTTCTTCCTGATCTCACGGCACACCTGCCAGCCGTCAAGCTTCGGCATCATGATATCGAGCAGCACCAGATCGGGGCTTTCCTGCGTGAATTTCGCCGTTGCCTCCTCGCCGTCCGCCGCGATCACAACGCTGTAGCCCTCCTTTTCAAGATAAAGCCTTAGCAGCTCCGCTATATTTATATCGTCGTCCGCAACAAGTATTTTGCCCATCAACATGTTTTACGTTCATTCCTTTCGCTGATTACTTAACGTCTTTACAATATTAATTATTATATCATTATATCTCACTTTTTACCACAGTAATGAATAATCTATAAAACTTTTTCGAAATTCAAGTTAACAAGCGTGAAAAGCACTTGATTCACATAGCTTTTATGTTATAATAATGGACAATTGATGATATGGGGGATTCTTTTAAAACATGAAACTTGGCATAGTCGGCCTGCCGAACGTCGGCAAAAGCACTTTATTCAACGCGCTTACAAACGCGGGCGCCTCAAGCGTCAACTACTTATTCGCCACAAGGGAGCCGAACGTCGGGATTGTTCCCGTTCCTGACAAAAGGCTTGATGCACTGGCTGAAATCTACGACCCGAAAAAAATCACCCCCGCCGTTTTGGAGGTCGTCGATATCGCGGGGCTCGTACGCGGGGCCGCCGGAGGCGAGGGGCTGGGGAATAAATTTTTGTCGAGTATCCGCGAGGTTGACGCGATTATCCACGTCGTGCGCTGTTTTGAGGACAGTGAGGTCTTGCATGTCGACGGCGACGTAAACCCCGCACGGGATATCGAAACGGTCAGGCTGGAGCTTGTTTTCGCGGATATCGATATTGTGGGCCGCAGGCTCGACCGAACCCAAAAAGCCGCGAAAGCGGACAAGAAGCTGCTGAATGAAGCGGACTTTCTTGATCGGCTGAAAGCGCATCTCGAGGACGGAAACCCGGCCATCGGTTTTGACGCCGGTGAAAACGAAGCGAAAATCATAGCGGAAATGCCGCTGCTTTCGAATAAACCGGTTATTTACATAGCGAATTTAGGCGAGCGTGATTTCAGAGACAACCTTCAAGGCAACAAGTTTTATAAGGAGGTATGCGAAATAGCCGCGGCAGACGGCTCGGAGGTTTTGCCCGTATGCGCAAAATTTGAGGAAAGCATCTCCGGTATGTCCAATGAAGACAAGCTTATGTTCTTAGCCGACCTTGGGCTTTCTGAATCCGGGCTTGACCGTATCATACAAGCCGGTTACGCGCTTTTAGGTCTGATAAGCTTTCTCACGGCGGGCAAGCCTGAGGTAAGGGCATGGACCATCACGAAAGGCACAAAGGCGCAGAAAGCCGCCGGAAAAATCCATACCGACTTAGAGCGGGGATTCATCCGCGCGGAGGTTATTTCGTTTGACGACCTGATTCCTTTAAAAAGCATTGCGGCCGCGAAGGAAAAAGGGCTTGTGCGTTTAGAGGGCAAAGAATATGCCGTCAAAGACGGCGATGTGATACTATTTCGCTTTAATGTTTAAAAACAGGGGGTTTTAAGATGAAAAAAATTGCGTTGCTGATGTCTGTTATCATTTTAATTTCCGCAACCGTGCCGACGGCTTTCGCGTCCACGAGGCGTCCGCCCGCCAACGCTCCGCGCGGTCTTGAAGCGCGTGTTTTGCAGGCGCTTGAAGTCAATACCGATACACGCGGCTGGCTGTATGTGCCCGGGACTACCATAAACGGGCTTGTCATGCAGGACCACCCCACAACCCGCGAGGACGGCACGGTCGGAGGCAGCCATTTTTACAACTCGCATAATTTTAGCAAAGAGGAGGACCCCCGCGGCATCCCGTATATTGACTACCGCAGCGAGATGAGGCTGGGTTCGCTTCCGCGCAACACGGTAATCTACGGCAAAAGCGACACGGACGATCCGAACGGCGCGGGCTTTGCGCAGCTTAAAAAATACTTAAACGACGATTTCGCGGCAAAGAACCCGTACATTTATTATTCCGACGGGCGCAACACCTACACGTTTTTAGTTTTTGCCGTATATAAGACCCACATGGGGCTGCCCTACAACGTGCCGGATCTTGGCCCCGCCGAAATGCGGGATGTCTTAAGCACGGCAAAGGAGCTTTCCGTAAGGGAATACCCCGATAATAACTGGCCCAGCGATTCAGCGCGGATTCTTACTCTTTCCACCACCGTTTCAACCGTGGATTCAAATGAAACCTTTATGCCTCCCGAGTTTTTCAGGTTCGTCGTCATGGCGAAAGCCGTCGTCCCGAGAGGGTAGCGGCTTCAGAATAAAAAAACTCCCGCAAGGGAGTTTTTTATATGCAGTGAGAACACGCCCTAAAGTTATATGGGATTACTTCCATGTTCTTAACTGTGGCGCTATTGTCATTTTCACATTTTGGGGGTCAATGGATTTTACAAAGAGTTCCGCCGCATTGTCTGTAAATATCTTTTTTGAAGCGGCTTTTAATTGCTCCGTTGATTCCCAATGCTGAATCATTATCCACAAATCGTTTTTTTCATCATAAAGCAATTCTGTGTCAATGAATCCCGGCTGCTTGGAATGAAAATCATTTTCAAGTCCATCTACAATAGAAATAAATTCGTCTTTTGTAAAATTACCCGCCAATTTCATCGTTACTATTTCGGTTACAGTATTCATCATAACACCTCCTGTTTTCTATATTATAACCGAAAAAATCAGAAGGTATTGAATAAAAAGGACACTCACCGATACGTGTACTGCGCATTCTCTTTTAATGTGGTTCCTTCTTGCTGAAAAGCGCGTGGAGGCATCCCTGAAAATTTGCGAAACTCCCGTGTGAAATGGGCTTGGTCTGCAAAATCATTGTCATATGCTATATCCGATAACTGCTCCTTTTTCACTACTTCATTTCCAGCTTTTTGAAAGATTTTTATCGAGCGCAAGATTTTGGGAGTATATCCTGTATATTGCAAAACATTGCGCGTGAATGTTTTTGGGTGGATTGAATGCTTCGCGCAAAATGATTGTATCGTGGTATCTTTGTCCGAGTCTAAATAGTCATGGATTAGCCTTGCCTTGTTTATACATTCTTCTGTTACCCGAAGTTCAAGGCACAACGCATTTTCGATATTTTCAATGATGCTTTTATTCGTTGTTCCTTTAGAAATTGCACATTCCAAATTTTGCGCTAACGTCCATGAAAGTTCATGCAGATTCACAACTTTATCGTGTATACTTGCTAACGGTTTATTGATAAAAGGGTAAAGTCCAAAAGGATAAAAGGATATTCCGAAAATGCGGATATTACCTGTTTGCCGAATATAGCTGTGCCTACTTCTTAAACCGTTGATATGAAACGGGGCGGCGGAAATACGATGGGAACCGACCTCGTAGAATATGTTGCCCGACTGATTCAGTATTATATCAATACAATCCGTAGGCAGCAATTTATAGTGAATATTCGCATCCCCGGCTTCAAAGTGCCATATGAATTTTATCCAAGCTGTAAGGCATTCATTTTTTACAGAATACCTTGTGATAGAAAGCATTTTGCATCAATTCCAAACCATTAAGCTATAAGGTATCCGCATATGCAGATACCATAAAAACATGAGGCGCCGGAGCGCGCCTCATGTCACACGGATTTTTTGATCGCTTGGCGTTAGCTTTTATTGTCCTCGATAAGCGCGTCCACAATCTCCCTGATCGTTTGATCGGCTAAGCCGCAATCAACCTGGCATGTGCCGACCATTTTGTGACCGCCGCCGCCGTATTTGTACATAAGCGAGCCGATGTCGCTCTTGCAGGTGCGGTTTAAGACGCTGTACCCCACCGCAATCGGGCAGTTTTGCTTTCCCCTGCCGTCCACGACCCATACGGATACGTTCTGCTCGGGGTACAGGCTGTACAGCATAAATCGGTTGCCCGCATAAATCGTTTCGGCTCCGCGCAAATCGGTCAGTATCACATTGTCGCGGATTGTCGTGCGATCTTTGAGCATTTCCTTGAATTTTACGCTTTGCTCGTGATAAAGCTCGACGCGCTCCTTGACATCGGGTATATTCAGGATTTGGTCTATGTTCATGGTGGCGCTGCTGTCAAGCAGATTCACCATAAGCTCGTAGTTTGAGATTCTAAACTCCCTGAACCTTCCAAGCCCTGTTCTTGGGTCCATAATAAAGCCGAGCAGCACCCAATCCTTGGGGTTTTGTATCTCGTCGGCCGTAAGCTGACCGGAATCGACCTTGTCAACGCCTTTGAGCATTTCCTTAAAGTGCGGGATTTTGTTGTCGCCGTCGTAATAATCATAGATCACCCTTGCGGCGGACGGCGCGTGCCTTGATTCTCCCGGTGCGAGCTTATCGCGCCCGACGCGCTCTATCTCCGATGAGTGGTGGTCAAACCACATACCGCAGCCCTCGACATACGGAACATTTGCCAAAACATCGTCTTTTGTCACCTTTACAATACCGTCCTGCATATCCTTCGGATGCACAAATAACCACGAATCTATTATGCCAAGCGATTTAAGCAGCGCACCGCACGCAAGCCCGTCAAAGTCCGACCGTGTCAAAAGCCTCATGAAAATTACCCCTTTCAACGAAAAATGTTAAGTAAACCGCGATTTATTTTTTTCATTTTACCACAGCGGATTCAAGATTACAATATAATTCATGCCGCATAATCCGTCTGACTGCCTGTTTTTTTAACTAAAAAATTTTTAGTTTCGCTAAAAATATATTGAAACTCATTTAATGATATGGTATAGTAAATATAAAACCTGTACATAGGGGGCGTCGTGGTGGCCGATAGAATCGAAATTATTAAAAACAACTGCCATAAAACTAAATGCGCCGATCATCTTCTTCACTTCATGAATGACTCGGAGATGGAAAAGGTGCTTAGCTTTCACAAAAGCATACCGGGTTATGAGCCGACCCCGCTTGTTTCACTTGGCGCCTTTTCTAAAAAGATGGGGCTTAAAAACGTCTACATAAAGGACGAATCGCACCGTTTCGGCCTAAACGCGTTCAAGGTGCTCGGAGGCTCGTTTGCCATTGCGAAATACGTTTCGAAGCTTGTCGGCTGCGACGTTTCAGAAATGGATTACGCGCGCCTTACCTCCAAGGAGCTGCGTGATGAAATCGGCCAGGTCACGTTCTTTTCGGCCACCGACGGCAACCACGGGCGCGGTATCGCGTGGGCTGCTAACAAATTCGGGCAGAAGTCCGTCATTTTTATGCCGCAAGGCTCGACTGCGTACCGCCTTCAAAAGATAAGGGGCGAGGGAGCGCAAGCGTATATCATCGACGGCAACTACGACGACGCGGTAAGGCTTGCGGTATCTGAATCAGCGAAGGTTCCGGGCAGCATCGTCGTCCAAGATACCGCCTGGGACGGCTACGAGGAAATTCCCACATGGATTATGCAGGGCTACGCGACGCTTGCCCTTGAAGCAAACGAGCAGCTAAGCCGCGACCGCGCCGCCTTAACGCATGTCTTTGTCCAAGCGGGCGTCGGCTCGTTCGCAAGCGCCGTGCAGGGGTATTTTTCAAATGTTTACGGCGACAACTGTCCTATCATAACGGTGATGGAGCCCAGCGCCGTCGACTGCATTTACCGCTCAGCCGAGGCCGGGCGTTACACCGTGATAGAGGGAAATACCCAGACCATTATGGCGGGGCTCAACTGCGGTTCCCCCAACACTATTTCGTGGGAGATACTAAGGAACAAGGCAAACTTCTTCCTAAAAGCGCCCGACCGGGTCGCCGCAAAGGGGATGCGTATCCTTTCAAGCCCGCTTCGCGGCGATACGCGCGTGATTTCAGGCGAATCCGGCGCCGTCGGAGCAGGCGTCATCGCCACACTGATGAAAAACCCCGAGATGGAAGAATACCGCAATATGCTCGGATTAGACGAGAACTCCACCGTCCTTTTGTTCAGCACCGAGGGCGACACCGACCCGCAAAAATACGAGGACATCGTCTGGGACGGCGCTTATCAATCTTGATAAGCGGCCCGCTCATTTGGGGGGCGTCTTTTCCTTTTCCTCAAAGGATACGCAAGCAAATCCACTGGACTTAAGCACAATAACGGATGGCATTTGCTGTGATTTAAAACCATAAACCCTGCAAGCATTCGGCGTTTTGGGAATCCAGGTCAAATAAAAGTGTTTGCATTTAAAGCAATTGATTCTTTCGTGGTTTTCCATCGGTTCCGCCTCACTTTTTGACATGGTTAACGTGACCCGCCACCTTCCCGTAGTAGATTCTAACATTCTATGTCTTATATGCCTTATTATAAGCCTTTATTGCGAAATTTTCAAATTTCTTTTTCCGATGTTAAGATTCACGCAGAATGTGGAAGAAGAAGCGTTATGCTACTCCCAATCACAAAAGGCCGGATAAAAAAACAGAGTGCCCTAAAGAATTCTGAAATCCTTTATGGACACTCCGCATGGCTGCTGAAGATGCATTTGGACCGCCGGTCTTCGGGTTATGAGGCGATTTATGGCGCTACAATGCCTTTTCTACCTTCTCGACAAAGCCCCATCGCTGATCACAATCTCCCCGCCCATCGCGGTATCGAAATGCACATATCCATTCGCGTCAACACGGTAATTCGGGCTTTGTATCCGCCGGAATGTGTTTGCGGTTCTGTCGTAAACGTAAAACGCAAGATTATCGGTGTTGAGGCCGGGGTTAAGCTTCGCGGCGATTGTAACGGTCTGCCCGAAGCCGCCCTGCTGTCCGAGGGAAACGGTCATCACATTGTTGCCAAAGAATCGTGTGAATGTATTTGTCGTGCGCGTGGCCCCGGCGTTTGTCGTAGAAGCCGAAAGGTTCAAATCCTGCGTGGACTGCGCTGGGTTCAGCGTAATGCGCACGTCAACCGACCGATTGTCCGCCGTCATGCTGTCGGCTTGGAGCCGCAGGGTCATTCCCGCTTGGCGTGCGGCGTTTGCCATCGCCTGTAAAGTGGAAAGGCTGATGTCGCCGGGGTTCTTAAAGTTCACCGTGGCGACCGTGGAACCCGCCGCCCTTGCCGCCGTGATTGCGTTTTGGGTTGCGGTCATCGCTACCGCCTGTGTTATGTTTACCGGGGCATTGGCGGGGGCCGCAGCAGCCTGAGTTGTGCCGCCGCCGGATGAAGAACTGCTTCCGCGATCAATATTAGAAGATGGCAGCGAGTAGCGCACCGGGTTGCCCTCGGGCGGGTTGCCTCCAAAGCCGCCGGCCCTGCTGTGAATCGTGCCGTTGTTTTGAATCGTACCGTCGTTTTGAATCGTGCCGTTGTTTCGAATCGTGCCATCGTTTGTGATTGTGCCGTTATTGGTCAGCGTTACGCCTCTTGGGATTGTCAGGCTTGCGCCGTCCGGTACTGTCAGCGTTTCATCGCTGTTTATCGTTAAATTGTCGCCAAGTATCACATCGCCGTATACCGTGCCCTCATCGCCGATAAACAGGATGCCCTGCGAACTCGCATCCGGCAATGCAGGAATAAAATCGCCGTCCCATGTCTCGACGCTCGACGCATACACCACACTGTTGTTGCTTATATTGAATGTGCCGTTAACGAAGTAAATGCCGAAATTGCCGCCGCTAATTACGCCAACCTCGCCGGAGATTGCAACGCCACCGAATGCCTGAATACCGAAATCGCCGCCGGTAATCTGGCCGGTTGTGCCGGAGATTTTGACATCCCCCAGGTTTGCGTTAATGCCGCCAAGACCACCGCTAATTGCGCCAGTCGTGCCGGAGATTTCGACGTCCCGG
>Ga0099364_10001021_pt1 | contig 47095 bp, 43 predicted proteins | sample TergutTh196P3_FD_73070 | JGI IMG/M metagenome (GOLD analysis project Ga0099364, IMG submission 73070) | Microcerotermes parvus P3 segment gut microbial communities from Pointe-Noire, Republic of the Congo - Th196 P3 | ecosystem: Host-associated > Arthropoda: Insects > Digestive system > Gut ...
CTCGCAATCGAGAAAGTGGAGTCTGAACAGCTTGTGTGGCGGGCTGGCGGCTACTTTGCGGCGGCGCAGACATAGACCCCTACTACCCCCCTCTGCCCCCCACAAAGTCTCATGAAACTCTCTGCATGTAGGGGCGCGCAGTGCGCGCCCGTGTGTCGCGTCCGCGAATTTCGCAATCGTCCAAAATATCAAACCAAATTCCAAATATTCTCCGCATACTCCGTAACCGACCTATCCGCCGAGAAGAACCCCGCCTCCGCAATATTGACAAGCGACATCTTATTCCACAGCTTGACATCGCGATAGGTCTCGCTGACCTTGGCTTGTGCGGCGCGGTAGCTGTCGAAGTCGGCAAGGCACATGTAGCGGTCTTCCTTCTTGAGCATATCGGCGACTTCGTCGAACCGCACGCCGTTAATATTATTGTCGATACGGTCAATCGCGGCCTTGATGACCGAATTGTGCAGATAATAATCGCCGGGGGTATACCCGTTGGTTTTCATTATATTCGCCTCGGGGGTGCTCATGCCGAACAGGAACATATTATCGCCGCCGACAAGGTCGTGAATCTCGACATTCGCGCCGTCATATGTCCCGAGTGTCAATGCGCCGTTGAGCATAAACTTCATGTTACCGGTACCGCTTGCCTCAGTCCCCGCCAAAGAAATCTGCTCCGACACTTCACTCGCGGGCATCATAATCTCGGACAGCGACACGCTGTAATCCTCCAAGAACGCAACCGACAACTTATCTTTAATTTGCGGGTGCTTCTTCAACTCCTCGCCCAAGCACCAAATCAGCTTGATAATCTGTTTCGCCATGTGATACCCGGGGGCGGCTTTTGCGGCGAAAATATACGTTTTAGGGGTAAATTCGGCGGTAGGGTTTTCGAGCAGATAGTTATAATCGGCGATGATATTCAGTGCGTTGAGCTGTTGCCGCTTGTACTCGTGCAGGCGTTTCGCTTGCACGTCAAAAATACTATCGGGGTTCATGACAATGCCGTAGCGTTTCTCGACCCACTTCGCGAACCGCTCTTTGTTAAGCCGCTTGATTTCGGCAAGTTTCGTGAGCGCGCCCGGTTCTTTCTCGAATACCCGCAGTTTCTGCAATTCACCCGCGTTTTTCTTGAATCCCTCGCCGATTAGCTCCGACAAGAACTCGGTCAACGCCCTATTGGATTGCAACAGCCACCGCCGATAAGCGATACCATTAGTGACGTTCTTGAACTTCACAGGCTTATCCTCGTACTGGTCTTTGAACACAGTATCCTTGATAATATCCGAGTGCAGTTTGGACACGCCGTTGACCGAGTGTGAGCCGTCGATGCAGAGATTCGCCATCTTGACCTTATTCTGGCTGATAATCGACAGCCGCTCGACCTTGTTCTGGTCGCCGAGCCGATTCAGCAACCCCTCGCAGTACCGCCTGTTTATCTCGCAGATTACTGCAAAAATCCGCGGCAAAATCCGCTGAAGCAGGTCTTTGTCCCAGGTTTCAAGTGCCTCCGCCAAGACTGTATGATTGGTATAGGCAAAAGTATTCTGTATAATATGCCACGCCTTCGCCCAGCTGTAACCGCAGTCGTCAAGCAGGATTCGCATTAACTCGGGAATCGCGAGGGTCGGGTGTGTATCATTGATATGCACGGCGGTCTTCTCGTGCAAGTTATCCAGCGTACCGTAAGTCTTCATGTGCCGCATGACAATATCGCCGATTGACGCCGCACACATAAAGTACTGCTGACGTAACCGTAATGCCTTGCCCTGCATATGATTATCGTTCGGGTAGAGTACTTTGGTGATTGAATTTGCGATATTATTCGCGCCCATTGCCGCATCATAATTGCCTTGGTTGAACTCGCTCATGTTGAACGACATCGCCTGCGCCTTCCACAGCCGCAGTTTCGACACCCCCTCGCTGTTGTACCCCGAGATATACATATCATACGGCACGGCGTAAACGGTATTGTAGTTGACGTGTGCAACATGGTGATAGCCGTCCTCCCAGTACTCCCGAATCTCCCCGTCAAAATGGACTTCAATCGTCTGGTCGGTTATAGGATTCAGCCAGACGCCGCCCCCCGGGAGCCAGTCGTCCGACAGCTCAACCTGCCAGCCGTCCTCAAGTTTCTGCTTGAAAATCCCGTATTCATACAACAGGGAGTACCCGGTCGCAGGGAACGCACAAGTAGCAAGCGCGTCCATATAACACGCCGCAAGCCGCCCCAACCCGCCGTTGCCAAGCCCGGCATCAGGCTCGACCTCGTAGATTTTGCCAATACTAAGCCCGAACTCGTCCTTAACAACGCTTTTCACCAACTCATCAAGTCCGAGGTTGAACAGATTAGTCTTCAGCGAACGCCCCATCAAGAACTCCATCGAGATGTAATAGGCTTGCTTCGCCCCTTTTGAGCTGACGTCGGTGTAAAACTTGTGGCGTTTCTCTTTCAAGTGATTGACTACTATGATAGACAAGGCTTTATAGATTTGGTTCATGGTCGCTTCTTTGGGAGTAGCGCGCAGGTCAAATTCGAGGATTCCGTAGAGCTGTTTCTTCAGCTCGGCTTTTGTAATCGGTGTTTTCATCTTATTTTGCCCTTTCGTAAATACTATATTATTTCTATTATACTACAGATTTAAGGTTTTTGCAAGGTGTAAAGGTGGAAAATTATTTTGTTTGACAAAATTTTACAAAAATGGTATAATGGACATGGTTGTCGCTCCCCTATACCGCGACCAGAAAGGGGGGTCATAATAAATGCTCATTACATTAGTAATCTCTGTTGTGGCGAGCGTAGTAGCCTACTACGTTTGCAAGTGGTTAGACAGTAGATTCGGCGACGATTAGCCCAAGTCCCGCAAAGTCAGCGCAAAAAACCGCCCCGAGAGCCTAACCTCGGGGCGGTTGCTGTGGCTTTTGGACATATAATGCTCACTACATCATTTTTAGCCTGAACACATTATAACACACATTTTCCGATTTGTCAACCCCAAAAATAAAATTTTCCTCAAAACTCCAACTCCTCCCCCGCCCTCAAGTACTGCACCTGGTCGCCGAGGTGGATTTTCAGCCGCTCGTAGCCTTTTTGCCCGGTACAGTGGCAAACGTAAATCGGCCCGATGTCCATTTCCTTTATCTGTGTGGCAATTTCCTCGATTTCCTCGTAACTGCACAGCAGTTTCTTGCCACTGTTCGTAAGATGAATACCGCCGACAAAACCCAACACCGGTGCGCCCTCCCAGGTATTGCGGGCGGTATTGAGGATATTCACGACGCCATTGTGCGAACATGCGGAGATAATCACATAGCCGTCTTCCTCATTGCCGGTCGGGAAGATTACCATGAACAGCTCATGCGAATAGTCGTCCTCGCTGACTTTGCCGTCTTTCTTAACCAACAGCGTCCTATCATAAAAGCAGTCGTCAAAGACCTCGTTCGACAGCAGAAACATGCCGTCGGCTATCTGCTGAAACTTATTGAACAGCACGAAATTCTTCCTGCGCTTATCGAAAAACTCGCGGCTTTGCCCAATCGGCACGCGGAAAACCCCCGCCTTCTTGAAACAGCCCTGTAGAACGTCCTTTTTTGCGTAGATTTTAATGTTCGGGCAGTAACCGAGCAGGGTGTCCAGCCCGCCCGCATGGTCGAAGTGATTATGCGAGAGCACGGCGGCGTCAAGCTTTTTCAGGTCGATTAACATACGTGTCGCGTTCTTGGCGAAAAGCCCCGAAGCCCCTGCATCAAGCAGAAACTTCTTGTCCATATGCTCGATATAAAAGCAAAGCCCATGCTCGGTATAAAGCTTCTCACTCGCGGCGGTGTTTTCTATAAGTGTTAATAGTTTCATGGAACACCCTATGTTTAATGAATAGTGAATAATGAATAATGAATAATTTTGGTGTCCGCCAAGGCGGACGGTTTAAGACTCTAATAGGCGTGAATAAACGCATGGCGAGTTTGGATTTTGGCAATCGCGAAAGAACGATACACGAGTTGGGGATTTTTCAGTCGAAAAACCGTCACGAAGCGACTCCCCAATTATTCATTATTCATTATTAATTATTAATTACAGTACTTTAACGCCTTTAGTCGTAGACTTCACTTCCATAACCCCATCGACCACGTTGAAGAATACCGTTCGGCCGTAATTCTCGCCGCAATCCTGCGCTGTGATGGGGATTTTCAAGGACGCGAGGGTGCTTTTGACGGCGGCGACATTTCTATCGCCTATGTTGAACTTCTCGTTTGAAGTCGGGAACATATGCGCGCCGCCTGCGATTTTGGCGGTTATCCGCGCCTTGACCGCGCCCATTGTCAGCATCTTTGAAAGCATATCGGGAATAGCGGTATCGGCGAACTTCATGCGGTTATTCGCCGCGCCCGCCGTAACGCTCTTACTATCAGGCAACATAATATGCGACAAGCCGCCGATTTTCGCCGACTTGTCATACAAGCAAATCCCGACACAAGAACCCAAGGCATAGGTGACAATCATACCCTCACCCTTGCCGACCTTCCAATCGGATATACCGACATTTAACCCCTTACTCATATTTTCAATACCATGCCGCCCCCACTTGCACAAAAACCAAAGAAATTTTGCGGCATGGGACACACCTTCCTGTAATTATTATCAAGCTCATTTGCCAAGTCTCTGCTCAAAATTTACTGTTAAGCTATTCCGAGCCTTTCAAACAGGAACGAAAGTGAATCAACAGTAGGAATAAGCATCAAGTTAGACTTAATGCTGACCCCGTCAATCTCGATGGACTTATCAATGCAAAGCAGTTTATCGCCGACTTCGCCGAACTCGATAACCGGCACGCTCATGACCGCGCCGAGCATATCGGCGGTGAACCCGGGCGTTTCGACCCCGACTTTCAAGTTAGCAAGGGTGGCAATCGCATTCATGTAGCAACTGCCCATGATGTTCCCGATTTCGGTGAGCGCGGAAATGTCGCCCTCGTCCAAATTCAGCAGGTCTACCTCTTGTTTTTGGAAAAAGACGTTGAGTATAACCTCGGCAAATCCCTGCTCAATCAACAGCAGAATCATGCCCGTAACATCGTCTTTCAACCGAATCAGCACCGCCGCACGAATGTCCTCGGGGCTTCCGCAATGCTCCAACGCCTCTTGAAACTCCAGCACTTTCACCGCGGGCATCTTGATTTTAATCTCCTTGCCAATCATGGCGGAAAGCGCGGTCGAGGCGTTGCCCGAACCGATGTTCCCGATTTCTTTTAACACGTCCAAATGAACGTCATTAAGGTCTTCAAATTTTTGTATCACCCTTCAATACCATACCTTTCATTTTAATGCAGAAATAATAATGCAGAATGCAGAAATAATTTAGTTTATAAGTTTCCACCAACGGACATGCGCCTTGTAATTTTATGTAATTATGCGGTCGTGTTCCGACGGAAATAAGCGTTGTACGCCGCTTATTTCTGCATTTTGCATTCTGCATTCTGCATTATTTTTAGCTGCGTAAATTATTCGCAATCCTAATAAACTCATCAGACGTCTGTATAATTTTCGACGAGAGCTGATAGGCGCGTTGGGTCTCGATGATTTTCACCATTTCTTCTGCAAGGTCTACCGTAGAGCGTTCGAGTGCCATGCGGACTTTGTCGTATTCGGGGGCGGGTAGAGGCTCACCCGAACGTGCAGTAACTACAAAGCGATTATCCCCGGTCTGCTCCAAGCCCCAATTATTAGGCACTGTGAAGACGCCGATTTGACCCTCAAGTGCAAAATAATCCACAGTAGTCGTAACGGTCACATTGCCCTCCTCGTCTTCAATGACCTCAAAAGGCACTGCAATAGGATTACCCTCATAGTCAAGCACAAACTCACCCGTGCCGCTGACTAACTGCCAGACCTCCAACTCGGGGTTGAAGCTTATGGCGAACGAGCCGTCACGGGTCAAGTGAGTTGCGCCGTTTCGGTCTTGCACCATAAAGAAGCCGTCATTCGGCAGTGCGAAGTCGAGCGGCTGGTCCGAGGCGGTGAACTGCCCCTCCTGCCACATCAAGTCGGTCTTCATTAAGTACTGCCCATGCCCGGTCTCCCACTGCGGCTCGGTCTCGCGGTACTGCACATAAAGGCACTCCGCAAAAGACGGCCGCAAGGTCTTAAACCCGACTGTATTGACGTTGGCGATATTATTCGCATGGATATTCAACCCCTGCTGCTGCGCCATCATAGCAGACCGCCCCGAATAAAAGGAAATGTTCATTTTTCATTACCGTGCCGCCCCCGCCACCATACACTTTCACAGCATAATGCGGCACGGGCAACGCCTTTCATAAATTTTTTCAAAGTTTACTCTTTTTCTGTTTCTGTAGGGGCGCGCATTGCGCGTCCGTAATGAATAGGTTGTTCGTGCGAGGGTGCGGACGACCGGGGGCGGTGTCCCTACGGTGTTAATATTTTTATGTTTATTGTAACCCACGGGCGAACACAGTTCGCCCCTACATGCAGGGTTTTGCACAAGGTTTCAGTTAAAATAATTGTCCATTGTCCATTGTCAATTGTCAATTGTCCGTCACCCTTGTCCCGCTTTCGCAATCGAAATCGACCGCGAGTTCATTATATCAATGTACCGCAGAATCTGGCTGTTGGCTTCATACAGCCGTTGTACCTCCATCAGCCGCGCCATTTCGCGCACCGCATCGACGTTGGTTTTCTCAATCGCGCCTTGTACGACATCGAAGGTCTCGCCCGGCGGCAGTACCTCGTCGCCGTCGTAGCTGAACATGTTATCGCCGACTTTGCCGACGTCGGCTTCGGGGGGAATGTAAGTCAACAGCAAGGTGTCAATTATGCCGTCATTATTCATAATTACGCCGTCTGCCGTGACAACAAAATCGTCATGGCCTATGTAGATGTCGCCGTTTTGCCCCTGAACCCGCCCTGCTTTACCAAGGCTCAAATACCCCTCGCCGTCAAGCTCAAACTGCCCGTTTCTTGACTGGTAGACGTTGGAAACTTCGGTCATTGTGCGAATGTTGAAGTAGACGTTCCCCAAAATCCCAAGGTCGAACCGACTACCCGTAAATTCTAAATTCGACTGCTCCAAATTCACGTAGTTGTTCTCGACATAATTTTGGTGGAAAGTCCCGCTCAACTCGGTTCTGCCGCGCACCAAAATATACTCCTCCATAAAGGTATTCTTGACAATGGTGTCCCCGCGATAACCCGCGGTGGTCGCGTTGCCGAGGTTGTTACCAATCGAGTTTAAGTCGCGCTGATGAAGTATCATGGCTTGTGTTGCGTTGTAAAATCCTCTTAACATTCTGTTCTCCTTACCGGACGACCGGGGGCGGTCGTCCCTACATTTCATTTTTACCGGGCGGACACCATGTATGGTGTCCCTATCGTATTCCCTGCGACGACCGGGGGCGGTGTGTCGGCAGGGGGCAGGGGGTCTATGTCCGCGCCGAGTGCGGTGTCGCAGGCCCGCTTTTTGCAATTGATAAAGCTTAACCTTCTCGAGCCGAACCGTTAGTAAGTAGCACAAGCCCTTGTGCGAGTGCAGACTATTTAATTAGATAAAACCTATTAAGTCGTGAACTTATAAGCTTGCAATCGAGGGAGTGGAGTCTGAACAGCCTGTGTGGCGGGCTGGCGACACCGCACTCGGCGCGGACATAGACCCCAGTGCACTGCACGGCCCCCATGCCGACCCACCGCGATTGCCCCTACATCTTAATATATTCCTCAAGCTTCCTCTTTAGATGAAGCATGGATTTCGAGTGGATTTGGCAAACTCGCGACTCCGTCACGCCGAGGACTGCCGCGATTTCGCGGAGTTTCAGTTTCTCGTAGTAATGCAGCGAGATTACCTGCTTTTCCTTAGGCTTCAGCGAGTCAATGGCTTCTGCGATTACCCGCTTTAACTCTTTTTCGTAGACACCGCGGTCGGCTTCGTTGCCGAGCAGGCCACGATTTGTCATGTTCGAGAAGTTGTCTTCGTACAGCAATTCCTCAAACGAGAGTGTCATCGAACAGGCCGCGTCTGCCATGCTTTTGGCTAATTTCTCACGTGTAAGCCCCATGAAGTCGGCGATTTCGTTGTTGGTGGGCGAACGGCCGAGGTCGTTGTACAAGCTGTTGTAGGCATCGTCAAGCTCTCTGCCGAACTTCCGCACCTGCCGCGGAATCCAGTCCTGCTTGCGGACGTAGTCGATTACTGCGCCTTTAATTTTGAGGCTTGCGTAGGTCTCGAATTTCACGCCGCGCTCCATGTCGAAGGTCTCGACCGCGCCGATTAGTGCAATTACGCCCTCGTTTACAATGTCGTCATGGTCGCCGTATTTCGAGTAGGCGTTACGCAGTGACACGGCGGCGTATTTGACAACGTGCATGTAAATCAATACCAGCTCGTTTCGTAACTCCACGTCGCGGGTAATTTTATATTTTTCAAACAACGCGGTTGTGTCGGTCATAAAATCACCCCGGACGGACAATTAATAGTTAATAATGAATAAGGAATAATGAACGGGACTTTTACAGTTTCTTTCCTGCTAAGAGGGTTAGCAGATAGGCTTTCACTTCTTCGACTGTTGTCAGCTCTCTTTCCTCTATTGCGAGTAGGATTTGCTGAATTGTGTTTTCTCTTGCGAGTTGTTCGATTTTTTCTCCTGTGGTTGGCATGGTGTGTTCCTCCTTTTATTATATTGTGATGTTTCCTACAGCCTGTATCTGCGTGGTTGCATCTATTTCATTGTATGACAGTACGGTTAGGTCGGGGATATATTGGTCAACTAACCTCTTAAAGTAAATGCGGACTATCGGCGAGGTTAGAACTATAACGCTCGGCAGTACGTCTTTGACTTTGTCTACTTCCTCGGAGGTTTTCGCGATGATTACCTGTGCGGCATCGGGGTCGGGAATGTATACGCTGCCCTTTTCGGTCTTCTTAATATTGGCAATTATCGAGTCCTCTATTTTCGGGTCAAGAGTAATTACCCGCAGTGCATTCGCCTCGGCGAACCGCTTTGTCACCGTGCGCTTCAACGCCTGCCTGATATACTCGACGACTATGTCCATGTCTTTGAGGGCCGCGGTGTTCTCGGACAATGTTTCAAGGATTGTTTCCATATCCCGAATCGGTATGCCCTCTTTAAGCAGCATTGCGAGAACCCGTTGCAAGTACCCCACGTTTATGACGTTCGGGATTAAATCCTCGATTACGCTCGGATTGCTCTCTTTCATGTTCTCCACCATGGTCTTGACATCTTGGCGGGAGAGTATTTCGTGGCAGTGCTTTTTGATTATCTCGGACAGGTGAGTAATCATGACCGAGACAGGGTCAATAAGCGTATACCCCGCAACGTCCGCCATGACTTTCTTGTCCTCGCTAATCCAGCGCGCGGGTATGCCGAACGCAGGCTCAATGGTGTCAATGCCGTCCACAGGCGTGGTAACGTCGCCGTTGTCGAGCGCAAGGTAGTGGTCTGAAAGAATCTCGCCCCTTGCAACTTCCTCGCCCTTGATTTTTATCACATACTGGTTAGGGTTAATTTCGGGATTATTCCGCATACGTACCGACGGGAACACCATGCCCATATTCATTGCGAAGTCTTTACGGAAGATTACAAGCCGCTCAATGAAACTGCCGCCGCTTTTCTCGTCCACAAGGTGCAGTAGACTATACCCAAATTCCATTTCTATCTGGTCTACACTCAAAAGCTTGAAGACGTTGTCGATGTCGCGGTACTGCCCGTCCCCGCTTGAGGTTACTTGCTGTTCTTCCTCCAACATGGCTTGCCGCTCGGCTTCCGCCATTTCGTACGCCAACAGTGCTTTATTATGCCGCGAAAGCACCACGCCGAGCATGATGAGTGCCACGCCAATCATGAACAGTATAGGCTTCGGGAATCCCGGTACAATCATCAGCACTATCATGATACAGCCCGCGATAAGCATAACGGTCGGGTTTTTCCCGAACTGTTGCCTTACTTCGGTGCTGAAATTGCCCTCGCTTGCCGCCCGGGTTACAACCAAACCCGTACCGACCGAAATCATCAGCGCGGGAATTTGCGAACTCAAACCATCGCCGATTGTCGCTAATGCGTATAAGTCAAATATATCCCCGAACGACATGTTCAAGCGGAAAGTCCCCAGTGCGACACCCGCGATTAGGTTTATCAAAGTCGTAATGATTGACATGATTGCGTCGCCCTTTACGAACTTCACAGCACCGTCCATTGAGCCGAAAAAGTCTGCCTCGCGTTGGATTTTCACACGGCGGAGCTTTGCGCCCTCGTCGTCGATTGCGCCCGCCGCTAAGTCGGCGTCAATTGCCATCTGCTTACCCGGCATTGCATCCAAGGTAAACCGCGCCGCAACTTCCGACACACGCTCGGCACCTTTTGTAATTACAAGAAAGTTAACCAACACAAGTATCACGAAAATTACGATACCGACAATAGTGTCGCCGCTCATGACGAACTCCCCGAACGCCGCTATAATGTTGCCTGCGTAGCCGTTGTTTGTGAGGATACTTCGCGTGGTTGAAATGTTCAGTGCAAGCCTAAACACGGTAGTGACCAACAAAACTGTCGGGAATATTGAGAACTCCAGCGTTTCCTTGATGTAAAGGGTCATCAGGAGTATGATGAGCGAAAGTGAGATGTTCATTGCGATGAGGAAGTCAATCAGTCCGGTGCCGCCGATTTCACTGAGCGGTATAACCAAAGAAAGCACAATGACTATGACAAACACCGCAAACACGTTGTCTAATATTCGTTTTATCATAAGTCAACCTTTCCTTTAATGCAGAAATGAGAATGCAGAATGCAGAAATAAATAAATCACAACGCTTATTTCCGTCGGAAAACAATCTTTTAATTTATTTAATTACAAGGCGCGTATCCGTTGAGTGAAAACTTAAAAACTAAATTATTTCTGCATTCTGCATTCTGCATTCTGCATTATTTATCTGTCGGTAAAGTTTAGTTTCTTTCTAATTGATTCAACCTCCACAATAACCTCAACCACTGCCGCAAAGAAAGTCGGTGGGATTTCCTTGCCTACTTCTACGCTCTCGTAGAGGGAGCGGGCTAACTGGCGTTCTTCGGTTATGTGTACCTCGTTTTCCTCGGCGATTGAGATAATCTTCAAGGCTAAGTTGTCCTTGCCTTTTGCCACGACTTTCGGGGCGGACAACGCCTGCGGGTCTACGTCATAGCGCAGTGCGACCGCGAAATGTGTCGGGTTCCTGATAACCACGTCCGATGTCGGCACTTCTTGCATCATGCGTTTTTGTGCAATCTCGAACTGCTTTTGCTTGATTTTGCTTTTAATTTTCGGGTCGCCCTCGATTTGCTTGTACTCGTCCTTGACTTCCTGCTTGGACATCTTCAGTTTCTTCTCATACTGCCACCACTGAAAGACAAAGTCCATCGCCGACACAAAGACGAAGATGATTATAATCAGCATTACGACATGGAAAATATTTCGTGCTATGAACACCATGCCTTGTATAACGTCCATTTCGGGCAGTACTATAATTGTCGGCATTATCGACATTAGGCGATTGTAGACGACTACCGCGATGCCCGCAATGGTGATTAAGCCTTTGACGACGTTGACCGCCGACTGTATCGAAAAGAGCCGTTTCGCGCCGGTAATCGGGTTGAGCTTGGAAAATTTCGGCTTCAGGGGCTGCATTGTGAACAAGCCTTTTGTCTGCAACACCGACGGCAAAATCCCCACGAATACTGCAACAGCTAACAACGGGCCGATAATCGTCACCACAAACAAGATAATCCTAATCGCGACTTCGCTCAGAAACTCGTTCGACGGGGTTCTTTCAGTACCGACAAAGCCTATAAAGAAGACCACCATTGCCCGCATTTGCCGAAACATCAGCGGCGCCAACAGCGACAGTGCAAAGAACACGCCCAAAACGGCGACCGCGGTGTTGACTTCCTTGCTTTGGAGTACGTTGCCCTCTTTCTCACGCGCATCTTTGCGCTTTTTCGGGGTGGCTTTTTCGGTTTTCTCTTGACCGCCGCCCATTGCTTTCACCACCCTTTGTTTAATGCAGAAATGAGAATGCAGAATGCAGAAATAATGCAGAAATGAGAATGCAGAATGCAGAAATAATTTAGTTTTTAAGTTATTTTTCAACAGACAAACGAGATGTGGTTTTGCTTGAATTATAAGGAAGTTTTCCGACGGAAATAAGCCTTGCAAGCCACTTATTTCTGCATTCTGCATTCTGCATTCTGCATTAACTTTGCGTTAGACAAATCTGTACATTATTATTTCGAGGTTCGCCCACATTGTGTCGAACAATTTATCTATGAACCATGAAATTACTCTCACCAACGACAATACCATGAACAGCCCGAGGATAATTTTCAGCGGTATGCTCAAAATGAATACCTGAATTGCGGGGACGGCTTTCATTATTATACCCACACTGATTTCGGTTATCATACCGGCGGCGAGAATGGGCATTGCAAGTTTCAACGCCAACTCCAAACTTGTCCCGAAGAATTGGATTATGTGGTAGATAATTTCGTGGGTGTTGAGGGTAACTTGGAAGCCGACCGGGATTATGCTGTAGGACAGCGCGAACAATCGGATATACTGAATGTGCGAATTTGTCACGAAGAAGTATATTAGAAAAAGGTAGGTGTAAAAGTTAGCGAAGACTGCCGCTTGGATTCCGCTGCCCGGGTCCATGACGTTCGCCATCATGAGGCCCATCTTGTTGTCGGTGATTTCGCCCGCATAGAGCAAGGTCGTCATGACAAGGTGCATAAAGAACCCGAACGCAAACCCCAGCAACGCCTCCAAAATCAGCACCCCCACAAAGGCGATTATGCTCGGTGGTACATAATGCGTCGTCCCGCCCATTGCCGCAAGCATACAGACCGTAATCGCAATCGACATCATAACCCGCGCCCGCATAGGCAAGTTCTGCCGCCCGAAAATCGGATTGAAAGTGAAAATCCCGGTAACTCGCGCAAAAACGATTAAGCAACCTACAAAGTTATAGAGTATTAAGTCCCATAGTTCTTCCAATTTTTCACCACCATGAATCAATGAATAAGGAATAATGAATAGTGAATAAGTGTGGTGTCCGCTGTGGCGGACCGGTTTTATAGACCTTAATAGGCGTGAAGAAACGGACGGCGAGTTGTGGGTTTTTCAATCCATAAAATTGTCGCGGAGCGACTCCCCAATTATTCATTATTCCTTATTCACTATTAATTATCATCGCACTTCCGTTCGCGCAATCAGCTCGAAAATATACCTCATAAAGCCTATGATTTCGTTAGTCATCCACGGCCCTGCTATTAACAGCGCGAGTGTAATCGCGACAGCTTTCGGCGCGAATGTCAGGGTCTGCTCGTTTACCTGTGTTGCGGCTTGCAGTATGGCGATAATCAAGCCGACCGTCATTGCAAGCAACAGCATAGGCGCGGCAAGCCGAAACGCCAACCCGACAGCACGCGAAAAGATTTCCATCACCAGTTCCTGTGTCATATACAAACCCCCGCAAATAATGCAGAATGCAGAATGCAGAATGCAGAAATAATTTAGGTTAAAGGTGTTCTTCCGACGGACACCGAGTTATAAATATAATTAATTTTCAAGTCGCTTTCCGACGGAAATAAGCTTTGTAAGCCGCTTATTTCTGCATTCTGCATTCTGCACTCTGCATTGTCATATCATTGGCTGAAACGACGAGGTTATACTGCCGACCAACAAGTGCCAGCCGTCCGCCAACACGAACATCAATATTTTGAACGGCATTGAAATCATTGCGGGCGGCAACATCATCATACCCATAGACATCAGCGTTGACGCTACCACAATATCTATTATCAGAAACGGCAGGAAAATTAAAAAGCCCATTTGGAATGCCCGCGACAACTCGCTCACCATGAACGCGGGAATTACCACCGCGAACCGCAATTGCTCCCCGTAATTCTCGTAGTTAATCCCGGGGTCTTCTATGTCAACCTCGACCGGGTTAGCGGTGTCAATCGTATCGGGTACAAAAATCGTATCGCCGGCAATGTCAAGGAACAGCGACATGGTATTGTTGGAAGTTTGCCGCAACATAAAGGTTTTCAGCGGCCCGCCCGCCCGCTCGACGGCTTCCCACGTGGTAATCTCACCGTCCGCATAGGGCTGATAGGCGACTTCGTTAATTTGCAGGAACACAGGCCACATCAGGAATACCGTGAGGAACAGCGCAAGCCCGACTAAGATTTGGTTCGGTGGGGTCTGCTGTGTCTGCATGGCGTTCCGCATGAATCCGAGGACGATGATAATCCGCAGAAAGCAGGTCATCATCAGCAGAATCGACGGCGCGACCGCGATAATGGTGATTAAGAGCAGGATTTCAATCGGCTGTGACGCGTCGATACCTATCAGGTCATACAGCGCGCTGCTTTCGGGGGCGAGTTCCGCGCCCGGATTGGCCTCGAGGACTGCTTCGGGGGAGGTGTTAATGTCGATGTCGGGCGGGAGAATAAACGGCTCGGTCTCGGCAGTGGCACTTAACACAAAAATAACGAAAAACAACGCCGCCGTCAGGACTAAGGACGCGATAAATCGGATAATTATAGGGCGGGCAATATTTTTCTCACTCGCTACAGCCCCATTAGTAAATCTTTTCTTAATCCGCTTCAACGTTGGTTTCCTCTCCTTCGCTTTTGGAGTTTTCCGTCTTTGTATGAATATCCTCGTTCTTGGCGTTTTTATTTGCGATATAATTATTGAAAACGCCGACAAAGCTAATCGGCGGCTTGTCCGCAGTATCGTCGGTGCCGCGATATTCCTCCTCGCTCAGTTCTAAATCGCAGAGCTTTTCTATTTTCCCCACGCTTACGCCAATCAACATGAGCTTACCGCTTACACTGACGACTATCAACGAGGAATCCCTGCCGGTCACGGCGCGGTCTAAGATACGCAGTTTGTTGCCGCTTGCCGCCGTTGAATATTTATTTACTTTCTTTAGTAGGTAAAACAGGAATAGAATTAAACCAATTACTCCCACTAAAGAAAGTAGTGTCTGTACCCACATACTTTCACTTCCGCACCGCCAACACCACTCGAAACTTTAAGGCTTTTTGCGGTACGGAGCAGACCTTGCGTGAATCTATGGCCGCTAATACCCACAAAAAGCTAAAGTTTTTCGGCGGCGGGCGACCTTTCACTACTACCCAAGTATCTTGGAAACTGTTTGCAGAATCCTGTCGGGTTTGAAGGGCTTTACGATGAAGTCAAGCGCGCCGAGCTTGATTGCCTCGACGACCATTGCCTCCTGCCCCATTGCCGAACACATGATGACCTTCGCGGACGGGTCCTTTTTCTTGATGTCCGCCAAAGCTTCAATCCCCGTCTTGTTGGGCATGGTGATGTCCATGACGACCAAGTCGGGCCGCTCCGAGTCGAAAACCGAGCAGGCGATTTCGCCGTCTGCGGCCTCGAGTATGTTTGTGTAACCGTTTTTGGTTAGTGTGTCCTTTATGAGCATTCTCATGAAGGCCGCGTCGTCAACAAGTAGAATTTTCTTGTCCATTTGATAGTTACTCCTTACCTAAAGAATCCATGAATTTTGATTTTAATATTTCGGTGATTCTAACCGCGAAGTTGTCGTCAATTACTACAACGTCTCCTCGTGCGATTAGGTTCCCGTTAACCACTACGTCTACAGGCGCGCCCGCCTGTCTCTCAAGCTCGATGATTGAACCCTGTGCAAATTCGAGAATCTCCTTGACCTTGCGCTTTGCCGTGCCGATTTCCACCGAGATTTGGAGCGGAACTCCCATCAGCAACTGCAAATTGTCGCCTTGGTCGGCGGGCAGATTGAAGTTTACGGCCTCAAACTGGTGTAATTGCGCGTTTTGTATGTTAAGCGGCGGGCCGTAACCCGGCATGGGCATTTGCGGATAGCCGTACGGCATTGCGCCCATTGGAGGGGGCGGATAGCCGGGCATTGCGCCCATTGGAGGGGGTGGATAGCCGCCGGGCATTGGGGGCGGTGGGTACTGTTGCGGTGCGCCATAGGGCGGGGGTGCGGCTTGCGGTTGCTGTTGTTGCTGTTGGGGAGTAGCGGCCGCGGGTGCAGGGGCGGGTTCGGGTTCAGGCTCGGGGTCGGGTTTCATCATCTTGTCGCAAATCAACTGCGCCAATTCGATGCTCATGACCGAGGCGAACTCCGACTTTATTATCCCCTCGATTGTAATATCGAAAGTAATCGACACGACTTCCTCGTCCACGTCGTACTCGTGAACCTGCGAAAGCTTGATTTCATTCATTATATACGGGGTAGGGGTGGAAATATCTATGTGCATTCCCAAAAAATTTGACAATGCAGTCGCCGATGAACCCATCATCTGGTTCATTACCTCGCTCACCGCGCTGATATTCAGCTCGTCAAACTCAAAGTCCGGTGACAACTCAAGCGGCTGACCCATCAATTGATTTAGTATCAATTGAACGTCGTCCTGCTTTAATATCATCATGTTCGTCCCGGTGATACCTTTGACGTAAACGATTTTTACGCATATAGCCGGCTCTAAGGATTCGTTGCGGAGCGTGGCGGCTTTTTGTACGGATACGCGTGGGGTGGTAATCCAGACTTTCGCGTTAAGCAATTCCGAAGCGGCAGTAGCGGCGTTGCCCATACTGATGTTCATTACTTCCGCTATTGCGTCCTGTTGCATGTCTGTAAATTCAACCAAAGCCATATAAGCGAATATCCTTTCCCTACATTTTTTGTCCTAATGGGTTTTACAAGTCCATGTTATAAACCGTCTCGATTTTAACCGCTTTCTTGTTATTGAAGACTCCCATTTTGCCGTCGAACCATTTCTTGCCGCCGACATTGAGGACTATATTACTGTCGATGCTCTTACCGAGCGGTATGATGTCGCCTGTTTGCAGTTTCAATATATCTAACATGTCAAGGTCAACCTCGCCGAGGATTGCCGTAACGTCGAGCGCGCTGTACGAGACCCCGCCGAGAATGTTGCTCTTGCGTTCACTGTCGCGGCTTGCGTCGGTCTTTCTGCCGAGCCGCGTCTGCCTCACCGTATACTTCTGCATGATTTCATACAGCCCGACGGCGGGCAAGCAGACGGTGACTAAAGCCTTTGTCTCGTTTATCATGACCTCAAGTACGCAGATAATCATGGTTTCATCATGGCCTGCCGTGGAGATAATCCGCGAGTTGGTCTCGACCCCGACAAGCTCCGGCTGAAGCTCCACGAAGGTCGCCCACGGTTCTTTCAACCGCACGAGTATATTTCGGATAATATTTTCCATTATACTCGCTTCAATGTCGGTAAATTCGCGGTCGGTGTCCATAAATTCGCCGCTTCCGCCGAGCAGACGGTCTATCATGACATAGGTGAGTGAGTTACTAAGCTGCACGATGACGTTCAAGTCTTCGATTTCGTCGTCCTGCAGCCTAAGTTCCCCCATACCCATCATTACATAGTCGGGCAGGGCGTTGCTGAACTCGAAATACTTCTGCTCCTCAACCGAAGTGAGGGAGATTTTGCAATAGAGCCGTAGCAGACCCGTGAGGTAGGATGAGAGCAGGCGGGCGTAGTTGTCGAAGATACCTTCGATTGTCCGCATGCGTTCCTTGGTGAATTTTTTAGGTGAGCGGAAGTCGTAATCCTTGATGTCGGGGGGCTTCTCCGCTACCGCCAACACCTCGCCGGACTGCGCGCTGTTTAGCATGGCGTCTATTTCCGCTTGCGTTAACACATCTGCCATGCTAAAACCACCACCTTTTGACAATTAATAATGAATAATGAATAGTGAATAATGAGTTAATCCTCCGAGGAATCTGCGGGGTCTTCCGTGCCTTCTACTTCTTCGATTTCGCGGTAGTCGTCTTCGGTTAGTTGGCCGAAGTCGCTTGGACTTGGGCCGACCTGCCCGCCTTGCGGCATGTGATACTCGGGTTGCCGCTTGTCGCCGTATCTGTCCCAAAGCTCGTCGAGGATTCCGCCGACTACGCTTGTGACCGGGCTGCCCGGTTGCTGAACCAAAGTACCCTCGGCATCGACTTCGCGGTGTGACTGGTTATAGTCGTATGCCATGATGTCGCGTATGAACCTGTCAACCTCACGCGGCAAGTCGGGGCGGCGGTTGATGACAATCTCAACCCGCCTGTTTGCGGAGCGGCCCGATTCGCTCTCGTTAGATGCAATCGGGTGAAATCTGCCGAGGCCCTCTGCCTTGAATTTCTCGCTTGCCGCCATATTTTTATCACGGTCTAAATAACTCAGCACGGTAGTAGCACGCATTGCCGACAATTCCCAGTCGTTGACGCCAAGATAAGTCGCGCCGACGTCCGCGGTATGCCCTTGAATCTGGATTGAACCTATATATTCTTCTGTAGCCTTTACCGAGGGGGCGATGAGGTCGAGGATTCGCCTACCCGTGGGCATGAGCGCGAACTGGTCGGGCTCAAACATAACGTCGCTACCTAAGCGTATTCGTATCATGCCGGGGGTCGAGTGGACGCTCATGACGTCCTGCAGGTCGTTTTCCTCCACCACTTCCGCCAAAGCCTGTGCCAATGACTCGAAGACGTGCCGCTCGGAAGTCGAGCCGGGCGGTTGACCGCCGTCTACTTCGAGGTCGGGCGGGCCTTGTATCGGGACGTTGGTGTTGCCATCTATTGAGGTATTTTCGGCGTCTTCGGGGGGCGGCCCGACTATGGTGTTGATAAATTTACCGTCGGGTCTGACCGATTGCAGGATATATTGAAGCCGCACATCGTCACGGGTGGAAGATGCGTAAAGCAAAACGAAAAAGCAGAATAACAGCGTAACCATGTCGGAATAGGTTGCAAACCATTCGTCAAGCCCTTTTTTACCGCCGACTGCGCGTTTTTTTCTCATTGACTTGCACCTTTCCTTTAAGTATATCACAAATTTTACAATTTTGCAAATATATTTGTAAAATTTTGTTTGTTAAATTTTACCGATATTTATTTAGCGGCTTTAGCGGGGTCTTTGCGTGCCGATTCGGGGAGCATGAACTCAAGCTTTTCCTTGATTAGGCGCGGGTTACTGCCCGCCGCGATGGACATTACGCCCTCTATAATTATATTCATGCAAAGCTCCTCGTCGGTGTGGGCGTTTTTGAGTGCCCATTCGAGCGGGGAGAATATGACGTTCGCAAGCAACGAACCGTAGAAAGTCGTGATAATCGCCACCGCCATTGCCGCGCCGATACCGTCGGGGTCGTCCGCCATGTTGACAAGCATTATTACAAGCCCGATTAGCGTACCGAGCATCCCGAACGCCGGCCCAAGCGCAACACCGCGCCCGAAAAAGTCGGAATTCGCGCTGTGCCGCTCGGCTGTATGGTCAACCGCGCTTTCGAGCATATCGCGGACTTTATCGGGGTCGTTCGCGTCTACAATGAGCATTAGTGCCTGCTTCATGAACGGGTCTTTGGCGTTGTTTGCGCTTTCTTCAAGTGCCAGCAAGCCCTTGCTCCGTGCGACTGTCGCGTATTCGGTGATTTCTTTTATGTACTGGTTTGGGTTGTACTTAGGGGGTTTTATTGCGACCTTGAAAATCTTGCCGAGCTTCAGCACCTGCGAAAGCGGCGTGGTCGCGATTAGCGCGCCGAACGTACCCCCGATAACGATTAGGAGGGACGGCAAGTTAATAAAGTCGCTGAAGTTCCCGCCGTCCATAATGCCGAAGACGACGGCGGCTATACATAGCACCCAGCCGATAATTATAGTAAAGTTCAAAAGTGTTACCTCCGATTAAAAAGGATTTATTTTAATTGGTTAATCTTCGTTGGTAGTGGGTTGCCGTTGGCTAATCTTCGTTTGTGGTAACTCTGCGCCGTGTATTGCGCCGAAACTCGGCAGTTTTCTGCATGATTTCGACGAGTGATTCTTTTACGATGTGGGTGTGGCCGTTGTTCATAAGTACGATGGTATCGGGCGTTTCATACGCCGTCTCAATCAAATTCTCATTCACGAGAATCTCCGAGTCGTCAAGTTTGGTTAATAGTATCATCAGCTTGTCCTTCTGTAGTATGGTATATTACCGCTACTACAAGGGCGGAGCATACCGCCCTTGTAAGCGGTTATAATTTTTCTGTTGGGGAATACTCCCCAATGCAACCGACAATTACCAACACAATTGTACACTATCCATTGTCAATTGTCAATTGCCATCACTCTTACTATCTCTTGAGATTAATCAATTCCTCGAGCATAGTGTCGGATACCGTGATAATCCTCGAATTCGCTTGGAATCCCCTTTGGGTGATTATCATGTTGGAAAATTCTTCCGAAAGGTCTACGTTTGCCATTTCGAGCGAGCCGGACGAGATTTCACCCGCGCCGTCACTCTCGGGGATTTTGACTTCGGCTTCACCCGATGCGGGGGTAGTTCTGAAATACGAAGTCCCGAAATGCTGTAAACCGTTTTGGTTTTGGAAGATTGCGATGTCTATTCTGCCGAGCAGCAAAGTGCCGTGAACAGCGTGTTCGCCGTAGATAACGCCGCCCGAGTCGATGAAGATAACTTCAAGGTCACGCACTGTCTGCGGCCCTGCAAATCTACCATTCGTGAGTGGCATGTTGATTCTGTCGAACAAGCCGCGGTAGAAGCTGTCCTCGCCGTGGTCGAAGCCGATTCTGTTGCCGTCCGGGCCGATTTCGAGCGCGAGTACAAAGCCTGCGGGTGTTGCAACTGTGCCGTTCGGGAAGTCTGCGCGGGCTGTTGCGGCGTTGGTGTTACCTTCCGCAATGGTTGTGCCTGTGCTGATAATCAGCTTGCGTGCGGCATCGCCCGAGTCGGGTCTCCACTGGCCGGGGGTTAAACCTGCGGCTATGTCTGCGGCTGAGGGCGGGTCGGGTACACGTTGCATACCTGCCGCCGCGTTTACCGCGTTTTGTATGTCTTCAAGGGTCGTCGGGTATCTCAATGTACCGATAATCAGAGCGTGAGCGGGGTTGTCTTCGTCTAAGACGCCTTCTGTCGGGTGGGTGTCGCCGTGCGCCCATTCTCTTGTCGGCACTGTGATGGTCATAACGCCTTGGTTCCAGCGCGCCGTGACCGATTGTATTGAAGTTGATGTAGCTAAATTAACTTGGTATCTGTTGGCGGCTTCACCCGGTTCAAACGCTTCAAACCGCAATAAAGTATCGCCAAACTCAAAGTAGTTGTACGCCGCGAGCGGGTCTGTGCCTTCTGCGGGTACGCCGCTTATCGTAACATTCAGCGGGAGTACACCGTCGCCGGGGTTCACGCCGCCTGCGCTGATTGCCGCGTTGAGCGCGTCGTTGAACTGGGCGGGTGACGCGTAACTGCGGGTCAAGTCCATCTCAATCGTCAGCACGTTGCCGCTCAAACTTGCGAAAGGCACTCTGCTGTGTACGATGTTGATTGCAATATTGCCGTTCGGGCCGTAACCCGATGCCTCAACCTGCACATCATACTCGGCACCGTTGAACTCGATTGTGTTCGACCAATTGGCCCGCTCGTTCATGACATTCGGCACCATGAGCGCGATTCTCTGGCTTGACGGGCCTATACCCGTGGGGTCGCCGTTTACTCCGAGGACGATAAAGCCGTTGGAGTCAACTAAGTTACCTGCGTTGTCGATATTGAATACGCCATTTCTCGTGTAGAAAATATTTCCGGCGGGGTCCATAACTTGGAAGAACCCTTCTCCTACGATTGCACAGTCTAAGTCATTGTCCGAGAAGGTCAAGCCCGATTGAGTCATGACCTTGTCGATTGAGCCCATTGCAAGCCCGTAACCGACTTGGCGGGGGTTTGTGCCGCCGTTTACCGCGCTACCTGCCGATGCAAAGTTGCGTGTCTGGTAGAAAACGTCGCGGAAGGTTACGGTGTTCGCCTTATAGGCGGTGGTGTTTACGTTTGCGATGTTGTTACCGATAACATCCATTCGCACTGTGTGGTTCTTCAATCCGGATACGCCGGAAAAAAGCGATTTCATCATACTGTGAAATTTCCTTTCTCGGAGCGTGTTTAGAATAGTCTATCTTGCTCGGATAAGTAAGCTAAACATGCTCACATGCGCCGGCGACGGCAATTGACAATTGACAATGGACAATGGACAATTATATTAAGCCCAAAAGTCGTTACAATCAGCAACTGCCATTTGCTGCCCTTCAATCGGTCGGGACAGCGAAGTTTCCCCGTTAGGGACCAACTCCATATGATTTTCGCCGACATGTGTTATTCTTTCAGATTTTACATTATTACTGTTGAGTCAATGTTTGTGAATGCGTTGCCTTTGAGTTCCTCCAGCTCCATTGTCGTGATGACCTTGTTGTTCGGGATATTGACTATGAAAGCGGTGGAATCTACCAAGACTAATGCTTCACTGCTGCCTTTTTCGGCGGCGGTTTTTACGCCCTCGTTGAGCCGTTCAAGCTTGTCGTTCTCGCTAATATCAACGCTTCTGCTATCCAATCTGCGTAGTGCGTGATTTGAAAATTCGACTGCCGAGCCTTTCTCAATCTTAGCTTTGAGCGTATCTGCGAAGGTTTTGCCGTCGGGCGTTTCGCTTGCAGGGTTTTTCACTTCACTGCTTGGCTTGTTCGCGATGATTTGCTGGCCGCGCAGTTTCATAAACTCGTTCAATAGCACGAGATTTTTCCACTCCTTTCAAAGATTAGTCGTCCTCGTCTTCATCATGAGGTAGGTCGCTGAGGTCATCCTTGGGGTCTGTCTTGCTTTGGCCTTGATTTGGGTCCTCAATTTTGATTACGGTGTCTAACGGGTAGGCTTTGTTGTCAATTATGACGTTTACCTGCGTCTCTCTGATTTCGATGTGGCTTACAACCCCTGTTTCAATGACGTTTGAGCCGCTCTCGTTCTTGCCGACCACCGTGACCTTTTTACCTATGAGGGAGGTTGCGAACGAACCGTCTTGACCGGACGCCGCGAACGGATTACTGCTCGGCATGACTTCCATTATGTTTGCGAGCGGGTAATTCGCCCCGTTGACCTTTACCATAAATTCGCCGTCAATCAAGTTCATCGAGGTGACAACGCCGGAGCTTACGCCGAAGTTACTGCCCACGCCTGCCGCAATCGTTACGGTCTTCCCGACTAATGAGCCTGCGTAATTGGCGTTTTGGTAGTAAAGCGCGTCTTGCTGTGCTTTGAGTGCCGTAAAGTTCGCCAATTGTGAGATAAACTCGGTGTTGGTTTTCGGCTCTAACGGGTCTTGGTGCGACATTTCCGCCATAAGCAGTGAGAAGAAATTGTCAAGCGAGAAAGATTCTTTGTCCTTGTCCTCGAAATACTTTGCGTATCTTTGCCTGTTTTCCTCAATACTCCGAGTACTTTCAATGTTCTTGGTAGGATTAGCTATCATTGTATTCTTTCTCCCTTCAATTTTATCCTGCCGCAAGCAGGTCTGCGAAGCTTATGCCGTTTTCGTCACTGTCAGAATCTTCGCCGTTTTGCTGCTGCCCCTGCCCCTGCTGATTTTTGCCGTTACCGCGGTTGTCGCTTTGCTCGTTATAGTCGGGCTTGTGTTCGACTGTGAGGCTTTCGAGTTTTACATCACTTTTGTCAATCGCCGCCAATAACTCAAGGTTGCCGCGGATTTTCCCGCTTGCTTCCTGCAACAACGCCGCTGTGCGCGCCTTTTCCGCTATGATTTGGATTACCGCGTCTTTTCCGTCCATAATCATCTTGACGGTGATTTTGCCGAGCTCGGCGGGGTTCAGAACCATTTCAAAGGTAGTCGAACCTGTTTTACCTGCTTTGAGTGCCGCCAATTTCTGGTGAATCTCGCCGCTTAATCTGATGACTTCCCGTGAAAAGGGCCGTTTTGCCTCGTTATGAGCCTCGTCAAGTGTCTCAACTGCGGGTTTTTGCGCGGGTATTTCCAGTTTCGGGGTGAGGTCGCCCGTTTCGAGATTTAGCGACTTATCGGTTTGGGTTTTTGCCGTGGTGCTGTCGCTGTTAAATTCCTCGATACTTTGCAGAAGTTGTGCAAATTCTGCGGGTTTTTCTTGAATTTCGGGCTTTGCCGCTGTCATTGCGAGCAGTTCCCATGCTTTCAAGATACTGTCGGGTTCGGAGGTTGTGGTTGCCAATTGCCCTTCAAGTTGTTCATAACTGCCGCTTGCCTTTAACAGTAGTTCAAGGTTTTGCCGCGTGGTTACGGTCTTGAGCAGTTCTCGTGCTTCTTCGAGGGTAATTGCGTTGCCGAGAACGGCGTGATTGGGCGGGCCTGTGCTTGTTTGAGGTGTTTGCAGTGTCTTTGCCGCATCTTCCATGTAGACTGCGGTTGCAATTTTGTGCATGTTCTCCGCTGTCCACTCCGCGCTTTCCTTTGTCAGTGCCGCCGCTTGTTGGTACATCGCTTGATACACGGCGAATTGGTTTGTGAGGGCGGTCTCTGTGAGGGCTTTCCCGATTAGAGTGTCTGCGATTGTTTCCCCTGCGAGAATTTTCCCTATGAGGGCCTCCGTGCTGGTATCCGTGTCCACCACCGTGGGTTCTACGTTTGCGGGGTTCGTAGGCGTATTGACAATGTTGGAATGTGCGGGGCTTCCGATGTTCACCGTGGTTTGCGTGGGGAGAGCATCAATAAGCTGTTGCAAACTTTCCATGGTCCACTTCGCGCTTTCGCTGTTCAACTCTCCCGCTTGCACATGTTCTTGAATGGCCGATTGGGATAGGTTAAGTGGGTCATGCGTTTCGGCTTGCAGAATTTCGCCTGTGTCGAGGTTTACGTGGGTGTACGCCCCAAATGCTTGCGGGTTGACGTAATCCTGAACGATTTCGCGGTTTTCTGCGAGTTGTGCAAATTCTGCCAGTACCGATGCTGTTTGCAGTCCCGATTTGCCGAGCAGTATCTGCTCTACAATATCAGTGTAGCTAAGGTCGAGTGCGTTCCACGGGATTTCGCTTTGGGGTATTGCTTGCGGATTGTCCTGCAAAAACTTTTTGACCGCTCGGGATATGTATTTGCAGAAACTGCTCTCGAGGAAATCGCCTTTGATACTGCCTTTGATGTCCAATGTGCGGACGTCGGTGATTACCGGAGTTTGAGTCATGGTAGCTGCGCTTGTGTTAATTAACATTGCCTTACACCTCCTTTCTGTAAGGTTTTGTTGTTATTTATATTAAATCGTTACCGATTCAATACCATGAGTAGTTACAGCCTAAACTTAAAAGCCCGTCTGCAACTGAAATAAGCGCATATTTCTCCATACTATACAAAATTATAACATGATATACTAACAAAAGTCAAGGTTTATTTGAGATATTTACAAAAATTTCTATAATTTTTGTCGAAAATGGGGTTAATTTTTGTTAATCGGGGCCGAAATGTACTATATGTGGGGTTGTATGCGTAAAATCCACGGGCGGGCGAACATAGCATTAGGCGACTGCATGACCCACGGGCGAACACAGTTCGCCCCTACATGGCGCAACGCTACAAAGTCGGCGGGGATTTATCGGGCGGAACGGTTATGAACCGTTCCCTACATGGTGCGAATATACGAAGTCGGCGGGGATTTAGCGGGCGGAACGGAGTTCGCCCTCACATTGCCTGTTTTCGGAAGTCGGCGTTGGTGATAAACTCGTCAATGACAACATGGAAGACTTCATGAGACCTTACGCCTTCCCCTGCCTTCTAAAATCCGCATTCGTTATAAACTCATCAATGAAAATCTCGTGTTCTTTGAGTTCGGCGGCGCGGTATTCCTCGAGCTGGGCTTCTTCGAGCTTTTCGAGCGAGGAAAACTCGCGTTGCAATTCGAGAACCGCCTCGAGTTGCAGCTGAACCTCGTCTTCTTTTGCGAGGATTTCGTTTTGCTTTAGGTGGGCGTCGTGCTTGCGGACTGTGATGAAGCGTTTGCCCGCGGCGATTTCGATGGGGGTTGTACCTTGTTGCATTTTCGCGGCGAGCTCGTTGTTTTTGTTGAATATTTCGTCGAGAATGTCGGCTAATTGGTGTCGCAGTACCATTAATTCACGCCGCAAAACGCCGAGGGTGTTCTTCTCGGCTTCGAGCATGCGTTCTTTGTATTGTTTCAGTCGGGCTAAGGTGAAGACAAATCTTTTCATACTTTCAATATGTCCTTCCTTCATAAAATCTCATTTAAGGGTATCGTTTTCCCCGATATGCACCAGATTTTTCAAGGTCTCCAATTCCATGCCGCCGTAGGTTCGTGTTGGTTTTTATGTGGTTTGCGGCATGGGTTTTGCCTTTCGTTGGTTTTCGATGTTGAATAGTTTCTGCGGGCTTTGCGGCGAAGCTACGCTTCGCATAACGGGGGACGTTCATTTCTTTGCCCACGCAAAGAAACGAACCAAAGAAACGTGCGCCATGCGGCGGGCACGATACTCGCAGGGTGTCTTTACACGAAAATCCGCCGATTAAGTCGTGCTATGCCAAGGTAGGCGGGCGTATTTTCGTATTGCGTACATCTGGGGGATGGGTTGTGGGGTTTTTGGTTGTGGGGGCGTTTTCAATGTTTCCGCATTTTCTGTTGCCTGTGGGCTTTTTCAGTGTAGGGGCGAACTGCGTTCGCCCGTTGGTTTTTGGTTGTGGGGGATTTTGTAGAGTTGTAAATTATTCAGTCGGAAAACCGTCCGCTACGCGGACTCCACAATTGTCCATTGTCCATTGTCCATTGTCAATTGCCGCTAACAGCGGCCTCCAACATCTTAACAGTCTCCGCCAAGTCAAACGAATCCTTCGTCCGCTGTTTCAGGAAGGCGTTTATGGCGTCGATTTTGTTTATTGCCTCGTCTAAGGCGGCGTTTGTGCCTTTTTTATACGCGCCTATATTAATAAGGTCGGCGTTTGTTTCGTACAGCGAGAGCAAGTTTCGCAGTTCGTTTGCTAAGTCTTGGTGTTCTTGCGGGGTTACGAGTACCATTAGGCGGGAGACACTGTTTAGTATGTCTATGGCGGGGTAGTGGTTGCGGGCGGCGATTTTGCGGGATAGGACTATGTGGCCGTCGATGATTCCGCGGACTGTGTCGGCAATCGGCTCATTTGTATCGTCGCCTTCTACCAAAACCGCGTAAATCCCTGTGATACTGCCTTTTTCAAAGCAACCTGCGCGTTCTAAAAGCTTTGGCAGTGCCGAATAAATCGACGGGGTGTACCCGCGTGCAATCGGCGGTTCGCCAATTGACAAGCCCACTTCGCGTTGTGCCATTGCGAAACGTGTCAGATTATCCATCATCAGCAGTACATCTTTTCCCTGCGCCATGAAATATTCTGCAATCGCGGTGGCGGTGAGCGGGCATTTGTTACGCATCATTGCGGGTTGGTCGCTTGTCGCGACTACCACGACCGACCGCGCCATGCCCTCGTCTCCCAAGTCGTTCTCGATAAATTCGCGCACTTCACGGCCGCGCTCCCCGACAAGCGCGATGACGTTCAAGTCGGCCTTGACTTTGCGTGCCACCATGCCCATCAGCGTAGACTTACCCACGCCCGAGCCCGCGAAAATGCCGATTCTCTGCCCTTTGCCGAGTGTCATAACCCCGTCAATTGCTTTGATACCGAGTTCAATCGGTTCTGCGATTTTCGGGCGGGTCAGCGGGTTCACCGGTTCGCCCGAAATCGGGACTTCCCCGGTGTAGTCGATGTCCGCGCCGCCGTCAAGCGGTCTGCCGATTGCGTCTATGATACGCCCGATAAGCTTGTTGCCGGTTTTGACCATCAGCTTATCGCCGGTATTGTCTACGATACTCCCCGGGCCGATTCCCTCGATGTCGGTGTAAGGCATGAGCAGGACGTTTTGGGAGTTGAACCCGACGACTTCCGCAAAGACGTGGCTCTGCATATCTTTGCTGTAAATGCGGCAGACGTCCCCAATGTTGCAGGACGGCCCGCTCGCCTCAATCGTCATGCCGATAATCTTCTCAATCTTACCCATGTTGCGGTAAGATTCGTAGGTTTTGAGTTCTTTTATAAAGCCTTGTAGGTTCATTTTTCACCTAATGCAAAATGCAGAATGCAGAATGCAGAAATAGTTTAATTTATAAGGTTATAGTACCTGTTTCAGCGATTTATGCGGGCGAACCGTGGTAACTCGCCCCTACATGGTGGTATATTTTTATGTGGTTGGAAATTTTCGCTGTAGGGTCGGGTTTCCACGCCCGACCGTAAATTTTTCTGTCGTTTATATTCTTTTTCAGTGTAGGGGCGAACTGTGTTCGCCCGTTGGATTTCGGCGTTATTCGCGGTCGGGCATGGAAGCCCGACCCTACCTATCGTGGGTTTTGCGGACGGGCAATGCCCGCCCCTACATATAAATCAATCCGCCGTGTCGGACTTTTCCCTAAATTTTCCCTTGCCGAGTTTCTCAATCATCATCAACTGCGTAGCGACCCCTGCGTCGGTGATTTCGCTGCCGTTGTCGAGTATGAGGGTGCCGGGCGGGGCGTCTTTTACGACTTCAAATTCGATAAATTGATTCTCGCGGAAGACTTCCTTTAAGGTATCGACGCCTGCCGTGCCGAGTTGCTCGACGTCGAGTTTCGACAACGTCACCTTGACAAATTCCGAGTTGCGGAAGCCTTTTGCGGCCTCTTTGAGCATGCGTGTAATGACCGCTTTGTCCTTTTGGCCGAGCGATTTGACGGTGATTTTGTTCGCAATCGTGTAAATCGCGTCGTAGACCTGCGTTTCGTGCTCCTTGAAGAACCGCTCCCGCTCCTTGTCAACATACTCAAGGTTCGCCATAAGCTCCCTTAAAGTTTCCTTCGACTCGTTCAGGCCCTTCTCGTAGCCCTCGCTGTAGCCTTTTTGATTACCCTCGCTGTAGCCGCGGTCGTAGCCCTCTTTGTGGCCGTCCGTGGAGGCCTTTTCGCGCAAGTCGGTGCACTCCTGCTCGTTCTTGGCGTAGAGCTTGCGTATATCGTTTTCGGTAGTTTCAATCAGCCGTTGCGCCCATTCGCGGGCATCAAGGCGGGATTTCTCGCCCTCTGCAATGTATTGCACCCGGAGAGCCTCGTATTCCCTAACGATTTCCTCCCGCAGAATCAGCTGTTCTTGCGGGGTAAGCGGCTGTTCGGGGGGTTCGGCTTGGGTATCGGGACTTTGGCTTTGCGGATTTGGCGCAGACCGCGCACCCGCACGCAACACAGGTCGCGGCGGCGCAGGTACACCCGCATTAGCGGCAGTAAACTCCCGAAACGCCGGCACAGGAGCAGTCTCCATAGGCTTACGCCCCCCCTGCCCACCTTGCCCGTTGACATATACAAAATTGTTACTTTTTAATACTTGAGACACAAAAAACCTCCGGCTTTTTTAATGCAGAAATAAGAATGCAGAATGCAGAAATAATTTAGTTTTTAAGTTGTTCCCTACGGAAACGCGCCTTGTAATTTTATTTAATTAATCGACCGGCTTCCGACGGAAATAAGCCTTGCAAGTCGCTTATTTCTGCATTTTGCATTCTGCATTCTGCATTATTTCTGCATTCTGCATTCTGCATTCTGCATTACGAGATAATTTCGTCTGCTCCGCCTTTAGCAATCACCAACACGCCGTCGTCTTCAAGCCGCCTGATTACTGCGACTATGCGCTGTTGGCTCTCCTCGACGTCCCGCATACGCACGTTCGAGAGGTACTCGATGTCGGTTTGCAGGCTCTCCCTTGCACGTTGCGACATGTTTCTGTAGATTGCATCGGCGACTTCCGAGGTCGAGCCTTTGATTGCAACCGACAAATCTTTCGGGTCGATTTCCTTGAGGAACGCCTGTACCGACAAATCGTCCAGCATGACAATGTCCTCGAATACGAACATCTTCTGACGGATTTCGTCCGCTAATTTCGGGTCGCGCTGTGCCAATTCATCGAATATCTGCTTTTCGGTGCTTCTGTCTACCGAGTTCAGCACGTCGGCAATGTAATTTATGCCGCCCACGTCCATGCTCTCGGAGGTCACAAGGTTGGAGAATTTGCGCTCCAAGGTCGCTTCGATTGAACGGACGACGTCGGGGGACGCCGAGTCCATCTTTGCGATACGCTCGACTACCTCGATTCGTGTATCTTTGGGCAACTCGCTCAAAATTGCCGATGCTTGGTCGCTTCGTGCATAGGAAAGTATCAGCGCAATCGTCTGCGGGTGCTCGTTCTGCACAATTGCGAGCAGGTTTTTATAGTCGGCTCTGCGGACAAAGCCGAACGCTTTTGTTTTAAGCTGTTTGGTAATCTTCTCGAACAGTGCCGCCGCCTGTTGCGGGCCGAACGCCTTTTCGAGTACCTCCCGCGCGTAGTCCACCCCGCCCTCGGAGATGACTTTCTGGGTAAGGCAAAGCTCGTAGAAGTCGTTCAAGACTTCCTCGACGATTTCCATAGGCCAGTAGTCGTTTTTGGCGACTTCAAGGGTAAGTTTCTCGATTTCATCGTCGCTGAAGTTCTTAAAAACCATAGAAGCATTCTCAGTGCCTATAGAAGAAAGCACCAATGAAGCCTTTTGCATGTTAGTAATACTGCCTGCCATATTTCCACACCCCCGTGTTGAATAATTGACAATTGACAATGTATAATTGACAATTGTGGTGTCCGCCACGGCGGACGGTTTTCCGATTGAATAGTTTATATCTCGATGATTTTCTATCACGATTGCTGAAATTTTCACTTGCAATGGGCTTTTCACGCCTATTAAAGTCTTGAACCATCGCGGAGCGACACCTCAATTGTCCATTGTCCATTGTCCATTGTCAATTGTTCGTCATTCTTCTCGTATCCACGTCCTAATCAACTGTGCCACTATATCCGGGCTGCTTTGTGCGAATTCGCGGATTTCGTTTTTGAGTAGGGCTTCGCGGGTCTCGGAGCCTTCGGGGTGGAGCAGTGACTGAATTTGCACCGCGTCTTCCTCGTCGGCTATTCTCACGTTGAAAGTATTATACTCGTCGTCGAACGCGGGTGTCCCGCCGATGCCTTGATATGCGGCGTTGGAGCGGACAAGCTTGCGCTTGCGTGAACCCGACGACATTATCGCCAACAGGAACAGTATTATAAGGAGTGCGCCCAAAGCGATTACCACGAATATCAGTACATTTCTCACAACCGGTATCGGCGCGGCTTCGTCAAAGTCGGGGCCTGCGGGCGGGAAGATTGTCGCTTTAACGCTGACGTTGTCAACCGGTTGCCCCGCGCCCATTGCCACAAGATACCGCCACTCGTCCAACTGGTCTTGGGTCATCGCGCTCTCGTGAATCTGCACTGCGATTGTAATATCCTCAAGCGTTGCACCGTTCGACTCGGCTATTTTGCGATGTGTGTCCACCAAATAATTAGTGTTAATCATGTTTTCAAGGAAGATTTCGCCCATTGTCTCGGGGTCGTAGGTGGGGTAGCCGGGCGAGATGTCGGCGTTGATAATCGCGCCGACTAAGTCTGCATCAAGATTCATGCCGTTCATAATCAGACTGCGCTGTTCGTCACTGATAGGGCCGTGCTGAAAGCCGTTCTCGTCTACGTTAACGCCTTGATAAGTTATTGAGTCGGAGTTCCAATTAGAGAAGTCGATATTGGCGAACGCCGCTACTCTAAAGTCTCTCACAGTCCCTTCCAACAACGCCGAAATGCTGTCCACGATGTCGTTTTGCACCATGTTGCGGTAGGCGTTTTGCTCGCGGATTCGTTGCATGTCAAGCACAAGCTGGCTCTCGGCGTTGCCCATGTCTTCGGGAATCAGCGGCATGCCGTCTTGGTTAATTATCGTCAAGTTCTCGTCTGTGAGCCGGGGTACCGAGGTCAAAACCAAGTTCCGTACCCCCTCGATTTCTTTTGCAGAGAGCCTGTCTGTGAGGGTGAGGGTGACTGCCGCCCTTGCGTTTTCACGGTCGGCGTTGAGGACGTGGCGGCGTTCGTCTGCGGGGGTTATGATGACGTCGGCGTGTTTAATTTTGGTGATTTGCCGTAAGGTCGCGGCAATGTTAGCCTCGAGTTGCTGTCTTTGGACTTCTTTCACTTGTGCCTCGGTCGAGAACATTCCCACGCCCTCGTTCCAGATGTCGTAGTTGAAAGTGGTGCGGGGGTAGCCCTGCATTGCAAGCTGCATACGGGCGTATTCAAGCTGATTGCTCGGCACGCTGATTGTCCCCGCCGAATAGTTATAGTCTGTGATGCCAAGCTCGCCGAGTGCGGTGAAGATTTCGCCGCGTTCGGAGTCGGCAACCTCGGTGTAAAGCACTTCATAGCCGGTCTGCCGCGATAACACGATGACAAAGGCAAGCGAGATAACCGTCGCCGCAAATAAGCCCATTATCACCATGCGGGTGGCTTTGTTGGCGGCTTCCCATTTAGTCTTGATGAAAAGAGCTAACTTGCCGAAAATTTCCTTTGCTTTTTCCATGATATGTAGACTTTCCTTTCATTTCGTTGATTCTTTATATACTATATATAATATAAGATTATATTGCCATCTTGATAATTTCGTTATAGGAGTCGAGCAGTGCGTTTCTTGTATTGGTGAGCAAGTCCATTGAGAGTTGCGCCTTTACGATGTTGGCTTGAATCCGCTCGATGTCGTCCACATCGCCGAGCATCAAGTCGAGCATGTCCTGCGCCTTGACACTCTGGGTAGCGGCGGCATCGCCGGCAATCCGCTTGAATACGTCCACAAAAGTAGGCATGTCAACCTCGCCGACCTGCGGTTTTTGAGTTGGGAGTAGGGGGGTTAAGCCTTGCCCTACTAAAGGTGTTATTTGATTTACCATAATTTCTCCCTCCGAATGTCAATTGACAATTGATAATGGACAATTGACAATTGTGGTGGCCGCTATCGCGGCGATTTTTGATTGAATAATTTATAACTTGCCTATAGTTTTTTCACGCCTATTAAGGTCTAAAACCGTCGCGTCGCTTTAGCGACAAGCGACCTCCTCAATTGTCCATTGTCCATTGTCAATTGTCAATTATCTTCCTATCGTCAACGCCCGTGCCGCCATATTCTTCATCTCGTCAAAAATTGTCAAGTTGGCTTCGTAGGCGCGGGTTGCCGCTAACATGTCTGCCATTTCGGTGACGATTTCGACGTTCGGGAGGTAGTAATAGCCCTCCTCGTCGGCGTCGGGGTGGGTGGGGTCGAAGACGGGGGTGAACGGGGTTTGGTCTTCGGCGATTTCGTATACCTGCACACCCTTCAACTGCCGTTGTCTGCGCTGTTCAAGGCTCATCTCAACCATGCGGCTGAAACTCCTGTGAGTAACGTAGTCCTTGCCGAGTTCCAGATTCCGAAAAGGCTTGTTCTCGCTGAAAACCACGACCTGCCGCCTGTACGGCCCGCCGTTTGCGGTGCGGGTGCTGGTGGCGTTGGCGACGTTGTGTTGAATTACCTCGGTGCGGAGCCGTTGCGCCGATAACGCCGAGACTGTGATGTCTAAATGAGAAAGGAAAGCCATGTGTACCTCCTAATTTCAATTGGGTGATTGCGCGTCCGTGGTTTTTGCAGTTCGTCTTTCTATAGGTTTTAGGTGCTAATTCTATTGTGTTGTGTAGATTTTTGCAGGCTAATTCCTCCGCATAGCCGAGCGGAGCAGGTTAAATTCGCCGTCCAGTTGGTTAATCAAGGCGTCGTAGCGGATTTTGTTCTTGAGGAACAACGCCTGCTGTACGTCGTTATCGACGTTGTTACCGTCGGGCTGGCCTTTGGTATGCCTGTCCGTGTAGACCGCCGTGCCGATTGAGAGCTCCTTCTTGAACTTCTCGCTTGCCCTTGCGTTCATTTTGTCGCGGAGAATCCCCTCGAAGTATAAGTACTTGGTTTTATACCCCGGGGTATCGGCGTTGGCTATGTTGTGCTGGATAATCTTGTTATTCTCGGCCATCACGCTTATACCTTGCTCGACAATCCGAAATGACGTCGTGTTAAAAAGCCCTGCCATATTTTTCCACTCCTTTAAGTCTTTATTTTTCATAAATCCTGCCGATATTACTTATACAGCGGTTTAGTGATTGTTGTAAATTGCATTTATACTCATTATACCACATGATATAGATAATTTCAACTGTTTTTCGTCAACTTTTTGATTTTTTATCCGAAATTTTTCGATTTGTTTCGTGAAAAAATTTATTTTTCGGGGTTTTTGCCCTAATTTCGTCTTATTTTGCACTTGCCCGCATCTTGGCTAAAGCCTTTCTGCGCTTGACAAAATCGGCTTCCTTGTGGACGTACGGGCGGGGTTTTGGAAGGTTGTCGAAATTTCTTTTGGCGAGTGCGATTTTTTGGCAAAATTCGTCGGAATTGCCAAAAATTGGCGGAATTGTCAAGAAATCAAGAGTTTCGTGGCCGTTTTCGTTGTACCACCAACTTTCGCCGTCGAAAGTCGGGGTGTTGTCGATGATTTTGTAGTCGAGTCGCTCGCTTCGGTCGTGGTAGGACTTGATTTTTTCGGCTGCTTCTAAGTAGACCTTGCCGTTTTTCTCGCTGTAACCTATGCTTGCGAGGGCGGCGAGCGGGATTATATAAAGCTTTCGGGTGATGATGATTTTGCCGCCTTGTAGACTTCGCCCGCTGTATCGGCTGTAAACCAACGCTTTTGGACAAATTTCAAAGAAAGTATACCTTGCGTGGCGTTTGATTGCGGTCTCGGTCGAGAGCCATGTTAGGTAGAACAGCAGTGTCCCTGCCGCCGAGACGGCTATTGCGGCGTGGAAGACGGTGCCGAGCATGCCGCTGTCGTGGAAGGCGCGCAGGTTGGCAATCACGACGAACGAGGTCGCAAGCAGCCCCAAAAATAGCGGAAACAGGACGAGCCACATGAAAAGCTTGCGCCGTCGTGCGTATTTACTTGTGTCGCAGTGGAAAAAAGCCATGTGACCTCCGGTGTCGGTGAAAATCCGCGGACGATTGCGGATTCACCACATACAAGCGCGTTATACAGGTAGGTGTGCAATTATTCCTGTATAAATTATACTACATCTTTTGCAGTTTGTACAGTCTTTTTTGCATTTAGGCAAAAATTACATCAACAATTTGCAAAATAATGCTAATAAGTATTGATTTTTCTTAAAATATATAGTATAATCAGAATTACAAGGGTAGAGGGGGTGCAATATGCTCGGTCGTTTATTAGAAAAAACCAAGGTTGTGAAGCTTGAGATATGCACCTTGAAGGGTAAGATTTTGCTGACCGTTTCTAAGAATTACACCTTTCCGTTCAAGCTTACCGATACCGATAGGTACGGGCGTTCCGACACGGGGCAGACGGTGATTATCAAGGACAAGAACCTGCCGGTCTTCGCGCGTAATGCGCCCGTCAAGGTCGTCGCGCATACCCGCTCGGGCGATAGGGTGAGCTATCCGGGCAGGGTCGATATGTCTATGGAGCGGCAACTCAATATATATCTGCGTACCGAAGCCGCCGAAACTCTCGACGAACGCCGCCGATTCTACAAAATTGCCGAGGAAATCCCCTGCCTTGTGGTCTCGATTATGCGGGAAGATATCCTGACCGATTTTGAAGAACCGATAAGCTTTATGATTGGCGATATTAATATTGGCGGGGTTTTTCTGAACGCCAACGCACGGGTCGAGTTCTCTGAACAAGATGCCATTGAAATAATTCTCAACAGCCCCGTAGGTGAAACACGGCTGACCGCGAAGGTCTTGCGGGTACAACGGACTCCCGAGGGCGAGATTAAAGGCTACGGCTGTTGTTTCCTATTCCTCAATTCGGGGCAGGAAGAAGCCGTCGCAGGATTTATCAACAAAATTCAAATGGACAGGCGCAAATTGGAATTGCAGGCGACGGTCAATGACGATGTTCCGGTGAATATGTAGCCATAAATAATTGCGAAACTCGCCGTTTAGAGGGTTTCATGGACTTGGAGGGGGGCAGAGGGGGGTAGTAGGGGTACGGCGGCACAAGGAATCGCCGGCCCGCCACACAGGCTGTTCAGACTCCACTTTCTCGATTGCGACCTTACAAGTTCACGACTTAATAGGTTTGATGTGCTTTGATAGTCTGCGCTCGCAAATAGGCATCTGCTATCTGATAACGGTTCGGCTCGAGAAGGTTAAGCTTTATCAAGCGTAGAACGCGGGCTTGCGATTCCTTGTGCCGCCGTACCCCTACTACCCCCCTCTGCCCCGACTGCCGCCTCATATTTGCAAAAATTTTGCTGTATATAGTGAGCTTCGCAAGTCCCCTAATAAATAATTTTCAAGGAGAAAAGCTTATGAAAAAAGGTTTAAGGTCAATGTTAAGCTTGGTTTTGCTCTGCGTGATTTTAATTCCGGCGGTGGCAATTATCATCGCGGGCTTAAATGCGTCGTCGTCAAAATCGGTCAACATAAAAAGGGACGAGATTGTCGCGCTCGGCTATGCCCGTTCGGGCGGGCTTGAGATTCTTATGGAAGACTGTGCGGCACAATTGCACTCGGTTGCGGGGTTAGACGAGACGGCGCAGACCGCCCTGCGTAATTACAACGCGGTAAGCGCGGACATGGACAGGACTTTCGCCAATTACATGAACCCCGACACCGCGCCATATCTGCTCAACATAATTATCACCGACACGAGCGGGGTCATCTACATGGACTACCGTACTCAAACGCCCGGCGCGTCCTTCTCGGGGTTTGCCGAGGCGGAAAGCCTTGCCGCGGGTGAGGTTTATGTGTCGGACATAACCGTCTCCAACGCCGAATATGACGGCAGGAATACCTTCTTCATGCTGACCGATGTAATGCACGGGGGCGAGCTTGCGGGGTATGCCGTGATGGTCTATGACACCGAAATATTTGTAAATAACTTGGCAAATAAAAGCTTCGACAACTGCATTTTCTGCCAAACCGCGAATTTCTTCGTGACCGACAGGAAAGGCACGGCGGTCTACCTTGAGAATCAGCCGATAACTCGCAGTTCCGATATTGCCGCGGTCGGGCTGAAGCCTATAATTGACGAGACGGCGGGTACGGTTCACACTGATTCCTATGAGCAGGTCGGCAATGATTACTTCATCGGGGCGCACGGAAGTATCGGCTCAATGGCGAACAGCTGGCACTGGTACGGGCTGTATCCTTTGAGCGATATTAGTACCTTCCCGGTGTCGGTGGGAGTTGCTACGGGTTTGGTCGTGTTGGTTACGCTCTTTTTCCTGTTCGCCATGCTGAGAATCAGGCAGAAGGTGACGGCACCGCTGAGGGCTATGGTCGGCAAGATGCACAGGATTAACTCGGGCGATGTTGACGAACGCCTTGAAGCCAAGGGCATGAATGAGTACGCGGTCTTAGCCGAGGACTTCAACAAGATTATGAACGAGGTACTCATGAGCGGCGAGGTCAACCGTACTATTTCGGAACTTGCAGATAACATGCTGTTCGAGTGGGACTTCAAGAAAGGCACCCTGTTCATGTCGGACAATCTGCTTGAAATGTTCGAGATTGAACCCGACAAGGCGACCTTGCTCAACGGCAGATTCATCGACACACTCATGGAAAAGGACGACAGTGAGCGGTTCAAGGTCGATATAAACAAGCTGCTCCGTACCGGGGATTACATGTATGGCGAGTATCGAGCGACTACGAAAAACGGCAGTACCATCTGGATTTCGATTGGCGCGAATTGCATTAAAGACCGCTTTGACGAGATACTGCGGGTGGTCGGGGTTATTACTAATATTAACACCGAAAAGAGCTTGTCACTGCAATTGGCTGAAAAGGCGAGTTACGACTTCCTTTCGGGGCTGTACAACCGTGCGACTTTCATGCGGGAGTTGCAGTCGGAGATTGCGCGGCATGTCGGCAATAAGGTCGGGCTTATATTCATTGACGTTGACGATTTCAAGTTTATCAACGATACCTACGGGCATGACACGGGCGACGAAATTATCAAGCATGTGGCGAGAGTAATCAACGAGCGGCTTGAGGGGGTTGGTTTTGCGGGGCGGTTCGGCGGCGACGAGTTTGTCATGTGCGTGACTGACGAATTGACGATTGTCAACATCGGCAAGCTTGCGCGGGATGTCTTGGACGTATTCGACAAGGGGTACTACTACGCCGGCAAGGATATTACCCTGCCCGTCAAGGCAAGCCTCGGTATCGCAATTGCCCCCGACCACGGCAAGGATAATGAGACACTGCTGTCGGCGGCGGACGAGGCGATGTATAACGTCAAGAAGAATGGTAAGAGTAATTATCAGATTTATAATCCTAAGGATAATACTTTGACTAATCAGCTTATGAATTAATGCAGAATGCAGGAATGCAGAATGCAGAAATAATTTGGTTTTTAGGTTGTTTTCCGGCGGGTATGGGCGCACGTTTTTGTAGGGGCGCGCATTGCGCGTCCGCAAGTGATACGGCGTTCGTAGGGGATTACGGACGGGCAATGCCCGCCCCTACAATGTGCGTACATGATACGCGGTAAAACCCCGGCATGTAGGGGCGAACTGCGTTCGCCCGTAGAGAATACGGCGGCGTTTGCGGGGAATTGCGGCGGCGCGGTGTGTCCGCATAGAACACGGCGGCGTTCGTAGGGATTTGCGGACGGGCAATGCCGCCCCTACAGTAAAGGTTGATGACCGATTATAAAGCCCGCGTTTCCGGGGGACGGGCGAACGGAGTTCGCCCCTACATGGTGGGAAATTTTTCTGTCGTTAATAATTTTTATTGTAGGGAACGGTTCATAACCGTTCCGTTTATGGGGTTCGTCGAAACATTCGGAACGGTTACGAACCGTTCCCTACATAACACCGCGCCATGTTTCCGTGGGTTATGCGGCGATTGCGGGGGTTTTCGGGCGGGCGAACCGTGGAAACCCGCCCCTACAATGTGCATACATGATACGTGGCGTAACCCCGGCATGTAGGGGCGGACTCCGTTCGCCCGTGGATTTCAATCAACACATAAGGACTTCAAAGAAAGGCATGGCACTAAAAAATGGCTAAAATTATCGCTGTTACAAATCAAAAGGGCGGCGTCGGCAAGACCACCGTTTGTGCGGGGGTCTGCGGCTGTTTGACCGCTATGGGGAAGTCTGTCCTTGCGATTGACTTGGACCCGCAAGGGAACCTGAGTTTCTCGCTCGGTGTGGACGGCTCGGAAGACGCTTATACTATATATAATGTGTTCAAGGGCGAGGTTGACCTCTACGACGTAATTCGCCACTCCGAAAGTTGCGATGTCGCCTGTTCAAATATTCAGCTGTCGGGCGCGGAGTTGGAGCTTAACTCAATCGGCAGGGAGCATATTCTTCGCGACCAACTGGAATTAGTCTCGGCGGATTATGACTACATACTTATCGACACGCCGCCCGCCCTCTCGATACTGACGATTAACGCATATGCTGCGGCGAATTGGCTGATTATACCGTTGGTGCCGGAGATTTTGGGGTTACAGGGGTTGTCGCAGCTCAAGGAAACGATTTTCGCCGTGAAAAAATATTACAACCACAACCTTGAGGTGAGGGGTATACTGATAAATCAATACAACCCGCGGTTGATTTTGACAAAGGAAGTCGAGGAGTTGGCGACAATCGTTGCGGAACAGCTTGACACCGATGTTTTCGAGACCAAAATCCTCAAAAGCGTGACCCTTGCCGAGGCCCCCGCCCACGGTAAGACTATTGTGGACTACATGCCGCGTTCCCGCTCTGCAACTGAGTTTCGCGAGCTGACCTGCGAGATTATCGGGCAGGAAAAACCTAAGCGGGAGGAGAAGAAACTGGGGCGCGGGAGGCCGCGGAAGTATCCACGGCCGGAGGACTATTTGTCAATTGACAATTGACAATGGATAATGGACAATTGATAGTTACGAAACCCACGGACGCGCAATGCGCGACCCTACATGTAGCACATTTTGCATAACCACATCAACATATTGTAGGGGCGCGCATTGCGCGTCCGCAAAGTAGCGAGTTTTACAATTGCCTAAAATATATGAGGAGACCGGGATTATGAAAGCAGAATACACCGCCGAAGACCTTAAAGGTGCAATTAAAAACCCGTTTTTTCACAAGTTAAACAGGAAAGTCACTGTTTCTATCAGGCATGAAGACTATGCGGTTTATGAAGAAATAGCTAAGATGAACGGCGAGACCCCCGAGAAAGTCATGAGACGTTGTTTGGCGGGGCGGGCGAAGGAATTGAAAGAACACGATTAAATTAACGGGAGCGATTTGGAGAAATCATGGCGCGGAGCAACAGGACTTCAAATGTATTAAAACTATTAAATCTGCCGGAAGCTGAAAGGCCGTCGGCAGTTCTTCCTGTTGTTGAAAATTTTGATGCGGCTGTGGGCGAGCAGGGTTTTTATGTGTTCGGGGACGTGGGTTGGGTTGCGCTTGATGGGGCGCAAGGGGGAGTGTTCGAGAAGTCGTGCGAAGGGGTACGCGATAGGTCGCACGAGGGAGTACTCGATAAGTCGCATGAGGGAGTACTCGATAAGTCGCATGAGGGAGTACTCGACAAGTCGTACGAGGAATTACCCGACAAAGTCCCCGACAAGTCGCATGAGGAAGTACCCGACAAAACCCCCGAAAATGCAACCGCCCCTGCTGAAATAACGCCGAAGAAACGGCGGCGCAGAGCCATTGTGAAGCACATGAAGCTTGAAAAGTTGTCGGAGGCGGGCGGGGAGAATCCCGCACTGAAGGCGATTGCGGAATTAGCCGAATCCGCCGAACCCGCTGAACCCATTGACCCCAACAAACCCACCAAACCCGCACCGGAAAAGGCTTTTGTCGCCGCACCGCCCGAAGCAAAAGCCCCGAAACAGATTGTGAGCATACCGCTGTTGCTTGTGAATGAGCAGCTCGGCGCGGCGGTTGAGCGGTTCAATGTCTGCGCGTGCGACGCCTGTTTGCGCGGGATTTCCGACCGCGCGCTTGACCTTATGCCACCGATGTATTTTCGGCTCACTACCGCCGAGGACGCGGACGAGGTGAATCGCTTGATGAGGGAGCGCAGGGCGGAGGCGATACGGACGTTGGCGAAGGTTTGCATTGTTGCGCTTTCTAAGCCGTTTCATGGTGATGGTGATGATTGATATTATGACAAATTTTGATATTGTTGGTTGTTTTAGTGAAGAAATTATTGCCAAATTAGGATTAAATATAGAAGTCGGTACAGAAATACTCTTGTCAATGCCTACATTAGAACACATCAAAAAAGACCACCCCGAAATTATCGGCGACCATAAAGCCATAATTGCAGATATTATTGCCGCGCCGTTAGGGGTATCTCGTCGTAAAAAAGACGGCTCTATTGGATTTTTCAAAGACCATGAAAACGGAATACAATATTTTCTCGAGCTTTCTGTGCGCCCGTCGAATATCGGCGAATACTTTGTTCGCACACTGCACCATATTCAAATTGAGCGTGTAGAAAAACGTGTGAAAAAAGGAGCAATATTGCTATTGACAAATGAGAAAATACCTGCTATAATATAATCAGAGCGATACATACCGCTGAGGACGGAACAGGCAACCGTCGCCCGCCGTGAAAACGGCGATTGGAGATGTGGGTAAGGGGGTCACGCCACCTCGGTATGTATTTAAGCCGCCCTTTTGGGGCGGCTTTTTTATGTTTTATTAAATTTATGAACCACGGGCGAACCGTGGTAACTCGCCCCTATATTGATGTTGTTTATAACCGCGCTGTATGTACGGGCGCGCATTGCGCGTCCGTGAATTTTCGATGTTTCCGTGGGATTGCGGACGGGCAATGCCCGCCCCTACATTCAATAATATTTTTATGTGGTTGAAAATTTTTATTGTAGGGAACGGTTCCTAACCGTTCCGCTGATGTGGCTGTGCAAATTTGTGTAAGTTATAATCTCGCTGAAACTTTGCGGAACGGTTATGAACCGTTCCCTACAAAACACCGCGCCACGTTTCGGGGATTTTACGGGCGAACCGTGAATTTTCGGCGTTTCCGTGGGATTGCGGACGGGCAATGCCCGCCCCTACATTCAATAATATTTTTATGCGACCTGTAAATTTTTATTGTAGGGAACGGTTCTTAACCGTTCCGCTGATGTGGCTGTGCAAATTTGTGTAAGCTATAACTCCGCAAAAACCCCCGCGCCGCCTCAAGCGGTTCCTCGCCCTTCGCAAGCTTCACGCTTATGGACGGCATCGCGCCGCTTTTCGCGCTAAAATCGAGCGTAACCCTGCCGTCCATTGCGCCGACTGCCCTGCTTATGCCCTCCATGTCGAAACTGCCGTCTTTGGCGTGGCGGATTTTCAGAATGCCGCCTTCTTGCAGGATTGTTGCGATTCCCGATGCTTGCGCCATGTTGCGGACTTCGGCGGCTTGAATTAACCCCAAAACCGGGGCGGGCGGCTCGCCGTAACGGTCGAGCAGTTCGTCAATTACGTCAAGGCTGTCGTCGTCGCTCCTGATTTCAGCTATGCGCTTGTAGCAAGTGATACGTTGCGCGGGGCTTTGAATATAATTTTCGGGGATAAATGCGTCGGTTTTCACGTCAATCAGCACCTCAAAATCTTCAATAGCGGCGTTGCCGCCTGTGTCTTCCGAGTTTCCGTTTCTTTGTTCATTCACCGCCTCATTGAGCAGTTTCAGATACATATCGTAGCCCACCGCGCTTAAATGCCCCGACTGCTTTGCGCCCAGAATTGAACCCGCGCCGCGTATCTCCAAATCCCGCATTGCGATATTGAAGCCCGAGCCGAATTGGGTAAACTCGCGGATAGCATTAAGCCGCTTTGTCGAAATTTCCGACAAGACTTTGCCGCGTTTGAAAGTAAAATAAGCGTAGGCGCGCTTGTTCGTCCTGCCGACACGACCGCGCAATTGATGCAACTGCGCCAAGCCCATGTGGTCGGCGTTTTCGATTATAAGAGTGTTGACATTCGGGACGTCTACGCCCGTTTCAATCAAGGTTGTGCAAACCAGAACGTCGATTTCGTTGTCCAATAATTTTCGCCAAACTTCGAGCAATTCGTCCTCGTTCAACTTGCCATGTGCGGTTGCGATTCGCGCGTCCGGGCATAGTTTCAGCAGGTCTGTGGCGCAGTCGAGAATCGTCTCAATGCGATTGTGAATGTAATAAACTTGTCCGTTTCGGCGGAGTTCCTTATTGATTGCCTGCGCGATTACGCTTTTGTCGTGCTCGATTACGTAGGTCGTCACGGGTTGGCGGTCTTGCGGGGGTGTGTTAATCACGCTCATGTCGCGGATTCCGCTCATTGCCATGTTGAGCGTCCGCGGAATGGGTGTCGCCGACAAAGTCAGCACGTCTACCCCGCTGAATTTTTCCTTGAATTTTTCTTTGTGACTAACGCCGAAACGCTGTTCCTCGTCTATGATTGCAAGCCCTAAGTTGTGAAACTCGACGTCGCTCTGCACTAAACGATGAGTGCCTATAACAAGGTCAACTATGCCTTTTTTCAGCTTGCTTATGACCGCCCTAATTTCTTTCGGACTGCGGAATCGGGAAAGTAATTCTATATTTACCGGGAAATTTCCCATGCGCTTGATTGCGGTTTGGTAATGTTGCCACGCGAGGACTGTGGTCGGGCAGAGCAAGGCGCACTGCTTGCCGTCCATTACGCACTTGAATGCGCCGCGTAGCGCGACCTCGGTTTTGCCGAACCCGACGTCCCCGCAGAGCAGTCTGTCCATGGGTTTAATGTCCTGCATGTCGGCCTTGATTTCCTCGATACAGCGGAGTTGGTCGTCGGTCTCGATGTAGCTGAAATGCTCCTCAAACTCCACCTGCTCGGAATTATCAGCGGGGAATTGATGCCCGCGAGACTTGAGCCGTTTCGAGTAAAGCTTAATCAATTCTTCTGCCAATTCTGCCGCCGCCGCCTTGGCTTTGACCTTGGCTTTCTGCCACGCGTCGCCATTAATTTTATTGAGTTTCAGCGAGACCGCATCGGTGTTGCCGATGTATCGCGAGATGAAATCAAGCTGTGTCACCGGCACATAAAGCACGTCTGTACCTGCGTATTTTATCTTGATATAATCCTTACTCACGCCGCCGTCCGTGAGTTTCGTCACGCCCTCAAAAATTCCTATGCCGTAATTCTGATGGACTACGTAATCGCCCGCGGAAATGTCGGTGAGACTGCGAATTTCCTCACCGGCGCGTTTCTTTTTGCGGCGTATTGCAGTGCCTAAAACAGCCGTGTTTCCACTTGCACCGCTTGACGTTTTCGCAAGGCTCAACATTACGCACTTTGCATCGGGGTAGTCGTAGCCCGCGCCTACAGTTCCCGCCAAAATATAGGCACGCTTGGCGTATATTTTTTTGGGGTCACTCGCAAAATCCACGGGCAAGCCGTCGTCTTTCAAGTCCTGCGCCAAGGTTCGCGCGGCTTTTTCGGTGCCGCCGAAAACGCATGCGGCGTAGCCCTTGGAAAAATAATCGGCGAGCTCGGTTTTCAGCAACTTATACTCGCCGCTCCAACTTGATAACTGATGAGCGCGTATGCTTTGTGCGGTTGCCACTTGCAAATCGCGGTGTCCCCGCATAAAAGTGTCAAGATAGGCGCGGGTTTTTTCGGCAGAAATTTCCTTATACTCGCCGTTTGTGAGCATGTACTTGTTGCGATTGCGTTTCTGCCGACTCGCAACCGGCAACTGTCCACTATCCACTACCAACTGTTTCAAGTCTTCCTCGTGCCGAATACAGGCGGCGCGGTAACTCTCGGCGCAGTTCTGCTGTTCGCAGATAATGCAGTGGGGTGCGTAGTCGAATAATGTCGCGTTTTCGGTTGTTTCGTAACTTTCAAAACAGGGTGCAATGTCGATTTCTGTAAGCGTATTCTCCTCACGCCGCTGTGTTTCCGGCTCGAAGAAACTTATGCTGTCGGGGGTATCGCCCCAAAATTCAATCCGCACAGGTAACTCGTGATTGACCGCGTAAATATCGACAATCGCGCCGCGTATCGAAAACTGCGAGACCCCCTCAACCATGTCGCACCGCGAAAAGCCCATCTCGACAAGGCGCAGTGCCAACGTGTCAAGGGCGATTTCGTCGTCTTGATTTATTACGAGGGTTTGTTGGGCGAGGACTTTCGGGGGCGTGGTGAATTGCCCTGCCGCTTCGCTTGTGGCTACTGCGATTTTTAATCTACTCGTTATGACACGGCTGAGTACGTTCAGTCGGCGGTGTTCGTATTCTCTCGAATTGACCTCAAAGCCGCCTATATTCAGGTCTTTTGCGGGGTAGACTAAGGCGACTTGCGAATTGCAGAAGGTGTTAATATCCTCGGTTAGGCGCAGTGCCTCGTTTTCAGTTTCAACTAAAACTATGAAGGATTCCGCGCCGTCTTCGAGTGCTAATGCGGCTAAGAAATGCGCTTTGTGAATCAGCGAAAGCCCCGTAAGTAATACGGGGGGAGTATCGCTTCTGCTTGTAATGCTCCGGGCCAACCCTCCGTATTCGGGGAGTTGCCCGGCTATTGAATTAAAAAATATCATTTAGAGGGTTCTTTCTAAGTTACTCGCTAAGTTACTCGCCTGTCTTGACCGTATTGGATTAAACGCACGATTACGGGAATCATGACAAGGTTTAACCCCAATTCGACAAGGAAATTAACGCCTACTAATCCAAAAAAGATATAGGCGGTGCTGTTTGCGAAGCCGCTACCCTCGCCCCATTCTGCGAGAAGTGGAAGGAAGAAAACGTATGAGCCGAGAACAAACACACCAGTGTTTACAATGGGGCAGATTACACCTGCCGCCGCCGCCGCGAGGGTTCTGCCTTTGGGGGCAAGCAGTCTGTAGACCGCGCCCGCCGCAAGCCCTGCCGCAAGCCCTTTAAGTAACACCGTGATAATTGTTCCGGGTACGTTAAAGGCTAAGAATGGTGCGGCATCTCCCGAGAGTAACACCGCCGCGCCGAATACCAAGCCGAGCCAACCGCCTGCTTTTACGCCGATGATTGCCGCGCCGACCGTAATCGGAATCAGAACGAGCGAGATTGTGAAAAGCGGGAACAGGGGGCGCATTGCGATTGCAAGGAGTTGCAGTATGACGACGACCGCCGTCAATACGCCGAGTTGTGTGAGCATGAGCGTTCGGGAGCGAATCGCTCTGCTGTTTTGTTGATTTGCCATTGTTTGATTTCCTTTCTGTGCTGTTTCCCCGTTGCGGGTGAAACGCTTTTTATTTAATGCAGAAATGACAATGCAGAATGCAGAAATAAATAAAATTATGATGTTTTTTTCCGTCGGAAAACTACCTAAAAAGCTAAATTATTTCTGCATTGTGCATTCTGCATTCTGCATTATTTACCGGTTCTTCTCATAAACCACCCTCAACCCCTGCGACACAAGGTGCGGGTTTACCTCGAAATCTCGTCTGCAATAGGGCTTAATTTGGGGGGCGTTGCCGCCTGTTACGACTACTGTGCATTGTTCTTTTTGCACGCCGAGTTCTTCCTCGAACCGTTCTACCAAGCCGTCCAACATGCACCCTATGCCGTGCAGAACGCCCGAGCGTATGCTGTCGGGGGAATTAGTCCCGATTACCCGCTCGACTTTGTCCACGCCGACCAAAGGTAACGCCGCCGTTTCCCTATCCATCGCCTCAAAGCTTATCCCCATGCCGGGCGACAAGGTACACCCGACAAACGCGCCGGTTTTATCGAGCGCCTGTACCTTTATGATAGTACCCATGTCGATAATTATGCAGGGCATTTTGTAAAATTCTTTTGCCGCCACCGAGCCGCAGACCAAATCGCCGCCAAGGCAGGACGGGTCGTCGATTTTTATGTTCAGCCCTGTTTTGAGGCCCGGCCCGATTAGCAGTGAGCCGATACCGAAAAGGTCGTGAATCGCCGCCTTAATTTGCGCTGTTGTCGGCGGGACGACTGACGAAATTATCGCGCCCGTAATGCTTGATGTCGGCAAGTTTCGCAGTTTGAAAATGTCCATCAAAGTAACAGCGTACTGGTCTTTCATGCGCGCTGTGTCGGTGTTTACGCGGGATTCAAACACGAGTTTCTCGCCGTCAAAAACCGCGAAAACTGTGTTGGTGTTCCCTGCATCAACTGTAAGTAGCATATAAATCAAAACCTTTCAATATAATGCAGAATGCAGAATGCAAAATGCAGAAATAATTTAATTTTCAAGTGGATTTCCGACGGAAATAAGCGTTGTAATTTTAG
>Ga0099364_10001022_pt1 | contig 47071 bp, 42 predicted proteins | sample TergutTh196P3_FD_73070 | JGI IMG/M metagenome (GOLD analysis project Ga0099364, IMG submission 73070) | Microcerotermes parvus P3 segment gut microbial communities from Pointe-Noire, Republic of the Congo - Th196 P3 | ecosystem: Host-associated > Arthropoda: Insects > Digestive system > Gut ...
TAAGGTTCGGGAATCTGTTTGGTTTACCATGCCTAAATATATACCATCCTCCGCCAATGTCGTAGTCAAGGGCAAAATCAATATGTTTACAAGCGCAATCCATAATGGAATCGGCTGAACCATCATTACGGGAAAATGAGGGATTTCGCCGTAACAGATTAACCCCGCCACCTGCATACCGCCCATTCCGACAACAAGCACAACTATAACCGTAATGATTACGGATTTAGTTTTTGTTTTGCCTTTTTCATAGTTGATAAACTTCGGGTATGTAACTCCTTGTGAGCGGCAAAAAAACAGCAGCAATAAAATCGCTATTATATTGCAAAATGACACAATTGCCGTCCACCACTTACTTAATTCTTCCGGCGGGCTGCTCAACGCGAAGGATAAGAGCAAGCCCGCTAATACGAACAATACACAGCGTAACGGAAGTAAAAAAATAGATTTGCTTTTCATTGCTGTCCTCCCAAATATAAGTTTCATTAGCCCCTCGCAAAAATCATGCTCCTACGATAACGCCTGTTATCTAATTAAGATTTCAACTCAAATTCAATCAAATTATCAGTATTGCGATTAGCGAAAATGACACCGCTCAAATTTGACAGATTATAAACCACAGACCATTGAAGCGTGTCCTCACCATCGTACCAACTACCTACTTCCGCGAGTAGGGCGACGGCTTGCGTTTCGCTCAAAACGCCGTTGCTATTGATAATTGCCGATTCAACTGTGTCATACCGCTCAAACTCACTAAACCCCTCGCCGATATTAAAATCGTTATAAGCGATAAAATTTGAAGCAATCTGATAGTTTTCGCTCGTTGTTACAATTTGCAAATCGCCGTCATAGTATTCGACTAAAACAGAGTCACCGCTTGCATCGGCGATTAAAAAGTGACAGTCAATTTCGCCGGAAAAGTAGATGTTATATTGCCTTAAAAGGTCAACCGCTTCGTCAACCGTCGCCGCCTTGTCTAAGACTAATCTTATCGCGGTGGTTGTGTTCAGCGTTACTTTATTTTCGTCAAAAAGCGGCTCGGCTTCGGGAACGGCTAAAAGCGCGATGGTTAACCCTTTCTCGTTCATTCCGTCAAACGGCAAATACGGCGCGGCAAGCGTCAGAAAGCTGTTGAAATTCAACCCGCTCGGTAAACTATCAGCCGAATATCCCGCAAACGATAAATTAACGGTTGACACCGAAGCATATCCGTCTTTAGGACGAGTAATGACCTGCATTGACGGCGCGTAGGAGAAGTCGAAATTTCTGCCGAAAATATACTCACCGTTTTCATTTGGAGCGAAAAACACCGTACAACCCGCTCCCGTTATGTTGAGGTTAATAGGCAAGCCTTTCAGCAATCGTTTTGTCACAAATGTTTCAATGTCGGTATCGTTTTCCGCTCCGGTTAGAAGAAACTCATTAAACCCATAATCACCGTAATATGTCATTTGAAACATACCGTAATCGTCGATTTGCTTGATTGACGACAAACTGCGGATTTCGTTCCAAAACAGGATTATAACTATAAGGAGCAATACAAGAATAATGCTTAACAGGATAATTCCTGTTCGTTTTAATATTTTTTTCATCGTTCTTTATCCCCTCGTTTCAAATACCCATATACCCCCAAGACAGCGGTAAATACAACCGCGCTGTACACGGAAAACCGCTCCGGGATTCCGAAATAATCAGCGGGGACAACACTCACGCCGATTACGCCCAAAAACATAAACCCTAAAGAAATCAGAGATATTACAGCCAAAGGTCTATTCCCTTTGCTTTTAAAGCCGCCGACAGCAATCAGCACAAGCGAAGCGACCCCCAGAACAACGACCAAAACAGTCACCACATAAAGGTGCATGATGTCCCTAAAACTCCCTGCATACCCGCTTTCAGATAAAGGGAAAAGCGCGTAGCCAACGGCTGATATGAAGTTCATCACGGTGAACAAGTAAACGCCAAGCCGAAAAATTCTGTTCCCTCTGCCTTGTACAACAACGCAAACCATAGCACAGCACAAGCAACTGAATATGCCGTAAATCGAGGAAAGTCCGCTTGCAATCACGAAAGACGGCGAGGAAATAGCGGTCAAATCGCTGACGGCTTGGCTCATCCTGTCATAATTCGGATAGTACATCGCTCCGATTACATCGTGGAGTATATAAAACACAAGCCCGATTATACCGGATAAACAGAACCAATTTGTGAGTTTTTTATTTTTCATCACCCCACACCTCGAATGGATTTACTCCGAGTATTGTAAAAATAAATCAAGTAGAAAAATGCCGCAGTCAAGATTATCCCTACGCTGATGTAATCATACAAGGGTTCAGCCTTGATTGAAAGCGCACTTGCAAGGTTAAAAAAGAAATGGAACACAATCCCCGGCACAATGGATTTCGTGCGGACGAAAAGCAGACTCAAAACAATGCCTATCACAACTGCAAGAATGATTTGAATTATTTGTGCAATTCCCGTATAACCGTTTAGCAAATTCACGATGTGTCCGAACCCGAATGTCAACCCCGAAATTATTACAGCGGTTTTAGTGCTTTTACGCTTCTCAATCGCTTTAAAGAGCAACCCTCTAAACAGAACTTCCTCTAAAAACGCAACCAAAGCCATAAATGCGACTACGGATAATATGTCGTGTATTGATTTTGCCTTGTCAAAGAAGAATACTCCATTCATAAGCACCATTATAACAAGCGGTGCGTAAAATAAGTTCGCTTTAAATTCTCTCAGACCTATTTTTGCGAACCCTATTTCTGCAAGCAGATTTCGTTTTTTGCATAAATAGAGCAAAACCGCACATAACACGACAAGCAGAATTATTTGCCCTAAATACAGCATTTCGAGTTGTGTCGATATGGCAGTTCCGATGTTGACACATAAAACGTATGCTATTATAAAAAATAACGACATTTTCATTTTGATTAACCTCATTTTAATTATTACCCTGCGTTACCGCGAATAAATTTACTCGTTTTCCGCACCCCAAGCCCCCAATTGCGGCAAGACAACAAGAATTGTTTTGGGCATATTTTCTCTTTACCTCCTCTGTTCCTTTTTAACCAAAAAGCAATGATATATTACGAGTGCTATAATCACAGTAACAAGACAGCCAATGCCTCTTGACAGCCAAACATTCATGTCTATTTTTTCTAATATATTTACGCTGACAAACGTACCAATCCCTACTGATAGAACAACCGTAATAATCCACATTATTGTTTTCATAACAAACCTCCTCTCGTTTATGAAGTATATTTTGTTGGTTGCGTTTTGCTTCAACTGTACGGGTATAAAATTAACCTCCCGCTTTACACAAGTATAGCGAGAGGTATATTTCGTGTCAAGGCTAATCGCGGTGAGTTGCGTTTTCGGCATTGTGAAATGCGTTTATCCGTTCGTTTAGTTGTTTCGCCAACTTTCTATCCCGAAGTCCTTGATAAATATGAACAGAGATATACCCCGACAAGAAAAACGCTATAACAAATATCGCGTTAGCCGTGTCCAACCAACCATAATGAACCACAAACCCAAACACGATTCCCGATGTAAGGATAAAATGCAGAGCAGTCCTAATAATCGTTACCGTTTTGGTTTCTTTCGTTTTGTCGCGTACAAATATCAGCGTAGGTAAAACACTGGCAAATCCAACAAGCGGAAATCTCAATATATTCCGTACAGGCACCACAGTATCATAATAGAGTAATAAGTTAATCGTACCGGTAAACAAGACGAGAACAGTAGTGTTTACACAAAAAAGAAAAAACATGAATTTGAGTACATACTTTAATTTCATAAGCCAAACCTCTCTTTCAGCGCGGGAACATACTGCCGCGATATGATGACCTTTTCTCCGTTTGTCAGAGTCGCATGAAATCGACTGCTCCCTGCGGGTGAAACGCTTTTGATTTTCTTTACGTTTACAATGACTTGCTTGCTTATTCGCAAGAAATCGCTCATATTCAGTATTTCCTCAATTTCGTATAGTTTCAATCTGCTCCGATAAACTGCTTTTTCAGCATATACGAATGTCTTGAGGTCAACGCTTTCGGCGTAAAAGACATCGCCTATCGAAAGCATAAAGGATTGTTCTTCAATGTAGACCGTCAAGCTGTCCGGGCTTTTAAGAATATTAATCGCCCTCATAACATTATCGGTCATGGATTTGATACTGATTACTATGCTGTCCTCATCTCCCGGTGCAGGGTCTTGAATAATTATCTTCATTTTCGGGGAATCGCTCCTTTCTCGGCGAACATCGCCGCCGCTACTTTATATGCTCCTGTCTGAGCGTTTTGATTAATCTTTTATGCCGCCACGAACCGATAATAGTGCGTTTTAAACTGCTGTTCGTTTCAACCATAGACCATTATACCATTTTATTTGGAGTTTGTAAACAATTTTCACCAAAATATTTTGGCTTGCGAGGTGGGCAGGGTTGAAAGCAAAAACGCCGCCGTTTCGGTGAAGTGTCACAGAATCGGCGGCGGGGGGTTACGGGGGGCGTTATTTTTCTAATGCGGTGGTTGGGGGATAGTAGCGGTATGGTTATAACGGAAGTTGATATTTATTCCCCACCCACATCTTTCAACGACAAAAACTCATCATAGTCACTCTTGAACAAGCGGTCTTGAATAACACGATAAGTTATTTGTGATTGATTGTCGTAGCAGCAAAGAATTTTGATGAACTTATTCACGATATAACAATCGTCAAACTTTATCGATTTCGGGAACATCTATAGTCGTAACCAAATAACTAACCGCTTGCTTTTCGGTTATATTTTTCATTTTTGCATATCTAATGAATATATGTTGAATATCCATTTCACCTGTAATCTCGTTTCGCTTAAATGCCTTTATTATTTTTTCAACATTTTCATCCGAGCAAGAGTAATAAAATTTCCAATCAACATCCAAGACTCTAATTGTTTTTCCGTCTGAAACCGAACTATATAGTTTCCCAGTGGAAAAAGAAGCAAACTCAACCGAGTTGTCTAATAACCTAAAAATCAATACTTCATCAAAATGGGCAATGCTTCTTTCGCAGTTTAACACATTAGCGGTTTTGCCATTAAACCCAATTAAACACTCTTCTTTTAATTCAACAGTTATATCATCATGCTTCAGAAAGTATTTCCCATAATCAGTTGTTTTCATCTAAACACACCCTAAAACCTATGTCAGAATTGCGGCACCACGCTTTTGCCCTTCCGATATATTTTGACATAGCCCTTTCTTTATTTTGAATCCAAGAACCGCCTTTTACAACATATTGAATATTCAAGGGTTCTTCGTCTCTCCTATAAATAGAGTTTGTCCACTCAAAAATATTTCCATTTATGTCATACACACCATCAGCCGATTTGTTCTTTTCAAGGAGACCTACTGGTAAAATTGTTTTCAAATTGCTCTCCAGTGTGTTGCAAACTTCGCTTGTGTAATTGTTGCCCCAAATGTACTTACGCGTGCTTGCCTTAGCCATCATTTCCCATTCACTATCTTTAGGTAATCGATAATTTTTTCCAGTTTTAGAACTCAACCAAGCACAGTAAGCTAAAGTTTCATAATAACTCACTCCTACAACTGGTTGGGCGGGATTATTATAGTTCGGGTTATCCCATAATAAAGGCTTTTTATATTTTTCTTGATTATACAAATCAGAAAACATAATTCTAATCTCATCATCGGACATACTCAAAAACCACGCAAGGCAAGCGCATTTTTCAATATCTATCAATTCATTTCTACAGAAATTAATAAATGAATTAGGGGATAGACCAAATCGCCTTCTAATATCATACCAAAAATCAATCATAACATCAAACACTTTATTATAATTAAACCAACCGTGATTTATCCCTACTTCCCAATAAATTTTATTAGTGTAGCCACTATCTTCTAAAAACAATGAAAACTCAGCATTGGTTACTGGAAAACAACCAACTTTAACTTTTGAAACTCCCGCAAAACTAACAGTTGGTGGCTCAATATAGTCGTTAGTTTTGGTAAACCGAATATCGCCAATTTCTCCTAAGTAAAAACCAAGTTCGGTCTTTTCATTAAGAGTGATATTATTATTTTTTAATTTCTTTATTATGCTTTCAGAGACTTTTCTTTTTAGAGAAGAGCCATTATTTCTTACACACTCAGCGGCAAAAAGCAAATTATTGCTTTTAATTAACGTATTAATAAAGATTTCTTTATTATTTACAAGGTTGTATATATGTGGCAAAACCTCCATGCTCATAGCTACATCATCAAAGGGGATAATCGTATTGGGTAAATATTGACCTTTGTTTGAACGGTTAATACGCATTGCAGACAGGAATTCTTGCAAAATAGGATGCGTAAAAGAGTACACTTTTCCATTCTGTAGTAACAAGTTTTCGTTAATGGCGATATCAATTATATTTTGAATCGTTGAGTCCGATGGATACAAGGCATCAATATCTTCTCTGTTGATAACTTTCTTATTATTACTTTGGCAAAGATAAGCAAATTCAAAAACAACGTCGAAAAAAAAGTGTTCATCGCATTTCAAATCGTAAATTTTAAAACCCGAAATCAAATCACGCTTTGCTTTAAGACGCAAAGGGGAGTTGTTTTTATAATTTTCAAAAAGGTGAGAGATGTAAAGTAAAACTATATCAGTTTTATTACTTATAATAGTATTTTTCTGTGAGGAATTAATAATTTTTCGCAAAAAATATGGAATAAACACAAATGGTAAATCTTTATGCTTGCTAATGATTGCCTCGCTACATTTTATTTGCACTTCTGATTCTGCAAATAATCTTATAAATTTTCGTGCCTTGTCCACATTTAAATTTTGAATATATATTTTTCGTTGTTTTTGGGTGGAAAAACATTCAATTGCACTCACATCACGACTCGAAAGCACGAAACTCACATTTGGATATTTATCAGTGTATTCTTCGATAAATTTTGCCCATGCAAATATTTTCTTTTCAAAATCTTTTTGATTAGTATATTGAAGCCCATTAATGCCATCTATAAATATATATACATTATAACTGGGGTTGTTCATGTAGGTAGAAAAATCAAATGAGCTAAACCTTTCATTGGTCTTTTTGTTAAACCAATCTTCAGGTGACATAATTTCGTGTCCAAAATAATCCGCCTTTAGCCAAATAGGGATTGATTTGAAATCATTGCGCAAAGAATCCATCACAATCTCAAAGAACAGCTTTGATAAGAATATTGTTTTACCAATTCCCCCTTCCCCAACAATCATGTATGAATTATAGTCTTTTGAGAGTATCATAGAAAGATTACCGTAATCATCATATGTTCTTGAACCGAACTCTACAAACCCATCGCTAACTATAAGGGTAGGCTTAACATACTTCTCGTTATGATAAGTAAGCATAAAGTGATAGTTAAAACTGAGATATTCATCAATCGTTGTGATGTTTTGCGTGTTACCGCAATGAGGATATTCTCCGATTGTTGTTAAGTCTGTGTTTGCTGAAAACTCTGCGCAAAAACTATTACAATTTCCACAATGAGAAATCGGAGGTCTTTCCAAAGTTTTAGGCAGTGCAATCGAATAATGATTATCAATTTGATTGATAGTCGATTGTTTTCCTGCTTTAGCACTCTTCTCATTTCTCATTATAAGTACCGCCTGTTTGTGTTATTGTAGAGTTTTTTCCCGCTTTAGCTTGTTGAACTGTTGAGTCATCTCCAGTTCTTAAATTACCAACAATTTTTTTATACTTATTTTTCCCAATTGTCTGTATAATCGCAACAACAAAAGAAACCAAACCGAAAACCCATCCGGATATTTCAAAAAAATATTGCATTGTTTCTCTCCTAATCATCTCCCTAAAATACTATATCCACCATCTGGTGTAATGATTGTTCCAGTAAAAATTTTAGAAGTCGCAAGCAGCACATAAACTTCTGCAATTTCCTCTGGCTTAATAAAACGCCCTATCGGTATATTGCTAATCCAAGCATCGCACATTGATTTTTCCAAGGAATCGATATAATTTGTATGAACGAACCCAGGAGCAACGGCGTTTACAAAAATACGTGGTGCTAAATCATGCGCTAAATTTTTTGTAAAACTATTCACTCCTGCTTTGGCAGCACAATATCCGATAATACCTGCTCTACCTGTATAATCAAACCCTCGAATTGATGAAGTATTTACAATCCACCCATTCGCATTTGTCATAAGAGGAATGGCGTGTTTGGAACACAATACAGTCGAAAGAAGATTTGTTTGAATATCATTAATAAATGTTTCCTCATTCATTGATTCCAACGGTATATTGAATGTTCTCCCCGCATTATTAATAAGGATATCCAAACTATTATACTTTTTTTTCACAGCATCAAATAATTTTTCAATACCGTTTTCATGTCTCAAATCAGCACTAATATACAAAGCGTCTGAACCCAAGTTTTTAATTTCTGCCAAAACAGATTCCCCATCAGATGTAGATGTGTTTGAACATAAAACTACATTTGCACCATTTTTCGCGAAAAGAATAGCTATCGCTTTGCCTATTCCCGATGACGCTCCGGTTATAACTGCTGTTTTGTTTGATAATAACATTTTTATCCTCCGTTTTTGGTAAAACGCCATTGTTTAAAGAACGTACATTTTTCTTCATTGTTCAATTTAATTTGGAAAATGCCATCTATAACTTGACTTATTGTTTTCAAGTCGGAAATAAAAAGCCTTTTCATTTTCCAATTCACAATTGCACAATTTTCGTCAGCGCAAATAATTTCAAATGAATAATCAATGTCGCGTTGATTTTCTGGTACAACAATCCATAAATCAGCTACGTCTTCCCATGTAGTACAAGGCGGGGCATCTAATGCCTCGTAATATTCTACATCAGAGGAGAATAAATAGGCGGTATTTCTTCCCTCCAGGTTCTTCCATGATTCCATCATTTTTGTTACCCAAATTTCGTATGCGTTTCTCATAAAAATTTCTCCTTAATTATTTAATAGCCCCATGGCTTTATTGATGCTTTCATTACTATAAACTATTTTTTTTAATGCACAAATAGTCTTAGTTGTATTTGTTGCATTAAATACATTCCGCCCAATACAGATGCCAGAAGCTCCAGCCTCAATTGAGTTTTTAACCATAGTGAAGAGTTCTAACGAACTAACCATCTGTCCTCCTGCAATTAATACAGGTTTGCCATTGGCAGATTCTATTACACGGTTGAACATTTCTGGTTTTCCAGTATAGTGAGTTTTAATAATATCTGCTCCAAGTTCAACCGCAATACGAACGCAGTGAGAAACTAACTTTACGTAATTATCGTTGTTACTTTCTTTATCACTTAGGTAATTCTCATCTATTTCTCCGTGTTCGCTCTTTCCTTCAGTTCGAGGATACGCTAAAATCATCAAAGGCATACCATATCTATCGCATTTTTCTGAAATAAAACCAATATTTTTTATCATTTCACTTTCATATTTACTTGACACGTTGATGTGCGCAGCTACAGCATCAACCCCCAACGCAAGTGCTCTTTCAATATTTGTTATATGAATTTTATTATTATGGGTAGAACGGACTGTGCTTGCAGTCAAATTTAAAATGGTCGGTATCGTTGTGTCTTTCATTAATTCCAACGAGCCATAATATCCCAATACTGCATTTGGTTTTGCGTTCTCAATATGCTTTATTTTATTTCGTAAATTATGAAGCCCAATCTCATCCCCCGAAATCAGATTATCATCCAATGGTACGATTATACATCTATCGTTTGTCGAAAACAAACGATTCATCCGCTTTGTTTTTCCAATGCTACTTGATGTAGAATAATTAATAAGCATATCTAACCCTCCCGTTTTCGTTTAAGGAACATAAAAAATAACAAAACATATAAAAGGCAACCAATAAAATATTACTGCCAAATCCAACCACCCATTATATTCATTCTCGTAGGTTCACCCCGCCGCCGCAACCTCTGCATTAGCAAAGTTATCAACACCGTCGGAATCGCCGCACCCTGTACTTGCTTGTCCCGTACACAACCACCGCACCCTTCACCCGCTCGTCCCGAACATCGCAAAGAGCGTATACCTTTATATAGGGTGCATTGCCGGAGGAGCGAATCCATACCCGCCAACACATCGCCGCACACCTCACGCTTTACCGTGGTGAAGAACCCTACATTCGGCGTAACTCCTCGCTTTGAACGCCGTCGTTTTAATTATTTTGTCGCTTAACCTCTGCTATTCCCGACTATTGTACCATATTCGACAGGGCTTGTCAATAGGGCAAAAAGTCGAAAATCCCATATTTTGGATAATCCGTTGCCATAAAATGGCTTAAATACAGGCTTTTTACAATTGCTTAACATTGAAAACTTTTTTTCGAGCTGTAAAAAGACCGCCGCGCTTGAATGAACCGTGAGTTCACTCAGGCGCGGTGTTAAGTGTCACATATTAAGCTGTGTATTTGTTATATGACCATAGCCAGTTGCATAACAAATCTGATAGCCGCGCCGGGATTCGCAAATTGCGCGAGGTCTCCGACAATGTGTAAATCCTTTTCGGGATAATAGAACACAAACGAACCTGTTGAGCCGCTATGCCCGATTAGCTCACCTTTCGCCAAAAAGAACGTGTTCAAGCCGCCTAAAGGAAGTCGCATATAACCACCGCCGTATTGAATCGGCGGCATATTAAGCAGCCTGTCGTAATCCGCAAGTCGTTCAAGAACATTCTTGTCAAATAATTCACCACCCCAAAAAGCCTTGCTGAAAATCATCATATCTCTCGCTGTGGAAACGCAACCTCCGCTTGCCCGACTTGAAGCAATTAGTTGAGGAATTTCTAATCTTTCCGAGCCATAATAAGTATGCGGCACAAAATCATTTTCACCGACAGGGAGATAGGTGTTGGTCATTTCGTGAGGTTCAAAAATGAATTGTTTGTATATTTGTTCAAGCGGTAATTCTGTTATTTTTTCGAGTATAACTCCTAATAAATCAAAGTTAGTATCTGCATAAAGAACCTTGCCGGAATTAGGCGCAAATCGCGGAGTTTGGTTTTTAACTTCTGAGATTGATTCCACAAAGGTGATATACTTATCGCCGTTTTCTATAACGCTCGATAAATAATCAAGATAATCCGACTGCCCCAGACCGCTTGTTTGAAAAAGCAAGTCGGAAACAGTTAATTCATAGGAATACTCTACACCTTTGTAAACGTGTAAGCCGTTTAGTATTTCATTATTTATGTAAAGGCTGATTTTATCGTCAAGCGATAACTGCCCACCCTCACATAATATTAAAATGCAGGTCGTTGTAAACATTTTTGTAACGCTTGCAATCAGTATAGGTGAATCTATATCCCGCCCACCATAACCGTAATTCTCGGAAAAATCACCTGCGGTATTTTCAACGAACAAAACTGCTTCGTGTATGTTTTTTCCCGAAACAACTGTGTTAAATCGTTTTTCAATGTTGCTGTTTTTGAAGTAAACAAAAGCCGTGAGCCAAGTGGCGGCAATCGCACACACTAAAACAATCGGAATGATTATAAGCATTTTCTTTGACCTCTTTCTTGTTTTCATTTGATTTGTTCCTCTTTCATTTTTTCCCGTAAGGTTTTAAACCAGTCAATATTGAACTTGCAGGAGTCAATGCCATGTTGAAGCGTAATCATTTGAAAATAACCGATTATGTCCGCAGTTTCGCCCATGTCCGAATTTTGGATTGCTTTTTGCACACCCAACCAGTATTCGGGGTCACGCTCCCAGTATTGAGCGGCTTCGGTTTTTCCGGCGCTGACATTCGCACAAGACTGCACACCGAGCATATACGACAATTTAGATTCTAACAGCAGTATGATTTCGTCTATTAGCTCTAATCGTTGCGATGCCGGAACAAATCCCATAAACAGAAGTTTTCCAAGTTCCATATTCTTGCCTTCCGATAAGTCGGCGGGTGTTCCGACCCAACTCAGAAACTCCTCTCTGCCCTTGTCGGTGATAGAATATCGCTTTTTGTTAACACTTTTTTCCACATATTCGGAACAAACAATCATTTCTGCCGCGAGAAGTTTTTTGATAGCGGTTTGTATGCTCCCCATGCTGTCGCTACACATAGACTTGAAGTTTTGGCTTATAGCGCCGCGGATTTCATATACTGTGTACCGCCTAAGCATGAGCAGACCAAGAATTAGATAAGACATAACACACCTCCTTATATCTAATAGTAACATTCCTATTAGTATTTGTCAAGTATTTTTTGAGAATTTTTATTATTTCTAAAATGTACGTTTGTCAATGATGTGTTATACTTTTTTCAAAAACCTCTTGACAAAAGAAAATCGACATGTTATAATTGACTTATATTTAAGTCTATGAAAGGAAGTCATTCCCTTGCCACGTAATCAAGAGCAAAATGCCCTCGTCAGAGAGGCAAGAAGAAAACAGATTTTAAGCGCGGCACTTTCCGTGTATATCCGCCTTGGGTATCACGGCGCGGACATGGATTCCGTGTCCGAAGAAGCGGGGCTGGCTAAAGGGCTGGTTTATTACTACTACAAAACCAAGCGGGTACTGTTTACGGAGCTTTTTACGTTCATGTTCGATAAGGGTAGTGAGTTTTCCGACGCACTCCTCGAAGAAGCAAAGGGCATGGAGCCTGTACGCCAACTGATGCATTATGCCTATGGTATGTTTTGCGCCGGCAACGACCATCCGCATATGATGCAGTTTTACCTACGTGCGCCATTTGATGCCGTATACGTTTTCGGCTCCGAACGCTGGGCGAAAGGTGCCGGGCAATCAAACGCACTCAGAGAGGCGGTAGCCGGGATAATCGAAAAAGGCATAGAGCAGGGAGTTATCCCGCCGACCAATGCGAGTGCCGCCGCCAACAGCTTCTGGACTGTTTTCGTGGCGAACCTCTTTAACTATGCCAAACTCATCATGGGAACAAAGGAAACGCACCAAAACACAGCGGAGGTGTTTCATGAATCGGTACGCTTTTGCTTTCAAGGGCTTGGAATCAGGCGCGATATTTGGACTTATTGCCTTGAAAGCGTTGTAAACGAAAAACCGGAAGGGAGTGCCGCATATGAAGGTCTATAGAAGTGAAAAAGCCCGCAAGGGCATCATGGAGCATTACCGCTTTCTTTTGAAAGGGTTTAACAATATGTCGATGAGTCATCATAATTTAGGAAATTTTAATGATGAGCAAATCGACGCCATCAGGGATAAGACCCTGTACCTCATGGGCGATGCCGACCCCTTTGCAATCATGGGCGGCAAAGACGCAATAGTAAAACATAAAATGAAGGCACTGTTCTTCCCCGAAGTTGGTCACGGGCTGAATCATGAGATAGCGGATGCGGTTAATCGTATCATTGTGGAGTATTTCACAAATCAGAGAGGGCATTATGAACTATAAAACACGCGCTTTTCCCGAATTTTCCGCTTGCGGTTTGAACTGCGGATTATGCCCGCAATATTACAAGCATACAAACGGTGCGTTCAAATGCCCCGGTTGCGCCGGTGAGGGATTTTCAGAAACACACCCCACTTGCGGTATACTTACTTGCTGTCAGAGCAAGGGGTTTGAATTTTGCCCGGACTGCGACGATTACCCTTGCAAACGGTATGAAAACATCGATTCAAGCGATTCTTTTATCACGCACAAAAATCAATTGAAAGACATTGAAAAAGTCAAGCAAATCGGCATAGAAGCGTATATTGACGAACAGAATGAAAAAATCGCAATACTGCAAAAACTGCTTGCCGACTTCAACGACGGGCGTAGAAAAACCTTTTTCTGTGTTGCTGTCAATCTTTTGGAACTTAAAGATTTGAAAAAAATTATGCGGCTTATTGAAAATGAAATAAACCCCTATGACCCGATAAAAGACAGAGTAAAAACCGTTATCGGACTGTTTCAAACTGTAGCTGACAAACAAAATATAGAAATAAAACTTAGAAAAAAATAGGAGGCATTAAAATGGAAAAAGTAATGGACGACCTTAACAAAGCAAGCGAGGATTTAATGAAACTGGAAGACAAAGACGTGCGGATAGTTTATCTGCCTCCGATGACGGTGGCTGCCGCTTACGCGGATAACGAAGATACCGAGGGTAATACGATGAATGCGATAAAAAAAATTCGTAATCGATAACGGGTTGTTAACAATCAAACCCGAACTGCGCAGTTTCGGTTTTGACTGTTCACCGGAGTTCCAAGGAATCGGTGTGCCATCAAAAATGTTTGAATCATGGGTGTCTATACCCGATGACATGGAAGTCCCCGCGCCGCTTGTAAAACGGAAATTCGGCGGGGGGCTGTATGCTGCCCATGTTTTGCGGGATTGGGATTTTCAAGATTGGCGGCGGCTTGGCGAATGGGTGAACGCCAGCGAGAAATACGACAATGACTGGGATTCTCCGCGCTGGGAATCAAAGGAAACAAAGGCGGGGCAAGGTCTTGAGGAAATACTGAACTTCTATCATTATGTTCAAAACAGCCGGATGGAAAAAATGCAGCTTGATTTATTGTTTCCCATCAAGGAAAAGGACGAGGCGCAATGAACGGGAAAAAGACAGGGAGGTTTTGATTGATTTAATAAATAATCAAAACGATAATTAAACGCTATATGAAAATTCCCCACGTGTTAAATCCGTGGGGATATTTTTTTATTTTTCGATTTTTTTCGAGAAAAGTATTGCATAGGGGTTCTTTTTATGGTATAATTAGAACCATAAGTTATTTTTAGCTCTTTTTCTTTGACAGGCGTGTGCCTGTTTCGGGTCTTTTTTTAAATTAAATTCAAGAAAGTAGGTTTACATCATGCAAAAATCTAAAACAATTCTCGCAATATTTCTTATAATCTCTCTTATTTTATCTTTTACTGCTTGCGGCGGTGATGAATCCGCAGGTCTCGAAGCCCGCGAAAGACAAACATCGGAAGAACGTGATTCCTCAAGAAATATTAATACCACTTCCGATAGCATTGTTGAAATCAATAATCCTGAAACAACAGAAGATATTAATAATTCCGAAATACCTGAAGAAATTATTATTGCTACACCGACTGCCGACTGGGAACGCGCCGTCAAACCGCCTTCAGATTTATCTCCTGCAACCAAAGATGACTTTAGTTACAAATATGACAGCAGTTTAGATGGCATAATAATTACTAAATATACCGGAAGCGAAACAAGCGTTTTAATCCCGGAAACAATTGAAGATGAGCGTGTTATTAAGCTTGATAAAGACACTTTTGCAAACAATAAAATCATCGAATATATTTATTTCCCTAGCAGCTTAAATGAAGTTCACGGCGATGCATTCAAAGGTTGTTCTAACTTAACGCTTACTATTCCGGAAAATATCAAACTTACAAACGTAGAATCACATTTTTTACCAAGTGTTAAAAATCTCATGTTATCTGATAATATGCTCAGAATAGACGATTCCGCTTACTTACCATTTTTCCAAGGGTTAGCCGGAAGCAATAATATAGAATCTGTCAAATACAATAATAAAGAATATATTTTTGGTGAAAACCGTATAGAAATCGTCGCTGATTTCTATAGTACAACCACTGGTGGCGATTATGAGTCTGATACCGAAATAGCAAAAATCTGGGATTATATATATGTCAATTTTTCTGTTTATGACCATAATATTGAAGGTATTGCCATAACTCAATATAAATCAAACAGCGATGATATAAAAATAACTTTCCCGTCAGAAATCGAAGGTACACCCGTTGTAAGAATAGGTTCTACGAGTTCTGTGTTTCGCACAAAAGACAAATCAAAAATAATCGGAGTCACTATTCCCGAAGGGGTAATGGTTATAGGTAATTCGGCTTTCGCCGGCGCAGATAACATAACATCCATCACTCTTCCTGATAGCATAATGTCCATATATGACAGTGCTTTTAAGGATATGAAAAAATTAAAAACCATCAATCTTCCCGACAATATTATGTCAATCCACAATGACGCATTTAGCAATTGCACATCTTTAACAAGCATTACACTTCCCTCAAGTCTTAAGCACATCGGCTCAGCATTTATAAATACAAATCTTAAAGACTTAACAATTCCAAATAGTGTTGAATCTTGCAAAATAAGGTCTGATAATCTATATGCTGGTGGAACTGTAACATATATTGAACTTACAAAAGATAATTATGTAAGTAGCATTAATCGTGATTCATTAGCATTCGAAAACAATATAACAGTTACTTATCGCGGAGTACAATATGATAAGCCTGCCGATTTGCTTGATGCAATGGAGCCTTATTTAAATTCCGAAACGCAAGCTGAAATAAAATCACTTCGGTAATTTTCTTTAACAACAATCCCCACAGGTTTCAAACCTGTGGGGAATATTTTTTTCGATTTTTTCGAGAAAACTGTTGCAACGGGGTTCTTTTTATGGTATAATTAGAACCATATAATGTCTCAAAGAAAAAATCTTAAGAAAAGTAGGATTAAAAGAATGGATAAAAGCAAAAATCAAAGCAATAAGTTAAAAATCCTAAAATATATGTTCATGCCGCTGCCATTTGTTCTCGGAACAATCGGCTATCTGCAATATTATGACCTGCACTGGGCATTACTTAAATCGGCACAGCTATATACTTTTAACGTAGATTACATTGAAGGTGACTTAACGATTTATGCCGCCGCGTGGCTCGCTATGATTGCAACGATAAGCATGATTTTATTAGTTTTGCAATACATAAATGCTTTCCTGTCGACTTATTTCAAGACACTCAGCAAAAATTCCTGCGCTGTCTATGGTAATTCTATATATGCCGAGCATTTAGCGAAAAAATTAAAGTCTAAAAGCATTCTTTCCGAGAAAATTATCTCAGGGGCTAAAAAGCACGTTCTGCTATTTAATTCTGATGAAGAAAACCTCGAATTTTATCAAAATAATATTGATAAATTCGCAAACAAGCCGGTATTTATCAAGCTTAATAAAGCTATGCCGTATATGCTCAAAGGCGATAACGTCAATGTTTTTAATACCGCCGAAATAACATCGAGATTATTCTGGAGAAAATATCCGATATATCAAAACGAAAGAGTTGCAATTATCGGTTTTGAAGAATTGGGACAAGAAATTCTTTCATCCGGCGTTCTGATGAACATATTCTCGCCGCGACAACGCATTGAATATAACATATGGGGGAATTATTCGCATTTTAAAGGATTGCATGCGATGCTTGATAACATAATCACCAACAAATTCATTTTTCACGATAAAGATTGGCAAGAGGTTTTATTCAAGTCAGGATATTTTAACAGATTAATCTTATGTAACGCTCAATCGCAAAATATTATTGATTTAAGTATAATTTTATCGCTTTATGGTGATTTACAAAAACCGGGGCAAATATTTATATATGCTGATGACGATTCTATGCTGAAAGAGCTTGACGTTAAAACATTCGGTTCAACAAATGAGATTTACACTGTTGAGAATATCTTAAATGACCAATATAACAAAAAAGCAAAAGACGAGTATATACAAGAAAACCATGAAACTTCATGGGAGAGTTTAAACAGTTTTGATAAACGACTTTTAATATCTCAGACCGAATTAAAGGACAATTGGGAATATCACAAAGAACTTATAATGAATGGAACTGCAAAAGACGATAACTATTTAATTCATTTAAAACATATCCTAAAATACACATTTCATTGGTGGTATAATCGACTTATCAAAACTAAATATCAAGAATTAGAAGACGGCTCTTATAAAATCGAATACAATAACGGCGACATATATGAAGGTGAACTCGAAATAAACGGCAATTATGAAAACTCAACTCTTTGTGGGCAGGGTAAAATGTTCTTTTTTGATGGCGATATTTACAATGGCAAATGGAAAAGCGACCTAAGACACGGTCTTGGAAAAATGGAATACGCCAATGGCTTTATTTATGAAGGTGAATTTGATGCTAATTATAGAGATGGTCATGGTAAAATGATATTTCCTAATAAAGCCGAATATGACGGAGAATGGGACTTAGACAAATGGAACGAACAGGGTAAATACACATCTGTAGATGGCGCAGTATATGATGTTATATCCAAAAAAGGCGTAATACAGCCCATTATAACAGATGTCGAGGCAACACATGTAAGCAAAGTAGAATGGATTGATGATTTCCCACATGTCTATCTTGAAGAAGGACTCATGGGAGAGCTTGAAGATAATTGATTTTTAAGACATTTAAAAATAATGTTATCACAACTTATCGCGGCGCGTTATCGCGAAGCGACAAGGTTCGCTCAGCCGTCGGACGAGCTTTAGCGAGTCCGGTCACGGCGTGCGGTTCTTATATAGCAATGCTGCCGATTTGCTCAGCGCAATGGAGCCTTATTTAAATTCTGAAACGCAAGCTGAGATTAAAAGGCTTCGATGATTTTTGTAACAATAATATTCCCCACAGGTTTTGAATCCTGTGGGGATATTTTTTTCGATTTTTTTCGAGAAAACTGTTGCAACGGGGTGTTATCTATGATATAATTAAGACAATGACAGGTCTTCGACCTGTTCGGGTCTGAAATGAAAATTTTTATCCCATTAAATACAAAGGAGTGAATCACAAAATGACAAATAACAACTATCACACGTCACGTGATTGGTTAAGAAATTTAATTGAATCCGAATCTGATGTTATTCTATGCCACGATTCAGCTTTAGAATATATCGGTCTATTCAATGGTTACCTACACGGCAAAAAAGCAAGCGTTTATTCAAAAATAAAAGGTCATAACAATAGTCTTAATTATTTTATCATTGACCCACACAAAACAATTGACACAATAACAGACAAAACAGGAATTAAATATACATCATTAAATCAGACTGTTAATGACATGTTAGCCGGATATAATAAGAACCTATTGATAAACGAACAGGCTTTAGCAGCGGCTCTTGCTAATTATTATCATAGTAACGGGAGAAACACATTTTACGGAATTGATATTTATCCCGAAAATATCAAAGTATTCGAGGATGTGTTTAAAGACTGGGCTATCGAATTTTACGATGATTAAAATTAAGAAAGGCTTATCATGGAACAAGAAAAATTAATGTATCAATTAATGCATAATTTATCCCAAACAGATAAACCCATAATCTTCAAAGGTGCTATGGTAACTAAAATTATTATGGCAAATAATAATGTTGAATATGACCGACAAACCAAAGATATTGATGCAAACTGGTTTGAAGCTAACGCAACAGTAGAACAAATCAATGATGTTCTTGATATTGCGCTTCAAGAAATTGACCCGGGGTATTTTGCTATTAACATAAGACCTTTTGCTAACAAAAGGTCGGCAGGTTTTGCTATCTTTCATACTGATTCGTTCGATAATTTTGATAATTCTGTTCCGATTTTTACAATGGACATAAGCTGTAAACCCAATATCGGATTCCAAAATTATTCAATTGATGATTTAACTTTTAAAGGTGTATTACCGACTGAGATTTTAGCTGATAAAATTCATACGATTTCACATAATACACAAATAAATCGACGCCCACAAGACATAATGGATGTCTATAACCTATCTCATTGTGTTTCGTTTAATTCTTTAAATATTATTAGTGTCTGTGAAAATAAAGACAGAACTCTCGGCGACTTTAATATATTCCTCACAAAAAAAGAAAGAGTGCAAGAAAAATATGAACGTAATCTTTCCAACATTGAAAATAAACCTGATTTTGAAACAGTGTACAAGCACTTAAATATTTTGGTTGAGCCATTTACAGATAAAGCTATATCTACTCAAATGTGGAATCCTGAAAAATTAAAATGGGAATCTCTTATACCTATAACTGAATCATCGACAAAAGCTATGCAAAAATACAAAGAAATCCCCAATCGTTACTTAGACGATAACACGCCCGTTTGCAAAAACCCCGAAAATGAAATAAATCTTAATAAAGATTCCGAATGCGATTTTTAATAACGACTCAAATGCTACCGAATTGCTTGATGCTCATTTTAATAGCGCCATATTTAAATTCCGAAACGCAAGTGGAGATTAAAAGGCTTCGAGGATAGGCGCATTCGATTAATTTCTGTAACAACATTCTTCACAGGTTTTGAAACTTGTGGGGAATTATTTTTTTATTTTTCGATTTTTTCGTGAAAACTATTGCAACGGAGTTCTTTTTATGGTATAATTAACCATGAATGAACAAAAATTTAAATTGAAAGGACAGATTATGATACTAAATCTTAAACTTCTACATAATGACATGATTGCTAAAAACAAAACAAGATGTATTTTTTCATTTAAACTTCAATAACTTAAATATTAAAATACCTCAATTTAACTTATTTTTCCTTTTAACAGACAGCCTACTCACCACCAAACTCACACTAAACCACAAAACCGCATAACCCGAAACGCCCGTATTCGGATTTTCCGAACCGCTTATTTCACCTGTTTCTAAATTTCCGCTAAAGACTGAAACTCTGCCCTCCGCTTCCGCTTTTATGTCGGGAGCGGTTTTTAAATAATTCGCAAACGCTTCGGCATCATCGCCGTAATAAATCAGATTTTCACCGCTTTCTAACATTACATAACCGTCACCGCCGAGTACCAAATATTCAATCGTAGAAACTGTATAAATTTGTTCCTCTTCAAGAACCTTGCCGTTCGACAATTTGACTTCGACAACCCTTTCCCCGGGATTGGCATCGGGATTAAAGCTAAATTCAAGCCCCGCTACTTGAATATACGCTCCTGTCAATTCGGGATACCCGCTTACTCCATGTTCTAATGCTTTCAGAATGTCCGCGCCTGAAAGTTCAAGCGTTATGACTGAGTTAGAAAAAGGCAAAACCGTTAAAACTTGTCCCATTGTGATGTCGCCCGGTTCAATACTTTCGCGAATACCGCCGCCGTTATAAATTGCTATATCCGCGCCGGTAGCGTGTATGAGCGAATCGGTGACTACGTTCGCTAAATTGGTCTCGCCCTTGCGGACAAATTCACGCTCACCCTCCAACCGCACCGGAGTATAACCCACGACAACAGAAGTCGTCGTTTCGATTTCGGCTCTTTCCGCTTCGATTTTGGCTTCTTCCGCTTCGATTACCTCTATAATTTTCGGGTCTCCGAAAAGTCTGCTGTTTTCGGATAACTCGGATAACTCGGACAACTCTATTATTTTTGCGGATTTAGAAACCTTGCCGCTTGAAATAACGAGTTCTACTACTCCGATGTTCTGCCCGTAATTTCCCACCTGTGCAATTAGTGTGTTTTCGACAACTCTGCCACTTTCAAGCAGGGTATGACTATGCCCGTCGAGAATTAAATCAATACCGGGGACGGCGGCTAAAGCGTCGCTTCTGTTTGAAAAATCCGATGACAGGTCTTCACCCAAATGCGTAAGTGCGATAATTATGTCGCACCTTTCCGCTTGCAGAGCCGCGACCATTGCCGCTCCGGTCTTCGCAGGTTCTTCAAAGTTTAGCCCTGCCACGTTACGCGCATCTGTCTTTGTCAGCGTTTCGGGCGTCGCTATGCCGAAAACACCGACTTTAACGCCGTCAAAGTCGAAAATTTTATACTGCTCAAATACATTCGTACCGTTACTGTCCTTGATATTCGCCGCCAACATAGGAAATCTCGCTAATTCGGACAACTCTTTCAACCGCTCAAAACCGAAGCTAAAATCGTGATTCCCCGGAACCATTCCATTGTAACCCACCGCGTTCATGACTGAAATCATAGATTCACCCTCGGACAAATTCGCCGTAACTTGACCGTGCAATCGGTCGCCTGAATCGAAAATCAATACATTCTCGCCGTTTGATTTGAGTTCGCTTGCCATCTGCGAAATATACGGTTCTGCCTCAGTTCTTCCGTGTGTGTCATTAGTGTGCAGAATCGTGATTTTGGTTTTGGTTTCGGTTTCGTTTAGTTCAAGTGCGAAAACGCTTAAAATAGAATTTCCGGCGAGCATTATTATAATGCTAAGTAAAACTGCCGTTGTTTTATAAAATTGCTTCTTCAAGAATTTCACCTTCCCTCTCATATGTCTTAATATGCTTTAAAATAAGTATAGCATATTGAATCAGATAACACAAGGATATTTGAGAAAAAATCAAACATTACTCGTTCATTATGCCGACAAACATATTCACAACTTCGTCTTTTAGGTTCATCACCGCTGTTTCATCCACATCAATGGCGCGTGTCATCGCCTCGGCGACAGGGGGAATACTGTATTCGCCCGACACGGGTATGTCATTTAGCACAGGTAAAGTTCCGCTGTTTTTAATAAGAGTTTGCGCTTCAGCCGTAATGAGATAATCGGCGAATTTTTGGGCGGCGGCTGTATTCTCGCTGTCCTTAAAAATCGCAACAGGACTCGGGATTACAATCATCTCTTCAGGATAAGCAAGTGCTATCGGCGAGCCTGATTTTGCTTTATCAAACGTAATATAATCCACCGCTAACCCTGCAACAATTTCACCGCTTGCAACAGACTCCACAACCCATGTTGAACCCTGTCCGATAAACGCGCCGTTCGTGCGTAGTTCACGGAAAAATTCCTCGCCGAACGCTTCATTAAGCAAGACCACAGACATCAGAGCCGTTCCCGATGTTTCGGGATTAGCGAAAGCAAAGCCGCCGGTATAATCCGAAGTCAAGAGGTCACGCCATGATACGGGCTGCGTTTTTATAATGTCGGTGTTATACGCTATGCCCATAGTGCCGAGCCGTGCGGGGAAGAAATAATCCTCCGTTCCGGAAAGCGGATTGAGTATGTTTTCGGAACCTAATGGAACATATTGAATCAATAATCCCTCGTCTTTCATGTAATAAAAGTCCGGGACCTCGCTTGTCCAAATTAAGTCAGCTAAAATTTTACCGCTTTCACGCTCAGATTCTATTTTTGACATGAGGCTTCCCGCACCGTCAATGTGAACGTCAACAGTAATATCGGGAAATTTCTCATTAAAACCGTCCACTAATTCCGAAATAAGTGAATCCTTTATGGACGTATAAAGTGTGAGGGTTGATTCTTGTGTAGTATTCTGTGTAGGCTGTACAGGTTGTCCGCTTTCATCGGACTGCTTCGCACAAGCGGAAATGCTTATGCAAAGGCTTAAAATTAATAGAATTGTGATTTTTTTCATTGTGAAACGCTCCTTTAATAATTAAATTTCCGCGCGGATTAAATTCATGCCGTCTGTGTATTCGTGCCTTAAACCTTTTGCGTTGCTCTTTGCGATTGCTATAGCAAAAGTCAAATCATGCCCGTTGTAAGACTTTACTTGCAACGCATTTGAATTATCGCCTTCATATGACACCGACAGTTCATAAGTTCCGAGTTTTTCGGAAAAACTTATTTTCAATGAACACGTACCATACATCGGTACAATTATATTGATGACAAGTTCTTCCGCTAATGCTTGTAGTTTATTTGCTATGCTTTTTTCAATCGCATGACGGAAGCAAAAATTTTCAACGCCCCCAAGCATTTCTGCGTAGTCAAAATCACGGCTCTCTGCCTTATATTCATATGTGCGGATATTATACACAAACGCCTGTGTTTTGGGCTTTTGCGGTGAGGTGAAAATGTCGGACGGTTTTCCTTCTTCGTAAATCCCGCCTTCATCCATGTAAAGAACCCTGTTAGACACTTCCCGCGCAAAACTCATCTCATGAGTAACCACAAGCATAGTAAAGCCTGACTTTGCAAGGCTTCGCATGACCGCCATAACCTCGCTTACCATCGTTGGGTCAAGTGCGCTTGTAGGCTCGTCAAACAGAATAATTTCAGGCGACATGGCAAGACACCGTGCAATTGCGACACGCTGTTTCTGACCGCCCGAAAGTTGCCGCGGGAAGAAATCGGCACGTTCTGCCAAACCTACAGTTTTGAGAAGTTCGAGCGATTTTTCTTCGGCTTCTTTTTTGGGGATTTTAAGCAACTTCCTCTGCCCTGCCGTGAGGTTATCCATAACGCTTAAATGGCTGAACAGCCCGAAATTCTGGAAAACCATGCCCATTCTGCGGCGTATTGAATCGACATTTTTCTTTGTGATTTTTTCGCCGTCAAAGAAAATTTCGCCGCCTGTCGGAGGGTCAAGGAAATTAAGCGCGCGCAAAAACGTACTCTTCCCTGTTCCCGACGGTCCGATAATTGAAATAACTTCGCCCTTTTCGATATCAACGCTTACATCTTTCAAAATTACGTTATCTCCATAACGCTTTTCGAGATTTTTTACAGATAATATACTCATTTTTTCAATACCATGCCGCCCACACTTGCACAGAAACTAATCGGGAGTTTGCGTAATTCTGCGAATTACAGGGCATAGTGGCAGACCTTTCTAATTATTTTTAGGCTTATTACCTCTCGATAGTACTAAACTTTCTGATACAGAACTTGAAAACTTGTATACAGATTGTCGTCACAATCAAGTAAATCACCGCAATAAACAAAAGCGGAAAATACGCATCATAAGTACGGCTACGTATTATATCGCCCGCTCGGGTCAGGTCTTGAATGGCGATATAGCCTACGATTGCTGTCGCTTTTACCAACTCGACAAATCCTGTAGTATAACTCGGTAACGCACGGCGGACAGCTTGCGGTAACGTCACCGTCATGAACGCCCGAAACGCCGAAAATCCTATACTTCGTGCCGCTTCAATTTCTACGGGGTCAATGGTGTCAATCGCACCTTTTAGATTCCCGGCGACACCGGCGGCAGTAATAAATGAAAACGCCGCAACCGCAACCATAACGCTTGAAATGCCGGCACTGCCGAATATAATATAGTAGGAAATCATCAAGAGTACGACAATGGGCGTGCCGTGTATTAAACCACAGTAGAGATGCCCGAGGCGATTCACGAATTTGTTCTTACGAGTAAGCACAAAACAAACCGCGAATCCTAAAACTGTCCCGAAAACTTGCGATAATAATGAAATTTCGAGTGTCACGACAAGTCCGTCTACAATCATTTTCCAACGGTTATCTGTGAGCAAATTACGCTCTACGCCTGTTTTGAGCCAGTCTATGAAACCGCCGCCTATATTTGAGCTTGCTTCGATAACCTCGCCTGTAAAACTTGATTTAAGTGCAACAATTCCCGCTTTGTCTACATATATAGGGTCGGTAAAAGTTACGCTTTCGGCACGCTCTTCTGTGATTGATATGTCTGCAATTGCCATGTCTGCCCTGCCGCCTATAATATAGGGAATCATTCCCGAAAACTCCATTTCGGCGAACTCAATGTCCATATTCTCGTGTGCCGCAAACCGCCGCACAAGCTCTATGCTGTAACCCTTCAATTCATTGTTTGCACCCATATACGCGAACGGCATCGAACCTGCGGAAGTTGCGACTTTCAGCGTGCCGTTTGTGTCAACTAAAGGTATATCGGGCATAGGAGAATCTAAATCGGGAACAGTATTTAACCAACGCTCCTGCAGAGCATCAAGCGTTCCGTCTGCTTTAACTATCTCAAGAAAGTCATTGAAACGGTTGATTATGTCGTCATCTAACGAAATTGCTCCCATTGGCGCGCTGAATATGTCTTCGGGTATGTCTATGCAAAATAAGTCTTCATTCCCCGCCATTCCGACTAAAACCCGCATACTCGACAAGTCCGCCATAAATCCGCCAACCCTGCTTTTGCGAACATCTTCGATTCCGGAGGACACATCAGAATAAAAAGCAGGCATACCTCCGATATGCTCAATAATCCAATCAAATACAGTACCGGTTCTCATTCCTATACTTTCGCCCGCGAAATCGGTGTAATCAACAGAGAGCGCCGCAAGACCGTTACCCTGCTTCAAGGTGAGAATCGCAAAGGTATCATCGTATATGGAATCGGTGAAGAGTACACTTTGCTTACGTTCTTCGGTCATGGAAATATTAGCTATTGTCAAATCGGCTTTTCCACTGATTGTGTGCGTAATCAGAGAGCCGAATTCCATAGTCTCAAACTCGATATTCATGTTCTCATGTGCCGCAAAACGTATGGCAAGTTCCACGCTGTAACCCTTGAGTTCGTTATTAGCCCCAACGTAGGAGAACGGGACATTTAAACCGGTGGTGGCGACTTTAAGCACGCCGTTTTCGCCGTTGAGCGGAATGTCCGGCATGGGCGAATCAAGGTCGGGGACTGTTTTGAGCCAGCGGTTTTGCATCTCGTCTACAGTTCCGTCTGCCTTGGCTTCGGCAAGAAATACGTTGAAACGCGCGATTACGTCCGGGTCTGCCGAAATACCCCCCATAGGCATAGAAAAAATCTCCGGCGGGACTTCAACGCAGACAAATTCTTCATTTCCGGGTTGGGCAGTTATGACCCTAAGCGCGGACGTATCCGTCATATGACCGTCAATTCTGCCTTTTCTCACATCTTCAATACCGGAAGAGTGTTCGGTGTAATAAGCGGGAGTCCCTTTTAATACATCCACGACAATCATTTCCGTAGCCGCGCCGAGAGCGACGCCGATTCTTTTACCCATAAAGTCGGTATAGTGCAGTTGGGAGCGACTATCGCCTTCGGTGTTGATGTTAGCGTTCGCACTTGTTGACGGGACATTTTCATCAGCCCTATCGCCGCCACTACACGAGGTAAGCGTAACGGCGAGCATTGCGAATGTTAATAACATGGCTAAGATTAGTGCGGATTTTCTTTTCATGTTTTCCCGCTCTCCTTTTGGTTTAATTTAGATTTTAGAAAGTTGCTGTCGTTCGGTGTAGGGCGTGATGTCCACATCACGCCGTAAAACATGGAGCATCTGCTAATTTCGGCGCGATGAGGACATCGAGCCCTACATATATAAAATTTCATGAATCGTACAACCGCATTTTTACGCCTTTCCAAATCGAAGCCGCTAACACGCTGTCGCCCATATCTTCAAGCATAATTCCAAAGTCTTTCCCCGATACGGTGAAAAAGAAAGTATTCGCCGCAAAATGCGGTCTTGAAAAGACGTCTATATTCCCGATTACCGCACGGGGTTCTTCCCTTTTCAGTTCGCCGAAAGGAATCCTAAATACCGAAGCACAACCCGACACCATTGGTGCGATTACGTTTTCATAGCTTGTTTTGCGAAAACAAAATATGTGAATTAACGCTGAAAGTTGGTCGGGGGTTACAAGTGCGGTTACGGTGTCCGCGTTGTCGCACTGTTCATACGGCTTTACGCATATTGCATCGAAGCCGTCCATTACGTTCTGCGGTTGACTTAGGAACATCTTCTCACCGATTTCGGGCGAGCATTTAACCCGTTCACCGGGTGGAAAGCCCTGGGGGCGACTATCGCCTTGGGGGCGACTATCGCCTTGGGGGTGACTATCGCCTTGGGGGTGACTATCGTCCTCGCCGCGCCCGTACGAAAGGAAATACCCAAACCCACCGGGTACTTTCGGGAGTCCGTCTTCAAGTCCGAAGTTCGCCGCCGCGCCGTGACAGGTTACATTTTCCTTCCCAAAACACAGAGTTTCCCCCGCAAATGCACGATTCAGCAGTTTTAGGGTACAACCTTTTTCTTTATAGGCAGGTAGCGGAAATCCGGACGGTAAGTTTATTCTCTTGATAGTGAGGAAGCCGTGCGGCATTTTCAGTTCTTGTTTGAGATTCATAATAAACCCTCTTTATACCTTATTTCACCGAGTGTAATATTTTTTACCGGACAGACATTCCGACAAAGATGACAGCCTGCACACTTGTCTTTTTGTAAAATAGGCTTTCGTTCTGTGCTGTTCCACTCAAGGGCTTGTCGCGCCGCATCACGGCAGGAAATATAGCACCTTCCGCAACCTATGCAACTTTCATTATTAAAATCCGGCAAGACTTGAAAATCTCTGTTTAACTTTTCAGCAGGAACTATATTCGCCGCCGCTAAGCCGACAAAGTCGTCAATGCTTTTGAAGCCGCGTTCGTCCATAAAATGCGACAATCCCGAAATGAAGTCTTTAATAATATGATTGCCGTACTGCATTACCGCTGTGCAAACTTGAATATTACGGCAACCGAGAAGCAGAAACTCCGCGGCATCACGCCATGTCTCAATTCCGCCGCTCCCCGATAACTCTGCACCATGAAGTTTTTCACTTTGCCTTAATTCGCAAATAAACCGTAAAGCAATCGGCTTTATTGCCGCACCCGAATACCCCGAAATAGACGACTTGCCTTCAATAATCGGCATTCCTGTCATATTCTCAAGGTCTAAATTAGTAATAGATTTGACTGTGTTGATTGCCGCTATACCCTTTGCGCCGCTTTCGACTGCGGCAATAGCAGGGGCGGTAATATCGGTAATATTCGGGCTCATTTTCGCAATGAAAGGCAGTTTTGTTGTTTCGGTGACTGCTTTAGTATACCTTCTCACCAAATCGGGATTTGTACCCACGTCTGAACCTGTCCCCGACAAAGCCATCTGCGGACATGAAAAATTCCCCTCGATTAGATTAACGCCCGCCTGTTCGCACATTAAAGCCAAATACCGCCATTCGTCCTCGTTACGCCCCATGATTGAGGCTACAATGACTTTTTCGGGGAAATCGGCTTTGAGTCTTCTCATGTATTCGAGATTTTGTTCAAGCGGCTTGTCTGATATTTGCTCCATGTTCTTGAAGCCGCGCCACGGTGTACCTTTGTCGCCCAAAACATCAAATCGCGGTGAACATTCGTTTGCGGCGAATATTCCAACTGTCTTGAAGAAAGCACCGCCCCAACCCGCCTCAAAGGCTCTTGCAACTTTGTCATAACTACTCGCGGCGGGCGAAGAAGCAAGGAAAAACGGGTTCTCACAGCGAACGCCTAAGAAGAGGATAGATAAATTGTTTTTCGCACGACTTTGTAACTTGCTTTGTTGGAGCATATAACGGTGAAGCTTTTCTATTTCAACGGCTCTGTCAAGTTTTGAGCGATTGCAGAATTTCTCACATACCGCACCGCAAGGACATCTCCAGTCGTCGGAAAAAAGCTCTGTGATTTTTAGAGTGTCTTTTAGATTCTTAATGTTCTTAAATCTTGCAGAACAAATAAATTCAGACGGACATTCGTCCATCGGACAAGCTTTATTGCACGGCGCATCATGGCAAAGCAGACACCTTGCCGCTTCTTCTGCCGCTGTTTGGTTTGTGAAGTCTATTCGGAACGCCCCCCTTGTTTTAGATGAATTATGCATTATAAATTAAAACCACGTTATATTTATGAACTTGTGTAAAAGGTGCAAGGCGTTGCTTGAATAACCTAAGTCCCTCGAAACCCATATCCTCGGAAAAGTTTATTTTACTAACCTCACTATGACATTCCGAGGCGAAAGAATGAAGCAAGAAAATCTGCAATCCGCGCATACGGGTGTTTGTTTTCATAAAATGATAAGCGATGAGCGTTGGGTTAAGCTTTTTTGCTATAACAAACGCCACCGGTTCATCCCCGACATACACCAATGCGCCTGATAATTGCAAGGTGTCGAAGTGTGTAATTGCGTTTTGCAAAGCCTTACGCTCACAGTCGTAATGGCAATCAGCGCAGTTACGCCGTGAACACCAATGTCTTTCCATAATTTTCAGGCAATCGGCTTTGTTTTGACTGTCTAATATACGCAGTGTCGGGTTGTGCTTGCGTTTGAAATGGTTGTAATCATAGCGGTTAGATTTATTCTGTAAAAGAGCCATAAACGAAGCACTGTCATATATATAATCGCTGTAATTCTTGTCATATGAGTACTCGACTTTGTGATTTTTGAGTCTTTGCAATATTGGCAAAAAAACCTCGGGTACCATAATGAGTTCAATACTTGTATTCGGAAAAACACGCTCGAGAAGTTTCTCGTATTTTTCAAGTTCCTTGTCAGTTTTTCCTATAGGACCTAAAGGCACATAGTTATACCATTTTCCCTTATACTCTACCGAAGCGCAGTAAAAGCCGTCTACCACAACACACCGTGTTTTCAAGCTATCGCTCCATGTGAAGAGATTACAAAAACATAAATCGGATATATTATTTTGACTTCCAAGGCTGTGGTAAAAACCATCACGGCACTGCTCAAAAATCTTTTTATCTTCTATGCTTACAGGCATCTCTGAAAACTCCCCCCGACTATAACGGCTGTAACGCTACCCGGTAAAACCTCTTGTATAGCTGTATCAAATTTTTGGGACATACTCTCGATTTCTGCATATGTTATATCATCGTCAAACGTCACGAACAAATCAACATAAGTTATATGACCTGAACGCCTTGTACGGATTCCCTCAAAGTCTTTGATATCGGCGTAAATTTCGGACACGCATTTGAGGATTTTAAGTTGTTCAGGTTCATCAAGTGTCTTATCAAGCAGGTCGGGGATTATTACTTTCAAGTTTTTTATACTAAAGTATGTAAACCAAACAACGCAAACTATACAAATGACAGGCTCAACGTATTCGATATAGGGAATATTTCTGAAAAAATATGTTACGCTGATTGTAAGTAAGGCTACCGAATCGAACACCAAAACCTTTTGCGAATTGATTAAATTTGACTGCATAAACCCGCTGTTAATGGACTTTGCCGCCCTTATTTGCTTTCTGTAGAGCCAAATGTCAAGCGAAACGCTGATTACTTTTACAAAGACAGCCCAAAGCAAGGCTTCCCCTGCTTCTGACGGTGATACAAGCGCGTCAACGGAAAGCACCAATACAATTAAAAGCCCGATAAAGAGCAACATAGCCGAAACAAAGCCGCCGAACGATTCAATTTTCCCCATTCCGTAGTCGTACTTAAATGTACCGTCGCTCTGCAATTTTCGGGAAAGCCCGTAGGATATGCCCGACTGTGTTATAACCCCCGCCGTTTCAAAGGCATCTAACAATAATATAAGCGAACCGCTGACTACTGCCATGAAAACAACAACGACGAAATAAGGAATCTCGATTAACACCTCAATCAGCGATATTTTTTCCTGTTCTTTAAAAGCATCGTTTCTCATAATGAACCACGCGTAAGCGGCAGATTGCTGTCAAAGTACCAGTAGCCTTCTGATTTCTTAACGAAAAAGTGTATGAATACTAATCCTAAAGCGGCAATAACCGTACACAACGCCCCGCCCTCAATTCCGAAATCGCCGCCCGTAAGCCAAACCGGACCTGTGAGTTCAATGAACGCTATAGAATCAAACGACATTCCGCTCACGGGCGTGCCGTAAATAGTGCCTATGAACAAATTCCATGTTATGTGGAATCCGATAGGCGCCCATAACCGCCCTGTCTTGACGAACAGATATGACAATAATACGCCGATAAACGCAATATTAACAAGCGAAAAAACAGTCACATTGTCATTCATTGCGTGCATTAACCCGAATATTGCAGACGGTACAAATACTATGAGCCATTTGTTGCGCGTGGTTTTGAGTGCAGTCATCATTACGCCGCGTGCGAGAATTTCCTCGTAAAACCCCACAAATAGGAAAATCACGAACGCATTCAAAACACCCGAGCTTGCGATGTTTCCGATGTTAATCTCTACCACTTGCGCCGAACCTATTGCTAACAGAATGAAAATCACCAACGATGATGTAACAATACCGAAAAGCAGACCGAACGCCATTTGCTTAATGCTTCCTGTTTTGCAGAACCCGATTTGCGTAAACGGACGTTTGTAAATAATTCTAAACAGCAGCATCAGAAGCACGCTTATAACAGTGCATATGATTACGTAAATCAATGATGTGCCATAGACAGCGTAAAGAATGTCGGTCGCAATGTCAGGGTTTCCGCTGATTTTTTCTGCTAAAAGTCCGATGCCCCGTATAGGGTAGGATATAAACCGTTGGACACCGTAAACGACCGTCATCGTCATAGCAAGCATCCACACACAGCGGAGTTCATCATGCTTGTTTTTTAAGAGCGAAAAGCCCTTTTTCTTTCCCATTTCCTTTGTTTGTTCCATGATTAAAATCCTCCCTTTGTTACTTATTATAGCAGAAATCGACTCAAACGTCTACTCCCTATGGGGGTATACCTTGATGGATTTTCTATTAATCAAAGAATATCCTCAAAGCCCTCTGCGGAATACTCTTCTCCTGCTTTTTTCTTCATAGTAGCGATACGCAGCAACTCGTATTTTCTCTTTGACACGCGATAAGTCATAAGAATGAGTATTGAGATAGTAACAAAAATGCCCGGAAACAAAGCACCCGCGGTAATAATACTTTGAAGAGCCCTACCGCTCTGTTCATATGCCGAACTGTCATATCCGCTCAATCCGAGTACCAATCCCGCACCGTACAATCCGAGTGCCGCGCCGATGTCGTCAAAGAAAACGGCAAGTGCGGTTATTGAACCACTTTTCCGAACGCCGGAAATAAACTCATCAATTTCGATGCAGTCATAAGCAAATGTGATGTAGAATAAATAAAAAGCGGCTGAACTAACGCCCCAAACCCCCGCGTAAATATACATAGGCAGCGCGGAATCCGGTCTGCTCACAAAAAATAAAATCGAAGCCACTGCCGCCGGTATTGAAGTCGCCAACATAACGGATTTTTTCCCGTATTTATTTCCGAAAAATGTAAGCCAAGGCAGTGAGGTAACCACCACAACGGTAGACACGAGCCAAAACACACTCTGCTGTGCCGCATCCATTCCGATATTGTGGGTCATCATGTATACGATAACCGCATTTAACATTACAAAACCGATTTCATATACGAGTATCCAAGCGACAACTTTTCGGAAGCTTTTGACTTTGAAGCATGACTTCCATGTTTTATAGTAATTTAGTTTTGCTCTTTTTTCTTCATCTCTTTTTTGGGGGGCAACTGTCTTGCGCGAATAACTCTCTTTGTTTCTAAGTAGACGTATACCGACAGCGCATAAAACACATATCAAAACGGCGAACACAGTGCCTGTAAAACCCCAAGCCTGTCTGTCGTTATAACCTGCGTTCGTTGCAATGTCCCATATCCACATCGGACCCGATGACACAAACGCAAACAAAATATAACCGACTATATTCATGAAAAACCAGAGTTTATTCCGCTCGTTATAGTCTTTAGTAATTTCCGAACCCAAAGCGTAATACGGCGCGACAAACGCGGAATAAAACGTCCAAACCAACATCGCCAATATCGTATAATATATAAAACCGACTACTGCGTTTCCAAATTCAAAAGGAGCAAATGTAAGAAAAATTGTCAATCCAAGCGGCAATACGCATACTTTCATCCAAGTCAGCCGCGATTTTTTTGCGGTATGGTCGCACAGCACGCCGACAGGAGGGTCAATAACGCTGTCCCACAACGCCGCCGTACCCGAAATTATTCCCGCAGTAACAGCCGAAATGCCTACAACATCGGTTAAGAAAAACAGAAAAAATATATAGAAAAGATTATAAGGGATAGACTCCGCTGTAGAACACAATCCATATCCGACCTTTGTTTTCCATGACAATTTATTCATTCTCGCGGTCTCCCTGCGTTGGAATAACTTTAGGCACAGTAATTATAGTAACATTAAATCCTAATTGCCGCGTATAACTCACGCTCTTTGCCAACAGTTTCATGACTTTGATACCTTCCATGTCAACTTCATCTTTGTCGGATTCACGGTACTGTGTCGGGTCGAATGGTAAGCCGTCGTCACGAAAACGCAGGATTAATTCATCATCTGTAATCCTAACCATAGCATCAATTGCGCCGGTTCTGTTTTTGTGAGCGTACAGGGAGGTGTTGATTGCCATTTCCTCCACGGCGACCCCCATTCGCACTGCGCAGGTTTTATCTGCACCGTGAGCTGTACAAAACTGCACTATTCGCTTGGAAAGCCCGACTGCCGATTCTATAGTTGCCGATTCGGAAAGGTCAATTACTGCTGTATCATCTTTTTCGTTATGCAGTAATAAAATTCCGCTGACTTTTTCTTTTTTACGGATATAAACACCGATGCAGATTAAAGTCAAGAACGTGGCGGCTTCTGCGAATAAAAACGCTAACCAAACAAGTTTTGCATCAAACCCCGCAAGCAAAACGGCAAAAAAAGTTATATAAACAACTTTGCGGAGCGTTACTATGAGCGAGGAAAGATTTTCCCGCCCCGTTGTTTGGAAAAAACTCTGTAATAACGAGTTAGTTCCGCTGAGTATTAAACTGACGGAGTACATACGAAGTGCGGGAATTACAGCGGCAATGCCCGCCGCAGAAGTTACCCCGAATAACAAAGCCATAAATCCCGGCATAAAAAGGAAAATCAACATAATAACCGCACAGGCAATCAGAATAAACCGAAGCCCCGAAATCACAGTAAATCGCACACCCGAATAGTCTTTTTCGCCGTATAACGTACTCGAAATGGGGGTTAATGTTTCTGCTGTACCGTCTATGATGATTGAATAAATCAGATACGCATTAATACAAACCATCATGGCAGTCATGCCCGATGCACCTAATGCGTTCATTATAATCAAGTTTAATATTAATGTACGCAAAAACGAAAAAACTTGACTCAAAGTATCGGGCATACCGATTCCGACAATGCTTTTAAGTTGTTTCAGGTCTTGGGGGCGACTATCGCCTTGCTTCAGCAAATTTACAAACTTAAAAGTCCGTTGTTTTGAAAAGAAATACGGCAACAGTACAAAAACACCCAAAGCGTAACCGAGCGTTGTCGAAAGCCCTGCACCTGTTACGCCCATGCCGAGATATTTCATGAACACAAATCCAAGTATAATATTAACAATATTCGGTATTAACGCAATCACGGCGGCAAAAACAGGCTTTCCGTCCGCCCGAACAAACATAGCCATTCCGAGCGACAACATCATAAATAATCCTGAAAATGAGACAGGCAGTATGTATTCGCGTGTCAGGGCTTGTATGCCGACATCGCCCTGCGCCACTCTTTTAGTTATAGGCTCAATAAACAAAAGTATAATAATCAGAAATATGAGCATTATCGCTATTCCCGCAACAAAAGTGAGCGTAAAAATACAATCGGCGGTTCTCGTTTCGCGTTTGCCTTTTGCAATTGATGCCGCAGTAACCCCGCCGACAGAGAACAGCAAGAACAACGCATACATTCCGTAAATAACAGGCACGGCAAGCCCCGCCGCCGAAAGCGCGTCTTCGCCGAGCAACTGCCCTACCATGATGCTGTCAATTATGAACGCCAAAGAAATAGCCGCATTTGTTAAAATTGTGGGAATAAGATATTCTTTAAATTTACGGTTAATCAGTATATTATTACGTTCATTAATCATACCGTACCCCATTTAAAGCACAGTTCATTAGTGTCGTTTTCATACTTGTAGACAAAACTATCCGCAATCCCTTTGATTATGTCAACAGAAAAATTACTGTCACTATCACTAATCTGCATTATATCTCTCTTGTCGCCACCGTAAACCACACTAAGTTCAAAAGATTCCAGACTGTCCGGAAAGCCGAAATTTATACACTTCAAATCCTCTTTCGGAATAAGATTCATCGTCAATTCCTCCGAAAGCAAGCCTGCTTTATTCAAGTTCGCTTTTGACAAAGCGTTTGCGTTACAGAAGTTCAAAAGGCTATTCGTAAGTTCGATAAAATCAAAATCTTTTGAATCGGTTTCATAACGAAAACTCTTGATACGGTTAATAAACGCTCGTGTTTTCTCGCGTTTCGGCGAGCCGAAAATAACCTGCGGCGTACCTTCTTCGTAAATTCCGCCCTCGTCCATGTAGATAATTCGCGTTGATACATTCTTCGCAAACTCCATTTCGTGAGTGACGATTGCCATTGTCATACCGTTTTGCGCTAATCTTTTTATAACCGTTGTCACTTCGCCCACCATTGTCGGGTCAAGCGCGCTTGTCGGCTCGTCAAACAGCATGATGTCAGGCTTCATTGAAAGACACCGCGCGATTGCAACCCGCTGTCTTTGCCCGCCCGATAATTCATCGGGATAGGCATCGGCTTTTTCTGAAAGACCTACTGTTTGCAAAAGTTCACGCGCTTGTCTCTCGGCTTCAACGCGCGGTATGCGGAGCAGTTTTGTCTGCCCGACACAAAGATTGTCAAGTACGCTCATATTCGCAAAAAGATTGAAATTCTGGAACACCATTCCCATTTTTCTGCGGACTTCGTTAATATTAGTGCGTTTGTCGGTGAGGACTCGTCCATCAAATTCAATAACTCCGCTTGTGGGATTTTCCAACAGATTCAAGCACCTCAAAAACGTGCTTTTGCCTGTACCGGACGGTCCGATAATAGTAATAACTTCACCCTTTTCTATTGTCGTAGTAATGTCTTTGATTACCTCGAGGCGATAATCGCCCCCAGGACTGCCGTAGCTTTTATTCAAGTTTGTTACTTTAATCATTACCATCACGTCCTTTCTTCACAAGAGATGACTGCGGAGTTTCGTTTTCCCCGTTTATGTAGATTTGCTTTGAAGGTTTTTTTCTCCTACGCAATCTTTTGTTAGTCAAATAATCGATTCTGCCGAACAACCAAATCATGAGCGATGCCGCCGCTAAGTAGACAAGTGCAACGAAAATAAGCGGGAAGAACGCATCATAAGTCCGACTGCGAATAATATCCCCTGCTTTTGTTAAGTCAATAATTGCAATATATCCGACAACGGCGGTCATCTTGAACAGCGAGATAAATTCGGACATATACACAGGAAACGCCACACGCGCCGCCTGTGGAAAAGTCACGGTTAAAAACGCGCCTACTTTACCGAAACCCATGCTTCGCGCCGCCTCAATCTGCCCTTTATCAACAGTAAGAATCGCGCTGCGAATAATCTCTCCGATAAACGCCGCACCGTTTATCCCGAACGCGATAATTGCAACCATGACTCCGCTTATACTGCTCTTTGCGAAAATAACATAAAAAGTAATCATCAAAAGTACAACAATCGGCGTTCCGCGCAGTACCATTATGTAAATACTGCCGATTGCTTTCAGAATACGGTTTTTGCTCATGCGCAAAAAGCATACGGCAAATCCGAGAACGGTTGCTAAAGCAAAGGCGAAAATCGTAATAATTAAGCTGACACAAAGCCCGTCAACAATTAATTTCCAACGGTCTTCACGAATTAGATTCCGCTCAACGGCGGTTTTTATGCTTTGAAAGAACGACTCATTTTCGGTGGGGATTTCCGCCATGTCGTATACCGCGATTGCCCGCGCAGTGGTATAATACGGGTCTGTATAATTCGCGTGTTCGGCGCGTTCTTCCGTAAACGCGAAACAGTTTGCGGCGTAGTCAATTCTGCCGCTTTGAAGTGCGGGAATAAGCCCGGGGATGTCTAAAACGGTAATTTCAAGCTGCATATTCTCATGCGCGGCGAATCGCCGTGCAAACTCAATGTCAAACCCGACAATTTCACCGTCTTTGTAAAAAGAGAAACCGTCTGTAGTGCCGCTTGTACCCAATCTCAGCACTTCGCCCGTTCCCACGGGAATGTCGTCAGGCATACTCCCCTCGTTGCCAACCCACCGCTCAAACATTTCATCATGCGTGCCGTTGGCTATATTCAGCGCGAGAAATGCGTTTATTTTTTCAAGTAATTCGGGTTTGTCTTTTGACACAAGCATCCCCGCGTTACCCTCATCAAAGTACGGTTCAAGCAGTCGAAGCCCCGGATATTTCGGACTGTATACTTTAAAGTCCGCTTCGTCGGTCAGCATACCGTCAATTCTGCCGTTTTCAAGCGACATCAGTTTACTCTGAAGGTCGTTAAAATAGACAGGAATAGCACCGGGGAAATACTTTTCTATTACTTGGTCGTGAACTGTTCCCGTAATGACGCCTATGGATTTCCCTACCCAATCTTCAGGGCGAAGTTCTCCGGGTGTAGTAACACTATTCACTACATTATTTTTGCGTACAACTACGGCAATTCCGTCAGAGTATACAGTGTCGGAAAAATCAATCGCCTTCGCTCTTTCTTCGGTGACCGCGATTCCGTTTCCCGCAAAGTCTACCTTGCCTGATTGAACAGCGGGAATAAGCCCTGCAAAGTCTATAAGCTGTATTTCAAGCTCCATATTCATATAAAGTGCGAAACGCTTTGCAATTTCAACCTCAAACCCTGTAGACTCTCCGTCTTGGATAAAGGAAAACACGTCTTCCTCTCCCGTCGTTCCGAATACGAGTTTACCGCCGGGGGCGACTGTCGCCTTTTCGCCTGTAGAAATTATTTCGGGCATAGGCGGGGAATCAAGCGTGTTAATCCAACGCTCTTCCATGTCTTCATACACACCGTTTGCACGGATTTCCGCCATGAACGCATTAAAAGACTCTCGGAGTTGGGGGCGACTATCGCCTTCGGAATTATCTTTAGCAAAAACAAAAGCGGCATCAATATCAAAAATCGGCGGGAAAAGAATCTCTAAATCGGGGTATTCGATTTTGAATTTTTCGGCTAATACAGCTACCGTAAAAGTAGCATCAACCTTGCCTTGTTTAAGAGCCAAATACGCTTCGGGAATCGAATTAAAGTACATTTGTTCAGCGTTCTTAAAATTATCTTCGACAAACTTATCCCATATAGTTCCCGTTAATATAGCAAAGGTTTTACCGTCTAATTCCTCCATACTCAAAGTCCGGGTATTTTCGGGCTTCTTTGTAACTAAAACCGCCCCGCCCGTGTAATACGGGTCGGAGAAATTAGCACCTTCGCTCCGTTCATCGTCAATGACAAGCAGGCTTGCCGCAAAGTCGGCTTTCCCTGAACTCACATAGGGGATAAGCGATTCCCACGACATAAGCTTAATTTCAAGCCCCATACCCATATACTCCGCAAACCGTCTTGCGAGTTCTATATCAAAGCCCACAGGTTCGCCATTCACAATATAACCGAACGGCTCTAACTCTCCATAACTCGCAAACACAAGAACCCCGTTCTTATCGTCAAGCGGAATGTCGGGCATAGGCGGGGATACGGTTGTATCGAGCCAGCGTTCTGTCATATCATCGTGGACACCGTTTTCTTTAATCTGCTTCAAAAATTCATTAAAGTGTAGCCTAAGGCTTTCCTTTTCTCCGCCAAAAATCGCGCCGAAATCATACTGTGCGAAAGGCGGGTACACGATTGTAAGTTCCGGGTTTAACAAAACCCACTTCCGCGCCATAGGCTCATCTAACATAAGCGCGTCCGCTCTGCCGATTTTCAGCATCTCCAATGCCTCATGTTCGTAGTTACAATGAATCGCTGTAAAAGGTCCGATATTTTCTGCGAATTTCTCCTCAAGCCCCTCACCGGTAGCAACCGATATGCGTTTACCGATAAAGTCCTCGGGGCGAAGTACGCCTTGCGTAGTACTTTCACTTGCGCTGTTGCTTTCGCTTTGGTTTTTCCTGACCATCATGACTATATCGGTCTCGGCGTAAATGTCTGACAGCAACAAGGCTTGACGGCGTTCCTCTGTGACGTTCAGATTAGAAACAATGAGGTCGATTCTCTCTGATTGCAGGGACGGTATAAGCGCGACCCATTCCATCGGGGCAAATTCAATTTCCACGTTTAATTCTTTACCGAGCCGTAAAGCATACTCGACGTCAAAACCCGCGGGACTGCCGTTTGAATCTATATAGGACATGGGGCGATTCTCATCGGAAATACCTATAATTAATGTTTCGGTAGGGTTTTCGGTTTTTTCTATTTCGGCCATAATCGGATTTAAGTCAGTACTGAGCCAGCGCGATTCCATTTCGGCACGTAAGCCGTTATCGTTAAAGGTTTTTATAACGGCATTTACACGGTTTATCAAGTCTGTGTCCCCGTTTCTGGCGCCTATTGCCAAATCGTTTTTGTCCATAGAAGCATCAAGTAAAGTTAAATCGGGATTTTGATTTACAACATACTGCATGATGTTTCTGTCAAAACAAAACCCGTCAATTTTCCCTGTTTTGAGCGCGATAAAACCCTCGCCGATATTCTTGTAATCAACGATTTCGGCTTCGGGTAATTGTTCCATTACAATATTGGTGGACTTCGCACCGGTCGGCACGCCGATTCTCCGTCCGCTCTCGTTCAACTGTTTTAAAGACGTTATAAATTCGGGCTGACTTTCGCTCTTGTCATTATTACACCCCGCAAGCATGAGTATAATCAGCAAAACTAAGCTCAAGACAACGATTTTTTTAACCATAGTCAATTAATCTCCAATGCTAACATTGTAATATCATCGGCTTGCTCTGCGCCGTCAGCGAACAAGTCGATTTCTTTTTTTAGCTGCAAGAGCAGCCGCTCTACAGGGCAGTTCTTGTTTCTGTTTAAGGTTTCAAGCAAACGCTCTGCCGAAAACTGTTTGAGAGAGTTGTTCATAGCTTCCGTTACGCCATCGGTGTAAAGATAAAGCACATCGCCGGCAGATAACATGAGTTCCTGTTCTGTATAAGGAGTGCCTTCAAAAATCGCAAGTAACAGCGAGGGTTTTGACTTCAAAAACTCATATTCACCGCCCGCTTTTTTGACAAGCGCAGGGTCATGCCCTGCATTAACGTAAGTGAGCTTTTTACTTTTCAAATCCACATACCCCATAAAAGCGGTCACGAACATACCCGCCTCGTTATTCTCGCATAACGTATCGTTGACCGTTTCAAAGACTTCTTTCGGGCTTTTGCCGAGCTGTGCGTTATTCTTAATAAGCGTTTTTGCGATTACCATAAACAGCGCAGCCGGCATACCCTTGCCTGAAACGTCCGCCATAACCACCGCAAGCGTGTTTTCGTCTATCAAGAAAAAGTCGTAAAAGTCGCCGCCCACTTCCCTTGCGGGACGCATAGATGCGTGTATATTAAACTCCTTGCGGTCGGGGAACGGGGGGAATATACAAGGTAACATATTAGCTTGTATTTGTGTGGCGACGTCAAGTTCCGCGACTATCCGCTCCTTTTCGGCGGTAATAATTTGCAGGTTGTCGATATACTCGTTCAGGTCACACGCCATTTTGGCAAAAGCTTCGGACAGCGTTTGCATTTCGTCGCCGGTTTTGATGCTACAATCAAAACTTGATAATTTATCACTGCTTACAAAATTTAAGGCATCGCTCGTCAATTTTTTAAGCGGTTTTGAAATCATGCGGCGCGACATGAACATCAGCACCGCAACCATAAACACGGTTATAACGCATGACAGGAGGGCAATCGTCTTGAAATAAGCCGCTTGTCTTTCCTTCACAAACTTGAGTGAAATTTCCGCAGCTACTATCGCCGCTCTCTCGCCGTTACTCCCATAAATCGGCGAGTATGAAAGCACCGAATCCCCGTAATGCTCGTCGTATGTTATTTGTTTTTCAACTTCAAGCTCATCGGCATTTTCAAAATAATCATAGTCGATATTCACTTGAAAATCGTCTTTTTCGCCGAGTCCGGCGATTAATTCAGGATTGTCGGACTCAAGCACAGCCTCCATAATATAAGTGAAAACACCATCATCTTCGGGTCTGAAAATGTACAGATACATCAGGTCAAACTCGCGCTTGAAGTCATTCAGCTTTTCTTGTAATTCATAATAATAGTCGTCTGTTTCCATGCTTTCTAAGTAAGTACCGATTCGCTCGCCATCTACCAAAAGAGCCGCCGCCCCGGAAACTTGCAGAGCTTTGCGCGCATACGTGTCTGTAAAGGCTTTCCACGAAGAGCGGTATGAGAAGACCCCGAGGACAAGGCAAAAGGACAGCGCAACTAATACAAATAACAACGTCATTTTCAGACCTATTGTTTTACGAATTCTTTTTCTGTTCATTGTACCAAATCCTTTGTTATAATCAGAATGTTCTCGCCGTTTTCATAGCGGTATTCCATATTATCCATCATCTTCTTTGCGAAATATATACCGAGACCGCCTATATCGCGTTCTTCTATGGGCAGCGATGTATCGGGGTCGGGTTTTGTTAGAGGATTATACGGGATTCCGCTATCTCGAAATTCAATAGCAATGCTACCCGAACTCATCGAGAGGCGTACAGTAACGTCGCCTTCATCGCTCGGATAAGCATAGCTTGCTATATTTACAAAGACTTCTTCTGCGGCGATTTTTATTTTGCCTTGATGTTCCGTGGATATTTGTTTGTTTTCCATAAAGCCGGTAACAAACTCAAATACATCATGCAAGCGTTCAAGGTTCGCAGGAATCGTAATTTGTGTCATAATATTATCCTCGAATTTAATTAAAATCAACTGTAACAATCATCTCTACTTTTTTGTTCCTTACGCCGATAACTACCTCTTTTGCGAGGTTTGCGATAATAGATTTTCCGAGTTCGTCCCACTCTTCCGATTGAGATTTTTTTTGGGACTCTTCTTGAAACATCTTTTGTATTTCGTCTTGATAATTTGACAACGTAAAATACGTATGTATTCCCAAATTATCGCAAAAAGGCATAGAAATTAAGTCATACCCGCTGTCACCCGACAACAAGCCTTCAAAAACCGTACTGATTTTTCCGAGAAGCCCCTTTGTTGCCCGATTCTTTCCGTCGCTTGAAAGCGAGAGCATTTTTTCCCTTTGGGACAAGCTTACATAAGTATCCGCTATAAGATTGAGCGTGAAATGCTTTTTCTCGTTTTCGATATAAAAGCTATACTTCAAGTCATCGAATAGCCGTACCGTAAGCTCCAGCATCTCCTCTGTAAGCAGTCGCAGTTTGCTTGCAGATGACGATGATAGCTTACAAAACTCCGCTACTCGCTCTACTTCCGAAAGAATTAGTTTCATGCCGTGTTTTTCTGTATATGTGTCAGTTCTCAAATTTTACCCACATCCTTTCTGCACAAAAGCGAAATGAATAAGTCACTCCCTGCGGGGGAACGTTTTCCCCGATTCAGTAGATTAATTTTCACGCTTTTTCGCCCCCTTTTCTCCTTATTCAAAGCGTAAAACACTCAAAAGCCCTGTGATTTCAAAGACCGACTTAACTTCGGGTACAACATTTTTAAGCGTCATGGTCTTTCCTTCTTTATTGACGTTCTTTTGAGCCGCCAACAAAACACGAATCCCTGCAGACGACATATACTCGACTTCGGCAAAATCAAACTCGATGTGTTTTATCTCCGTTACGAACTCCGTAAAGACTTTCTGTAATTTCGGTGCAGAAATGGCATCCAACCTGCCGATTAAAGTTAAAACCCCTGTGTCCCCGGTTTGCGATTTCTTAATTTCCATATCAATTCTCCTTTAAATCTTTATTTTTCAACGGTTATATACTTTATTATTCCGTAGCAAAACCGCCGCCTTTAATATAATAATACAATTTTTGTTCTTTGTCAATACCCGTGGGGGTATGCCGGGAAAATATTTTCTTGACAGTTTGGTTTTTTTATGGTAAGCTGTTAGAACACCAATGAAAGGCGTGACCCATGCCGCAATCTTCTTTGAGATTTGTGCAAGGCGTGGCGGCATGGAGTTGAAAACATGGAAAAACAAGTATTATTGCCCCGAACCACGCTTATGAAGCAGTTGGACAGCCTTCTCCCGAGGCAAGTCATATACATACACGCACCCGCCGGCTTCGGTAAAACCGTTTCAGCTCTTTTGTGGGTACAACATAGGCAAAAAGGCAATAGTCGCCCCCAAGGCAATAGTCGCCCCCAAGGCGATAGTCGCCCCCAGGCGGCAGAACCAAGACAGGCATGGGTTAGTCTTGATGAACACGACAATAAACCGTCCGAGTTTTGCGGACGGTTCGTGCGGGCGTTGTCGGAACTTCAACCGGAGAATGCACCTCTGAAAGAGCTTGCAACCCACCCTGCTTTCAATACCGAGCCGCTTGAGTTTATGTTTCGGGCTATAGGGATTTTTGCATCAGAATCAGGCAAACAAGGGGACAATACTAATATTCTCATCCTTGACGATTTACATGATATACATAACGAGGAAGTCCTAAACCTGTTACCCGGCTTGATTAAAAGGCTTCCGCACAGTTTGACGGTTCTGCTACTCAGCCGCCGAACGCCGCCCGACAGTCTTTTCGCTATGGTTCAAAAAGACGAAATCGCCGTTATTAATGCGGAGTATTTACAATTCACGGCTGAGGAAATAAAGATTTTCTTTAACGGTAACGGACGTTATATCACAAATAAACAAGCCGAGGAAATCTTCGTTTCCACGGCGGGGTGGGCGATTGGCGTGCGTGCTATGCTGTTGTCAAAAGAAAAGAATTATGATGTTATGTTTATAGGCGATTATTTTGAGCGGTTCTTGACCGAACACGTGTGGGAGCGGTGGGACGAGCGGCATAAAAGGTTTATGCTCCTTGTTTCTGTCGCGGAAGAACTCACGCCGAAGCTTTGCGAACGGCTCATTGCAGGCGACAAGCAACTCAAAAAGGCGAATGTATCGGAAATATTGCAAGAACTCGTGCAAGAGAATACTTTTTTGCGGGAAACCGACCGTAACACCTACTTCTTCCACGATTTGTTCCGTGATTTTTTGATGAAAACGCTTCAAAAGCAGGACGAGCAGATGAGGACTGCACAATATGACAGGACCGGTGATTGGTACTTTAGTAAAAAGGATTATTTTCGGGCGATTGAATATTATTTAAAAAGCAAAAACGATGACGGTGTCGCAAAATCGCTTTTTCAAATGTACAATTACAATTCCGAGGCGGCATCGATTGAGGAAACTTTGTATGTTATTAAGCGTGCGGTAAACGATGCTCTTGTGGAGAAACACCCGTTCTTGTTAGAAACGCTGGCATGGGCTGCTTTTGCGGAGGGGCGTCCCGACGATTTTGAAAGCCTTTTGGATAAATATTATAAAGCGTTTCCGAAAATTGTAATCAAAAACCCTCGCTCAACGATTAACTATATGATGTTTAATGTCGTAGACTACAGAAAAACCCTTGTTCCTCTGATGAAAACGCTTGGGCGGATTCCACTCAAAGGCATTGTAAACATCAGAGCCTTTACGCCGAGTATAACCAACAACCAACCGTTTTTTCACCGCTCTGTCAGGGATTTTTCCGAATTCGCCCACGACTTAGACAAAGGAACAACGCTTTTTGAAAAAGCTTTCGGCGACGTAATCGGTGCGGAGTTTGCAATTATAAAAGAATGTCTGTACGCCGGAATACATTACGAAAGAAGCAATTTAGACAAAGCAACCTTTCACGCTATGGCGGCGTGTTCAAACATACCTGCTCTCTGCTCAGCGGAAATTAAGTTTTGCGCTATGATGATTTTAGCGGCGGCGATTTTGGCGGATTCGGGCTCTCGAAACAACGAATTAGACAAGGTTTTAGACAATGTAAAAGACATGATTGAACATGACAAAGCCTACTTTCTAAGCCCTCATCTTCAAGCTTTTATGTGTGAGATGAAATTAGCAAACGGCGACAAAGATGCCGCCGGCGAATGGCTGAAAAGCTGTAACAATAATATTTACGTTCGTCTGTCAATATTTAAATCATATCAGCATTTCACTACCGCAAGGGCATTTATCACTATAGGCGATTACAACCAAGCTATATTGCTACTGCAAAAATTACTTAAACTAAGCGAGCGTTACAGGCGTGTCATTGACATAATCGAAACCTGTATTTTACTCGCCATTGCCTACTGGCGAAAACCCGGAACGGGGCAAACAGCCGCAATGGATTATTTGTCACGAGCCGTTGTCGTTGCAGAAGAATACGGTTATACACAGATGTTCGTAAATCAAGGCGCAGACTTAGTCAGTATGCTCCATAAGATGCAAAAGCGTGTTATACAAAAGACTTACGTCCCCTGCGAGGGGAGCGTCCCCTGCGAGGGGAGCGTCCCCTGCGAGGGGCAACCGTCCGGAAAATTTGTTAAGTCCTTGTATATCTCCGCACTCGCCGCATCCAAGAAAACCAAGGGGTTTACCGGCGGTAAACTTTCCGAAAATCTCACTTTCACCGAAAAGCAAATGACAGTCATGCGGCTGATGTGCGAAGGGTACAGCCGAAGCGAAATCGCAAGCCATATGGGGCTTAAACCCGATGGCGCAAAAGCGCATATCGGGCTAATCTACAGGAAGTTGGACGTGTCAACTGCTGTTGAAGCTATTTTTAAGATTCGGGAGTTGGGGTTGTTGGCAGAGGGCGGGTCTAATCCTAATATTCAAAAATAATCACCAAAGCCGAGGAAGTGTTTTTTCGTTTTTTTGTGGAATATTTCCTATTGACATTTATATAGCAGTGCGATATAATTATATTACGTTATATCGCACCTCGTTATACAGTGATACGATACAGGAGGAACTTATGCAAGAGAAAATCAAGCGCGTATATATTCCAATGACAGAGACGGGCTTTTACATTTTGTTCTGTTTAAAAACCGAAAAACACGGTTACAGCATAGTTAAAGAGGTCGAAAAAATGACTGATGGCGAAATTGTAATTAGTGCGGGAACAATGTACGGAAGCCTTTCCAAAATGGAAAAAGACGGTTTAATCAAATTCACAAAAGAGGAAAACAAGCGCAAATCCTATATAATAACGGAGCTTGGCATTGAAATCCTCAATATTGAACTAAGGCGCATAGAACGCCTTTACAAAAATATCACCGAAAAGGAGAACAAAAATGGCTGAAATTAAAATCAAAAATAAAAAATACCGTATAGGTAATTTTCCCGACACTGAAAAATACTTATCAGAACAACACTCGGCAGGACTCGAATTCTTACGCTATGAAAAAGCAAAACTTTTCCAAATGCACGGTTATTTCGTGTTTAAAAAATGTGAAGCGCAAGAATGTATCTACAAGTTTGATTATCAAGATAAAATTGACGATGAGAACGCTTATTTTGAACTTTTTAAGGATTGTGATTGGGATTATGCGGGTAAATACGACCTTTTTCATGTTTTCCGAAAACCAAAATCAGAAAACAAAAACAACGACATTTTTTCCGACAACAAATCAAAATCAGAAATGTGCAAAAAGGTTTTGGCAAGCAGAACTACAGTAACTTTGCTTATATTTTTATTTTTGATGGTTTATTTACTTTTTTTCAACGATATATTTAATTATGGTGACACCCTCAATTTCTATTATATATCAACTCTTTTATTAAATTTCATTTTTTGCAT